>Ga0193723_1001205_pt1 | contig 10068 bp, 11 predicted proteins | sample H2m2metaG_FD_143042 | JGI IMG/M metagenome (GOLD analysis project Ga0193723, IMG submission 143042) | Soil microbial communities from a riparian zone of the East river system, Colorado, United States - H2m2 | ecosystem: Environmental > Terrestrial > Soil > Riparian zone | place: USA: East River... | reverse complement strand
GGACGCCCTGATCGCTCGAATGATAAGTCTCTAGCCTTATCATTGGCTATCAAATGGCAACCGTCTGGGCGCCAACCCCTTACCGACCCGGCAATGGGATCGATCCGCCCTATCTTGGCGACCGCGAGGAGCAGATAGAGGCGGTTCGCGGCTTCCTACGCAACCCGCGGCATCCTCGCAACGTGCTCATCACCGGGCTCCGCGGGGTCGGAAAGACAGTGCTCCTGAACCGGATCCAGGGCGAGGCGGAGTCCGCCGGCTGGATCGTTGTCGATCGCGAATTTTCGGAGAGCGACACCGAACCTCATGCGTTTGCCGGCGCGGTGCTCACCGACGTCAACCGCGCGCTCAGGCGCCTGAGCCTTTCAACGAGGCTGAAGGACAAGGCCGGCCAGATGCTGCAAGCGGCAATCGACCTGGTGGGCGCTCTGACTGTGAGCTACGGCGAGTTCAAGGTGAGCGTGGACACGAAGCGGCGGCGTGGCGAGGCACCTCGCCGCTTCGACGATGACCTTCGCGAGGCTCTCACCCACATCTGCGAGCTGTGCGTCAAGAGCGAGTACAAGGGGCTGGTTCTCCGCTACGACGAGTTCCATGTCGTCCGCGAGAAGCCTGGCGAGCTGACGCTCAGCGCGCTGCTCAGCGCAACGTCCGCCGTGCAGCAGCGGAGCCTCCCGATGATGCTCATGCTTTGCGGGCTGCCGCCGGTCGTCGACAACCTGTCAAGGTCGAAGAGCTACTCGGAGAGGATGTTTGCGACCCAGGAGCTCGGCAACCTGCGCCCGCCGGAAGACCGGGCGGCGCTGGTCGATCCCGCGGTGAGACTCGAGCGCCGGTACGCGGACGAGGTGGTCGACGCGGTGATGGCCGACAGTGGGGGCTATCCATTCTTCATCCAGGTCTACGGCGATGCGCTGTGGACCGGATCGCACGGGGAGACGATCGCCATGCCCGACCTCCGGCGCTTGCGGCCGCGCATCCTCGCCACTCTCGACGCAGGTTTCTTCAGGGCCCGCTACGTTCGTGCATCGCCGCACGAGCGCCTGCTCATGCGAGATATCGCGAAGTTTGGCGAGAGCGCGACCATCGAGCAGCTGCAGCAGGCCTCGGGCCGAAGAAATAACGAGATCCAACCCACGGTCAGCGCGCTGATCCAGAAGGGCCTTGTCTACAGGCCGGAAAGAGCGCGCATCGCGTTCACCGCCCCGATGTTCGGTGCCTTCCTCCTCCGGACCCCAAATTGATACGAATTGATAAAGAGTCCGACGTATCAGTGGGACGCCTACAAAGCACTCCCCTCCCCGCTTTGCGGGGGAGGGGATGGGGGAGGGGACGCGAACGCGTCCTCTCCAGACGCGGCGAGGTCCGGCGACAGCCGGACCGTGAAGGCCCGAAAGTAAAGCCCCCTACTTAGAGCTCCGCCCTCACCTGCGCCGCCGCGCGCGCGAGCGCGCTGAGCTTCCCGAAGGCCTTGGCCCGCGGAAGGTATTTCATCCCGCAATCGGGCGCGAGGATGAGGCGCTCGGGTGCTACGAACCGGAGCGCGTTCCTGATCCGCCCGACGATCGTTTCCACGTCTTCGACCGCCGCATCGTCAGCGAGGTCGACGACCCCGACGATGAGCCGTTTCTCACCAAGGGCCTTCAGCACCGACAGGTCGACCTTCTGCTGCGCCGATTCCATGGAGATCATCCCGACGTTCACGTCCGCCAGCTCCTCGAGGAACGGATAGCCGTTGGGACGCGAGTGAACGATATGCGCGTATCCAAAGCACGTGTGCAGCGCCGTGGCGCCGGCTATCCCTTCGAGCGCGCGGTTGATCGCCTTGACCGCGAATCTGTGAGCCTTCTCGGCCCTCGCCTGAAGATACGGCTCGTCGAGCTGGACGACATCCGCCCCAGCGGCAAAGAGGTCACGCACCTCTTCGTTGACAGCCTCGGCGAGGCCCATCGCCAGCGCCTCCTCGTCGTGGTAGTAGTCGTCCTGGGCCTGCTGCGACATCGTGAAAGGGCCCGGGAGGGTCGCTTTGATCATGCGATCGGTGTTGGCGCGTAGAAACTGCACGTCCCTCACCTCGACGGCTCGCGTGCGCCGTATCGGACCGACCACCCGCGGGACTGGGTTGGGGTGCCCCGTTCTGTCGAGTGCGGTACCCGGGTTGTCGAGGTCCATGCCCTCGAGCGCTGTCGCGAAGCGATTGGAATAGCTCTCGCGCCTGATCTCGCCGTCCGTGATGATGTCGATCCCGGCGCGCTCCATGTCGCGGATCGCGACAACTGTTGCATCGTCTTGCGCTTGCTCCAGGAATTCATGCCGTGGCCGCCAGATCTCGAGGGCCCTCGTTCGCGGTGGAAGGCGGCTGCCGAGCACCTCGCGGTCGACGAGCCAGTCAGGCTGCGGGTAGCTGCCGACGACAGTGGTTGGCAAAAGCTGCGCCATGGGGGCAAGCCTAGCCTCCTCCGGCCCTTCGGGCCACCTCCCCGCTCAGCGGGGAGGAGAACGGTGCGGCGGACCTCGCTGGCGCATCATTTCGTCCTGACGTGGCTGCTACGCCAGGCATCAACAAATCCCACTCGGTCGCCGGCCGGCTGGCGGGCGACAGCTGCGAACACGATTGGATCTGGGACCGGAACGTCGAGACGGCATCCGAGGACGAGATCGTCGCGATGTCCTCGGCCGCCTGGGACCGTCAGTTCGAGCACCTGATGGAAGACTCTTCCTACTACTCTCGCAAGCTTCGCGAAGCGGGAGTCGGGTCAGCCAAGGTCCAGCTGGCTGACATCGCCAAGCTCCCTTTCACCACCAAGGACGAGCTGAGGGTGGCGAGCGAGGAGCAGCCGCCCTGGGGCACCAACGCAAGCGTTGCGGCAGAGCGCATCAAGCGCGTCTACCAAACCAGCGGGACGACCGGATCACCGACAGTCATCGCTCTCACCCGCGCCGACATGGAGACGTGGACCTCGATCGGGGCGCGAACCTATTTCGCGACCGGCATCCACGACCACCACAGCGTGCTGACCACATTCGGTGCGGGACCGTTCGTGGCGGGACACACCCACTTCGTGCTCACGCGGGTTGGCGCGCGCGCGGTGCCCGTGGCGCCGGGCGACACGGCCCGGGTTGTCTCAGGACTGAAGGCGGGTCTCGCCGACACGCTGCTGGCGACGCCATCCTTCGCCCAGTACCTCGCTAACCGGCTCGAGAGCACGGATTCCAATCCACAGTCCCTTGCGCTGTTACATGTCGTCACCGGTGGTGAGCCCGGCGGTGGAATTCCGGCGATCCGCGACCACATCGAGAAGGTCCTCGGGGTCACCGTCAACGAGGTGATGGGAATCGGAGACGTCGCGCCCTCGCTCTTCGGAGAATGCCCCCGGCAACTGGGGATGCATTTCTGCGGCACGGGACATGTGTGGCCGGAGCTTGTCGACCCGGACACTCAGGAGCCGATCGCGATCGAGTCCGGCGCGGTGGGTGAGCTGGTCTACACGCACCTCACCCGTGAAGCGATGCCCGTCTTTCGTTTCCTGAGCGGCGACATCGTCAGGATCGAGGGCACGTCGTGCGACTGCGGCCGGACCAGCTTCCGCATGCGGTGCCTGGCGCGGCGTGACGACATGTTCATCGTGCGCGGGGTCAACGTCTACCCGACGGCCATCCTGACCGTGGTTGGAGAGTTCAGACCGCGCGTGACTGGGAGGGCTCGCGTCGTGCGCACAGACAGCGACGTCAGCGTCCAGCCGCCGGTGCCGATCGAGGTCGAGGTGCCGGGAGCCGGGGAGGCAGATGGGCCGCTGGCCGCTGAGATCGAAGATGCGGTCCACACCAGGCTGACCTTCCGGTGCAAGGTCGAGCTGATCCCTGAGCAGGCGTTCGGCGAAAGCGGCTACAAGACGAAGCTCACTGTGACCCGCCCGTGACGGCCTCGAAGAAGAGGCTCAAGTCCGACATGGGCAGCAGCACGGCCGATCGCATCACGGTGCGCGGCCACGACCTGGTCACAGATCTCATCGGGAAGGTATCGCTGGGGGATATGGCCTTCCTGGAGCTGAAGGGACGTCTTCCGACGTCCAAGGAATCGACGATGTTCAACGCTCTCGCCGTCACCCTTGTGGAGCATGGGCTGACCCCGAGCGCGATCGCCGCCCGCCTCACTTACCTTGGCGCGCCCGAGTCACTGCAGAGTGCTGTGGCGGCGGGCCTGCTGGGCATTGGCGACCGGTTTGGCGGTTCGGTCGAGGAGGCCGCACGCACCCTGCAGGAGGCGCTCGGCGGTGCGGACCAGGATGCGGCTGACCTCGATGGGCTGGCTCGACGGATCGTTGCCACACATAAGGAGAGGAAGCGGCCGATTGCCGGCCTTGGGCACCCCGTGCACAAGCCGGTCGACCCGAGGGCCGAGAGACTCTTTGCGATCGCCTCCGAGACCGGGTATTCAGGCCGTTTCGTGGAGCTGATGAAGGCGATCTCAGTCGAGGCGGCAAAGACCCATGGGCGCGAGCTGCCCGTCAACGCCACAGGCGCCATCGCGGCCATCGCCAGCGAGCTCGACATCCCCTGGCAAGTGAGCCGGGGACTGGCGGTGATGGCGCGGGCGATCGGGCTCGTCGGCCATATCCAGGAGGAGCTCCAAGACCCGCTGGCGGCAGAGATCTGGAGCCGGATCGACGAGGAGTCGTCGAGCCACTAGACGAGGGGTCGTCAAGCCAACAAGACCGGGCTAACATTGATTTCCGCTCCAGCAGATTCGAAGGAGACGAAAAGCTGCCCGCGAACCTGGCCGGAATACACCACGTGACCTGCATTACTGGCGACGTCCAGAAGTGCGTCGACTTCTACGTGGGAGTCCTCGGCCTGCGCTTTGTCAAGAAGAGCATCAACCAGGATTTGCCGGACACCTATCACATCTATTTCGGCGACCAGGTTGGCTCGCCGGGCACGGCGATGACGTTCTTCGGCTGGCCCTCCTGGCCCAAGCGCAAGGCAGGTAGCGGGCAGGTCACAACCGTGTCGTTCACGGTGCCGGCGGGATCGCTCGACTTCTGGGACAGCCGGCTTCGCAAGCAGGGCGTGAAGTCAAGCGCGACAAGTCGGTTCGGCACCGACGCCTTGGTGATCACCGACCCGGACGGCATCGAGCTGGAGCTCGTCGCCAAATCGTCGAATCAGCCTTCGGTGCCGTGGCCTGACGGCCCCGTGGACGTCGAGCGCGCGATTCGCGGCTTCCATTCAGTGACCATGACAATTGCGAAAACGTCTGCGACGTTCGATCTCCTGGTCAAGACGATGGGCTTTCGAAAGGCCGGTCAGGAGGGACGCCGCACGAGGTTCGAGACCGGCGACGGAGGACCGCACGCGACAGTCGACGTTGTCGAGTCGCCGGGGGGACCTGAAGGAGAGGAGTCGATCGGCACAGTGCACCACGTCGCCTGGAGGGCAAGCGACCCCGCACATCAAGGAGAATGGCGTGAGGTCCTGGTCAATGCAGGGCGCAACGTGACTCCGATTATCGACAGGTACTACTTCAAATCCATCTATTCCCGCGAGCCTGGTGGAGTCCTGTTTGAGATCGCGACTGACGGCCCCGGGTTCACCGTCGACGAGACGGTCGAGTCCCTTGGTTCGTCGCTGAGCCTGCCGCCATGGTTCCAGGTGCGCCGGGACAGGCTGGATGAAACGCTACCGCCCATCGTCGTACCGACCACGGCGACGACAGGCGCGGGGCATTGATGCGCATGTTTCGAGCGTGGTCGCAATCTCGCCTCTGGGAGGGAGCTAGCTGATGAGCACCGCGACAATCACACCGGTCAATCCGATGGCGGCCGAAGGCAAGGAAACGGTCCTGAACGTAATGCGCCGTGACCGCGCCAATTTCACTCGCATGGTCGAAGACCCTAAGAACTGGAACGTGATGACGCGCTGTACCGGATGGGAGACGCGCGACCTGGTCGGTCACATGATCGACGTCATGGAGGGGTACTTCAAGAACTGGGACGCGGCCAAGGCCGGTAAAGAGGGCACTGCTCTGGGCCTGCCTGTAATGGGCGAAACCCTGAACGATCACGCGCTCGACTTTCGCAAGCTCCCGCGCGAGGAGGCGCTTGCCCGATTCAAGAAGGACGCAGAGAAGCTCGACGGAATGCTCGAGGCCCTCACGCCGGAGGAGTGGACAGGGTTCATGGTCTACCACCCGTTCGCAGGACCCGTTCCTGCCGGTTTCTACGGGACATTCCAGATCATGGACTACGGCGTCCATCCGTACGACATCGAGTACGGCCTCGGCGACAAGCTCGCCAGCATCGACGAGGCGACAGCTGGCCTCATCCTGCCGTTTGCTTTCATCTTCTGGATGTACACGGTCGACCAGAAGGTTGCGGCGGGGGTCGACGCGAACTACGGGATCGAGGTCAAGGGCCCTTGGGGCGGCAAATGGCGGGCCACGATCAAGGACGGAAAGTGGTCGTCAGCGCCGGAGACGGGCAAGTTCGAGGGGGCTGACGCGCTGTTCACCTTCGACTCTGCGGCAGACGCGGTCCTGACCTTCTTCGGCCGCTTCCCGGGTGGCTCGGCGACCGGCGACCCTGAAGTCATCCACAAAGTCCGCCACCTCTTCTTCTCGTTCTGATTCAGCTCACGCTCTGGGCGGCGGACCTCGGCGTTTCGAAGCCGCCGCCCCACGTTCCATATGAGGTCAGAGAGATCGATGCGGCTTGGGCCGCGATCGCGATGGGGCAGGAAGCACACCTTGTCGCGCCGCGCTTCGCCAGGGGGTGCCGGTGCTTCGGAGCGTGGCTCGGCCACGAGCTGGTGGGCTACGGCTGGTGGTCGAGGACGCCCGAGTGGATTGGCGAGGTGCAACTGGAGATCACGCCAGCTTCCGGCGAGGCTTACATCTGGAACTGCGTGACCCTGGACCCGCACCGCCGGAAGGGAGTATTTCGCTCGATCGTCACGTCGGTGGTGACCAAAGGACGCGAGGAGGCAATGGGCAGGCTGTGGATCGCCTCAATGACCAGCGTTGGCGCGAACTCGATTGAGCAGGCGGGGTTCCAGCCAGTCTTCAGAATGGACAGCGCCTCGCGATTCGGATTGCGGTGGCTCAGAGTTAAGTCCGTAGAAGGTGCGCATCCAGCCCTGGCTGCAGCCGCGCGCGAGGTGATGTCGATTAAGCCGGGTATGTCGGTACGGCGCGCCCGCCAGAAGAGGCACTGAGCAAAAATGAACGTCGTAAACCCTCTCCCGATCATCGCGTTCGTCATGGTCGCCATCGTCGCGGCGCTGCACATCTACATCCTGGTTCTCGAGATGTTCCTGTGGCGGACGCCTCGCGGACTGCGGACCTTCCGCATGACCCAGGAGGTCGCCGATTCGTCGGCGAAGCTGGCAGCCAACCAGGGCCTGTATAACGGCTTCCTCGCCGCCGGTCTCCTGTGGGGACTATTCGCCTATGGAATCGTTTCGGGTCGCGCGATCCTGACCTTCTTCCTGGCCTGCGTGATCGTCGCGGGCGTGTATGGAGGAGCAACCGTAAACCGAAGAATCATCATGGTGCAGTCGCTGCCCGCAGCGATCGCATTAATCCTGGTCTGGGTGTCATGACTGAACTCCCCTCCCCGCTTCGCGGGGGAGGGGATGGGGGTGGGGGCGCGAACGCGTCCTTTTTCAGCGCGGATGACCGCGCGGCATCCGCGCGGTCATAAAGCCTCCATGTAAATCCGCAGCAGGTCAGCGCTGGGATACTTGCCGCCGAGCTCGCTCGCGGCGCGTCGCAGCTCTGGTTCGCCCACGCCGTAGGCCGCGATGTGTTGCGGCAGGCCCAGCGTCTCGATCAGATGCTGAACATCGCCGATTGCATTGCCCGATCCAGTCGCTTGACCCAGCAGCGCCATGCGCTCAGGCATCTTGTCGGCGAGGTAGCGCAACACATGGGGCAGCAGGAGGCACGACGTGACGCCGTGGGGTATGCCATGCCTGGCGCCGATTTGCTTACCCATCACATGGCTCAAGCCGCCGGCCGACGGACCGGGCAGCGTGAATGTGAACCATGCCGCAACCTGGTTTTGTGTGCGCACATCTACATCGGCGGGCGCGGCCAGGACGCGCGGCAGCGAATCGAACAGGCGCCTTATCCCCTCGAGGGCCATCGTGTCCGAAAAGGGATGATCCCCTTCGGCGAGAAATCCTTCGACCGCGTGGTCGAGACTTCGGATTCCTGTCGTAAGCCACAGGGACATCGGAGTCGCTAGCGTGAGCTGCGCGTCATAGATCACGGCATCGAGTAGCAGCCGCACGTCGCGCATCCCAGCCTTGTCACCGGCCGCATCGGTGTAGCCGGCCCCACCTGCGAGCTCCGCAACCGACAGCGTGGTCGGAATGGCGACGTGGGGGAGGCCCCGATAGGCGAGCCCGCGCCGATCCGCGAGCTTGACAGCGACCATCTTCGCGGCGTCGACCGCGCTGCCGCCGCCAAAGCTGACGAGCCCGTCGACTCCAACCTCGGTCGCGTGCTCGACCGCGGCCTCGATCTCGGTCATCGGTGCATGCTGGCTGATCACCTCGGTGGCCGGAGCCTCCGCATCGCCTAGCGCGCCACGCACCCGCGCGACAAGCTTCCCTTCAGCGAGGAGCGATCGGTTGGTGACAAGCGCGACGCGGTTCGCCTGCAACCGCTTGAGCTCGGGCGCCAGCTGCGCCAGCGAGCCAGGCCCCCAGTGGATGACTCTCGGATTCGAGTAGCTGAATACCCCGGTCATGGCGCCGTCATAGTACGTAGCCGTGGGTGGTCCGCATCAGGGTCAGCAGGTGCTCGAGGCAGGCGAGCCCTTGGACAAAGCCGGCGCCGCGATGATCCTTGTCCACGGACGGGGTGCGAGCGCGGCGGACATCATGACCCTCGGCGCGGAGCTCATGCACCCAGGCTTCGCGTACCTCGCCCCACAAGCGGCAGGCTCAGCCTGGTATCCGCTCCCATTCACCGCCCCCATGGAAGACAACGAGCCTTACCTGAGCTCCGCGCTCGAGGTCCTGACTTCACTTCTGGCTTCGGTCGAGAAGTCGATCCCCGCCGACCGGGTCATCCTTCTCGGGTTCTCGCAAGGGGCCTGTCTCACGCTGGAGTTTGCCGCGCGCAACGCCCGCCGCTACGGCGGAGTGGTCGGCCTGAGCGGCGGGCTGATCGGGCCGGATGGCACCGCACGCGACTACCCAGGCGACTTCGAGGGAACACCCGCGTTCCTGGGCTGCAGCGACGTGGACCCGCACATCCGCAAAGATCGTGTTCTCGAAGCGGCAGACGTCTTGAAGCGCATGGGGGGCCTGGTGACGCTCAGGCTCTACCCGCAGCTGGGCCATACGGTGAACGACGACGAGCTCCAAGAGGTCAGGAAAATCGTTGCAGCAACCGCAAGCCGAATGCAATAGCCACTGTTCAGCGTTCCGGTTGTGAACCGGCTGGCCGCGATTCTGTTTCTCCTCTCGACTATGGCGTGCGGTGGCAGCGCGGCCGCCGAACCGTCACCGACACCGTCCGCCACTTTCACGATGGGCGCCATGAACGGCAGCGGGGTGACCGGTGTCGGTCAGGTCTACAAGGGCGCCGCCAGCTTCACCGTCTCGATTCAGCTCAAGGGCATGGTGCCGAACTCCTCGCACGTCTCACACGTGCACATCGGAACCTGTGCCAAGCCCGGTGGGGTTGCGTATGCGCTGCTGCAGGTCGTGGCGGATGCATCAGGAAATGCCGTAGCGACGAGCACGGTCCGCGAGTATTACTCCATGCCGGCGTCCGGCTGGTACGTCAACGTCCACCTGGGCGAGGACTTGGGCGAGGCGGAGTATGTGCCGAGCATCTCGTGCGGAGACCTCCCCGCGACGTAAGCCCTCCTAATCCACGTTCTCCTCAGCTTTCTCGCCGGCTTCTCCGAGCTCGACGATGTCGCCCTTCTTGAAAAGGACCTCCTTGAGCACCGCCTGCCACTTTGGCTTCCGGCGTGACAGGAACTCGAGCGCCATCGCGAAATGCTTGAACTCTTCCTGCTGCGAGTTCTCCATGATCGCTTTGGCCTGAGC
>Ga0193723_1001204_pt1 | contig 10069 bp, 8 predicted proteins | sample H2m2metaG_FD_143042 | JGI IMG/M metagenome (GOLD analysis project Ga0193723, IMG submission 143042) | Soil microbial communities from a riparian zone of the East river system, Colorado, United States - H2m2 | ecosystem: Environmental > Terrestrial > Soil > Riparian zone | place: USA: East River... | reverse complement strand
CTCGAACTCCATCGTGAGAAACACGACGTCTTCGATCCCGGGCTGGAGATAGCTCTTGCCGTGCGCCGCGACTCGCACGGGCTCCTCACCAAGCAGATACAGGGCCACCGAGACATCGTGGGGCCCAAAGCTCCACAGCGCATTCTCGTCCTTGCGCACCTGCCCCAGATTGACCCGGAGCCCGTACAGATAGAATACCCTGCCCAGCTCGCCTGTCTGTACCATCTCGCGGAGCCGCTCGACGGCGGGATGATAGACCAGCAGATGGCCAGCCAGCACCGGCAGGCTCTTCTGCGCTCCCCGCTTCGCCACCGCCTCGGCGTCGCGCACGTTCAGCGCGAACGGCTTCTCGACCAGAACCGGCTTCCCGGCCTCCAGCACCTGAAGCGCGACCGCCGCGTGTGTCGCGGCGGGGGACGCCACAATCACCGCATCGACGACCGCGAGGAGCGCTGCGACGTCGCCCGTCACCAGGGCGCCGGGATACTGGCGCGACACGCGCTCGCGGACCTTGGGATCGGTGTCGCAAACCGCCGCGAGCTCACCTTCCGCCAGCCCGGCAACCGTCCGGACGTGGTTACGCCCCCACGCGCCGGCGCCGACTACGCCGATCTTGAGCCGTGTCACCGATAGAATCCACGAACCGCATCGATGACCCGATCGAGCTGCGCCCGGGTGAGCTCGGGATAGATGGGCAGCGAAATCGCCTCGCGCGACGCCTGCTCCGCCTGCGGCAGGCTCCCGTCCTTGTAGCCGAGGTACGCAAAACAGGGTTGGCGGTGCAGCGGGATCGGATAGTACACCGCGTGGCCGATCCCTTCCTTCTTCAGATGCGCCTGCAGCTCGTCGCGCCGCTCGGCGCGCAGCGTGTACTGATGGAAGATGTGCTCGTTGGCGGGATCCACGACGGGCGGTTTCACCTGCCGGAGTTCCGCAAACGCCTTCGTGTAGTAGGATGCGTGCTCGCGCCGCTTCGCCGACCACGGCGCCAGATATGGCAGTTTGGCCAGCAGCACGGCGGCCTGCAGGGTGTCGAGGCGGGAGTTGGTGCCCACCTCGTCGTGATGGTACTGCTTGGCGCCGCCGTGCAGCCGCAGCTTCCTGAGCCGGTCGGCGGCCGCGTCGTCCGAGGTGACCATCATGCCGCCGTCTCCCCAGGCACCGAGATTCTTGCTCGGGAAGAACGAGTAGCCCGTCACCCAGCCGAGCTCGCCCGCAACCCGCCACTCCCCGTCCATCTTGCGCCGCGCGCCAATCGCCTGCGCCGCGTCCTCGATGAGCTTGATCCCCCTGGCCTTCGCGACGGCCATCAGCTCCATCATGTCGGCCATCTGGCCGTAGAGGTGCACGGGCATGATCGCACGGGTCCGCGGCGTGATCGCGCGCTTCACGGCGACCGGATCGATGTTGAACGTGTCGGGCTGAATGTCCACGAACGCCGGCGTGCCGCCGGCATTGTGGATCGTGCCCGCGGTCGCGAAGAACGTGAACGGCGTGGTAATCACCTCATCGCCCGGCTTCAGGTTCAACGCCTTGAGCGGCAGGAGCAGCGCATCTGTGCCGCTCGCGCAGCCGATGCCGTGCTTCGCATGCGACAGCCGCGCGATCTCGATCTCGAGCTGCGGCACCGCCGGTCCCATGATGAATTGCTGTGTCTCGACGACCTTCATCATCGCCGGCACCACGGCGTCTTTGACCGCGTTGTACTGCGCGACCAGATCGAGCATGGGAACGTTCATGACGCGCGCACGCGCGAGGGCTGCGTCTGGCGCAGGGTTCCCCCCCCGCTGCTCTCCGTGTAGCTGGCCCCGCAGGCTGCGCAGGTGGCGTCGCCGCCGCTCGGGTGCAGCCGCTCGCCGCACTGGCACATCCACCCCACGCGCCGCGCCGGAACGCCGATCATCAGGCCGTAGGCCGGCACGTCGGACGTGACGACGGCGCCCGCGCCGACGAAGGCGTATTCCCCCAGCGTGATGCCGCAGACGATCGTGGCGTTCGCCCCGATCGAGCTGCCGCGCTTCACGAGGGTGCGGCGGTATTCGTTCTTGCGCGGCACGTGACTGCGCGGATTCATGACGTTCGTGAAGACGCAGGAAGGCCCGCAGAAGACGTCGTCTTCCAGCTCGACGCCTTCGTAGATCGAGACGTTGTTCTGGATCTTGACGTTGTTGCCGATCTTCGTGCCCGGCATCACGACGACGTTCTGGCCGAGGTTGCAGCGCTCGCCGATCACGGCGCCAGGCATCACGTGCGAGAAATGCCAGACCTTGGTGCCGTTCCCGATCACCGCTCCGTCATCGATATAGCTCGACTCGTGCGCGAAGTACTTCGACGCGGCCATCTAGACCCCGATGACCTTGCACTCGAGCTCCAGCGTCACGCCCGTTTTCTTCGCGACCGTCTTGCGGAGGTGTTCGATCACCTTGAGCACATCGCTCGCGGTGGCGGTGCCTTTGTTGATGATGTAGTTGGCGTGGAGCGTGGAGACCTGCGCGCCGCCGATCGTGAAACCCTTGAGCCCGCACTCGTCGATCAGCATGCCGGCGGTTTTCGCGCTCCCGCGGGGATTCGTGAATGTCGAACCGCAGCACGGCTGATCGAACGGCGTGCCCGCCTTGCGCCAGCGAAACAGCTTCGCCTGCAGCTCTTTCAGCTTGGCCGGCGACTCCTCGCCCAGTCCCAGTTTCGCTTCCAGGACGATCCCCTCGATGTTGCTCGAGCGATACTTGAACGAGATCTGCTTGCGCGACAACTGTTTGACCTTGCCGCGCGGATCCATCACGGTCACTTCCGTCACGATCTCGGCGAATTCCGCGCCATGGCAGCCCGCGTTCATGAAAATGCCGCCGCCCACGGTACCGGGAATTCCGACGAACCGCTCGACCCCGACAAATCCGGCTTCGGCGGTGCGGCGCGCCAGAATCGGCGTCGGCATCCCCGCGCCGACGATCGCCGTCGCGCCTTTCATCTCGAAGCGGTCCAGCCCCTTCCCCATGCGGATCACGACGCCGGGGAATCCGCCGTCCTTGATCAGGACATTGGAACCCAGACCCAGCACGAGCCAGGGCAGCCCGCGATCCTGCGCGAGCTCCAGCGCGCGCACGACGTCCTCGCTGTCGGCCGGCAGCGCGAGGTAGCGCGCAGGCCCGCCGATCCGCCACGTGTTGTGGCGCGCCAGCGGCTCGTTCTCGAGCAGCTTGCCACGGAACTTGATTTTGGCCGGGGGCGGCGGGGGCGGTGGAGCCTTCGCAGCCTTCACCGCTTTCACCACCTTGGCCGGGGCTACGCGTTTGCCGCCGCGATCTGCCCGCTGGTCGCTGCCTTTTCGGCGTTCGCTCTTTCGTGCCATTCCTGTAGGCTCCTGACGCTCCCTGTCCTGCTGCGGAGCGCAATGATCGCATCACACGCGGCACTCGCCGCGGACATGGTCGTGGTATACGGCACCCGATGCACCAGCGCGGCGCGCCGGATGGCATAGTCATCCACCTGCGTGAACTTCCCGAGCGGCGTGTTGATCAAGAGCTGCACTTCGCCGGACACGATCAGATCGATCGCGTTCGGCCGGCCCTCGTGCACCTTCAGCACCCGCTCTGCCGGCACGCCCCGGCCGCGGAGATACCGCTCGGTCCCCTCCGTCGCCAGGATGCGAAATCCCAGCTCGTGGAAGCGACGCGCGATGGGCAAAACCGTCGGCTTGTCGTGATCATTCACGGTGACGAAGATCGTGCCCTCGAGCGGCAGGCTGCCCTCGGCCGCGATCTGCGCCTTCGCGAACGCCATCCCAAAACTGTCCGCGAGCCCCATCGCTTCCCCGGTGGACCGCATTTCCGGCCCCAACACTGTATCCACACCGGGCAGCTTGGTGAAGGGGAAGACCGCCTCCTTTACAGCTACCCCGGCGACGGGAAGCTCATCGGGAAGGCCCAAATCGTCCAGTGTCCGCCCGACGATGACCGCCGCCGCGAGCTTGGCGAGGGGGACCCCGGTGGCCTTGCTCACGAATGGCACCGTCCGGGAGGCCCGCGGATTGACCTCAAGCACATAGACCACGCCGTTCCTGATCGCGTACTGGACGTTGATCAGCCCGACCACATTCAGGGCTTTGGCGAAAGCCTGCGTATGGCGGCGCATTTCCTCCACCTGCCGGTCGCCGATCAGGTAGGGCGGGAGCACGCAGGCCGAATCACCGGAATGCACGCCGGCGTCCTCGATGTGCTGCATGACCCCGCCGATCACGCAGCGCGTGCCGTCGGCGATCGCATCCACGTCCGCCTCGAACGCGTCCTCCAGAAAGCGGTCGATGAGGACCGGGTGTTCCGGCGCGACGCGGGCCGCCTTCACGAAGTAGTCCTCGAGCGAGCCGTCGTCGTACACGATCTCCATCGCCCGCCCACCGAGGACGTAGGACGGCCGCACCAGCACCGGATAGCCGATCCGCCGGGCGACGGCGACCGCCTCCGCCACCGAGCGGGCGATGCCGTTGGGTGGCTGGGTGACGCCGAGCCTGTCGGCCAGCTCTTCGAAGCGCTCGCGGTCTTCGGCGACGTCGATCGCGTCAGGTGAGGTCCCGAGGATGGGGACGCCGGCCGCGTCGAGCGCCTTGGTGAGCTGCAGCGGCGTCTGGCCGCCGAGCTGCACCACGACGCCCTTCGGCTTCTCCCACCGTGTGATCTCGAGGACGTCTTCGAGCGTGAGCGGCTCGAAGTAGAGCTTGTCCGAGATGTCGAAATCGGTGGACACCGTCTCGGGGTTGGAGTTGATCATGATCGTCTTATACCCGAGGTCGCGGAACGCGAGACCGGCACGCACGCAGCAATAGTCGAACTCCACTCCCTGCCCGATGCGGTTTGGACCGCTCCCAAGAATCACGATCCCCTGCTCGCCGAACGGCTGGGACTCGTTCTCCTCGTCATAGGACGAGTAGAGATACGGCGTGGCGGAGGGAAACTCGCCGGCGCACGTATCGACCGTCTTGTAGGCGGGATGAATGCCGAGGCTCCAGCGCTGCTCGCGAATCGCCGTCTCGGTCGTATTGCGCAGCGTGGCCAGCTGCTTGTCCGAGAATCCGAGCCGCTTCATGCGCTTCAGTTCTGCGGCGCCGGCGCTCGCGAGCCCCTCGAACCACCGCTCCGCATCGACCAGCTCCCGGAGCTGATACAGGAACCAGGGATCGATGCCGGACGCCTGCGCAATCTCGTCGACGGTCAGCCCGGCGAGGAACGCGCGCTTGATCTGAAAGATTCGCTCCGGCGTTGCGGTCCGGAGCGCCACGCGCAAATCGTCCGGCGATGTGCTCGTGAGGCGATCGTCGGCCGGCGTCGCGCCCAGCACCCATCCCGGCCGGCCGATTTCGAGGGCGCGCAGCCCCTTCTGGAACGCCTCCTTGAACGTGCGGCCGATCGCCATCGCCTCCCCCACCGACTTCATCTGCGTCGTCAGCCTGAAATCGGCCGTGGGGAATTTCTCGAACGCGAAGCGCGGCACTTTGACCACGACATAGTCGAGCACCGGCTCGAAGGACGCGGGCGTGGTCTTGGTGATGTCGTTGGGCAGCTCGTCGAGCGTGTAGCCGACGGCGAGCTTCGTGCCGATGCGCGCGATCGGGAACCCGGTCGCCTTGGACGCCAACGCAGACGAGCGGGAGACGCGGGGATTCATCTCGATCACCAGCATCTCGCCGTCGGCGGGATTGACGGCGAACTGGATGTTGCATCCTCCCGCCTCCACACCGATCTCGCGGATGATCGCGATTGCCGCGTCGCGCATGCGCTGGTATTCGCGATCGGTCAGCGTCATCGCGGGAGCGACGGTGATCGAGTCGCCGGTGTGGACGCCCATCGGGTCGAGGTTCTCGATGGAACAGACGATGACGACGTTGTCGCGGCGGTCGCGCATCACCTCGAGCTCGAACTCTTTCCAGCCGAGGACGCTACGCTCGATCAGCGTCGAGTGCACCGGCGACAGCTCGAGCGCGCGCTCGACCATCTCCTCGAACTCGGCGCGATTGTACGCGACGCCGCCCCCGGTGCCGCCGAGCGTAAAGGAGGGGCGAATAATCGCCGGATAGCCGATGTCGGCCGCCGCCTCGAGGGCGCCGTCCACCGACGTCACGGTGTGACCTCGTGGCGTCGCCAGACCGATCCGCACCATCGCGGCGCTGAACTCAGCCCGATCCTCCGCCATGCGGATGGCGCGTTCGTTCGCCCCGATCAGCTCGACCCCGTACCGCTGCAGCGTGCCGTCGTTGGCGAGCGCCATCGCCACGTTGAGGGCGGTCTGCCCGCCCATCGTCGGCAGCAGTGCATCAGGGCGTTCGCGCTCGATGACCTTGCGCACCCACTCGGGCGTAACCGGCTCGATGTACGTCCGGTCCGCCAGCTCGGGGTCCGTCATGATCGTGGCGGGATTCGAGTTCACGAGAATGACGGTGTAGCCCTCTTCTTTCAGCGCCTTCACCGCCTGGGTTCCGGAATAATCGAATTCCGCCCCCTGGCCGATGACGATCGGCCCGGACCCGAGCAGGAGGATGCGCGCGAGATCAGTTCTTTTGGGCATCGAGGACGTCTCGCAGGATATCGTCGAGCGTGCGGCGCGGACTCCAGCCCGTCGCCGAGCGCAGCTTTGCGGCATCGCCCACCAGATACGGGCGCGCCTCGCGCCGCACCTGGCTGCCGTCCATTTCCCGTTTCGGCGAGATGCCGAGCATTTGCTCCAGCCGCGTGTGAATCTCATCGAGGGTTACGGCGCGGCCTGAGGCGATGTTGTACACCTCGCCCGGCGTCCCTCGGTTCAGCAGCAGCGCATATGCCTCGGCCACGTCGTCCACATGCAGGTAGTCACGCACCGCCGTCAAGTCGCCCACCGGGATGGCAGCCCAGCCGTTGCGTTGCACCTCTCGCAGCAGCTTGCCGCGCGCCGGGATCCAGAAGCTCTCCTCCTGCCCCGCGCCGGAGTGTGGAAACGGCCGCACCACGATCACCGGCAGGCCCGCGCAGCGCGCCACCTGCTCGACGGCGAGCTCGGCGCCGAGCTTGCTCGCGGCATACGGCGTCGAGGGCTGCACGGCGTCGCCTTCCTTAATAGGACGATTCTGCCACGCATAGACATCCGCGCTGGAGGCCAGCAGGAACAGCGGCCGCGTGTTCCAGCGGCCCGCGGCGTCGGCCAGAGCGGCTGCGAGCTTTGCCGTTCCTTCGGCATTGATCGTCCAGGCAGTCGCCGGATCCCGATTCGCGGCTTGGGTAAGCGCGATGGCCGCGAGATGGATGACCGCATCGACCGGTGTGGCGTAGCAGCTTCGCACCGAGACGTCGTTCATGACGTCCAGCGATACGCTCGTGAGGTTCGGCTCGGCGGCGCACCCGGAGGCACCGGGCCCCACCGCGGCAATCACGCTGTCGCCTCCGGCGAGGAGGCGACGCACGACGCTGCGGCCGACGAACCCGTTGGCGCCGGTGACGAGCACCTTCACGCCAGCCGCTCGAGATCGGCGTCGACCATCATTTTCACGAGCTGCTCAAAGGTCACCTGCGGCGCCCAGCCGAGCTCCTGCTTGGCGCGGCTCGCGTCCGCGAGCAGCGTATCCACTTCCGCCGGACGCACGAACTTGGGATCGATCTTCACGTGCTTCTTCCAATCGAGCCCCGCGTGCCCGAACGCGGCGGCGCACAGATCGCGGACCGTGTGCATCGTCCCCGTTCCCACGACATAGTCTGTCGGCTCACGCTGCTGCAGCATCCGCCACATCGCTTCGACGTAGTCCCCGGCGAATCCCCAGTCGCGTCCCGAATCGAGATTGCCGAGGCGCAGCTCGTCCGCCTTGCCGAGCTTGATGCGGGCGACCGCGTCGCTGACCTTGCGGGTGACGAACTCCAGCCCGCGGCGCGGCGATTCATGATTGAAGAGGATGCCGCTGACCGCGAACATCCGGTATGACTCACGATAGTTCACCGTGATCCAGTGGCCGTAGGCTTTCGCGACGCCGTAGGGCGAGCGCGGGTAGAACGGCGTCGACTCCCGCTGCGGCGTTTCGACCGCCTTGCCGAACATCTCTGACGAGCTGGCCTGATAAAAGCGCGCCTCGGGATGCGCCAGGCGAATGGCTTCGAGCAGGCGCGTCACACCCAGCGCGGTGAATTCGCCGGTGAGGACCGGCTGGTTCCAGGACGTCGGGACGAAGCTCTGGGCGGCGAGGTTGTAGACTTCGTCGGGCTTGGCGTCGCGGATGACGGTCGTGAGCGAATGCTGGTCGAGCAGATCCGCCGCCACGATGTGGACACGGTCCAGCAGATGCCCGATGCGCTCGTAGGAATCGTGGGATGTGCGCCGCACGACGCCGATGACCTCGTACCCCTTGGCGAGCAGCAGCTCGGCGAGGTAGGAGCCGTCCTGCCCCGTGACGCCCGTAATCACGGCGGTTTTACGGGGTTGCCGGGGTTGTCGAGGCTCGGTGGCCGGTTTAGGTTTAGGCCTCTTTGCGGCGCCCTTAGAACTCATTGTCGGATCGAACTATGGCTCGAGTGTGTGAGATTTGTGGCAAAGGTCCCATCACGGGACATAACGTCAGCCACGCGAACAACAAGACCCCCCGCCGCTGGTACCCCAACCTACAGCGCGTTCGGGTTGTTGCGAACGGCGTCGTGCGCCGCATCCGTGTCTGCACGCAGTGCATCAAATCGAATCGCGTGGCCAAGGCTTCGTAAAAAGGGGACCCGTTGGGGTCCCCTTGGTTAGCACGTCCCACCCGTCTCTCTTACTCACTCAATAGTTCAATGCGGGCGACGTCGGCGCCGTCGCCGACGCGATGGCCGATCTTGAGGATCCGTGTGTAGCCGCCCGGACGCGCCGCAAACCGCTTGCCGATCTCGGCGAACAGCTTGGTCGTGACGGCTTTGTCCTTGAGCCGACGCTCGACCAGGCGGCGCGCATGGAGATCGCCGCGGCGCGCGAGGGTGATGAGCCGCTCGGCAAACGGACGCAGCTCCTTCGCCTTCGCCTCGGTGGTCTGGATGCCGCCGTGCCGGAAGAGGCTGGTCGCCATGTTGTTCAGCGTCGCCTTCTTGTGGCTCGACGTCCGCGAGAGCTGCTTTCCCTTGGCGCGGTGCCGCATTTACTCTTCCTCGGTCCCCGTGAGCTGCGCCAGCGGCGCGCTGCCCGGATCGATGATCCGGATCTCGCCACCCGGCGTCTCCTCGAGCTGCATCCCGAAGTTCAGGCCCTCGCGGCGCAGCAGCTCGGCGATTTCGCCCAGCGCCTTCTCCCCGACGTTCTTGACCTTCAGGAGATCGTCTTCCTTGTACCGGACCAGATCGCCCAGCGTCCGGATGTTCGAATTCTTCAGCGAGTTCACGGACCGTACCGACAGCCCGGCATCGTCGATGGCGCGGCTCAGCACGTCCCGGAGCCGGCCCCCCTCGGTGCCACCGTTGCCCTGGGGCTCGCCGGCGACGACCGGCACCTTGCCGAAGTCGACGAAGAAGCGGAAGTGCTCCTGGGCGAGCGCTGCGGCATACGCCACCGCGTCCTCAGGCGAGATCGTTCCGTTCGTCTCGACGGTGAGCGTGAGGCGGTCGTAGTCCGTGCGCTGGCCGACGCGCGTCTCCGCCACGGTGAAGTTCGCGCGGCGCACCGGATTGTAGATCGAGTCGACCCGCACGACGTCCACCGCCAGGGTGCGATCGACCGGGTGCTGCTCGGCCTCGACGTAGCCGCGGCCCTTGTTCACGTACAGCTCGCCCGCGATGTCGCGGTCGTCCTGGACGGTGAAGAGCAGCTGCTCAGGGTTCTGAATCGTCACCGCGCCGTGTGCCTCGAGATCGCGCGCGTAGACCGGACCGGCCTTCTCGACTTTGAAGCGGAGCACCGCCTCGTCGACGTCGGGTGCGAGGACCAGCGTCAGCTGCTTCAGGCGCTGGATGATCTGATGCACATCCTCGACGACGCCCGAAATGGTCTGGTGCTCGTGCACGACGCCGTCGATGCGGAATGCCCAGACCGCGGCACCGCGCAGCGAAGAAAGCAGCAGCCGGCGTAGTGAGTTGCCCAGTGTGTAGCCGTAGCCCCGCTCCAG
>Ga0193723_1001203_pt1 | contig 10071 bp, 7 predicted proteins | sample H2m2metaG_FD_143042 | JGI IMG/M metagenome (GOLD analysis project Ga0193723, IMG submission 143042) | Soil microbial communities from a riparian zone of the East river system, Colorado, United States - H2m2 | ecosystem: Environmental > Terrestrial > Soil > Riparian zone | place: USA: East River... | reverse complement strand
CTCACGGCGGTGCGGTGTTTGATGACTCCTGGATGCCGCTTGGTCGTCGCCGCGAGGTCCTCGTGGCGGTCGTACACCAAGCGAACCGGTCGCCCGGCCTTGCGGGCGAGGAGCGCGGCATGGACCGCCACAATCGATGGATATTCCTCCTTGCCCCCAAAGCCACCGCCTGTCTCGGCCTGGACGACCACGGCCTGCTGATCGGTGAGATGCAGCGCTCGTTTGAGAGCACGATGGACGTAATAGGGGCACTGCAGGGATCCGATGACCCTGATCACCCCGTTCGCTTCGGGGATCGCGATAGCGCCTTGAGGCTCGATGTACAACTGCTCCTGAAGGCCGACGCGGAACGTCCGCTCCACCACCTCCACACCCTCCACACCCTTCAGATCCTCCAAAACCTTGCCTTTGCTGATTTCTACCGTGCTAAAAACCTCCGTCGCCTGCTCGAGCGCATAGATCGGATCGGCGGCCTCATACTCGATCCGGATATGGCGGGCCGCGTCCTCGAGCGTCTCACGATCGGCGGCTGCGAGCAGAAGAATCGGCTCTTCCCGATGTCTGATTTCGCCGCCCTTCCGAGCCAGGACCGGCTGGTCGTCCCTGATGAGCTGAACGACGTTGTCGCCCGGGATGTCCTCGGCCGTCACCACGACGACCCGTGACCAATCGAATGCGGGATCCAGGGAAATCGACCGGATCCTACCGCGCGCGATGGTGGACCGGATGGTGCGGCCGAACCACGCCCCTGGTACCACGAGGTCATCGGTGTAGCGCGCGCGCCCCGTCACCTTGTCGCCACCCTCGCGACGGGGAACGGAGCGGCCGACCGACATGAGCTGAGCAGGAGGCGGGCACATGTGCGGTAATAATGCCACAGAATTGCGTTCGTGCAGTGGCTCTCCACGGCACGTCACATGGCACGAGGGTTGCAATCACATTCGACGGACGCAGTACGAGGATTCGGGGGGAAAGGCCGGCAAAGGCGGAGCCAGGTCGTTGCTGGATTCGCGCCGGCTGCCGCGGCGGCTGTGCACAGCCGCTGCGGACCTCCCCCACCAACAGCGGAAGGACATAAGGGGGCGGCTGGGACGCGCTGCGCGCGCCGTCGGCGTGGCATTCCGGCTCGCCCCCGCTCTTTGTCCGCCCCTGTGGAACTGCCCGTCGCCGAGCGCCACATTGACCGCATGACGACTGCCCCGACGAGGAGTGTTGCTGGACTCGAGGTGCGCGCGCCTCTCGAGCCAGGATTTGCGGGTATCCTGACCGCCGACGCGCGCCGCTTCCTCACGACACTGGCGCGAGCGTGCGAGCCGCGCCGCCAAGAGCTGCTCGCACGGCGCGTGGAGCGTCAGCGCCGCCTCGACGCCGGCGAGTTTCCCGACTTCCTCCCTCAGACGCGTGCAATGCGGGAAACGACCTGGACCGTCGCGTCGATTCCCGCCGACCTGGCCGACCGCCGGGTCGAGATCACAGGCCCTGTGGACCGCAAGATGATCATCAACGCGCTCAATTCGGGCGCGCGGGTCTACATGGCCGATTTCGAGGACTCGAACGCCCCCACCTGGCGCAACAATCTCGAGGGCCAGCTCAACCTGTGCGACGCCGTGCGCGGCACGATCACCTTCACGAGCCCGGACGGAAAGCACTATTCCCTAGCCCCTAATCCCGCGACCCTGATGGTGCGGCCGCGCGGCTGGCATCTCGACGAAAAGCACGTGACTGTGGACGGTCGCCCGATATCCGCCGCCTTGTTCGACTTCGGGCTCTTCATCTTTCACAATGCGGCCGCCCTGATCGCGAAGGGCTCCGGTCCCTACTTCTACCTGCCCAAGCTCGAGAGTCACCTCGAGGCGAGGCTGTGGAACGACGTATTCGTGGCAGCCCAGGACGCGCTGGGCATCCCGCGCGGCACGATCCGCGCGACGGTCTTGATCGAGACGATTCTCGCCGCGTTCGAGATGGACGAGATTCTGTACGAGCTGAAGGATCACTCCGCCGGCCTCAACTGCGGGCGCTGGGACTACATTTTCAGCTTCATCAAGAAGTTCAGGCATCGCCCGGATTTCGTGCTCCCCGACCGGGCCCGGGTGACGATGGACCGTCACTTCCTCAAATCCTACGTCGATCTGCTGATTCAGACCTGCCACCGCCGCCGCGCCCACGCGATGGGCGGGATGGCCGCGCAGATCCCCATCAAGCACGACCCCGCCGCGAACGAAGCGGCGCTGGAGAAGGTTCGCCAGGACAAGCTGCGCGAGGTCCGCGCCGGCCACGACGGAACCTGGGTCGCGCACCCCGCGCTCGTGCCCCTCGCGGCGCAGATATTCGACGCCTCGATGCCGGGCCCGAATCAGCTCCACGTCGCGCGCGACGAGGTGCGTGTCACGGCATCAGACTTGCTCACCGTTCCCGAAGGCGAGATCACCGAGGCCGGCCTGCGGACCAACGTGGACGTCGGGATCCAGTACCTCGAGAGCTGGCTGAGGGGCTTGGGCTGTGTCCCGATCTACAACCTGATGGAAGACGCGGCGACAGCCGAAATCTCGCGCACCCAAGTGTGGCAGTGGCTCCGTCATGGCGCGAGGCTCGCCGATGGACGGCCCATGACGGCGGCGTTGGTCGAGCAGACCATCGCCACGGAGCTGCAGCGGTTCGAGGCACAGGGTGGGAAGTTCGCCCAGGCGGCTGATCTGTTTCGGCGCGTTGCGATGGCGCCGGTGTTACCGGAATTCCTGACGGGGGTGGCGTATGAATACCTCGACTGACCTCGAGCGGCGCTGGTCGAACGATCTGCGGTGGGTAGGCATCACCCGCCCCTACCGGGCCGATGACGTCGAGCGGCTCCGCGGCACGCTGCCGGTCGAGCACACGCTCGCCGCGCACGGTGCGGACCGGCTTTGGCAGCTGCTGCACGACGAGCCCTACGTGGCGGCGCTGTCCGCCGTCACGGGCAATCAGGCGATCCAGGAAGTCGCGGCGGGACTCCAGGCGGTGTACGTCAGCGGGTGGCAGGTCGCGGCCGACGCCAACGAGGCTGCCATGATGTACCCGGATCAGAGCCTCTACCCGTCCGACAGCGTGCCCGCTCTGATTCGGCGCATCCAGAGCGCGCTGCGCCGCGCGGACGAGATCACGCACATGAAGGGCGACGACAGCATTTCCTGGTTCGTGCCCCTCGTCGCGGACGCGGAGGCGGGGTTCGGCGGCGTGCTGAACGCCTTCGAGCTGATGAAGATGATGATCGCCGAGGGGGCGGCGGCGGTCCATTTTGAAGACCAGCTCTCCTCGGCGAAGAAATGCGGGCATCTGGGCGGCAAGGTGCTCGTCCCGACGAGCGAGTTCGTGCAGAAGCTCGTCGCGGCGCGTTTCGCGGCCGACGTCTGCGGCGTCGATACGATTCTCATCGCGCGGACGGATGCCAACAGCGCCACGTTGCTGACGAGCGATGCCGACGAGTACGACCGCGCCTGGTGCACGGGTGAACGGACGACCGAGGGCTTCCTGCGCGTGCGGGACGGCGTGGGTGCCGCGACCGCGCGCGCGCTCGCATACGCCCCCTATGCCGATATGCTGTGGTTCGAGACCGCCAAGCCCGATATCGGAGAAGCGCGGCAGTTTGCCGACGCGATCCACGCGAAGTACCCCGGCAAGCTACTCGCGTACAACTGCTCGCCGTCCTTCAACTGGCGGCGGCACTTGTCCGAGGCGCAGATCGCGACCTTTCAGCGCGACCTGGGCGCCATGGGATATAAGTTCCAGTTCGTCACCCTCTCCGCGTTCCATGCCCTGAACCTCAGCATGTTCCAGCTGGCGCGCGACTACAAAGACCGTGGGATGGCCGCCTACGCCGACCTGCAGTCGCGCGAGTTCGCGGCCGAGCCGGACGGCTACCAGGCAGTCAAACACCAGGAGTTCGTCGGGGTCGGGTACTTCGACGAGGTGACACAGGCGATCATGGGCGGGCACAGTTCGACGACGGCACTGGAAGGCTCTACCGAGAAGGCTCAGTTCGTGAGTTGACAACCCCCTAGCCGGCCCTAGGCTACGGGGATGAAAACCCTCCGCAACTACATCGGCGGGGAGTGGGTCGCTCCGTCCACCGAATACCTCGACCTGTCGAATCCCGCTACGGGTGAGCAACTCGGCAGGGTGCCGCTATCGGGCGCCCCCGAAGTTGATCAAGCCGTCGCGGCCGCGCAGGCCGCATTCCTCAAATGGCGTCAAGTCCCACCGGTGGTCCGGGCGCGCTACCTCTTCAAACTGAAATTCTTGATGGAGGAGCAGTTCGAGGATATCGCGGCTACAGTCACGCGCGAGAACGGCAAAACGCTGGACGAAGCGCGGGGGTCGGTCCGGCGCGGCATCGAAAACGTCGAGCACGCCTGCGGCATCCCCACCCTGATGATGGGCAAGACGCTGGAAGACGTCGCCGCGGGCATCGACTGCGAGTACGTCCGTCAGCCGCTCGGCGTCTTTGCCGCGATCACGCCGTTCAACTTCCCGGCGATGGTGCCGTGCTGGTTCTGGCCGTACGCGATCGCGACCGGCAACACGTTTATTCTGAAGCCGAGCGAGCAGGTGCCGTTTGCACCGACGCGCATGATCGAGCTGGTCCATGAGGCCGGCATTCCGCCCGGCGTGCTCAACCTGGTGCACGGGGCGAAGGATGTCGTCAACGCCCTGCTCGCCCATCCCGGCATCGCCGGCATCTCGTTCGTCGGCTCGTCACCCGTCGCGAAGTACGTCTATCAGGAGGCCGCCAAGTTCGGCAAGCGCGTCCAGGCGCTCGGCGGCGCGAAGAATCATGTCATCGTCATGCCCGATGCCGACATGGATCGCGCCGTCGCGAACATCAGCGAGTCGTTGTTCGGCTGCGCCGGTCAGCGCTGTCTCGCGGGCAGCGTCGTGGTCGCCGCCGGCAAAGCATACGAACCGTTCCGCGACAAGCTGCTGGGCGCAGCGAAGGATCTGCGCCTCGGCTACGGCCTCGAGCAAGGCGTGACGATGGGTCCCGTCGTATCCGCGAAGCACAAGGAGCGCGTCCTGTCGTACGTCGAAGCCGGGCGCAAGGACGGCGCGACGCTGCTCCTCGACGGCCGCGCGACGAAGGTCGAGAAACACCCGCGCGGTCACTTCGTCGGGCCGACGGTCTTCGACGGCGTGCAGCCCGACATGACGATCGGCAAAGAAGAAATCTTCGGTCCGGTAGCGGCCGTGACACACGTCAGCAACCTGGACGAAGGGATCGAGATGGTGCAGCGGTCCGGCTTCGGCAACGCGACATCGATCTTCACGCAGAGCGGTAAGGCCGCGCGCGAGTTTCGCTATCGCGTGGGCGTCAGCATGATCGGCGTGAACATCGGCGTGGCCGCGCCCATGGCGTTCTTTCCGTTCGGCGGGACGAAGGGGTCGTTCTTCGGGGATCTCAAGGCTCACGGGCAAGACTCGATCGAGTTCTATACCGATAAAAAAGTCGTGATCTCGAGGTGGTGATGAGAAACGTCGTCGGCGGTCTGATCCAGATGTCTAATCCCATCAATGATCCCAATGCCTCCGTCGCCAAGATCAGCCAGGCGATGGAGGAGAAGCACCTTCCTTATATAGAGGAAGCAGGCAAGAGAGGCGTCCAGATCCTCTGCCTGCAGGAAGTCTTCAACAGCCCCTACTTCTGCCCCAGCCAGGACGCCAAGTGGTGCGACATCGCCGAGCCGATTCCGGGGCCGACCATCGAGCGCATGCAGAAGCTCGCCAAGAAGCACCAGATGGCGATGATCGTCCCGATCTACGAGCGCGAGATGGCGGGGGTCTACTACAACACCGCGGCCGTGATCGACGCGGACGGCAGCTACCTCGGCAAATACCGCAAGAACCACATCCCGCACACGGCCGGCTTTTGGGAAAAGTTTTTCTTCAAGCCCGGCAACCTCGGATATCCGGTCTTCAAGACGCGATTCGCCACGATCGGCGTCTACATCTGCTATGACCGCCATTTTCCCGAGGGCGCGCGGCTGCTCGGCCTGCACGGCGCCGAGATCGTGTTCAATCCGTCGGCGACCGTGAAGGGGCTGTCGCAATACCTGTGGAAGCTGGAACAGCCGGCCCATGCCGTCGCGAACGGCTACTTCATGGGTTGCAGCAACCGCGTCGGCGTCGAAGCGCCGTGGAACGTGGGGCAGTTCTACGGCTCGAGCTACTTCGTGGATCCGCGCGGCAACTTCCTGGCGCAGGGCAGCGAGGACAAGGACGAGCTCGTCGTCGCCGAAATGAACCTCGACATGATCGAGGAGGTGCGGCGCACGTGGCAGTTCTTCCGCGACCGCCGGCCGGAGACCTATGACGATATGGTGAGGCAGCTCCCGTAGTGTTGGCACTCGTACGAGGGCTGACGTACGCCGCGCTCTTCATCGGGGCATTCCTGGTGTTCATTCCGGGCCGGATTCTCGCACGCGTCGGCATCACGCCGGTCGCCGTCACCGGGCCAGGCGCCGTCGCCGGCCTGGTGATCGTCGTGCTCGGCCTGGCGCTGGCGATCGCCTGCGTCCTCACGTTTGCATTTGTGGGTCGTGGCACGCCGGCGCCGTTCGATCCGCCCCGCGCGCTCGTAATCGCCGGCCCGTACCGCTACGTTCGCAACCCGATGTACATCGGCGCGGGCACCGCGCTGTTCGGCGCCGCCCTGCGCTACGGCTCACTCGCGCTCGCCGGCTACGCCCTCGTTTTCCTGCTCATCACCCATCTGTTCGTGTTGCTGTACGAGGAGCCGCATCTGCGCAGCGTGTTTGGCCAATCGTATGCGGATTACCTCCGCACCGTGCACCGCTGGATCCCGACATGGCGCTCCTGATTCGTGACGGCCGGATCATCACGCCCACGGAAGACTTCACGGGCGACATCTACGCCGAGCACGAGACCATTACCCGGATCGAGCCGCACATCGACGCAAAGCTCGTCGCTCCCGGCGCCGAGATCATCGATGCCCGGGGCAAGTACGTCTTCCCGGGATTCATCGATCCGCACGTACACATCTATCTGCCCTTCATGGGCACCTACGCGGCGGACGATTACGAGTCCGCCAGCAAGGCGGCGCTCGCGGGCGGCACGACCACGCTCATTGAAATGATCTGCCCTGGTGCGTCCGATGAGCCGGTGGCGGCCTTCGAGACCTGGAAATCCAAGGCCGAGCGGCTCGCGGCGGTGGATTACACGTTTCACATGTCGGTGGTGCGCTTCGAACCGCACATTCGCGATCAGTTCCGGGAGATCGTGAAGGCCGGGGTGGCGTCCTTCAAAGTGTTCCTCGCCTACAAGGGTGCGCTGAACCTGTCGGATGAAGATCTGTTTGGAGCCATGCGTTTGGCCAAAGAGCTCGGCGTCATCGTCACCGCGCACTGCGAGAACGCGGACGCGATCGACGCGTTGCAGAAATCGCTGCTCGCCGCCGGCAAGACGGGGCCGGAGTGGCATGGCCCGTCGCGTCCACCGGTGGTCGAGGCGGACGGCGTACACCATCTCTGCACGTTCGCCGAGCTGCTGGGCACGCACGTCTACATCGTCCACACCTCGAGCGAACCCGCGGTGCGGGCCGCGCTCGACGCACGGAAGCGCGGCGTCAACGTGTGGATCGAGTCGGTGATCCCGCACTTTCTGCTGGATGAGACCTACGCCGCGCGGCCCGGGTTCGACGGCGCCAAGTACGTGATGTCGCCACCGCTCCGGGCCAAGGCCAATCACGCCGTCCTCTGGAACGGCGTGAAATCGCGGGACATCAGCACGATCGCGACCGATCATGCGCCGTTCCGGTTCGAGGACCAGAAGAAGATGGGCAAGGACGCGTTCACCAAGATCCCCAACGGCATCCCCTCAGTACAGGAACGGGTGGACTTGGTGCACACCTACGGCGTCACCGCGGGGCGGTTGGGTGTGCAAGCCATGGTGGATGCGTGCTCAACGCAGGCCGCGAAACTGTTCGGACTCTACCCGAGGAAAGGCGCCATCCAGCTCGGCAGCGACGCCGATCTCGTCGTGTACGATCCGAGCTATCGCGGGACATTCGTGAAGGCGCGCAGTCATTCGAACGTCGACTACAACGCGTACGAAGGCTGGGAGCAAAAGGGCCGAGCCTCCGTCGTGACGGTTCGCGGCCAGGTGCAGGCTCGCGATGGAGAGTTCGTCGGCACGATCGGCCGCGGTCAATTCCTCAAGAGGGAGCCAACACACTGATGGACTCGCAGACCGTACGCCAGAAGCACAAGGAGTTCCTGTTCCCCTGCGTCGCCAACTACTACGCGGAGCCCGTCGTCATTACGGAGGCGCATGGCTCGAGCGTACAGGACCTGGACGGCCGCGAGTACCTCGATTTCTTCGGCGGGATTCTCACCGCCGGGATCGGGCATTCGCACCCCGAGTTCGTGAAGCGCATCCAGGACCAGGTCGCGCGCCTCGTCCACACCTCGAGCGTCTACCCGACCGTGGAGCAGGTCCGTGTCGCCGAGCGGCTCACGCAGATCACGCCGGGTAAGCTCAAGAAGAGCTTCTTCACGACGAGCGGGACGGAGGCCGACGAGACGGCCGTGATGCTCGCGAAGATTTACACAGGCCAGCAGGAGATCATCGCCCTGCGACACAGCTATGCCGGGCGCAGCCAGGGAGCGATTGCGATCACCGGACAGCAACCGTGGCGCGTATTGCCAACGCAGATCGCCGGCGTCAAACACGCGCTCTCTCCGTACTGCTATCGCTGTCCGCTCGGCCTCGAGTATCCCGATTGCGGTATCCGCTGCGCACAGGACATCGACGACCTGATCCGGACGACCACGAGCGGCCGTCCCGCCGCCTTCATGGCCGAGCCGATTCAGGGCGCCGGCGGCTTCATCACGCCTCCCAAGGAGTACTTCGAGATTGCGGTCGGGATCATCCGCAAGTACGGCGCGGTCTTCATCTGCGACGAGGTGCAGACGGGCTGGGGCCGCACCGGCGACAAGTGGTGCGGCATCGAGCATTGGGGCGTGGAGCCGGAGATCATGACGTTCGCGAAGTCGATCGCGAACGGCTTCCCGGTAGGCGCCACGATCGCGACCGAAGAAGTCGCGAACGCCTTCACCGGCCTGTCGCTGTCGACGTTCGGCGGCAACCCGATCTCCATGGCCGCGGTCGATGTCACGATGGACGTGATGCAACGCGAGAACACGCCCAAGCGCTCGGCCGAGCGCGGCAAGCAGCTCCGTGATGCGCTCGAGGAGTTCAAGAAGCGGTTCGCGTTCATCGGAGATGTGCGCGGGATGGGTCTCATGCAGGGGATCGAGTTCGTCGAAGACCGTAAGACAAAGGAGCCGTCGCCCAAGAAGACCACGGCGTTCCTCGAGGCCGCCAAGCGGCAGGGGCTGCTCATCGGGAAGGGCGGTCTGTACGGCAACGTCATCCGCATCGCGCCCTCGATGCTCATCAGCACATCGGAGATCGATGACGGGTGCAAGCGGATGGAGCGCGCGCTCGCCGAGGTCAAATGACGCTGGCCAACGCAGACCTGCTCCCCGTGCCGGCGGAGCGGCGCACGTGGAACTGGTGGCACATCGCATCGCTGTGGATCGGCATGGCGATCTGCATCCCGACCTACACGCTCGCGTCGGGACTGATCGATTCTGGCTGGACCTGGCAGGCAGCGGTCGGCGCGGTCATCCTCGGCAACTTCGTCGTGCTCGTACCGATCGCGCTGAACTCGCACGCGGGTACGCGTTACGGCATTCCCTTCCCTGTGCTCGCGCGCGCCTCGTTCGGCGTCCTCGGCGCGAACATCCCCGCGATCCTGCGGGGGCTCGTCGCCTGCGGCTGGTTCGGCATCCAGACGTGGATCGGCGGGTGGGCAATCTATAAGCTCTTCGAGGTAATCTGGCCCGGCATTGCGACGCTGCCCCAGATCCTGCCCGCGTTCGTCGGGCTCAATAGCGGCGAGTTCCTGTGCTTCATGGTGTTCTGGGGCATGAACGTGTGGATCGTGCTGCGCGGCATGGACTCGATCAAGTTCCTCGAGACCTGGGGCTCGCCGTTCCTGCTCGCCGTCGGAGTTGCGCT
>Ga0193723_1001202_pt1 | contig 10079 bp, 8 predicted proteins | sample H2m2metaG_FD_143042 | JGI IMG/M metagenome (GOLD analysis project Ga0193723, IMG submission 143042) | Soil microbial communities from a riparian zone of the East river system, Colorado, United States - H2m2 | ecosystem: Environmental > Terrestrial > Soil > Riparian zone | place: USA: East River... | reverse complement strand
GCCGCTTCTTTTTCGCCGCCCATTGGAGCATCGAATGGACGGCGACCGGACGCCAACCGTAACGGACGAAGAATCCCGGTCCTTCCTCGGGGCTGAACTGAAGCGGCGCGCGCGCCTCGTTCAAGAGGGAGCCGATCTGCCGCATGACCATCTTCCTGAGCCCAGGCGACATCAGATCGTGGGTCCACCACCGAAAGCCGGCCGGCGCCGCCAGATCCTCCGCGAGCCCGGCGACCTGCTCCGCGGTCAGGTAGACGATGAGACCCTCGGACACGACGAGGGCGGCCTTCGACTCGCGCCCCAGCTCCGCGAAGAGCGCGCGCCGCGCCGCGCGGTTCGCGAGGTCGAGGCGGACGCGCCGGAGCGCGCATCGGGGCTTCTCCCCCGCCAGAATTCCCTCCTTATAGTCGAGAATCTCTGGGAGATCGACCTCCACCCACCGGAGCGAGGACGGCAGGTCCATCCGGTAGGGCCGCGCGTCGAGCCCGGCGGCCAGGTTGACCACCATGTCGCCGCCCCGGCCGACATAATCGGTGATGAAGGTGTCGAAGAGGTAGGTCCGGATGACGAGAGACCAATCGTTCCGCGAGCGCCGGAGCACCTCGGCCGCGATCTCCTCGCCGCGCTGCCCCGCCAGGCGGGCCGCGAACGGATCGCGAAAGAGCGCGTCCGGCCGCTCCGACTCGCGCGCGCGGTAGACCGCGACCCAGCGCGCGGTGTCGGAGATGTTGCGGATGAGGGGCTCGGTTTGGCTCACCCGCGTGCGCGCCTCGCCTCTAGTCCGGCCACAGCCAGCCGAAGACGCCCGCGGTGAGGCACGCGTAGACTAGGCCGTCGAACATCGACTTCAACGTCGCGCTCCGGGAACGCTTGTACCAGATGTGATTCTGGATCAGTCCCATCGAGTAGCACGCGAAGGCGGTGGTGCCCACGAAGCGGAAGACCGCGAGGTAGGGCGCGCCCGGAGCGAGCGCGCGGCCCGCCACGTAGGCCGCGAAGATCCCGACGACCACGATGTACACGAACCACTGGAACAGCTCTCTCCCCATCGACGGCGGGCCGGCCTTCATGACGGTCATCATGCCGATCGGGCCCTTAGTGCACTTCTCGATGAATGCCGGGTCTTTCATCGCCTTCATGCTGTCCGGGCGCGGGAAATGGTAGTCGCCCGGCGGGATGTTGAACTTGCGGAGCGCCTCGAGAACCGCGTCTTCGGAGGGGAGTTTCTTGTAATCGGAGCGGTGGTAGCCGAGCACCATGTGAATGATCGCGCTGACGATGAAGACGAGAACCGAGGAAAGCAGAAGCGGGATCCAGAGCGCTGGGATATGGACCATCTGACCCTCCTATGGTTGACTGGGGCAGGATAGCAGGCTCAAGCGCCTGGGAAACCGGAATCTAGGGGAAGGAAGGCGAACCGCGTGGCTGAATCCATCGAAAAGGAGACGGGACGGGTCGAGGCGTTCAGCGACGGAGTCTTCGCCATCGCGATCACGCTGCTCGTGCTGGAGTTCAAGGTCCCGCACATGCCGGCGGGAGCGAACGGCCGGGAGCTGGTCCTCGCGCTCCTCAAGCTCTGGCCTTCGATGATCGCGTTTCTCGGGAGCTTCATCGCGATCCTCATCATGTGGATCAATCATCACGGCCTGTTCCGCATGATCTACAAGACCGATTCGCCCTTCCTCTTCGCGAACGGTTTCATGCTCCTGATGGTTACATTCGTTCCGTTTCCGACCGCGGTGCTCGCGGAATATCTCGGAACGCCGGGCGAGCGCGTTGCCGCCGCGTTCTACATCGGCACGTTCGTGGTCACGAGCATCGCCTACAACATATTCTGGGCCACGACGACGAAGCGCCGTCTGCTCAAGCACAATATTCCCGACGCCTTCGTCCTGAGAGTACGGAACGGCTACCGGTTCGGGCTTGTCGTCTACATCGCGTCGACCCTGCTCGCGCTCTGGAACGCCTCGGTCGGCCTCGCGACCTGTCTCTCGCTCTGGATTTACTGGTCGGTATTCGAGTACCGCGCCGAGTAGCAGGCTACGGCGCCTCGACGACGGGGGCGGGCCGGCGGGTCCCGGGAAGGAGGCTCGCGCAGGTGAGGCCTCCGAGCAGCGCGCACGAAAGCACGGCCAGCGCGGCGTGCAACCCGTAATGATCCGCGAGCGCTCCGATCGGCCCGATGAGGAGCGCCCCCATTCCCCACGCGGCTCCCATCAGGAGGCTCGAGATCGCCGAGGAATGCCTCGGCGAGAGCTCCTGCCCCAAGACCACGTTCACTGAGAGAGAGGACTGGAGCGCGAACGACCCCAGGATCACGCACGGGATTCCGAGCGCGTCCGGCAAGACCAGAAAGCCGAAATAGAGCGGGGCCGCGACCAGGAACGACAGGACGATCAACCGGTGGCCCCCGATGCGCTCGGAGAGCCACCCGCCGAAGAATCCGCCAAGCGCGCCCAGGAGCAAGTAGGCCGAGACGATCGCGCCGCTCTGCGAGAATTGGTAGCCGCGCGCGTTCAGGTATAGCGGCAGAAACGTCATGAAGCCGTACGACACGGTCGAGCGCGACACCGTCGCGAAGTAGAGAAGCGAGAGCGGCCGTGCGACCGGGCGAAGCTCGCGGAGCGGGACGTGTCGGGCCTCGTGGCGCGGACGCGGGGGCACGCGGGAGAACCAGGCGAGCAAGAGAGCGGACGCCACGAGCCCCGGGGCGGCCGCCACCCAGGTCCGCTCGAGGCCGAAGGCCGAGACGACCCCCACCGCGAACATCGGTCCGACCGAGAACCCGATCGTTCCGCCGGTGATGAAGAAGGCCATCGAGACGTTCCGCCGCGCCGATACCTGCGACGCCAAGACCGCCGCCTGCGGATGGAACGCCGCCCCATAGCTCGGCGCGAGTCCCAACCCGCTCATGAAGACCGCCGCGGTCAGCGGCCCGAACGCCACGAACCAGGGGCGCCGCATGCGATCCGAGATGAGGCCGAAGAGGGGCTGCGAGAACGACGATGTGATGGAGGAGAGCGCCACCAACGTCCCCACGAGGGTGAGGCTCAGATGGAGCTTGTGCACCAGGAGCGGGAGGAGCGGCGAGAAGAAACTCGAGTACGAGTCGATCGTGAGATGGCCGAAGGCCAAGAGGCCGAGGCGGGGGGTGATGGTGCGAGGCATGCGCGGTGAGAATAGCACCGAATGGCGGCGCGGGGACGATGCTGGTATCCTTATAGGTCACCTATGAATTTCCTCTCCCGCCGACGCCCATTCCCGACACTCATAGCGCTGTTGCTTGGAATCGCCGTGGTCCTGAGCGCTGCGACCGGCATCGGGCGAGCCGATGATTCCTCGCTTCCGGCCGCGGTTCCGGTTCCGGCGAAGCCGGCCCGGATCCGGTACGAGGGCACCGTCTGGCTCGAGGGCCACTTTCGGAGACCCCACGAGACGCGGCCTCTCCACTCCATGGCGATTTACGTAACCGACGGCAAAGGCCGCTCGCGCGTCGACTGGACGACTTGGGCGGAAGGCGATTCGGCCCGCGTCCCCGAGACCTACCTCGCGGTGCGCGAGAGCGTCTTCCATCGGGACGCGCCCGGGGGAGCGTGGCAGCTCCTCGCGGGCGAGAGCCGCCGCCTCGGGCGCCTCCAGGCGGTGGCCGGCATTCCGTCGCAGCTGGGGCGACTCGCGCGACTCCAAGAGAGGACCGGGGGCAGCGACTTCATGTTCGACGGGCCCCGATTCACCTACACGGAGCGGCGCGCGCATCCGCGGCTCGGCGACGTGATTGACTCGGTGGCGTATACCTATAAGGGTTTGGAGGTACTTCCCCGGGAAGCCCTCGTGGTGGTCCACGAGCGCGATTCGCAGTGGCGACTCGTGGAGCACGTCGTCGGCTCACCCAAGCAAGCATTCCCAGAGTCACTGCTGGTGTCGCCCGCCTCCTTCGAGCCACCCCCGGTCAACGCCGACTCGCTCGTCGGAGAGCCGAAGATCGTCCCCCTCGCTCCGGGGCTCTGGGCCGCGGAGATGGAGGACGTCGACTCGCGCTCGATGATCGTGGAGTTCGCCGACCATCTCGCGGTGATCGAATTCGCCGTGGGTAGCGCGAATGGCGAGCGGCTGGTCGACGCGGCGCGGCGCCAATGGCCCAGCAAGCCGATCCGCTACGCCCTTTTCAGCCACCACCATCCGCACTACGTCGGCGGGGTTCGCGCAATGATCGCCGAGGGCGCGACGGTGATCACGACTCCGGGGAACGAGGCGTACGTGCGGGAGATCTCGGCGTATCCCTTCGAGTCGAAGCCGGACCGTCTCGCGCGTAAGCCTCGACCCGTCACGATCCGGACGTTCGCGGATCGTCTCGAGCTGACCGATCCGACGAACCAGCTCGTCGCGATCAACTACGGCAAGCGGTCCCAGCACACGGACGAGTTCGTCGTCTTCTGGTTCCCCGGAGCCAAGCTCCTCTTCGAGGCGGAGCTGGGCTGGGTCCGCGCCGGCGGGAAGCTCCGCGCCAGCAAGCGAGCGGCCCCGCTCCTGGCCTGGCTCACGGAACAGAGCGGGAACGAAGCCAGCCAGACGCGAGCGGAGCTCGAAACCCTGGTCAAGGCCGCCAAGCGCTGATCTCTCGCGTGGCTGGTTCGAGCCACGATCGACGCGGAAGCACCCTGTCCATCGCCCGCACGGCGGTTTGTCCTACGACAGGATCCCCCGGAACTCGATGAGGAACCGCGATTCACTCGATTCCCTCAGTTTGGCACCCCTGATGCTAGCTCTATGTACGCGGCAGACATGGAGGCGCCGTAAACCCTACAACGAGGGGAGTGGAATCCAATGATTCGCAACGAGAAGGGCTTCACACTGATCGAGCTTATGATCGTGGTCGTCATCATCGGGATTCTCGCGGCTATTGCGATCCCGAACTTCATCGCAATGCAGGATCGCGCACGCGAGGCAAGCGTGAAGGCGAATATGCATAGTTTCCAGCTGGCGATCGAGGACTTCGCCGTCAAGAACACGGGTACCTACCCCGTGGCGGCGGATGCGGCGGCACGTATCCGACCAACCCGTTCACTGGCGTGGTGGACGAGGCTGCGCTGTGGGTGGCCCCGGCCGCTCAGGGTCGTTATGGCACGACCGTGGTGTCGACGACCGGCTACTCGATTCAGGGCTTTGGCAAGACCGCGCTCTTGTCGCTCTCGCTCACAAACGGCTAAGCAGACTTAGAAGTAAAAATAGCGGCGGATCCGTTTCCCAGGGTCCGCCGCTCGTGCTTTTGGGGCCAATGGTTGTATACCTTCTAAGCGGGATCTGTCTATTCACGAGGAACCCGCAGGTCCCGCCAGATTTTCCAGTAACCGTCCTCTTCGATCCAAATTTTTAGATAGTATCCAGAGTCGGGTATGGCGTTGCCGATCTCGGACACTGATCCAATGGCAAAGACCCACTTGCCGGTTTCCCATGCGCAGCCGTCGGCGAACCAGAGCGCGGTTGTCCGGATCGTCCCCTCTTTCATGCGCCAGCGGCTGAACGCACCGTTCATGTGCTCGCGGATCGCGTCGTAGCCCAGTACGACTTGGCCACCTGAGTCGAATAGGGCGCCCTTCTTCGCGAAGTTATTCGCGAACATATCTGCGTCGCCAGTCTTCCATGCTCTCACGTAATACGCGTTGGCGTTGTCGATACGTTTCCGGGGTTGGAGTGCTTCAGGCTTTGGATCGTCGGCCATAGACCACGGGATGCAGAAAAACGCGGACAAGATCAGGGAGACGACTACAAACACCACGACCACGACAGCAACAATGCCGAGCCGCCGTAGGCTCACCCCTCTTGCTCCTCGTACTTGGACTTCAACCGCGCGATCACGTTGGGATCCGCCAACGTCGTCGTGTCGCCGACCGCCTTCCCTTCCGCGATGTCACGCAACAGCCGCCGCATGATTTTCCCGCTCCGCGTCTTCGGCAAATCGACCGTAAACAAGATCTCATCCGGACGCGCGATCTTGCCTATCTTCTTGACGACGTGCTCCTTGAGGTCGTCCATTAGGCCGGGCCCGAACGAACCGGCATCCTTCGAAGCAGGGTGCGCGTCCTTGATCGTCACGAACGCGACGATCGCGGTGCCCTTCAAGTCGTGCGAACGACCAACCACCGCGGCTTCGGCCACCGCGGGGTGATCGACCAAAGCGCTCTCGACTTCCATCGTCGAGATCCGGTGCCCCGCGACGTTCATCACGTCGTCGACGCGGCCCAATAGCCAGAAATTCCCGTCCTTGTCCCGCTTCGCGCCGTCCCCGGTGAAGTAGACGCCGGGGAACCGAGACCAATACTGCTCTCGATACCGGGCGGGATCGCCATAGATGCCGCGCAGCATCGCGGGCCAGGGCTTCTTCAAGACCAGGTACCCGCCGCCGACTCCGACCGACTCGCCTTTCTCGTCCACGACGTCCGCAACCACGCCGGGCAACGGCCGCGTCGCGCTCCCGGGCCGCGTCGTCGTGACCCCAGGCAGCGGCGAGATCAGGATCATGCCGGTCTCGGTCTGCCACCAGGTATCGACCACCGGGCAGATCCCGCCACCGATGTTCTGCTGGTACCAGATCCACGCTTCGGGGTTGATCGGCTCCCCGACAGAGCCGAGCAACCTCAAAGACGTCAGCCGATGCTTCCCCGGCCACTCGGTGCCCCACTTCATGAACGCGCGGATCGCGGTGGGTGCGGTGTAGAAGACCGTGACGCCCAGCTCCTCGATGATCTGCCAGAAGCGGTCCTTCTCGGGCCAGTCGGGCGAGCCCTCGTAGATCACCACGGTGGCGCCGTTCGACAACGGCCCGTAGACGATGTAGGAGTGCCCGGTGACCCAGCCGCAATCGGCGGTGCACCAGAAGACGTCCTCTTCCTTCAGATCGAACACCCACTTCGTCGTCGCGTAGACGCCGGTCAGGTAGCCGCCGGTCGTATGAACGATTCCCTTCGGTTTCCCAGTCGTGCCGCTCGTGTAGAGGGTGTAGAGGAGATCCTCCGAGTCGATCGGCTCGGGCCAGCAGGTGTCGGCGATCCCGTCGACCAGCCGGTGCCACCAGTGGTCGCGACCCTCCTTCATGTGGACCTGGAACTCCCCGCGCTTGAAGACGACGACGTGCTCGATCGTGGGCGCGCCCTTCACGGCCTCATCGGCGTCGCGCTTCAATGGCACGATCTGGCCGCGCCGATAGCCGCCGTCGGCGGTGATCAGGACCTTGGCCTGCGCGTCGTTGATCCGGTCTCGGAGCGCCTCGGCGGAGAAGCCGCCGAAGACCACCGAATGCACCGCACCGATCCGCGCGCACGCGAGCATCGCGATCGGCAGCTCGGGAACCATCGGCATGTAGATGGCGACGCGGTCGCCCTTCGCGACGCCGAGCTTCTTCAGCCCATTCGCGAAGCGGCAAACCTCGCGATAGAGATCCCAGTAGGTGAGCGTTCGCCGGTCGCCGGGCTCGCCCACCCACACGATCGCGGCCTTGTTCTTCCTCGCGCCGCGCAGATGGCGGTCGATGCAGTTGTAGGAGACGTTGATCTTCCCGCCGACGAACCACTTCGCGTCGGGGGGACGCCACTCCAAGACTTTCTCCCACTTGGTAAACCAATCCAGCTCGGAGGCGATGCCGGCCCAGAACTTCTCGGGGTTCTTCTCCGCCTGGGCGTAGATCGAGTCGTCCTGGACGTTGGCTTGCTTCGTGAACTCGGCCTTCGGCGGGTAGGCGCGATCCTCGTCGAGCAAGGCCGCGATCGCGCCCGAGCCTTTGTCGGACTTAGGCGCGGGTTGTTTCTCGTCGGACATCAATACCCCCGGTTCTCGAGGCAGAGGACCAAACGCGGCCCGGACGGCGCTCCGCAGATGCGACCGCGGCAGTATAGCCGCCTGCCGCGACCCGGGACCAGTGGTGGCCTTCCACGAAAATTTCCTTGGCGCGCGACCGCCACGTCGCCCACTATCCCCAGGTTCTCGCCTCGAGGGCCGAGGAGCTCTTCTCTCCGAGGACTCTGCCTCCGCCAAGGATGGCACCTCGGCCCTGGCGAGAATCCCGGCGGCCCCCAGCGACCCCGCCCCGCTCCCCGTCAGGGTTCGTCCTACATCTAATTCCCCCACAACCGTTTATCCTGATCTTGAAACGCTGGCGCCGGGACACCATCAAAACGTTGATGGGTGGATCGCCGGGATCGGCAAGGACGCCGGTCGTGGCTCGCGGCACAAGGAGCCGGCGGTTCGCCCAAGTCGAAGTACATCCCCCGAAAAGGAGCAATCGATGGCAAAACTCGCCGCGAGGCTGGCGGAGCGCGAGAAGATCGCGGACGCTACCTACGCGTTTCGGTTCGACGTGGGGGGAAAGCCCTTCGCGTACAAGTCAGGACAGACCGTCGACGTCATCCAGCCGGAGCCGCGCTACACCGACGAGGCGGGAAACCGCCGCACGTTCTCCATCGCGGACGCGCCTGGAAAGGAGCGACTCCTGGTCGCGACGCGGGACCGCGGGAGCGCCTTCAAGCGAAGCCTCGTCGAGGCCCCGCTCGGCACGGCGCTCGAGATCGACGGGCCGTACGGATCGTTCACGTTGCCCAGCAAACCCTCCGACGTCTACCTGCTCGCAGGCGGCATCGGGGTGACGCCGTTTCGGTCGATGGTCGAGGACACGCGCGAGCGCTCTCTCGATCACACCCTCACGCTCTTCCACTCGAACCGCACGCCGGAGGAAGCGCCGTTCCTCGAGGAGCTGATCCGGTGGGGCGTGGAGAGCGCGAAGGAAACTTCGACCGGGAAGAAGAAGCGCGGCGGCAACTCAGGTGCTGCGGGCGCCTCGACGGTAACCGCGTCGGGGCGTCCCCGCTTCATCTACGTCCCCACCATGACCCAGGCCGCGCGATCGGCCCGGGGCTGGAAGGGCGAGCGCCGGAGAGTCGCCCCAGACCTCCTCGACGACCTGCTCCCCACCGACCGAAACTCGGCGATCTATTACGTCGCGGGTCCGGAGCGGTTCGTCCAGGGGGCGGTGGGAGCGCTCAAGACGGTAGGGATCGAGGAAGACCAGATCCGCTTCGAGGAGTTCCCGGGGTACTAGGCGCGGGGCGTGACCGCAGGGGCGCGAGGCATCCCCCTTACTAGGCGAGCCCGCTCGCGCTGAAGAGGGGGCCGGGGTTCTTCCCTTCGGCCGCGGCCTTGAGCCGGAAGAGGAGCCCACCCCAGGTGGTGTTGCAGCTCACGAAGTAGTCGGTGATCTGGCGCCAGGCGGCGTGCTCGAAGCGAAGGAGCGTTCCGGAATTCGCCTGCTCGAGGGCGAAGACGATCCGGGTCCCCGCCCACTCCTTCCCCGAATCGCAGCGCCAGACGGCGCTCCGGCCCGGCACCATCCCCTCCGGGTGGAGACGGTAGGTGGTGGCGCGGTTGAAAAAGCCCAGCTCGACCGCGCCCCTTTCCCCCTCGCGGGTGTCCTCGGCCCACCACTGGGAGAGCCCGGAGGCGACCGAGACGAGGCGGAACAGCGACTCGGGTGTCGCCGCGATCTCGATGGAATGGCGGATATCGGGCATGACGCCTCCGATTCGGACGCTGGCGCCGCCGGGCACAGGGTGCCGGGAGGCTCGGAAGTCGGGACCGTATCAGAATCGGGTCCGCGTGGAGAAATTTCGAGCCCCGACCGGCGGCTGATCGACCCGGTTTCGTAACTTTTTTTTAACGCCTTGGCCTCCCCGCCGGGAGGCTTACGGGCGCTCCGGAATCATCGGCAGGGGCCTCCGCGGACGATAGGAATGCGCCAAAACGGAACGGCCGGGGCCGCAAAATGGCATCGGTAAGCTCTTTTCCACCTCAAGGGATTGCGGTATAATTGGGCGTCGCCCCAAGATGTTGTGTTTTCCCTCTTGACGGTGTTCGGACCCCCTCCGGTACATTCCGACCCCTGTTTCAGGAAGGATCCCCGGGTCGCATCTCGGCCGGGTGATGGCGGCCGCAGGAAGCGGCGCCTTGGGTGGGGAACGCACCTTTGGATGGGGGTTCGGCGATGATGAGGGACTTGGGCAGCGAGGGGACGACATTCAACGAGGGAGTGGCTG
>Ga0193723_1001201_pt1 | contig 10085 bp, 8 predicted proteins | sample H2m2metaG_FD_143042 | JGI IMG/M metagenome (GOLD analysis project Ga0193723, IMG submission 143042) | Soil microbial communities from a riparian zone of the East river system, Colorado, United States - H2m2 | ecosystem: Environmental > Terrestrial > Soil > Riparian zone | place: USA: East River... | reverse complement strand
ATTGGGATCTGAATCTCACCGGAACCTATACCGTGAATGCGGACGGTACTGGCACCATGACTTTTGCGGGGATCCGTCGCCGCCACTTCGTGATTGGCGCTGGCGGAAACGAGCTTAAGTATATTGGTACAGACCCCACAGGCGGCGACGTAGTCGGCGGTTCCATGGTGAAACAGTAGCCGGCAATAGCTCTGAAGCAGTTCGCGATCAGCCGTCACGCTTCACTGTGTGGCGGCTGATTGTTTCTCCGTCTGCGGGGAAGCACGCGCCCTGCTGTGCTGGCGATTACGCGCTCGATGGTCTTTCTCGGCCAATAGAAGACAACAAAGAGAACAAAGGCTCTCTTTCGCCGGAACTAAACGGAGTCTTCGCTGTCTTCGTTTCCTTCTGTTTAAGAACCCATTGTTGGATCTGCACCATCCGCGTAATCCGTGGTTCTTAAGGTTTCTGCATTTTCCACATAACCTCGCGCTGATTTCCGTTCTGTACTCCGGTGAACGGCCAGAAATGACTCCTCATAATGAGCAGCCAAAGAAGGCCAGAACGAAAACATGAATAGAAAGAAACATAACAATGAAAACAAAACTAGTTAAGATGATAACGAGTTGCTCACTGTTTGCGTGTGCGCTGGTCAGCCTTACTGCCGCAATGGCGTTAGGCACGTCCAGCGTCGCGCGGGCGGAAAGAGTGACAGCAAGTTGCGGCGTATACACTCTGCACGGATCGTATCTCTTCGAGGCACATGGCTATAACATAGTCGGTGGGATTGCCCAACCGAAAGCCATTCTGGAAGGCATCGATTTCAATGGCGACGGTACGCTAGTTAGTCCTTTCGCCACGGTCAGCATAAATGGCGTGATCCTCCACTCCAGCGGATCATTAGGCACCTATACCGTGAACCCAGATTGTACCGGCACACTGTCGTTTACAGCAGGCCCAAGTTTTGACATTTTCGTCGAGCCGAGCGGCAGGCAGTTTTCGATGATCCAGACTGCTCCAGGCTCACCAGTATTTGCGGGGACAGTAACACGGGTGCCGGGGTGGTAAGAGCTCTTCGGTTGTTACAACGAGATTCACTTCTGACTAGGGGGTTTGGCGTGTTCCATCCGCGCCAAACCCGTTTACTCGCGCACAAAGTTTCGTAACCGGGGTCGCTGATCGCGGCTGCCGGAGTCAGCGGCTTCGGCTACAGATCGCTGCTTTTTAGAAGGATCGCGCCGGCGCGTTTCATCTCCTCGAGCGCGCGATCGATATCACCAGGCTCTAGCTCGATACCGCGGCAGCCGTCCAAGATGACGCATGTGATTAACCCGAGTTGGCGGGCGTCGAGGGCACTGTATTTGACGCAGTAGTCCAACGCCAGACCCATAAGGTAGATCTCCTTGATCGATCGCTTCTCCAAATAATGAGCAAGACCGGTGTGTCGTCGATGGGCGTTGTCGAAAAACGTACTGTAACTATCAATGTTTCGCTCGGTGCCCTTGTGAAAAACATGAGCGATGCGGCTGGTGTCGAATAAGGGGGCGAACTCCGCACCACGCGTGTTCTGAACGCAATGCACCGGCCAGAGAATTTGTTCGATTCCGTCGAGAATGATGCGATCGCCAGGTTTTTTGTCTGGATGATTTGCGGCGAAGCTGCCGTGGTCGGACGGATGCCAATCTTTGGTCGCGACGACCAGATCGAAGCGCCGTTGCAATTCATCTGCAAGTGGGATGACCTCATCACCATGCGGCACGGCCAAGGCGCCGCAGGGCAGAAAATCATTCTGAAGATCGACGAGGATTAGCGCGTTCATGCCACCTCAGCGCAACTTCCAGTGATGCTATCCGCCTCTCCCTTGGCAAGGGAGAGGGTTGGGTGAGGGTTTAGATGGCTAATGCCAGGCGGTGAAGAACCCCTCACCTTAATCCTCTCCCCTTCGCACAAGGGGAGAGGCGAATGTTCGCACGCGTAGTTCATTGTGCTTGTTCCTTGGCACGCGAGATCAAGCTGGACCTTAGCTCGTGCAATGATTGTTCGAGGCCGATCTTATAGGGCACCCGTTCATTCAGCTGCAAAATCTCGGGAGGCGCGCAGCTGAGCTGTTTACGCACGTGCTCGCGCGATTCCTCAATGCTCGGCTGTTCGTAAACAAGTTGTCCGGCCCGGAAAATCGGCACGAGCAAATCGGCATAACGAGTGTGTCGAGGGATCTTCGTTTTGTCTTCTGTTTCAACATCCACGATTTCGCAGGGCTCAGAAACACCGCGATCAGTTTCGTAGATCGCGTCCGCCATGAATCTCCCATCCGGCTGATAAAACCGGCGGACCTGCAATGAGCCCGGGACGGAAGCCTTGGCTGATTCTTCCGAAAGTTTAATGCGGTATTGCCATTCCCCACCGGGCCGCCGGAGCGCGCCGAGTTTATAGATGCCACCGAGAGCGGCGTCCGGCTGACCGGTCGCAAGCTTTGTTCCTACACCCCAGGCATCGATTCTTGCGCCGCGCAGTTTCAGGTCTGTGATCATGTACTCGTCGAGATCGCCTGAGCAGACGATCTTTGCGTTTGCAAAGCCCGCCTTATCCAGCATCCGCCGCGCTTTGATGCTCAATGCGACGCGGTCGCCGGAATCCAGACGGACGCCGATCATCTCGTGGCCTTGTCTGCGCAGTTCGCTACCTACCTCGATGGCGTGACGAATGCCCTCAATGGAGTTGTAAGTGTCCACCAAAAAAATGCAGTTGTTAGGCATGGCGTGGGCGTAGGACTGAAACGCTTCGAGCTCATTCTCGAAAAACATGATCCAACTGTGGGCTTGCGTCCCGCTGACCGGGATGCCGAACTGTTGTCCTGCCTGCAAATTCGATGTGCCGGCGCAACCGCCGATGTAAGCGGCACGAGCTGCTGTCAATCCACCATCGACGCCCTGCGATCGGCGGAGACCGAACTCGATCACAGGATCATGTTCAGCAGCCAGGCAGACACGAACCGCTTTAGTAGCGATCAGGCTTTGGAAATTGAAAATATTGAGGAGAGCCGTCTCGAGCAGCTGGCATTGAATGATCGGACCAACCACCCTGATCATCGGTTCGTTCGGAAAAACCAACGTCCCTTCAGGAATTGCATCTACGTCGCAGGTCAATTGCAATCCGCGCACGTGATCGAGAAAACGAGAATCGAACAGCGGTTTACCATCATTGCCGCGCTGCGAGCCAAGGTAATCGACTTCCGCATCGGTGAAGTGGAACGTGCGCAGGAAATCGATCGCTGTCGCCAGGCCGCAAGCCACGGTGAATTGCCCGGCAAAAGGGTTCTCCCTGAACGTGACATGAAACACCGCTTGATGGTCGGTCACGCCGGCCTTGAAATAACCGTACGCCATTGTGACCTCGTAAAGGTCGGTCGTGAGGCCGGTGAAATTATGCGCTGGGGACGTCATCACGCGAATTGCAATTTAGACAGCCAATGCGGGTTCGCGAACATCTGGGGAGCGCGTCCTCGTGATCGCGAACTTTTTGTCGTGTGTACCTAACGGGACCGGGATTGCACGTAATAAGAGATTTGTTTCGGCGCGACGCCGAAACCAGGTCGCTGCGGCGACCGCTCCCCAGACAACCACTCGCCGCTCGCGTTCCGTTCCTTAATTTTCGTCATTTGCGAATGAGGTGAAGTGAAAACCAATCGCTTGCCAGTTTGGCCACTTGCTCCAGTGCACCCGGCTCCTCAAACAAGTGCGTTGCGCCGGGAATGATCTCCAGGTTCACTTCGCAGCGCATCTGGTCGCGCGCCATTTCGTTTAGCTCGATGACAATGTCGTCGTTGCCACCGACGATGAGCAATGTCGGCGCTTGGACTTTTGGCAAAGCATCGCCGGCCAGATCGGGACGTCCACCGCGGGAAACGACCGCACCCACGTCCTGTGGAAGTTCCGCGGCTGCGACCAGCGCCGCAGCGCCGCCTGTGCTTGAACCGAAATATCCGATGCGCAAATCGCGTATTTGGTCTTGTTGCCTGGCCCACTTGGTAGCGTGCACAAGGCGCTCGGCCAGCAAACTGATGTTGAATCGGTGTTCACGAGTGTAGATGTCGAGCGCTTCCTCTTCAGGCGTGAGCAAGTCAAAAAGTAAGGTTCCAAGGCCGGCACGATTGAGTGTGCGCGCGACAAATTGATTACGCGGACTGTGCCGGCTGCTCCCGCTGCCGTGCGCAAACAGCACTAGCGCCATCGCGTTCTCTGGAATCGTCAGGTTACCCGATAGGACTGCGCGCCTGGCGGGAATTTGTACCTCAGTCATAACTAAACAGAATCGTGATTTGTTTCGCGGCGCCTAGCGACCGCGCCGTCCGAAATCTAATCGCGCGCTTCGCCAGCGAGCGGCTGGACGATTTCAAGCACAAGTTTCGCGTCTGTCATTGTTGGTTAACTGATTTCTCTGGGGAAATCTCTTGCGCAGATCGGGTCAGCAGGTCGCGCACGTCTTCGTCGCTAGTCTGCGAAAAGTCTTCATAATACTGGCCGACAGCTTGAAAGAATGGAGGCGTGCTTAGGCAGATGGCTTCATCGGCTTGTTGTGCAAGTTCTTCGCAAGTATCTGGCGGTCCGACCGGCACTGCCATGACGATCTTCGCCGCAGCCTGTTGTTGCAGTGCCTTTACCGCTGCGCGCATGGTCGCACCAGTGGCCAATCCGTCATCGACCAAAATCACGATCTTGTCGCGCAACGCCGGAGCGGGGCGTCCTTCACGATAAATCTGTTCGCGCCTTTGAAGTTCGGCTGTTTCCTTGGCGGTGACCGCTTCAATCGCCTCGGTTGCGTATGGTATTGCGCGCACTACATCTTCGTTCAAAACGCGCACACCGCCCGAGGCGATTGCGCCGGCGGCGAGCTCTTCGAAACCCGGCACGCCGAGTTTTCGCACGATGAAGACGTCAAGCGGCGCGTTTAGACGTTTCGCGACTTCGTAGGCAACAGGGACACCTCCTCGCGGCAACCCGAGTATAACGACATCAGTCCGGTTCGCATACTTTTCGAGCCTTTCCGCGAGCAACCGCCCCGCTTCGGTTCGGTTTAAAAAGGCTCGTTCCATGCGGCTGACCGCGCCGCTTTAAACTGCTGAAGTCGGCGCGGGAAATAACGACTGGGTCGTCGATTCAAAGTTTTCAAGACCTTGCTCACCCATAAAGTAATCCTTTCGTTGCAGACGTCCCGCGTAAAATGCACGAGATCTCTTGTACAGAGGTTTCGCGCCTCAACGCCGCGTCGGGTGTTTTCAAGCTCGCGGATGCGTCAAGTTTACAGCCCCAGAACACCATCTCGTGGCAGGGTCTATGAAATCGCGCTAGGTTCCGGCAGCGGGATTGCGGTTCGGCCAGGGTGGAGGCGATGGCAGATTGAAGCCTTTTGTCTTCAGCCCCTCCTGCATTTCCTGGATCGCGCGATCAAGCTGTTGATCTTCGCCTTTGAATTCTTTTCCGGGGTCATTATCGACGACGATATCAGGGTCGACTCCGTGGCCTTCGACGATCCATTGTTTGCCGTCCTTGGAGTAAAGCGCGAACTCCGGTTTGAAGAATTGTCCGCCGTCGACAAGCGGCAGCGATTCGCGAATACCAGTTACGCCGCCCCAGGTTCGTTTGCCGATGAGTTTGCCGAGTCCAAGCGACTTAAATCGGAAAGGGAAAATATCGCCATCGGAGGCGGAGAATTCGTTGATCAATGTTACCATGGGACCGGTAAAGGTTTGTGACGGGTCGGTTTGCGGCATGCCGTTACGCGCGATGCCGATCATCACCAGCGCGCGCCGCAATCGCTCGATCACAAGTGGCGATACAAAGCCGCCGCCGTTGCCGCGAACGTCAACAATGAGCGCGTGTTTCCGGATTTGCGGAAAGTAAAGCTTCGTGAACTCGTTGAGGCCGGGCTGGCCCATGTCGGGAATGTGCAGGTAACCAACCTCGCCGCCTGTTTTCTTCGTCACGTAATCGATGTTCTTTTGCACCCAATCGATGTAATAAAGTGGCGCTTCGTCGTCAGTCGGCACGACGGTAACGTCACGCGCGCCGTCGTCGGTCGGTTTGGAATTCACGCGCAGGATTATTTGTTTGCCGGCAGTGCCGATGAGCGCGTCGTAAAGGTTTGGTAAACTCGAGACTGGCGTGTTGTTGATTGCCAAAATGTAATCGCCGGGTTTCACATTCACGCCGATATCTGTGAGCGGTGAGCGCGTTTTCTTGTCCCAGTTTTCACCTGGTAAAATGCGTTCGATTCGATAGGCGCGCGTAGCCGGGTCGCGGGAAAGTTCCGCACCAAGCAGACCCAACTTAATGCGTGGAGTGTCAGGACGTTCGCCCCCACCGACGTAAGAGTGGCCGATGTTCAATTCGCCAATGAGTTCGCCTAACAAGTATGTGAGATCGTTGCGATTATTCACGAACGGCAACAGCGCCGCGTATTTATCGCGCATTGCCTTCCAATCGACGCCGTTCATGGTGGGCGAGAAGAAGAAGTCCCGCATTTGCCGCCAGCACTCGAAGTAGATCTGGCGCCACTCGGCGCGGCGATCCAGTTGCATATCGAGTCCCTGGATCTTGTGTTCGTGATCCTTGGTCTCGATCTTATCTTTGGGAATGTCGATGATGGCGTAGTCCTTTTTGATCTTCACCAACATCTTTTTTCCGTCGAACGTAATCTGATAATTGTTGACGTCGCCGATCACGGTCTCCTTGCGGTCGTCGAGATTGTAGGCGCAGAGGTGCGATTTTTTGTCTTTCTCCGAGAATAACTCTTCGTCGTCCTCGCCCACGTCGTCGCCGGCTGTGCGGCGCAGGTAAAAGATGCGATTATCATCCAGCATCCGGATGTTGCGATAGTTTCCCGGCGTGATTTCCAGACCAACAATCCGATTCTGAATTCCATCGGTATCAACTTTCACTACAACCGGCTTTTTCGATTTTTCTTCCGGTTTTTTCTCGCCTGGACTTGCCTCCGGCTTTTTCTCTTCAGCTTGCTTGGCTTTTTCTTTTTCTCGTTTTTCCGCGGCCTTGCCGACTTCATCGCTTTTCGGCGCGAGCGGGTTTGCGGTTTCTTTCGCCAGCGTTACGAGATAAACGCGCTGCATGTCGCGATAGACATTCGCGAATTCCTGATCGCCAAAAGTTGGTTTGAAATCGCGCGCAGAAGCGAGCAACAGATATTTTCCGTCATCGCTGAAGACCGGTTCGCCCGAACCGTACCAACTATCGGTGACGGCGGTCTGCTGTTTGTTCGCGAGCGAGTACAAGTAAACGCGCGGCATGTCGTTTTCTTCGGGACGCGCCCAAGTGATCCACTGACTGTCGGGCGACCAGTTATAACCCTGGATCTCGCCGAATTTGTCCTGGTCGACCAGGGTCACGGACTTGGACGCAACATCGACATAGCGCAACCGCTGTAAGCGATCGCTCCAGAGCAGCTTTTTGCTGTCGGGCGACCATTTCGGCGCGTAGTAGTAGGTATCGCCGCCATTCGTGATCTGTTGCGGCTCGCCTTTGCCGTCCTGCGAACGCACATACAATTCATTCTCGCCGGTCGCGTCCGAATTGTACGCAATCCATTTCCCGTCGGGCGACCAAACCGCATCGCGTTCGTGTGCGCCTGAAGTTTTGCTCAGATTGCGAGGCGTCCCGTTCTTCGCCGGGACCGAAAAGAGATCGCCACGCGCAACGACGATCGTGCGCTCGCCGTCGGGCGCGAGCTTTACAGATTCAATATGCTTAGCCGCATCGACCAATCCGCCGCGCCCACTGTCGAAATCTTCTTTGATGTCGATGGGCACAGGCGTGGCTTGGCCCGTGGCCAAGTCATAACGCCAGATGTGACCCGCCTGCTCAAACACGATCGATTGTTTGCCCATCGATGGGAACTTGATGTCGAAGTCCGTGAAGTGCGTCAGCTGCTTTGTTTCCTTCGTCGCAAGATCCAGAACGAAGAGATTCATCCGGTTGTCCCGATCAGAAATGAAATAGATCTTGTTGTCCGGTCCCCACATCGGGCAGATGTCCTGCGCCGGATTGTTCGTTAGGTTTTCCGTTGCGCCGGTTTTAAAATCGTAAAGCCAAACGTCATCCGCCATGCCGCCGCGATAATGTTTCCATGTGCGGAACTCGCGGAAGATGCGGTTGAACGCCATCTTCGAATCGTCCGGCGAAAACGAAACGAATCCGCCGCGCGGCACCGGCAATTGCTGCGGCAATTCTGAGTCCAGACCTACGGCGAAAAGCGAGCCGACGAAATCGTCGAACGATCTCATACGCGAGCGGAAAACGATGAGCGGCTTGGTGTTCTCCCACGCCATCACAATGTTGTTAGGACCCATGCGATCGGAAACATCGTCGCGACCGAGCGTCGCTGAAGTCGTGAGCCGTTTCGGTGTGCCGCCCTCGGCAGGCATCACATAAACTTCTCTGTTGCCGTCGTATTCCGAAGTGAAAGCGATTTGAGTTCCATCCGGCGAAAACCGTGAAAACGAAGTGTAACCCGGGCCGCTTGTTAGGCGGCGGGCTGTGCCGCCGTCTTTGCCGACCGTATACAATTGGCCTGCGTAACAGAAGACGATGTCCCGATCATTCGTGGTCGGAAAACGCAGTAGCCGCGTCGTGTTCGGCAGATTTTGCGCCGAGGCAGTTGTCAACGAGCAAACGACGATCGTGACCGAGAGAAAAAAGAAACGAAAAAGCATATTCATAAAGTACCGAGAGCGAAGTGAGCAAAGTGCCGTTGAACGCATCGGATGCAACAGCGATTTCATTCCCAGATTGGATGCAGTGCCGTGCCGAATTGGATTCAAAATGAACTGGGAACACAGATGTGCGGTTACCGAAAATTTCGGGGCGCATCAGCCTGGACCACGACATTTTCGGTACTAGTTTGCGGCCTCCTTAGTCTCAGCCGTTTGAACTCGCACAATCATAAAATGTGGATGTGCGCTTGCCCATGCCAGAGCCCTTTGCTTCGTGTCGAAGAACCGGTCGACGACGATCGCGTCGCGCTCAGCCGAAGTCCGGCCTAACGACCGCGCGGCCTTGCGCTTGACCACGTCCGGTCCGGTGTCGACAGCCATGCACTCAGCATCGCCAAAGATAACTTTGCTGCCGTAAGGAATCTTCTTTGGATCTACAGCACAATTGTCTTCGCGTAACCGTACACCGTTCCAAGCCGCGGACCTGCCTGAACTTTCGCCATGCCAGTAAACCGTCACGCGGGCGAGTGTCGTGCGGTCGCTGGCGAACAGTTGACAAGCGAAACTCAAAACGAGTCCAGCTGTCGTGATTAACCGCTTCATGCTTCTCGGATTTCTTTCCACTGCGTGAATCCGGGAGCAACGGATCAGCTTCTATAATAAACTTCGGAACTCAGGCGCCGTTTGGTCCTTTGCACTCCAGGACCTGCATTTAGCAACGCTTCGCCACCGACAAGCAGTGATCGATTCTCACTCGCTCCGAAAAGCCATTCAGGAGCTTGCTTGTATTTAAGGCTTCCAGTCGACCGCGTGCTCTTGGAGGTAGGCGTCCACCGCGCTGCCAATCGTCGGATAGAAGTCGGCGGCACCGAAACGATCGAATAGTTCGAAGCGTTTCAGCTTGTCCTTGACTGGATCCTTCATTTCGGCGAACCGCAGCTCGATGCCGGATTCGGTCAGGGTGTGCTCGAGCTCTGCAAGCATGTCAGCCGAAGTCACGTCGATGCTGGTGACGGGCTCGGCCGTGACGATAATTCGCCGCACCGGAGTCGGCGATTCTGCAATGGCGTCGAGGACTCGCTGGTGGAAGAGCTCGGCGTTGGCGAAGAAGAGAGGTGCGTCCCAACGAAACAGCACGAGGCCGGGAATGCGACGAGCAGCAGGATAGCGCGTGATGTCGTGGTAACCGCGAACACCATCGACTCGGCCGAGCACTGCGAAGTGCGGCCGCCAGCCGTCCCAGAGGAATTCAATGACCGCGATGACTATCGCGATGCCGATGCCGGGGATCACACCAAACACGGCAACGCCGACAAAGCAGACAATGGACAACCAGAATTCCCATTGCTGGATCCGGAAGATGCGACGCAAGTCTGCGAATTCA
>Ga0193723_1001200_pt1 | contig 10088 bp, 7 predicted proteins | sample H2m2metaG_FD_143042 | JGI IMG/M metagenome (GOLD analysis project Ga0193723, IMG submission 143042) | Soil microbial communities from a riparian zone of the East river system, Colorado, United States - H2m2 | ecosystem: Environmental > Terrestrial > Soil > Riparian zone | place: USA: East River... | reverse complement strand
TTCTTCTCGCGAAATGCCAGGACACCCTCGCCCTTTCGAATGTTTCCTTCCTTCTTTACGACGCGGTCGTACTCGGGCCCGAAGCGTTCACGCAAGAGTTTGCTGCGCCGGTAACGGAAATAGAGCCAGGCCATAATTCCCGCTAGCAGCGCCAGCGCGATCGTAATGAAAACAACCTCTGTACGTTGGTCCATGGATCTTGTCCTTTCTGATGGCTCGCGGTCAGGGATCAGATTCGATCAAAGGACTGGACGGTTGCACTCCGGAAGACTTGACTCAGTGCAGAACTGGATGGAAGGAAGTCGACTACGTGTCAGGTGATTTTAGGAGAGAAAAGAAACCTTAGGTTGTTTGCAAGACAATTGATCTGGAATGAAGAGGGAGGGGAGGAGGGTTCGCGCAAATTGTTATGAGTTGTGCGTTGCGACCACTCTCTCCCGCTAAGGTTTAACAACCACGCGCTGGGAGCTACAAAATCAACGAATAGCCTACGAAGCTTCTGTGGGCGGTGAAACCACCTGCACAATATTGTTGCGAACGGCGTAAAGGACCAACTGGCTGACAGAGTGGACATCCAGCTTCCGCATCAGATTCGAGCGGTGAGTTTCGGCTGTTTTCACGCTCAGGCCGAGGGCAACCGCCACTTCCTTCGTGCTCTTACCTTCCGCCAGAAGTTGTACGACCTCACGTTCGCGCGAGGTCAATATATCTTTCGACAAGGGCTGCTCATGCCCGCCCTTGAGATAGGTTTCCAGTACAATCTCGGCAACCTTCGAGGTGAAGAATGTTTTCCGCCCCGCCAAGGCCTCCAAAGCGGCGATCAGATCGCGCCCAGCATCCGATTTCAGAAGATAGCCGCGCGCGCCGGCCGCCAGCACTTCGCGGACGATCTGCTCCGACTCATGCATGGTTAGGATTAAAACTTTGACGTTCGGATCTGCGTGGGCGATCTGGCGCGTAGCGTCCAACCCATTCAGCTGCGGCATACCAATGTCAATGATGACAATGTCGGGCCGGAGTTTGGCAGCCAAGAGGACTGCCTGTCGCCCGTCAGCTGCTTCGCCGCAGACTTCGAGGTTTGGGTGGGTCTGCACCATGACACGAATACCGTGGCGAACCACCTCGTGATCATCAGCGATCAAAACTCTCGCGGGTTTCATGAATCCTCTCCTTGTAACGACTGCTAGGGACTTGGGGAAAGCACATTGGCATCCAGTTGGTGAAGATCTTCAGGACAGCATCATCTACGCTATTGGCTACCGATCCGAACCTAACCACCCTAAGAATTGGGACTTTGCCGTTGCGGATTCCCTGCCGCTCGATTGTTATTTGGAACCCACGATCGTCCTGCAAGTTGCCCAGCCGCAAGCAAGAGCCAACTCTCCTGCCGGAAGTTGATAGTCCGTCCTTCCCTCCTGTCCCGCAATACAGTTCTCACTGTATCCGGATGGGCGATAGTCTCAGTAAAATCTTTACTACTGCGTACATGCGGCTACATCAGTCGCTCCCTGAACTACCGGATATCCCACTTCGACTTTGGGTGTCACATTCAAGCGCTCGGGACACGGTCGTCTAGGATACCCTGATGCGCACTCAATGAAATACATCTGCATTCATGGGCACTTTTACCAGCCGCCCAGGGAGAACCCTTCGTTAGAGTACGTTGAAGTCCAGGAATCCGCCTACCCATACCACGACTGGAACGAGCGGATCACCGCGGAGTGTTACGCTCCAAACGCCGCCTCCCGCATCATGGATGGCGATGGGCGGATCGCCAGCATCATCAACAATTACTCAAAAATCAGTTTCAACTTCGGCCCAACCCTACTCTCCTGGCTGCAGGAGAATGCGGCGGAGGTGTACCAGGCCATCGTGGACGCCGATCGCGAAAGCCGAACCACATTTTCAGGCCACGGGTCGGCCATGGCCCAAGCGTACAACCACATGATCATGCCGCTCGCCAACAATCGCGACAAGAAAACACAGATCATCTGGGGAATACGCGATCTCGAGCATCGATTTGGTCGCAAGCCGGAAGGCATGTGGCTGCCTGAGACGGCGGTCGATCTTGCAACTCTTGAACTACTTGCGGAATCCGGAGTGAAGTTTACTGTGCTCGCGCCCCGGCAGGCCAGCCGGGTGCGCAAGCTGGGATCGCGGTCCTGGAAGGACGTCAGTGGAGAGCGAATCGATCCGACCAGGGCATATGTGGCGAAGCTGCCCTCTCGCCGGTCTATTTCGCTATTCTTCTACGATGGCCCGATCTCACGGGCCGTGGCATTCGAACATCTGCTGGATAACGGCCAACATTTCGCGGAGCGCATGATGAGCGGATTCTCCGACGATCGCGATTGGCCGCAGTTGGTGCACATCGCTACCGACGGCGAAAGCTATGGCCACCACCACCATTTTGGAGAGATGGCGCTTTCCTACGCCCTGGATCACATTCAGAGCAACAATTTTGCGAAGCTCACCAACTATGCCGAATTTCTCGAGAAGCATCCCCCGACTCATCAGGTCGAGATTTTTGAAAACAGTTCCTGGAGTTGTGTTCACGGCGTAGAACGCTGGCGAGCAAACTGCGGATGTAATTCCGGCGGCCATAGTGACTGGAACCAGGAATGGCGAACTCCATTGCGGAATGCTCTGGATTGGCTGCGAGATCGGCTGGCTTTGCTGTACGAAGAAAAGTGTCGATTGATTCTCGCAGACCCCTGGGAAGCGCGAGACGCCTATATCGACATCGTGCTCGATCGTTCTCCGGATCACGTTGATCGCTTTCTATCCGAAAAAGCCGGGCGAAAACTTTCTGAGGCGGACAAGGTGACCGCACTCAAGCTGCTTGAGATGCAACGCCATGCCATGCTCATGTACACCAGCTGTGGCTGGTTTTTCGATGAACTGTCCGGAATTGAGACCGTCCAGGTCATTCATTACGCAGGCCGCGCCTTGCAATTGGCCATAGAGCTGACCGGGGATTACAGCCTGGAAGCGGCGTTTGTGTCGAAACTGGCGGAAGCCAAAAGCAATTTATCCGAGCATCGCGATGGCGCGAACATTTACGAGAAATTCGTAAAGTCGGCGATTATCAATATCCCGCGGCTAGCGGCTCATTATGCCATCCGGTCGGCGTTCGAGGATTACGGGGATCGCGCGAACATATACAGCTACATCGCGGAGCGAGAACAATACAAAAAAGCCGAAGCCGGAAAAATGAAGTTGGTAACCGGGCGCGCGCGATTCACGTCTCGAATCACGCACGAATCCGCCGAGCTCGCGTTCGGTGTAGTGCACCTCGGGGATCACAATGTGAGCGGCGGCGTTCGCGCGGATATCAACAACGAAGAATTCAGCGAGATAACCCAGAAGCTTCATGCCGCCTTTGATCGAGCAGATACTCCCGAGGTTTTAGGTTTACTGCAACTGAGTTTCGAAAAGAACATCTACTCGCTGAAGTCGCTCTTCCGAGACGATCAGAAAAACATTCTCAATATCATATTGGGCGCGGATCTGGCCGAGGCGGAATCGAGCTTGCTGCGGCAATACGAGCAAGAAGCGCCGCTCATGCGGTTCCTCGCAGACTTGCATGTGGAGCAGCCAAAGCTGTTTCGAACCTTGGCGGAGTTTGCGGTGAACAATCGCCTGCGCGAGGCGTTGGGCGCAGACAACATCGCTTCCGAACGCGTCGAAGGCCTACTGCAAGAGGCACGAACCATGGACGTAGCGCTCGACACGGCTACTCTGGAGTTTGTCGTACGCCGACAGACTGAGAAGACTGCGCGCGCCTTTTGGACTAATCCTAGAGATCTGGATGGCCTGAAGCGACTGGATTCGGCCGTGCGCCTTGCCCGGAATCTCCCCTTCGCGGTGAACTTGTGGCAGGTTCAGACTCTCTGCGCGCAAAAAATGAATGGGACCTTCGGCGAGATGCGCACCCTGTCTGAGCAGGGGGATGAAGCTGCCAAGGAATGGATTGGTCATATGACAACCTTGGCGAGAAGCCTGGACTTACGAATCAATCCCTGAGCAGTGTGGATCGATTCCGCTCACGCCGAGCGAGACCGCCGTGTCAGGCGGCGCGGCTTGCGGGAGGTCTCCTCTTCGCTTTTGCCGCCGACAACCTGGGCGTGTCCAAGTGCCGCCACCAAAGCGACGCCTCCCAGGATATTTCCTGAAAGTGTCGGAATGAAGAATTGCAGGAAGTAGGTACTCCAAGCCAGCGAATGATTTACGATCAGGAAAAAGACGGTCGTCGACCCGGCGACGATGTGATTGAAAGCACCCAATCCGACGACGTAGGTCAGGATGATGATGATACCGACGCGCGCGGATTCAGCACCCGGTAGCAGCCACACCATCAGAGCGATCAACCAGCCCGCAACGATTGCGCGAACAAAGACCGAGACGAACGGGGATCCAATGTGCGCTTGACCAATTTCGGTTAGCGCACGAACCACGGCCGGTTCGAAGAGCCCGACTTTTCCTACACACAAGGCAAACAGGTAAGTTCCCAGCAGGTTCGCGCAGAGCACCACCGCCCACAACTGCAGCACTCGGACGAAAGTAGAAAAGTCCTTCCGCAGCATCAAGGGCAAGATGACTGTGAGAGTGTTTTCAGTAAAGAGTTGCTGGCGACCCAAAATGACAGCCAGAAATCCCACGCAGTAGCCCAAGCGAGAAATGAGAGGAGCCCACGGCTGATTCGGCAAGTGCGCACGCAGGAGCGCCTCTGCCGCGAAGGAAATGCCCATGGAAAGTCCGGCAGCTAATGCGGACCAAGCTAAAGCTGCATTGGGCCGGCTGAGTTCGTCTTCGCCCTCGCGTCGAATTGTCTCGTAAACAACATTAGCGCCGATCGCGACGCGTGCTTGGACCCGCTTTTCTTCCTCGACGGTCGAAATAACACCAGTTGCGGAGGGAGCATCGTCCACTCTCGCAACCTGGGGGCTCATAATTTTTGGCTCTTAGACAGAAGATGTGTCACTGTTTAAGAAATTAAAGGGCGCTTGGCACCATTGCCACCATTGGCCTCACCGGGGAACGCTGAGGCAATTGATCCCGCACGCCCTTCGCAATCTTGCGTTAACCGCTCAGACCGTCCGGGTGCCCATTACAAAGTGAAGGATCAGGGAGATGACGGCAAACACGAGCAACAGGTGAATTAGCCCGCCAGCGACGTGAAACACTGTGAAACCACCGATCCATGCGATTAGAAGCACCGCAAACAAGATGGTCCAGATACTCATAAAATCCCTCCTCAGCACTGCGACAGTGCAACCACCCTTATAGACATGGCCCGTCAATGCCTCCATACGACACTTCTAGTATTCGTGGGTTCCTGAAACTTGAAGCACGCCAAGTGATGAATGGAGATCGGTGCAATGCATTGACGTCATTGCGTTAATGAAGTCGCCGGGGTGTGGCAGTGGCTTTCGGCCTAGCAATACAGGTATCACCCGATGGCATCCTCATTGAGGACCCCTGAAAATGAAGGTGAATTCATCAAAACTTTATTGTCGGGCAAGCAGACATGACGTTCACTATGACTTCAAGACGTCGGTGCGCACACGAAATCGGTCTAGGATCACAGGGCCCGGTCTGCGGTGGCGTTGCAACCTCCCGGTGCGACGAGTGTAGCGTTGCACTTTGCGAGGACCACGAGATCCTATGTCACAACTGTTCCGCCGTGACGTGCATGAATTGTGAGCATGCCTGCAACGTTAATTTCGAAGACCAGCTTTTGGTTGCAGCCTGAAAAGGCACCTTTCCCGAGTTCACTCCTTCAATAGTCCATTAAACTGACTGAACAGTTGCGCGCATTTGGTAACCAAACTTTATAACCTGGCCGGTAAGGAGACAGCTGTTCCTGCTTACAGGATGCACCGGATGCAATGGATGCGTTATTCCAAGCTAGTTTTTGAACGTTGGTAGCCGAAGCGAGGAGAAGTTGCCTCAATCCGGTTAATACTGAACTCAGGGGTTAGCTGCTATGCGAATTGCGCAGGTTGCGCCGTTGTACGAGTGCGTGCCACCAAAACTTTATGGCGGGACCGAACGGATCGTGTCGTATTTGACGGAAGAGCTTGTCCGACAGGGCCACGACGTAACTTTGTTTGCCAGCGGTGATTCAATGACCCGCGCGAACTTGGTTTCCGTTTGCCCGGAAGCCTTACGATTGAATGCCGAATGTTCGGATCAGTTGGTGCACCACGTGCGAATGCTGGAAGAGGTGGTTGCGCGCCAGAATGATTTCGACATTATTCATTTCCATATTGATTATTTACATTTTCCTCTGGTGCGAGCGCTAGGGTGGACCACGCTGACCACCCTACACGGTCGCCTCGATATTAAGGATCTTGTTCCGCTGTATCAGGAGTTTCGTGAAATGCCGGTCTCATCCATTTCTGACGCACAACGAGAACCGCTGCCTTGGTTAAACTGGCAGGGCACCATCTATCATGGTTTGCCGGATAAGCAGTATGAGTTCAGACCGAAGTCGAATGGCTATCTGGCCTTTCTCGGGCGGACCTCTCCCGAAAAAGGTCTTGATCGGGCGATTGCGATTGCCAAGGGTGCAGGCATGCCGCTAAAAGTGGGCGCGAAGATCGACACGGCTGATCGCGAGTATTTTGATACTCATCTCAAGGCGCTGCTAAAGGATGGCGATATTGAATTCCTGGGCGAAATCGGTTTCCCGGAGAAAAATGACTTGTTGGGCGGAGCTGCAGCGCTATTGTTTCCAATATCCTGGCCGGAGCCATTTGGTGTTGTGATGATCGAGGCAATGGCATGCGGCACCCCGGTGATCGCTTTTCCATTCGGTTCCGTCCCCGAGGTGATGGAGGATGGAGTCACTGGCTTCGTCGTTTCCGACGTGGACGCCGCGGTGGATGCGGTATCCCGCCTGGGGTCTATCGACCGGGCAACCTGTAGGCGCCGATTTGATCAGCGCTTCACGGCCAGTCACATGAGTTCGCAGTACCTGCGTCTCTACCAGACCCTGCTGCGGCAAGAAGGCGAATCCATTCCAGAATCGAGCGGGGTTCCCATTGGTTGAGGTCAGTGTAAACAGTGAATTCTATGTTGCAACCGGGTGGCCGCCAGTTGAAGAACGCATTCGCGTACTCAAATATGGTCCGATGTTTGCCGTGTTCGATCGATACGGAAACATTCGCTCTTCCGGCCTCGGCGAACATGGGGTCTACTACCGCGGTACGCGTTACCTGTCGCAATTGACGCTTTCATTAGGAGAAACTCCGCCGCTCTTTCTGAGTTCTGCGGTGAAATCTGACAATACCCTGTTTTCGGCAGACATGACCAACCTGGATATTTTCAATGAAGATCAGGTTGTCTTGACGCGCGGCACGATTCACTTGGTTCGGTCGCGACTTCTTTGGGAGGGGGTCTGCTACGAGCAGATTCGTCTCACGAACTACGGATCGGTTCCAGTTCGCCTTCCCGTAAGGATCGATTTCGACGCCGACTTCGTGGATGTGTTTGAAGTCCGGGGAGTCAGGCGGCCCCGGCGTGGCGAGAGACTGCCCGATATCGTTGATGAAGACCGCGTGACGCTGCAATACCGGGGTCTGGACAATGTAGTCCGCACTTCTCAGATTTGTTGTACTCCGCAACCCAAGGAGATTTCCTCATCTCACGTCGTCATGGAGACGGAACTAAGCCCCCGCGAGACGGCGAAGTTTCAGTTCACCGTTCACTGCGATCAGTCAGAATCTGGAATCGTTCAAACATTCGATATGGCGTTGGGCGCGGTATCCTCGCACGCGACGCAGACGCACGACGAAATCTGCACGATTCAAACTTCCAATCAGCAATTCAACCACTGGCTCGAGCGGTCCTTCGCCGACGTTCACATGATGGCTGTGGGCAACCTCGAAGTCGACTACCCCTATGCAGGAGTTCCCTGGTTCAGCACGGTATTCGGGCGTGACGGAATTATCACTGCTCTGGAGTGTCTCTGGTTTAATCCGAGGTTTGCGCGCGGCGTGCTGCAGTACCTGGCCACAACCCAGGCGGAGGACCACAACCCCGCGGCGGAAGCTGATCCGGGAAAGATTGTGCACGAAACGCGCCACGGCGAAATGGCCGACCTGGGAGAAATTCCGTTCGGCCGCTACTACGGAAGCGTCGATTCCACTCCCCTGTTCATCATGCTCGCAGGAGCGTTTTACAAACGTACTGGAGATATCGATTTTATTCGGGCCCTATGGCCGCATATAGACCGAGCGCTGTTATGGATTGACACCTACGGCGATTTGGATGGCGACGGTTTTGTCGAATATCAGCGCCGCGGTCCGACGGGCTTGATACAGCAAGGCTGGAAGGATTCGAACGATTCGGTCTTCCACGCCAACGGCTTGATGGCGGAGCCGCCTATCGCGTTATGCGAAGTTCAGGGCTACGTATTTGGGGCAAAGCAGTCCGCAGCCAGGCTTGCCGCGGTCCTGGGCGATTCTGAACGGGCTGGACTGTTGGAGGATCAGGCCCGGCGCCTGCAGCAGAAATTTGAAGAAGAATTCTGGTGCGAAGATCTCTCCACCTATGCGCTGGCGCTCGACAAATTCAAGCTGCCTTGCCGGGTACGTACGTCAAACGCTGGGCATTGTCTGTACACCAAGATCGTTGATCCCGCGCGCGCGAATCGCTTGGCCCAGACGCTTTTGGCAGATGACTCCTTTTCAGGCTGGGGAGTACGCACCGTAAGTTCCTTTGAAAAAAGGTACAACCCGATCTCCTATCACAACGGGTCAGTGTGGCCGCACGATACCGCTGTGGTTGCCGCCGGTCTGGCAAACTACAATCTGACTCCGTATGCAGCTCAATTGATGGATGCGCTCTTCGAGGCCAGTTCTTTCTTTGAAATGTGTCGGCTGCCGGAGCTGGTGTGCGGTTTGCACCGGCGCTCGGGCGAAGGCCCTACGCTGTACCCTGTCGCGTGTTCTCCACAGGCTTGGTCTTCGGGTGCCGCGTTTATGCTTCTGGGAGCTTCCCTTGGTCTATCCATCGATGCTCCACGTCGGCGCATCGAGCTCAATCAGCCGCAACTTGCTGGTTCGACCAACTTTTTGCGGATTCAGCGACTTCAGATTGCTGACACGACCGTGGATGTCACGATTGAACGTCGGGCTCGGGACATTCATGTAGACGTTGTCGATCCGTCGGGCAATATCGAGACTGTCGTCAACGGCTCTCCCCGAGTTGTCGGCAGACGCTAGACCCATGGGGGCGCGTGCCGTGCGTATCTACCCTCCAATCCCTATTTACATCAGCCGCGCAAGATTTGATCGTAGGTATGGAATTGAAAGCGAAACGTGAAACCCTCAGATTCATCTTTCAGTTCCTATAATCCCAATCAAATCGATGGAGGCAACATGGCGCAGGACACGCTCCAGACTCTCTATATAAATGAACTCAAGGACATATATAACGCCGAACAGCAACTTGTAAAAGCGCTCCCCAAAATGGTCAAAAGCGCGGAATCGCAAGAGCTGAGTGAAGCGTTCGAAAATCATCTGGAAGAGACTAAAAATCAAGTATCCCGGTTGGAACAGATATTTGAAAGTCTCGGCGAGAATCCCAAAGGCAAAAAGTGCGTCGGGATGGAAGGCATCGTGAAAGAGGGCGCCGAGACGATGGACGAGTACGACGGAAAACTGCTGGACGCCGGTTTAATTTCGGCAGCCCAACGGGTCGAACACTATGAAATGGCAGCCTACGGATCGGTGTGCGCGTATGCCGAACTACTGGACCGCTCTGAAGACCTGGGTCTGCTGAAGGAGACGCTGGAAGAGGAAAAACAGGCGGACGAAAAACTCACAGAACTCTCCGAAACGATCAATCAAGAAGCGTTAGGGTCATCGGATGAAGAAGCACCGGAAGCAAAAACGGCTGGCCGGGAAAGCACCCGCCCGCGAAAGAACAGATCAGCTGCGTAAAGACAGGCAAAAAAAAAGCAGTCCTTTTTCGGGCGAGAGGCCGCGAAGGGCGAGCCTCTCGTCCGACCGTTTTTAAGCAGAGTTGTTAAGAGTGGCTCTTCGGACTTTGTAGGTGTGTCCAGACTTTTGTGTAAG
>Ga0193723_1001199_pt1 | contig 10088 bp, 8 predicted proteins | sample H2m2metaG_FD_143042 | JGI IMG/M metagenome (GOLD analysis project Ga0193723, IMG submission 143042) | Soil microbial communities from a riparian zone of the East river system, Colorado, United States - H2m2 | ecosystem: Environmental > Terrestrial > Soil > Riparian zone | place: USA: East River... | reverse complement strand
GGACGGCTACGAGAGCGAGATCGCTGGGCGAGCCATGCTGGTACGCCGGGCAGCGCCGGTGCCGTTCGAGTGTGTGGTACGCGGCTATCTTTCCGGATCGGCCTGGGCCGAGTATCGAGCCCGCGGCACGCTTGCGGATGAGCCGTTGCCGGCCGGACTGGCCGAGAGCTCACGCCTCGACCCGCCGCTGTTTTCCCCGGCCACCAAGGCCGAAACCGGCCACGATACCAACGTGACATTCGAAACCGTTGCGGGAGCGCTGGGCCGGACCCTGGCGGAGCGGCTACGTGCCGCAAGCTTCGCGATCTATCAGGCCGGCCGAGCCCACGCCGCCGATCGCGGGATCATCATCGCCGACACCAAGTTCGAGTTCGGGACTGACGCTGGAGGCACGCTCCGTCTGATCGATGAGCTGCTGACCCCCGACTCGTCTCGCTTCTGGCCGGCCGATCGCTATGCACCTGGCGGGACCCAACCGAGCTTCGATAAGCAGCCGTTGCGCGACTATCTCGCATCGATCAAGGCGGCGGGCCGCTGGAACGGAGAAGCGCCGCCGCCGCCGCTCCCCGAGGAAGTGGTTGACGCCACCAGCCGGCGCTACCTCGAGGCATTCAGGCTCCTGACCGGACGCGACCTGGGAGATGACCTTTGATCCGCACCGCGCCGGAAGGCCGGTGGTTCATCGTCGGAGCATGGATAGTCGCCCTCGCACTGCTGCTGGCGGCAGTACGCTCCGGTACCCTCGGGTGGTGGATCGCCTGCCTGCTCTGGGTCGCCCTGTCCATCTGGGTTGTGGCCTTCTTTCGCGATCCGGAGCGGGCAGGCCCGAGGGACGAGTGCCTGGTTCTGGCCCCGGCAGACGGGAAGGTTGTCGGCGTGGTCGAGACGGACGAGCCGGCGTTTTTCGGCGGCCGCGCACTACGGATCTCCATCTTCATGAACGTGTTCAACTGCCACGTGAACCGCTATCCGACCGCCGGCATGGTCGGTTATCGGCACTACAATCCCGGCAAGTTCGGCCACGCCGCGGCGGAGAAGTCCAGTCTCGACAACGAACAGTCCTCGATCGGGCTCACGACCGACCGGGGCAAGGTGTTGATCCGGCAGATCGCTGGCCTGATAGCGCGGAGGATCGTGACCGACCACAACGTGGGCACCCCGGTACGACAGGGAGAGCGCATGGGGATGATCCGTTTCGGATCCCGGGTGGACCTGTTCCTGCCCCCGAGGACTGAAATTCTCGTCAAGCCGGGGGACACGACTCAGGTGGGAGTGACGCCGGTGGCAAAATGGTGCTGAGGCAAAACCGCGAAGGGCTGCGGCGCCCTTCCATACGCCAGGTGGTCGTAGTCATGCCGAGTGCCTTTACCCTCGGCAACCTGTTCTTTGGGTTCTGGGCCATCGTCTCGGCCTTCAACGGAAACTTCCGGTGGGCGGGCTGGTTCATCGTGTTTGCCGGCATCCTCGATATGCTCGACGGCAGGGTGGCGCGCCTCTCGGGGACCGGCACCCGGTTCGGGGCCGAACTGGATTCGCTGGTGGACGTCATCTCCTTCGGGGTTGCACCCGCCTTGCTGATGTACTTCCTCGATTTCTCCAACGCCGGAAGATTCGCCTGGATACTGTGTTACATCTACGTGGTCGCGGTGGCGCTTCGGCTGGCACGGTTCAACGTTCTCTCCGCCGGCAAGCCGTCGACCGGCTGGTTCACCGGCATGCCATCGCCTGCGGCTGGAATGACCTTGGCGGCGTACTACCCGTTCAGCCAAACCAACTGGTATCGCGCCTCGCTGGCCTACCTCGACCTCCAGCACGAGGGGCTCGTCGTTCTCATGTTGGTCCTGGCCGTCCTGATGTTGAGCAACGTCAAGTACCCGAAGTTTCCCCCCATCGGCATTCGGAGCGCGCGAGGGATTTTCGGCCTGGTGGTGCATCTCGTGATCCTGCTCGGGGGTCTCCTCGCACCCGAGTATTTTTTATTCCCATTGGGCCTGTTCTATATGACCTTCGGGTTGGCGCGTGCCACCGTCCTCGGCCTCATGGAGAGACCCGAGCCGGTGGCGATCGTGGATGAACGGCTGGTGGATGCCCACGACTCCACGCTGCCGCCACCTCTTTCCCACGAACGACGCGGCCGGTGGGGTGACCGCCGCCAGGAGCCGGACGATCTATGACCTTTCGAGTCCACGTGCGGGTGATGCCGCGTGACGGCCTGTTGGATCCACAAGGGCAGGCGGTAGAGCACGCCCTGACTGCCTTGGGCTTCGAAGAGGCCGGGGCGGTGCGCGTCGGGCGGGCGATCGAGCTCGCTGTGGCGGCCGACTCCCGGGACCAAGCGGAAGCGAGGGCGCGGCAGATGTGCGATAAGCTGTTGGCCAACCCGGTGACCGAGGATTACCTGCTCGAGGTGGAGGAGGACTGATGACCCGAGTGGCGGTCGTCCGCTTCCCCGGCAGCAACTGCGACTTCGATACCCTGCGCGCAGCCGAACGGTATGGTGCCGAGGCCTACTTCGTCTGGCACCGCGACGTGGACCTGCGGGGAGCCGATGTCGTGATCCTGCCCGGCGGCTTCAGCTACGGCGACTACCTGCGCTCCGGCGCCATCGCCCGGTTCAGTCCCGTCATGCAGGCCGTGAAGCAGCACGCCGCGGCGGGCGGGCCGGTGCTCGGCATATGCAACGGATTCCAGATCCTCTGCGAAGCGCACCTGCTTCCCGGAGCTTTGATGCGCAATGCGGGACTCACGTTCGTGTCGAAGCCGGTGGATGTCACGGTCGAGCGGAACGATACCGTGTTCACGGCCGACTACGAGGCAGACTCGCGGCTGCGGCTTCCGGTGGCGCACGGCGAAGGCCGGTTCGTAGCGGCGCCCGATACCCTGCGCATGCTCGAGTCTGAGGGGAGAGTCGTGCTGCGCTATGTGGCCGCCACCGAGCGTTCACCGTTTCAGCCCAATCCCAACGGGTCGGCCAATCATATCGCCGGCATCTGCAACGCTGAAGGCAACATCGTCGGGATCATGCCTCATCCCGAGCGGGCGGCCGACCGCCTGTTGGGTTTGACTGGCGGCAGTGGCTTCTTCACTTCCCTGATGACATGGCATCAGGAGTCGAAAATGGGAGTCCAGAGCCGATGAAGCAGGACAAGCCGAGCCGGAATGAGGACGAATATTTCGCTCGAGAAGACGCGGAGCTCCTGCGCAAGCAGCGGGAGCGCGCCCATACGGCCGCGGTTGAAGCCGAACGGAAGACCCACTTCATGAAGTGTCCGAAGGACGGCTACGATCTGGGCAGCCGTGAGTACCATGGAGTGCAGATCGAGACCTGCCCGCATTGTGGTGGGATGTGGCTCGATGCGGGCGAGCTCGAGGCGGTGGCGCACGAGGAGCACCCCACCGTGCTGGGCCGGGTGCTCACCGATGCGCTGTCCACCTTCCGTCGCTCACCTCGTAAAAGAGGCCCTTCCAGCTGAGGACACGGCAGTGACCGGTTCCGGCATCGCCGGCGCACTTACCGAGGCGGTCGCTCTCCCTGGGGAACGCCCCATTACGCCCGAGGTGGTGCGTGAGCACAACCTCAATGAGCTGGAATACGCCCGAATCCTGGACCTGCTCGGTCGGACCCCCACCTTCACCGAGCTCGGCGTATTCTCGGCCCTTTGGTCGGAACACTGCTCGTACAAGCACTCCAAGCCGGTGCTGAAAACGTTCCCCATCTCCGGCCCACTGGTAGTCCAGGGCCCCGGCGAGAACGCCGGTGTGCTCCGGCTTCCCGAGGGTTGGGCTGTCGCGTTCAAGATCGAGTCGCATAACCACCCGTCGGCGGTGGAGCCCTATCAGGGTGCCGCGACGGGTGTGGGTGGCATTCTTCGTGATGTCTTTACCATGGGCGCCCGCCCCGTCGCGCTTCTCAACAGCTTGCGGTTCGGCCCGCTGGACCACCCGCGCAATCGTTATCTCTTTGCCGGTGCGGTGCGGGGAGTGGGTGACTACGGCAACTGCGTCGGTGTTCCTACCCTCGGCGGCGAGGTGAACTTCGCTCCTGGCTACAGCGGAAACCCTCTGGTCAACGCCATGTGCGTGGGACTCCTGCGCGAGCGCGATCTCATCCGTGCCGCCGCGGAAGGAGTAGGAAATGTTCTGCTCTGCGTCGGTGCGCGCACCGGTCGCGACGGGATTCATGGTGCCAGCTTCGCATCCGAAGAGCTGTCCGAGACGAGCGAGTCGCGCCGACCCCAGGTCCAGGTGGGGGATCCATTCACCGAGAAGCTGCTCTTGGAGGCCAGCCTCGAGCTGATCACGTCCGGCCTCATCGTCGCGATCCAGGATATGGGCGCCGCCGGTCTCACCAGCTCGTCCGCCGAGATGGCCGCGCGCGGTGGCGTCGGAGTCGAGATCGACACGGGGCTGGTGCCTACGCGCGAAGAAGGAATGACGCCCTACGAGATCTTGCTCTCGGAATCGCAGGAGCGGATGCTGGTCGTGGCCGAGCCCGAGCGGGTTTCAGAGATCCAGACGGTCTGTGCCAAGTGGGAGCTCACCGCCACGCCGATCGGCCACGTGACCGATGATGGCATTTTCCGGGTACGGCATCACGGACAGACCGTCGTGGCAATCCCGGGCCAGAGGCTGCTCGAGGACTGCCCCATCTACCATCCGGACGCCGAGGAAGGCGAGGAGGCTCGCGCGCGCCGCTCGGCCCTCGATCTGGGTGAACCGGTCGTGGATATCGAAGGTGCCCTGGAGCTGCTCCTCGATCATCCCAACATCGCGAGCAAGCGATGGGTCTACGAGCAGTACGATTCGACCGTGCAGGCCGGTACGGTCTTGCCGCCCGGCTCGGACGCCGGCGTCATCCGAGTACCGGGGACCGATTTCGGCCTCGCAGTATCGGTGGACTGCAACTCCAGGCTGGTCGCGCTCGACCCATACGAGGGAGGAAAGGCCGCCGTCGCCGAGGCCGCCCGCAACGTGGCCTGCACCGGCGCCATCCCGCTGGGGATCACCAACTGCCTGAACTTCGGGAACCCCGAAAAGCCCGACGTATTCTATCAGTTCCGCGAAGCGGCCCGCGGCATCGGGGATGCGTGCCGGGCTTTCGGCACTCCGGTCACTGGGGGAAATGTCTCCTTCTACAACGAGAGCCCAGCCGGCGCGATCGATCCGACCCCCGCGATCGGGATGGTCGGCCTGCTCCCCAGCGTCGAGGATCGGATCGCCAGCTACTTCGACTCGCCCCGGGACGAGGTCTACATCCTCGGCGAGACGAGCGGTATCCTGGGTGGTTCGGCGTACTGGGCCGAAGTGTGCGACTTCGTCGGCGGCTACGCTCCTTTCGTCGATCTGGAGTTGGAGCTCCGGCTCCAACGTTTCCTCGCCGCGGCCGCCGAGCAGCAGCTGCTCCGCTCGGCCCATGACTGTTCGGAGGGGGGCCTCGCAGTGGCGTTGGCCGAAGCGGTGATCGGCGGTCCCTATGTTCCGGGGAGCCTGGGCGCCGACCTGGACCTGACCGGCTACGCGCCCGACGTTCCGGTGGACGGGTTGCTCTACGGCGAAGATGGCGCCCGTGCGGTGGTATCGTGTACCCCGCCTTCCTCTCGGTTCCTCATTGCCCTGGCCAACGAGCACGGGGTCCCGGTATTCCACGCGGGCCGGGTTCAAAGCGCCGGCGCGCTGGAACTTCAAGTGGGGTCTCAGCTGTTCTCGTGGAGCACCGAAGCCCTTAGACGGATCTACTTTGACGCGATTCCCCGTCGGATGCAGCACCCCGACGTCGATCGCGCCGTGGGAGAATAGCATGTGTGGCATCATCGGCGTGTCCGGCATTCCTGATGCGGCCCGGCTGGCCTACCTCGGACTCTATGCCCTCCAGCACCGAGGGCAGGAGAGCGCCGGGATCGTGGCCATTGACCGGGAGGGGACGCCACGGTCGCATCGCGGCATGGGTCTGGTCGCGGAGAACTTCGACGACGAGATCCTGGGCGGCTTGCCCGGTGATGTGGCGGTGGGCCACACTCGCTACTCCACAACCGGCAGCACTGTGCTCGCCAATGCGCAGCCCTGCAACGTAAATACCCGGTGCGGACCGCTGGCCATCGCCCACAACGGCAACCTGGTGAATGCCAATGTGATCAAGCGCGAGCTGGTCGAGCGCGGAGCGATCTTCACCAGCTCAAGCGATACTGAGGTGCTGGTCCATCTCATCGCGCGCTCCGAGGCCGACAGCGTGGATGACCAGATCCGGGAGGCTCTGGAGCAGGTGGACGGCGCCTACAGCCTCGTCATCACTGTCGGGCGGACCATGTACGCGGTGGTAGACAGCCGGGGCTTCCGGCCGCTGGTCATCGGGCGGCTAGGCAACGGGATCGTGGTGGCCTCTGAGACCTGCGCGCTCGACTTGATCGGTGCGTCATTCCATTGCGAGCTTCGGCCGGGGGATTTCGTTCGGATCGAGAACGGGCAGGTCACTCACCTGCCCCGCCTGGCGCCCCGGCCGGTGACGCGGTGCGTCTTCGAGCTGGTCTATTTCGCCCGGCCGGACAGCACCGTGTTCGGCGAATCGGTGGACCGGGTTCGCCGAGAGCTCGGCCGCCAGCTCGCGCGAGAGCAGCCGGCAGCCGGAGGCGAGGTCGTCTTCAGCGTTCCCGACAGCTCCAACGCTATGGCGCTGGGGTTCTCGGAGGTTTCCGGGATCAAGCTGGAGTACGGCCTGATCCGGAACCACTACGTGGGCCGAACCTTCATCAACCCCACACAGGCGCTCCGGGTAGCCAAGGTCAAGATCAAGTTCAACCCGGTCCGCGAGGTGATCCACGGCAAATCGGTGGTGGTGGTGGATGACAGCCTGGTCCGGGGGAACACCAGCAAGGAGCTGGTCCAGATGATCCGGGGAGCGGGCGCGCGCGAGGTCCACCTGCGCCTGGGCTCTCCCCCGATCACGGGGCCGTGCCACTACGGCATCGACACGCCAACCCGCGAGGAGCTGATCGGGTCCACCCATTCTATCGAGGAGATCCGCCAGTTCCTGGAGGTGGATTCCCTGGGCTACCTCTCCCTCGAAGGCATGCTGCAGGCAGCCGGAAGAGAGACCGGATTCTGTCACGCCTGCTTCTCCGGCAAGTATCCGACGCCGACCCCCGACGATCAGCAGATGCGGCTTCGTCACGCGACGCCGCTCATTCCAACGCCAGCATGAGCGGTCCCTACACTCAGCCGCTGGTCTATTCCTTCGGGCAGGGCCGCGCCGACGGCACCGCTGCCATGAAAGACATTCTCGGCGGCAAAGGTGCCGGTCTTGCCGAGATGACCATGATCGGCATTCCAGTTCCGCCCGGCTGCACCATCGCCGCCAATCTCTGCCTTCACTATCTCGAAAGTCACCAGTTCCCCAAGCGGCTCCAGGCACAGGTGGAGAACGCCCTTCAGCGGCTCGAGATCGCGAGCGCGAAGCATTTCGGCGACCGGGAGAATCCACTGCTGGTCTCGGTGCGCTCCGGCGCGGCGGTCTCCATGCCTGGCATGATGGAGACGATCCTCAACCTGGGGCTCAACGACATCACCGTCGAAGGGCTGGCCAGTCAGAGCGGTAACCCTCAGTTCGCCTGGGATTCCTACCGCCGCTTCGTGCAGATGTACGGGAGTGTGGTCTTCGATCTGTCCCGCAAGCCGTTCGAGCAGATCCTCGATGAGCACAAGCAGCGCTGCCGGATCGAGCGGGACATCGACCTGCCGGTCGACGAGATGCAGGCGATCGTCCAGCGGTTCAAGGAATACGTCCGCGCCGAGTCCGGGCGCGAATTCCCGAGCGAGCCGCTCGATCAGCTATGGGGAGCGATCGCTGCCGTCTTCGAAAGCTGGAACACGCGGCGAGCCATCGACTATCGCAAACTCCATGATATCTCGGACTCCATCGGCACCGCCGTCAATATCGTGGCGATGGTGTTCGGGAACCTGGGCGACGATTCCGGCACCGGGGTGACCTTCAGCCGGGATCCGTCCACCGGCGAGCAGCGGCTCTATGGCGAGTACCTCATCAACGCCCAGGGCGAGGACGTCGTGTCGGGGAGCCGCACGCCGCAGCCGATCGGCGCCCTGAAGGACACTCTCCCTCACGCGTACCAGGAGCTCGAGCGGGTGGCTCGCACGCTGGAGCGGCACTTCCGGGACGTGCAGGACATGGAGTTCACCATCGAGCGCGGCAACCTGTACATGCTGCAGACCCGGCGGGCCCAGCGCTCGGGCCAGGCGGCGGTGCGCGTCGCTTGCGATATGGTGGATGAGGGGCTGATCTCCGAGCAGGAGGCGGTGGCCCGGATCCCGCCCAACGACCTGAATCAGCTGCTCCATCCCACAATCGACCCTCACAGCCGGCTCGACCTGCTGACCACCGGGCTGCCCGCGTCCCCGGGCGCGGCATGCGGCACGGTGGTCTTCGACGCCGACCAAGCCGAGAAGCTGGGCCGGGCCGGACAGTCGGTGATCCTGGTGCGCCGGGAGACCTCGCCTGAGGACTTCCATGGCATGGTGACGGCCAGGGCGATTCTCACCGCCCGCGGCGGCATGACGTCCCATGCTGCCGTAGTGGCCAGAGGGATGGGAAAGCCGTGCGTGGCCGGCGCGCAAGAGCTGGTGGTAGACGAGAGGGCCAACCGCTTCTCGGTGAACGGCCGGAGTATCGGCGAGGGCGAGTGGATCACGGTGGACGGGAGCAGCGGCAAGGTCTTCGCCGGTCAGGCTGCCCTGATCGCTCCCGAGCTCAGTGGCAATTTCAACCGGGTCATGGGCTGGGCCGACCGGATCATGCAGCTCCGTGTCAGGGTGAACGCCGACACTCCGGCCGACGCCCACCGGGGCCGGGACTTCGGAGCCGAAGGAATCGGACTCTGCCGGACCGAGCACATGTTCTTCAGCGGCGACCGCCTGGTGGCCATGCGCGAGATGATCGTGGCGCAGGATACCGAAGGCCGGCAGCGCGCTCTCACCAAGCTGCTTCCCATGCAGCGGGGCGACTTCGAAGCGATCTTCCGCGCAATGGAAGGCTATCCGGTCACCATCCGACTGCTCGACCCACCGCTGCACGAGTTCTTGCCCCAGGAGCCGGCGGAGATCGAGAGCCTGGCGCGAGAGCTGAAGATGGAGGTCGGCGTGCTCAAGGGGATCGTCGACCGGCTACACGAGGTGAATCCCATGCTCGGCCTTCGCGGGTGCCGTCTGGGGATCATCTACCCGGAGATCACGGCAATGCAGGTGCGGGCGATCTTCGAGGCGGCCTGCACCGTGGCATCCCGCAAGGGCCGGGTGATGCCAGAAGTCATGATCCCGCTGACGGCGAGCGTGGTGGAGTTTCGAAAGCAGGCGCTCATCGTTCGCCAGGTAGCGGAGGAAGTCTTTCAGGAGCGCCAGATCACGGTGCCGTACCTGCTCGGCACCATGATCGAGCTGCCCCGGGCCGCGCTCACCGCCGACGAGATCGCGCGGGAGGCTCAGTTCTTCTCCTTCGGGACCAACGATCTTACTCAGACTACATGGGGGCTGTCCCGGGACGATGCCGGAAAGTTTCTGCCCTACTACCTGGAGCACGGCGTCATTGAAGACGACCCGTTCCAGGTGCTGGATCAGGCCGGCGTCGGCAAGCTGATTGCGATGGCGTGCGATCTCGGCCGGAGGACCCGACCCGACCTCAAGCTCGGTATCTGCGGCGAGCACGGCGGCGAACCTTCGGCGGTGGCGTTCTGCGACCGTCTCGGCATGAACTACGTCTCCTGCTCTCCGTTCCGGGTGCCGATCGCGCGTCTGGCCGCCGCGCAGGCGGCGCTGGCAGCTCGAGGCACGATGGACCGAACCCGCGCGACCGTCTGACCATGACCGAGCCCCTGGTGGGAATCGTGATGGGAAGCGACTCCGACTGGGAGATCATGCAGCACGCCGCCCGGCGGCTGACCGAGTTCGGGGTGAACTACGAGTCCCGCGTTGTCTCGGCTCACCGGACGCCCGACCTGCTCTACCGCTATGCCGAAGACGCGCCTGGACGCGGCCTCCGCTGCATCATCGCGGGAGCGGGGGGAGCCGCCCATTTGCCTGGCATGCTT
>Ga0193723_1001198_pt1 | contig 10094 bp, 9 predicted proteins | sample H2m2metaG_FD_143042 | JGI IMG/M metagenome (GOLD analysis project Ga0193723, IMG submission 143042) | Soil microbial communities from a riparian zone of the East river system, Colorado, United States - H2m2 | ecosystem: Environmental > Terrestrial > Soil > Riparian zone | place: USA: East River... | reverse complement strand
CTGCTCCTCTGTCAGCGTCTCTTCCGACTCGATCGCTGAGCGCCCCTCGGCGATGGCACGGCGGTACGCTTCCCAGGCGCGCAGGTTCCAACGGCGCGTCGTGCCGTCGAACGAGTGCGCCGCGGGCCCGAGACCGATATACGGGTTCCCCGACCAGTAGGCCGAGTTGTGGCGCGAGCGAAAGCCTGGGAGTGAGGCATTGGATACTTCATAGAACTGATAACCGACGACCGACAACCGCTCGTGCGCGAGCAGATACTCCTCGGCGTAGCGCTCGTCGTCGGGTGGGTGGGTGGCCCCGCGAGAGATCCACCGGTCCAGCGGTGTGCGCGGCTCAACCGTCAGACCGTAGAGCGACAGATGAGCCGGCCGCAGCGCCAGGGCCATGTCGAGGTCGCGCTCCCAGTCACGCTGCAGCTCGTTGGGCAGCGCGAAGATCAGGTCGAGCGAGATGTTCTCGATGCCGGCGTCCCGCAGGGCGTGCACGGCCGCACCGATGCGCGCGGCGTCGTGGGAGCGGTGCATCCATTTGAGCACGGTGTCGTCGAACGACTGGGCGCCGAGGGAGACGCGGTTGATCCCTGCGGCGAGCCAGGCTCCGGCGGCGTCAGGGGTGACGTCTTCGGGGTTGGCCTCGAGGGTCACCTCAATGGGAAATGCGGAATGCGGAATGCGAAATCTCTGGGTGAGTTCGTGCAGCAAGGTGCGGATCGCGTCGGACGCAAGTAACGACGGCGTTCCGCCACCGAGATAGATCGTCTGAAGATTCGATGCCGGAATCCGAGCCACTTCGGTCAGTATTGTCTCGACGTACTCTCCTGTTGGAATTCGCTTCCTGACGGCAATCGAGAAGTCGCAGTAGGAACAGCGGCGCTGGCAAAACGGGACATGGATGTAGAGATGCACGGATGCAATTTAGCGCACAGGGCCTGCAGGGACATTCCGCATTTCGCATTCCGCGTTTCGCATTTGCCTTCAGGTGAGCCCAAACACCATCCCCGGCCCCTGCCGCACCAACCCCCGCAGCTCGAGTTCCGTCAGCGCGCCCAGCACATTCGCCGCTCCCGTTTGCGTCGCGGCCACCAATGCGTCCACATGTTGCGGCTCCGTCGTCATGCGACTCCACAACGTCAACTGCAGCCCGGTCAGGTCGACCGGCGGCACACGCGGGGCGGGTGTCGAGAGCGCGGCGCCGAGCTCGCGCATGCCGGACGGCAGGCCGACTTCTTCGAAGATGTCGGCGGCGCACAGCACGGTCTTGGCGCCCTGCTGAATCAGCTTGTTGCAGCCGACCGAGGTCGGACTCGTGATCGGCCCAGGCACCGCCATGACCTCGCGACTCTGTTCGAGGGCGAGCGTCGCGGTGACGAGCGCCCCCGAGCCCACCGCGGCTTCGATCACCACGACGCCACGCGACAGCCCCGAGATCAGCCGGTTGCGGCGCGAGAACGAGCCGGCATGCGGCCGCTCGCCGGGCGGATGCTCGGTCACGAGGCAGCCGTGCGCGATCATCCGCTCGTACAGCGGGCGATTGGCTGCCGGATAGATGACGCCGAATCCGTTACCCAGCACGCCGATCGACCGGCCGCCGGCATCGAGCGCCGCGGTATGCGAGATGGCATCGATGCCTCGTGCCATGCCGCTGATCACGACCGCGCGCTGCGCCACGGCCGTGGCGAGGATGCGCGCCGCTTCGGCTCCATACGCCGTGTGATCGCGGCTGCCGACGAACGCGACGGCGGGCCGCGTGAGCAATGACGTATCGCCCCAGCAGTAGAGCACCGGCGGCGGGTCCGGGATCTCGTCGAGCTGTGCGGGAAACGCCGGCTGACCCGAGACCAGCACCGTCGCTCCGAGCGAGGCGAGCTGCGACAGGACGCGGGCGCCGTTCTCCGGCCGCGCCTCCGTGATGGCTGTAGCTGCGGCGCGGCCGATGCCTTCCAACGTCCGCAGCCTGGCCTGCGGAGCCTCGAGCGCTGCCTGCGCGCTCCCGAACGTCGCGACGATGAGGCGCAGGCGCTGCGGACCAATCCCCGGCACGAGCGACAGCGCGAGCGTCGCTACGACTTCACGGTCTTCCATAGGAGTTCCAACAGTTGCGGTAAGCCTTGCCGAGCAACGGCTGAGATGCTGACCACCGGCGCGCCCGCATCCGTGCGTATCGCCGGGGGTGCGGTGTCAGGGGTCAGGTCGGACTTTGTCATGACAACCACATGCGGCTTGGACGCCAATTCTTTCGAATACGACGCAGCTTCCCGACGTAACAAGTCATACGTCGCCTGCGGATCGGGGCTGTCCAGCGGGACGAGCACGGCGAGAATGCGGGTCCGCTCGACGTGCTGGAGAAAGCGCAGCCCCAGTCCCTTCCCCTCGTGGGCCCCTTCGATGATGCCGGGGATGTCGGCGACGACGAACGAGCGATGGTCCGACAGCCCGACGACGCCGAGGTGCGGCTCGAGGGTCGTGAACGGATAGTCGGCGATCTTGGGGCGCGCGGCCGAGATCACCGAGAGCAGCGTGCTCTTGCCGGCGTTGGGCTCGCCGAGCAAGCCGACGTCGGCAATCAGCTTCAGGACCAGCTCGAGCCGCCGCTCTTCTCCTTCTCCTCCAGGCTCCCACTCCCGCGGCGACTGATGGGTGGGCGTCGCAAAGTGCTGATTCCCGCGCCCCCCGCGGCCGCCCTTTGCTACCAGGAGCGTCTGACCGGGCGCGATCATTTCGCCGAGCACTTCGCCGGTGTCGGCGTCGCGCACCTCGGTTCCCGGCGGGACCGGCAGGTACACGTCCTCTGCCGACTTGCCGCTCATGTTCTTCCCCTTGCCATGCTGGCCGCGCTCGGCACGCCAATGGGTGTGGTAGCGGTAGTCGAGGAGGGTGGCGAGATTCGGATCTGCTCGTGTGTAGACGCTTCCTCCCACCCCGCCATCACCACCATCCGGGCCACCCTTCGGCACGAATTTCTCGCGACGGAAGGACGACGCGCCCGAACCGCCCGTGCCGGCGGCCACCTGAACCACCACTCGATCTATGAACATCAACGCGGAACGCGGAACGCGGAACGCGGAACATTACTCCTACGTCCGCGTGCCGTGCGTATCGACGAAACTGTTATCGCGACGAGCTGATTGGCTTCGTCACGCAACCGCCGTGCGTCATCAGAAGCCGTCAGCCCCGCATCGGCAAGTAGTTCTAACCAAAAGGAGCTTTCGTCTGCTTCTTCCTCGACGATCCCCATCTTGGCCACAAACTCCTTCCGCGAACGTGCTCGTCGCGCCGCTCGATAATTGGCTGCGACAGAAGTCCCCGAACGCAGCAGCTGGCGCCCCAAGACATCCGTCGGCTGTCTCCGTGGCAGGTTTTGAACGAAACGCACGACATCGACAGCAAACGCCTTCGTGCGCTGCCTAAGATCGCGCGGTGTCGATGGTTTGCCTTGCTGTTCCGCGTTCCGCGTTCCGACTTCCGCGTTCACAGATTCCGCTCCCTCACATCCGCCCACATCTCCCACAGCTTCAACGCCCGCTCCTTCGTCAGGTCCGCCTCCACAATCGCAATCACCTCATCCACCTCGTCGCGGCTCGACCCCGTGTTTAGCGCCCCTCGCAAGTGAGCATGGAGTTGTCGGGGTGCGTTTTGCATGGCAATCGCGGCCAGCGTACACATCTCTCTGCGTTTCGAATCCAAGCCGGGTCTTCCCAAGATCTTTCCATACGCGTCCACCACAACGAGCGGCTCGATCGCCGGATGCAGCGCCCGAAGATTGAGCATCAGCTTATGAAACGTGCGGCCATACACCTCGCCGCACGCCTCGACACCGCGCTTCGTCCAGCGCTCCCAGTCAGGATGCGCAATCGACTCGCCCTTCTCGCTCTCCATCACGGGCCCCGCAACGCTGCGCCACACGCCGAACGCGACCAGCGCGAGCGGATAGCCGACATTGAGGAAGCTCTGCAGCAGCAGCTCGTCGATCCATGGCGGCGGCACGTGCATCGCGCGCGCCGCCACCATCCGGTCGCGGAGCTTGGTCTCGTCGCCCGTCGCCGTCGCCACGGCGATGCGGACCAGGGCCAGGGTCTGCGGATCGAGCCCAGTGGGCTTCTCGACGCTCACCTTAACATTTCGCATTCCGCATTCCGCAATCGTTTCATTTCAGAAGCCCCCCATTTACCCGCATCTCCCCCACCGTCTCGCCCCGCGAATTCGTGATCGGTTTCGTGAGCAGCCAGGTTGGCTGCGGCTTGAGGCCCAGCTCCACGAGCACCGCGGCGATCGCCAGCGACGCCGCGACGCTGTGGCCGTCCTCGACCTTCAGCGTGACGCCGAGGCTCTCGCGAATGAGCGCGGCGCTATAGACGCCTTCGGCGCCCACCTTGGCGACCACTCGTCCCGGATGCGCCCGCATCATCTCGGTGCAGGGCCTGCCTTCGCCGGCGACGAGCTCGGGGTGCAGCACCATGGCCTCGAGGATCGCGGCGGGGATTCTCGTATAGGCGAGCGCCATGTTACGCAGCGGCAGCGCAAAGCATGACACGCCGCAGCCATCGACCGCGACGCCGATCTCGTTGGCAGGGACATCGGTATACTCGCTGACCGACTTGAGGCAACGCTGCTGCACCGGATGCTCGCCGCGCGCGTAGAACTCGGTCGGCCAGCCGTGGTGCTTCGCGAGCGCCAGCATCCCGGTGTGCTTCCCTGAGCAATTCGAGTAGATCGCCGTCAGCCGCACGCCGCGCGTCTCGTAGTCCTTGGCGACGGCGTCGGACAGCGGCCGGTGCGGGCCGCACATCAGGTCGCGCTCCGAGCATTGGACGCGCTGCAGGAACTCGCGCACCAGCGCGACCTGTGCCGGCTCGCTCGAATGCGACGCGCAGGCCAGCGCCAGGTCCTGGCGGGTCAGCCCGAAACGCTCGGCGGCGCCGTCCTCGACCAGCGGCAGCGCCTGGAAGGGCTTCGCGGCGGAGCGCCAGAAGGTCCGGTATTCTGGATCGCCGGCGTGCGCGACGAGGCGCGCCGACTCGTCAATGACGGCGACGTGGACGGTGTGGCGGGACTCGAGGACGGAGCCGCGGTGACTCTCAACAAACATCCCACCCCCAACGCGGAACGCGGAACGCGGAACGTGGAACAGAGCTGGCGCACAATGTAACCAGCCCCGCCGTTCCGCGTTCCGCGTTCGCACTTCCGCGTTAGATTGCCCCGCCATGCGCTCCGCCCTTCTCATGCTGCTCCTTCTGCCGGCAGGCGCCGCTGCACAAGAGGCGAGCCCGTACCTCCCCCTCAGCCACTGGTCCGTCCCCTTCATCGAGCACCTGATCACGGCAGGCCGCATGGCCGATCCCGCGCCGCTCACGCGGCCCTTCAGGGTCGAACAGGTGCTGCGCGCGCTCGAAGCGGTGGACAGCACGACCGTGACGCGTTCCGAATGGGCGGTTGTGCGGCAGGTACGGAGCGATCTCACGCGCCAGGAGCGCGGGCCCACGGCGCGGCTGGATGTGCACGCCGGCATCGCGGCCAGCTCGCATGCCCGCCGCGATCCGTTGCGCGAGGCAGGAGTGGGGCACGGGACGTTCTCGGGCGGCGCTGCGCTCACGCTGTACCTTGGCCCAGTCGTGTTTGTCTCGCACCCCTACTTCGACACGCGCCTGAAGTACGATCCCGATTGGTACGGCAAGAAGGACCGCGTCATCGCCGGGAGGTTCGACGAGGCCTACATCAGCGCGCAATTCACGAACGCCGAGCTCTTCTTCGGCAGTCTCGACCGGAACTGGGGACCGAGCGCCGTCCAGGGCTTGCTGCTCTCCGACTCGCCGTACGGACCCGATCACTTCGCGCTCTCGATCGGGACCACGGGCGTGAGACTGGAGGGAATCGCCACCCAGCTGAACGACCTCACCGACACGACGGGCGCGGCCGTGCATCGCTACATGGTGCAGCACCGGCTCTGGATTCGTCCGCCCGGCCGCTGGACGCTGGCCCTCTGGGAGGGCTCGGTGCTCTCGGGCGTCGGCCGGCAGCTCGAACCGTGGTACGTGAACTTTGCGAGCCTGGGACTCCTCGCGCAGGTCAACACCAACACCAACGTCAATTCATTCCTGGGATTCGATGTGCAGCGCCAGGCCAGGGTGACACTCTTCGCCCAGGGCATGCTGGACGACATTCAGGTCGACCGGAAGAGCGCCGCCGACCAGAAGCCGTCGAGCTACGGATTGACCGTCGGGGCACAAGGGAGTATTCCCCATGCTGCGGCCGCATGGACGTTCTTCTACACGCGTGTCACGAATCTGACCTATCGGAACGAAGACAACTTCCAGACGCCGATTTATTTCGGGCTCGGCACCGGGCGCAACTTCTCCGATTATGACCAGACATCGCTCAAGCTGAGCTTCCTGCCGGCTGCGCAAATCCTGGTGCAACCGGAGATCACGTTCTTGCGCCAGGGAGAAGGAGACCTGCACCTGCCGCATCCGACCGTGAGCGCGTACCCCACGACGCCCGGTTTCCTTTCCGGAGTGGTCGAGCACACGCTGCGGCTCGCGGCCGGCGCCCATGCCGCGCGCGGGCGATGGGCACTGTCGGGCGATGCGGGCGTGCACCTGATTTCCAACGCCGGGCATGTGACGGGCGCGAGCAAGACGCGTTGGGTAGGCACCGTGCAGCTGACGTGGCGCACTAAGAAGGAAGGAAGGCTTCCCTGATGCCGGAAACCCGGCTCACGCGCGATCGCATCGAAGCGCTGCTCAAGAAGATGGCGAAGACCAAAGTCGTCGTCGTCGGCGACGCCATGCTCGACGTCTATCTCGTCGGCGAGGTCGATCGCGTCTCGCCCGAGGCGCCGGTGCCCGTCGTCACCGTGCACGCGAGCCGCCACGGCCTGGGCGGCGCCGCCAATGTCGCGGCCAACGTCGCCGCGCTTGGCGCCGAGTGCCGCCTCGTCGCCGTCGTGGGCCAGGATCAGCGCGGGCAGTCGGTGCGCGCCGAGCTGGAGGATCTCAAGCTCGACCCGGCGTATCTCATCACCGACGCGGCGCGGCCCACGACCTCCAAGACGCGCGTCGTCGCGCGCGGGCAGCAGATGCTGCGCATCGACGAGGAGATTGAAGACCCGGTCTCCGCCAAGATCATGGAGCAGCTGAGTCGCGCGCTCGAGCGGGCGCTCGAGGATGCCGATGCGCTGTTGATCGAGGACTACAACAAGGGAACGCTCGTGCCGCAGGTGATCGAGCGCGGAATGGCGATCACCAAGAAGCGCAGCCTGCCGGTCGTGGTCGATCCCAAGTTCAAGAACTTCTTTGCCTATCGCGGGGCGACCGTCTTCAAGCCGAACCGCCGCGAATTGGAGCTGGCGATGGGCGCGGCGCTCGATCTCGCCCACCCCGACGCCCTGCCCGACGCGCTCGGCAAGCTCGCGGTCGACAACCTGCTGCTGACGTTGGGCGGCGAAGGGATGATCCTCGTGACGAAGGACCAGGAGATCACGCGCATTCCCACGATGGCGCGCGAGGTGTTCGACGTCTCAGGCGCCGGCGACACGGTGACGGCGTGGGTCGGGACGGCGCTGGCGGCGGGGGCAAGCGTGCGCGAGGCGGCGCACATCGCCAACTTCGCGGCGGGGATCGAGGTCGGGAAAGCCGGCGTGGCGACCGTCACCGGCCCTGAGGTCCTCGCCGTGCACGAGGCGTATTACGATCAGCTGGGTAAATTGCGTCGAGAAGGTTTGCTGTAGTACGGGCCCTTAGCTCAGCGGTTAGAGCAGCGGACTCATAATCCGTAGGTCCCAGGTTCAAATCCTGGAGGGCCCATCGCCGAGACGCCCAGGTTGGCTTTCCTGGGCGTCTCGGTGTTTTGGTCCTACATCGTCGTCGTCGTCCGCTGAGCCACTGCCGCGTCGCGCTTGGCCTGGCGCTCCGCGCCCTCCGCGTCCTTGGCCGAGAGGCCGAGGCCTTCCAGCGTCTGCCCAATGCTCTTGCCGCTCTGCAAGCCGCTCAAGATCGCCTGTGTCGTGATCGCCGGATTCTTCGACCCGAGATTGTGCGCCACCATGTTGGCCGCCACGAAGTTCCCGCGCGACAGCTTCGGATTCGCCTGCTTGGCGGATTCATACGCGGTCTGGAGTGCGTCGGGAGTGGTGCCGAGCTTCGCGGCGATCCCCTTGAACGAATCGCTGTTCGATTTCGGCGCGGTGGTCGACGGAGTCGCCGACTTCGCCGGGTTCGTCGGATGTGACATGGGCTGCGTGCGCGTCATGGGCGCCTGGCGTTTGGCCTGTGCGTGCAGCCCAACCGCTGCGCCGAGAGTGAGTCCAATGATGAGAGTAATCCGCTTCATTCAGTCCTCCGTGAGGTTTCGAGGTAGGGATTGCCGTTCTGGGACTCCCGGAAGTCACAAAAAGTCACGTTTCGCCCCTGGAGCGGGTCTGCAGACATGGCGCGCCTTTCCCCCCGGTGGTTGATCCTGGTGCCCTCACTCGTAGGCGCCGCGTCGCTCGCGGCGCAAACGTCGCTCGCGACAGGTGTGACCGCAGGGTCCGCCAAGCTCAGCGCTCAGCGGTCTGAACAGGCGCTGTCGGGCGTGCTGCAATGGCAGGCGACCCCGTGGCTCAGCCTCTCGACCGTGCCGTCGTTCATCCACGTGAGCGACCTGGTCAAGGGCAGTGCGGTGTCGAGCAACGGCATGGGAGATCTCCCCTTTTCGGCTGCCGCGGTGCACCGGTTCCCCGCGGCTGGCGCGCCGACGATTGCCGCCGCGCTGACGCTCGTGCTGCCCACCGGCAACGCCTCCTGCGGCCTCGGCAGCGGCGCGACGTCCGAGGGCCTCGACATCGGCCTGGGCGCGTCCCCGAATCCCAAGCTGCACCTGTCCGCGGATGCCAGCCGCAGCCTCGGCAGCGTTTCGAGCCAGTCCACGTTGAGCGCGCCGCGTGCGACTTCGCTGCTCCTCGGTGGCGGCTATGACGTGGCGTCGAGCTGGCGTGCCGACGTCTCCCTGGGGATCGATGTCGGGCAGTCCGATTCGACGCAGGCGTTGAGTCGTGTCGTCGGCGGCGGCGTGAGCCACCGGCTCGGCAGCTCGCTCGCGCTCACGGTGGACGGCAGCGTCGGACTCACGTCGGGGTCGCCGAAATGGGTACTCTCGCTCGGGCTCGGCAGCGTGTTTGCGGGCACGTCGCCCGTGGGGTTGAGCGCGCCACTCAAGCGACTGCGATCCGGGTTCACGGGCGGCGTAAACCGGCAAGGCGGGTCTGGCAAGATCGGATGCACGTAGTCCGCGGCTGGCCGGTGTCAGCCCCGCGCTCGAGGGCGCCGCAGTCCTCATCTCAATGGGTTCGGGCCAGCAAATAGAACAACAGCAGGCCGCCTGTCGTCCCGAATACTGCTTCCCCTAGGACGCTTTCACGCTGCGTAAACATCGAATCGACTTCACTCAGAGGAATGCCCATCCGGCACGAGTCACAGTCGAGCGGGATGTCCGAGGGAATTCCAGTGATCGAGTCGAGCAACATGGTCACGCCGTGCAACCGCAATACGCTGCCGTGACTCCAGACGTCGACTTCTTTTGTCGCATCGACGCCAGTCGGCTCCTGCACCCGCCCGTATACACTGAAGCAGGCTGTGAGAAATGCGGCGATGGCGACAATCAAGTGCCTCATAACACGACGAGGATGAGAAACAGCACGAAGTCGAGGGGCTTGGGAGGGCTATGCGTATCTGCGTAAGGGCTATGCGTGTAGCCGACCTGCAGCGAATCGACCGCCGACGTCGGAAGCGTGAGACGACAGCTGTCACATTGCTGCGAGACGTTGGTGAGAATGCCGCTGATCGAATCGCGCGTGACCAGCACCGTATGCCACTGGAGGACGCTATCGCCGGTCCAGATTCTCACCCGGTCGAGGCGCCGGTCGCCCCCCACCGCCACTGGATGGACGTCTTCCGTCATCCAGTGCACCCCCGAAGGGGAGGCACAGCCCGCAGCGAACAGCAAGACGACTGGTATGAGGTGTCTCATGCCTTGGAAGCGGGATTTGGGCCGATAAACTGTCATTCCCATTTCTCTTCTCTCAAAAACGCCCGCGGTTGTCATCCTGAGCCCCGAAGGGG
>Ga0193723_1001197_pt1 | contig 10094 bp, 6 predicted proteins | sample H2m2metaG_FD_143042 | JGI IMG/M metagenome (GOLD analysis project Ga0193723, IMG submission 143042) | Soil microbial communities from a riparian zone of the East river system, Colorado, United States - H2m2 | ecosystem: Environmental > Terrestrial > Soil > Riparian zone | place: USA: East River... | reverse complement strand
CTCTCCCTTCGCTCGCGGGCGCCTTCAGTGCTGTCGCTCCAGGAATGGCACTCGCGAATCCCGAAGGAAGCAGGCGTCTAGAGTGGCGAAACCGTTCATCCACGAGTCCGCGTACGTTGACGACGGCGCCCAGATCGGCGCCGACACCAAAGTCTGGCACTTCTGTCACGTACTGGGCGGTGCCGTCATTGGCGAGCGGTGCTCCCTCGGCCAGAACGTCGTGGTGATGAACGGTGTCAAGATCGGAAACAACGTCAAGATTCAGAACAACGTCTCGGTATACGAGGGCGTCGAGCTGGCGGACGATGTCTTCTGCGGACCGTCGATGGTCTTCACCAACGTTGTCAATCCGCGCAGCCACATCTCGCGCAAAAACGAATTCAAGAAAACGCCGGTCGGGCGTGGGGCAACGATTGGCGCCAACGCTACGATCGTATGTGGGGTGACGCTCGGTGAGTACGCGTTCGTCGGCGCGGGCAGCGTGGTCACGCGAAGCGTACCGGCTTATGCGCTCGTTGTCGGCGTTCCCGCCAAGCGAATTGGCTGGATGTGCCAGTGCGGCGAGCGCCTCCCCGACAAGAATCCCGATTCGTGCAAGGTATGCGGCACGAAGTACAAGCTCGAAGGCGACAAGCTGAGGCGAATTTGAGCTCGGACAAGACGTTTCGTGTAGCGCTCGCTGGATGCGGTCGCATCAGCAAGAATCACTTCGAGGCGATCGATCAGATCGACGGCCTGGAGCTGGTCGCGGTGTGCGACACCGATCCGGAGCGCGCGGAGCGGGCCGGCGCCGAGTGGAAGGTCAAGCACTTCACGTCGTACGAGAAAATGCTCAAGGACACCAAGGCCGATGTCGTGACGATCGCGACTCCGTCGGGACTCCACGCCGAACAGGGTGTCGCGGCGGCTGAGGCCGGGAAGCACGTGGTGATGGAGAAGCCGATGGCCATCTCACTCACCGGAGCGGACGCGCTGGTGCACGCGTGCGACAAGGCGGGGGTGCAGCTGTTCGTCGTCAAACAGAACAGGCTGAATCCGCCAGTCCAGTTGCTCAAGCGCGCGGTCGACCGAAATCGCTTCGGCCGCATCTACATGGCGAGCTGCACGGTTCATTGGGCGAGGCCGCAGGAATACTACGACCAGGCGCCCTGGCGCGGCACATGGGAATTTGACGGCGGGGCCTTCATGAACCAGGCCTCCCACTACGTCGACCTGATTCAGTGGGTCATGGGACCGGTGGAGAGCGTCATGGCCAAGACCGCAACTCTGGCGCGACGCATCGAGACGGAGGACTCCGGAATTGCCATCCTCAAGTTCCGGTCGGGGGCACTTGGCAGCATTCAGGTCACGATGCTCGCGTATCCGCGAAACCTCGAGGGATCACTGACGGTCCTCGGCGAGAAGGGCTCGGCAAAGATCGGCGGTACGGCGGTCAACAAGATCGAACACTGGGAGTTCGCCGAGTACGATGAGGACGACAAGCTGGTGGAGGCGGCGAACACGAATCCGCCGAACGTCTACGGGCTCGGGCACCAGGGCTATTACAGGAACGTGCTGTCGGTTCTGCGAGGGGAAGCGAAGGCCGATACCGACGGCCGCGCTGGCAGAAAGTCCCTCGAGCTGATACTCGGCATCTATGAATCGGCCAAGACGGGGCGCGAGGTTCCGCTGCCACTGCGCGCCCAGGTTTGACCACTAGTCGTGTATCTTTAACAGCTTATCCCGAACCGATTCGACACTGTAGATAAATGGCCGTTCCTCTCCTCGATCTCAAAGCACAGCACGCCACCATCCGCGATTCAGTGCTGAACGCGATGATGAAGGTCGTCGACAACCAGGCGTTCATACTCGGCGAGCCCGTCGAGCATCTGGAGCGCGAGGTTGCGCAGCTCTCGCACACTACTCATGCGATCGGGTGCGCCAACGGCACCGATGCGATTCTGCTGTCCCTGAGAGCACTGGACATCGGCCGCGGCGACGAAGTGCTAACTACGCCGTTCACGTTCTTCGCCACGGCGGGCGCAGTTCACAACGTCGGCGCACGGCCCGTTTTTGCGGATATCGATCCCGATACGTTCAACCTCTCCGGCGAAGCCATCGCTGAAAGCGTCACGCCAGCGACGAAGGCGGTCATCGCAGTTGACCTCTTTGGGCAGATGGCGCCGATCGAGTCGATCATGGACGCCGCCGGTGAGATTCCTGTCATCGAAGACGCGGCACAGTCGATCGGCGCGCGGCGGAAGGTGGATGAAAAGTGGGTGATGGCCGGCGAAGCGGCGACGATAGGCACATTCAGCTTCTTCCCGTCGAAGAACCTCGGTGGCTACGGCGACGGCGGAATGATAGTTACCCAGCGGGACGACATCGCGACGCGACTGCGCCGCCTTCGCGTTCACGGCGGGCTCAAGACCTACTATCACGAAGAAGTGGGTTACAACAGCAGGCTGGACGCTCTTCAGGCGGCGATTCTCTCCGCCAAAATGGTCTCTCTTTTTTCCTGGAGCAGCGCGCGCCGAAAGAACGCTGCCTACTACGATAAAGCCTTCGCCGATCTCGACGATGTGCGGACCCCGACCATCGATCCCGCGAATGAATCGATCTACAATCAATACACGCTGCGGGTCGCGCGCCGTGACGACCTTCAGATTCATCTGAAGGAGAAGGGCATCGGGTCCGCGATTTACTATCCGCTGTCACTCCATCTGCAGCCATGCTTCGAATACCTAGGCTACAAGAGGGGCGCGTTTCCGGAGAGCGAGCGCGCGACGCGGGAAGTCATCTCGCTGCCAGTGTATCCGGAGCTCCAGCAATCCCAGCTCGACGAAGTCATCGACGCAGTGCGCGGCTTTTACGGCCGCTGACCCTCAATATCAACTCTAAAAGCGAGCATCATGTGAGCCTGAAGGATCAGCTGTTGGCCAAGATCGAGGACCGGTCCGCGTGTATTGGTATCGTCGGCCTCGGCTACGTCGGCCTTCCACTTGCCGTCGAATTCGCCAAGGCGGGCTTCCGCGTCATCGGGTATGACGTGAGCGAGCGCGTCACCGCGCAGCTAAACGAAGGGCATTCGCACATTCAGGACGTGCCTGACAAGGAGCTGGCGCCCCTGGTCAAAGCTGGAAAGTTCGAGGCGACTACCGACGAGCGGCGCCTGGCCGAGGCTGATGCGATCTCGATCGCGGTGCCCACACCGCTCGGAAAGACGCGCGACCCCGACATGAGCTACGTGATCGCGGCTGCCGACGCGATCCAACGCAATTGTCATCGCGGCCTCATGATCGTACTCGAGAGCACCACGTATCCGGGCACGACGAGAGAAGTGATGCAGCCGAAGCTCGAAAGCGCCGGATTCAAGGTTGGCAAGGACGTCTTTCTCGCCTTCAGTCCCGAGCGTGTGGATCCGGGCAACAAGAAATGGACGACCAAGAATACTCCCAAGGTCGTGGGAGGAATCACCCCGGCCTGCACCGAAGTCGCGACCGCGCTCTATGCATCGTGCCTCGATACCATTGTGCCAGTCTCGGCGACCGAGACGGCGGAGCTAGTCAAGCTGTTGGAGAACACGTTCCGCTCGGTCAACATCGGGCTGGTGAACGAAATGGCTATCGTCTGCGACAAGCTCGGCGTGGACATCTGGGAGGTCATCGACGCGGCGGCTACCAAGCCGTTCGGTTTCATGAAGTTCACGCCCGGCCCCGGGATTGGCGGTCACTGTATCCCGCTCGACCCGCACTACCTCGCCTGGAAGATGAGAACACTCAACTACAAGACCCGATTCATCGATCTGGCAAGCGAGATCAACAGTGAGATGCCGGCCGTTGTTGTCAGGAAGGTCGCCCAGGCTCTGAACGACGACAAAAAGGCGGTGAACGGAAGTCGCGTTCTGGTGCTCGGCGTCGCCTACAAGAAAGACATCACTGACGTCCGGGAGAGTCCCGCGCTTGATGTGATCCGCCTGCTCGAGAGCCAGGGCGCGAAGGTCCACTATCACGATCCTCACGTGCCCACCTTTCGGGAGGATGGACACGAATACAAGAGCGTGCCGCTGACGGACAAGGAGATATCGGCCGCGGATGCTGTGGTGATCGTCACGGATCACTCTTCGGTCGACTATCAGCGCGTCGTGGATTTCGCGGGCGTCGTCGTAGATACGCGGAATGCCACAGCCAAGCTCACGAAGGGGAAAGGTCGAATCGTGTCGCTGGCATCCGTGACTTCCTACGCAATCGCGTAACCGAACCCATCGGTGAAGATATCTGTAGTTGGTACCGGCTACGTTGGACTTGTTGTGGGCGCGTGTCTCGCCGAAACGGGGAACAACGTCTGCTGCGCCGATATCGATGAGAAAAAGATCGGCCGCCTCAAGCAGAACGACATGCCGATCTACGAGCCGGGCCTTGAAGCGCTGGTGGAGCGAAACCAGAAGGAAGGCCGACTCGCGTTTACGACCGACCTTCCCGAAGCGATTGCATCTGCCGAGGTCGTCATCATCGCCGTCGGCACCCCGCCAGGAGAGGACGGCTCAGCTGACCTCAAGCACGTGCTCAAAGTCGCCGAACTGGTCGGGCGCCACATGACCCGAGAGATAGTGGTGGTGACGAAGTCCACGGTTCCCGTCGGCAGTGCCGGCAAGATTGGCGCGGCGGTGGCGAAAGAAGCGAAGCACCAGTACCACCTTTGCAGCAATCCCGAGTTCCTCAAGGAAGGGGACGCCGTCGAGGATTTCATGCGGCCCGACAGAGTCGTGCTCGGGCTCGCGAGCGACTATGCGCGCAAGGTGATGATGGAAGTGTACGCGCCATTCGTGCGCACCGGGAAACCGGTTTTGGTCATGGACATCGCCTCGGCGGAAATGACCAAATACGCCGCGAACGGAATGCTGGCGACGCGCATTTCGTTCATGAACGAGATCGCCAATCTTTGCGACAAGCTTGGAGCGAACGTCGACTTCGTGAGAAGGGGGATCGGGAGCGATGCCCGCATCGGTCAGTCGTTCCTTTTCCCCGGACCCGGTTATGGCGGCTCATGCTTCCCGAAGGACGTCAAGGCTCTGGTGAAGATGGGCGCGGAGTGCGGTGTCGCTCTGGACGTCCTGGGCGCGGTGGAATCGGCCAACGAGAGGCAGAAGCGGCTACTCGTCAAGAAGATCAAGTGCGCGCTCGGGGACCGGCTAAAAGGTCGCCGCGTCGCCCTCTGGGGCCTCGCGTTCAAGGCCGGCACCGACGACATGCGCGAGGCGCCATCTCTTACACTGATCGATGCGCTACTCGAGGAGGGCGCCTCGATCTGCGCGCACGACCCCGCGGCCCTGAACCATGCCCGGACTTTGCTCGGCAACCGAATAGATTATGCCGAGACTAACTATGAGGCGCTCCCCGGTGCGGACGCGCTGGTAGTTGTCACCGACTGGAACGAGTACCGCCACCCTGATTTCGAGCGGGTGAAGCGCACGCTCAAGCAGCCTGTCATCGTCGATGGCAGAAATCTTTACGACGTCGAGAAGATGCGGGAGCTGGGCGTGCGGTACCATTCGATCGGACGCCCATCCGCGTGAACATGCTCGACCGCCGAGGGTAAAATCATCCGGATGTTCAAGTTCAGACCAATATTGCTGGCCCTGCTGCTCGCAGCACCGCTGGCGTGCAAGCCACCATTCGATCCCAAGATCTACCCCAACGCGGACAAGCTCTACCAGGCCGCGATGGCGGAGTACAAAGCGGGGCACTGGGACAACGCTATCAAGGCGTTCGAGAAGCTGACGCTGGATCTGCCGGCGCGCGATCCGAGGCTGCCGCTCGCGTTCTACTATCTCGCCCAGTCGCAGGAGAAGAACGGGGAGAATTTGCTCGCCGCCGGGACCTACAACCGTCTCATCGATGCGTTTCCGCAGGACTCGCTGGTTGACGACGCGCTCTATCTCTCCGGTCGCGCCTACCAGCGCGAATGGAGGCATCCGGAGCTCGACGCGACTTACGGAAAGGCAGCCATAACTGCCTATCAATCCCTGCTAGCCAGCTACCCTGATTCGCCCTACGCAAACCGCACGCAGAACGAGCTCACCAAGCTGGATGAGTGGCTTGCCGAGAAGGATTACAACACCGGGTACCTCTACCTCAAGCGCAAGGCGTTCGATTCGGCGATCCTCTACTTCAAGGATGTGATTCGCCAGCATCCGAACGCCAAAAAAACGAAGGACGCGAACCTGCGGTTGCTCGAAGCCTTTCGCGCGATCAGATACACCGAGGATGCGCGCGACCTGTGTGACGCGATGCGCAAAGCCTACCCGAACGACCGCGAGGTCAGTAGAGCCTGCGGGCCGGCGCCCTCGACACCCGCGACGTAGCCAAGTGCGAATTGGGGTATTCGGCGGTTCGTTCGATCCTCCCCATATCGGCCACCTCCTTCTGGCGTCCGATGCACGCGAAGCGCTCCGCCTCGACCGACTGATCTTCGTCCCCGCGGCGACCCAGCCGTTCAAGGTCCACGCGCCGCCGGTAGCGCCGGCGCGGGACAGGCTCGAGATGGTACGCCTGGCCGTCGCGGACGACGCCAATTACGTCGTCGACGACACAGAAATCGGCCGTAAAGGGTTATCTTTCACAGTGGACACGCTGGAGCATTTGTCGAAGAAGCATCCGGGTGCCCAATTGTTTCTGTTGCTGGGCGAGGATACGCTGGCGGGCTTCGACGGGTGGCGGAATCCGGAGCGAATCCGGGAGCTGGCGACGTTGGCGGTGATGCGTCGATCGGGCTTTGAGAGATCGCCGGTGGCGGTCATGGCGGATGGCGTGACGAGCGTGTCGACGCGGCGCGTGGATGTATCGTCGACCGAGATCAGGGAAAGGCTGCGCGCGGGAAAATCGATCAAGGGATTCGTGCCCGAAAGCGTCGAGCAGTTCATCGAGGCTCGCGGGCTCTATCGTTGAGACGGATGTTGGGCGTCTGAGGAATACACGGAAATGCTGACAGGGCTGCTGAGCGGGGTGTTCGGAACTCGCCACGATCGCGAGCGCAAGCGCGTTCAACCGATCGTCGACGAGATCAACGAGCAGTACGCCCGCCTTCAGACCATCTCCGAGGACGAGCTTCGCGGTCAGACCGCCAAGTTCCGCGCTCGCATCGCCGAAGTCACGCACGAGATCGAGGCGCGGATTGCCGACCTCCGAAACCGGAAGCGCGTCGCGGCCGATCCTGCAGAGCGAGAGGCCATCGACAACGAGCTGAGCGGAGTCGATGGTCGCGGCGGTGTGGAGGCGGAGCTGCGCACGGCGATAGCCGAGGTCCTCGACGAGCTGCTGCCGGAGGCATTCGCTACGGTGCGGGAGGCTGCGCGCCGCCTGTTGGGGACCAAGGTCATGGTCACCGGACAGGAGATGGAGTGGAACATGGTGCCCTACGACGTGCAGCTGATGGGAGGCATCCAGCTGCACAACGGGCGCATCGCGGAAATGGCGACTGGTGAAGGAAAGACGCTCGTTGCCACGCTCCCACTCTACCTGAACGCCCTGCCCGGAAAGGGCGCCCACCTGATCACGGTCAACTCCTATCTCGCCCGCCGCGACTCGGAGTGGATGGGTCACGTCTACAAGTACCTCGGTCTCACCGTCGGATGCATCGACGACACCGAGCCCGGCACGCAGGAGCGGCGCGCCGCTTACGAATGCGACATCACCTACGGCACCAACAACGAGTTCGGCTTCGACTACCTGCGCGACAACATGGTCCAGTCGCTGGAGCAGCGCGTCCAGCGGAACCACGTCTACGCGATCGTCGACGAAGTGGACTCCGTGCTCATAGACGAAGCGCGCACGCCGCTCATCATCTCGGGTCCGGTCGGCAACGAGAGCGACGCCGAGTACGCGCTGCACAACGCGTCGGTGGCGCGCCTGGTCAAGCGCCAGAGTGATCTCGTCAACGCGCTGGTGGCAGTGGGCGAGAAGGCGTTCGAGGCGGGCGACAACGATGTAGCGGCGCTCAACCTCTACAAGGCGCAGCTGGGGGGACCGAAGAACAAGCGCCTCCAGAAAGTTCTGAACGAGACCGGCGCCAAGCAGCTGGTGCAGAAGATGGAGCTCCAGCACATCGCCGATCGCCGGCTTCCCGCGAGCAAGCAGGAGTTTCGAGACATCGAGGACGACCTGCTGTACGTCCTCGACGAGAAGGGTCACACGGTTCACCTCACCGACTCGGGCGTCGATTTCATGTCGCCACAGGCGCACGACGAGTTCGTGCTCCCGGACCTCTCCCAGCAGGTGCACGCGATCGACCACGATCCCGACATGTCGCCGGCGGAGAAGCTGGAGGCGCGCAACACGATCAACGTCGACTACGCCGCCAAGAGCGAGCGTCTCAATATCGTTCACCAGCTGCTTCGCGCGCATGCGCTGTTCGAGCGGGACGTCAACTACGTCGTGCAGGAAGGTCAGGTCCTGATCGTGGACGAGTTCACCGGTCGCACCATGCACGGGCGGCGGTGGTCGGAGGGCTTGCACCAGGCGGTGGAAGCGAAGGAAGGCGTGCAGGTGAAGGGCGAGACCCAGACCCTCGCCACGATCACGATCCAGAACTATTTCCGCCTCTACGAGAAGCTGTCGGGAATGACCGGCACCGCCGAGACCGAGGAGACGGAGTTCCACCAGATCTACAAGCTCGGTGTCTCGGTGATCCCCACCAACCGCCCGGTCATCCGCGAAGACAGGCAGGACCTCGTCTACAAGACCCGGCGCGAGAAGTACAACGCGATTCTGGAGGAGACACAACGCCTGCACGAGCTCGGGTTCCCGGTTCTCGTTGGAACCGTGAGCGTCGATGTGTCGGAGACGCTGGCGCGCATGTTCAAGCGCGCCGGCATACCGCACGAAGTCCTGAATGCGAAGTACCACCAGCGCGAGGCTGAGATCGTCGCGCTGGCGGGGCAGCCGGGATCCGTGACTATCGCTACCAACATGGCCGGCCGTGGAACCGACATTAAACTCGGCCCTGGCGTCACCGAATCCAAGCCGTCGCAGCGCAAGGATGCGGAGAATCAGATCGTCGACGTCGTCGAGTGGGGCGGCCTCCACATCATCGGCTCCGAGCGGCACGAGTCGCGCCGCATCGATCGCCAGCTGCGCGGTCGCGCGGGACGCCAGGGCGATCCGGGTGCGTCGCAGTTCTTCCTCTCGCTCGAAGACGACCTCATGCGTCTGTTCGGGTCGGACCGAATTGCGAAGCTGATGGATCGAATGGGCGCGGAGGAGGGCGAGATGCTGACGCACTCGCTCATCACCCGCTCGATCGAGCAGGCGCAGAAGCGCGTCGAGCTACAGAACTTCCAGTCCCGCAAACGGCTGCTCGAGTACGACGACGTAATGAACCAGCAACGCGAGGTGATCTATTCGCTGCGCTCGTTCGCGCTCGAGGGCGGCGAGGAGCTGAAGGCCGAAGCGGAGAAGATGATCGAGAAGGGGGTCTCAAAGCGCGTCGAGAACATGCTCGGCGAATTCGACTCACAGGAAGAGTGGGATTTCGCGCTGGTGCGCCAGGATCTGCTGATGCACTACATGCTCGCCGTCCCCGGATTCGAGGACGGCAGCCTTCCGACCAGCGAAGAAGAAGCCGAGACCCGCGCGATCGAGGCCGGGCGCAAGGCATTCGCCGACAAGCTGCAAAGTCTTGGTGAATACGCCGACCAGCTGCTGTCGCTGGTCATGCTCCACGTGCTCGACGAGAAGTGGAAGGATCACCTCTACGATCTCGACCAGCTGCGCAACGCGATCGGCTACCGCTCGTGGGGCCAGAAGGATCCGCTGATCGAGTACAAGCACGAGGCGTACAACATGTTCGTGGATCTGATGGGCGACATCCACAACACGTTCACCGAAAGATTCCTGCGCGCGCAGATCACCTTCGAGCAGCCGCGGGCGCTGCCACCGATGTTCCTGAGCGACGATGGCTCGGGCGAGAATGGCGAGCCCCCCCCGCGTCGTGCTCCCGCACCGAGCAGGCGGTACAACGCTCTTGGCGTACTCGAGGACGTACCGCCGGGCGAAGAAGAGGGCGAGGGAACCGACGCGACGCTGGATATCGCGCCTGCTGAAGCTCCGAAGCGCGGA
>Ga0193723_1001196_pt1 | contig 10104 bp, 10 predicted proteins | sample H2m2metaG_FD_143042 | JGI IMG/M metagenome (GOLD analysis project Ga0193723, IMG submission 143042) | Soil microbial communities from a riparian zone of the East river system, Colorado, United States - H2m2 | ecosystem: Environmental > Terrestrial > Soil > Riparian zone | place: USA: East River... | reverse complement strand
CGACATCATCGGGGCGCAGTCCCGCCGCATGCGCCCCGATGATGTCGGAGAGCATGCCGAGCAGGTTGCGGTCGCGGCAGCAGTAATGGATCACCGTCTCCATGCCGACTTCGCGCTCGATCAGGAGCGCCGACGGCAGCACGCCCATGCGGCTCTGCGCACGCGGCCCGTCGGGCACATTCACGGCGTCCACCCCAGCGGCCTTCAGCGCGCGGACCTGCTCGAGCATCGGTTTCGGATCGACGCCCTTGGGTGGCACGATCTCGACGCTCGTGACGAGCTCGCCGCGGGCGAGCTTCGCGCCCCAGCGCGACTTCTCGGCGAGCGGCACGGGCTTGATGTCTGGTGCTGCCTGCACCTGCGCCCGTGAGACGACGATACTCGGCTGGCGCGGCACGACGCTGGCGACGTAGTCGCGAATCTTCTTGATGTGCTCCGGCGTCGAGCCGCAGCACCCCCCGACGAAGCGCGCACCCGCCTCGATCATGCGCCGCGCGTAGCTCGCCATGTATTCGGGCGACGCGAGATAGATCTTGCGGTCCCCGACGTCTTTCGGCAGGCCGGCATTGGGCTGGGCGGAGACGGGTTTTTCCGTCGTCTTGACCATCTTCTCGACCGCTTCGAGCACGCCCGCGGGTCCCACGGAGCAGTTTACGCCGATCACATCCGCGCCCCACGCCGCGAGCTGCTTGGTGAACGTGTCGGGGTCGGTGCCGTAGTAGGTCAGGCCGTCCGTGCCGACGGTCATCTGACAGACGACCGGCAGGTCCGTCGCGGCACGTACCGCCAGCAGCCCCGCGTGCATTTCGTCCAGGTCGCTGAACGTCTCGAGGATGAATCCGTCCACCCCGCCGCCGAGCAGACCCTGCACCTGGCGGGCGAACAGCGCCTGCGCCTCGAGCTTGGAGGTGGGACCGAACGGTTCCATGCGGATGCCGAGCGGCCCGATCGCGCCCACGACGCTCGCCTTGCCGCCCGACGCCGCCCGCGCCAGCTCCGCGGCGGTGCGGTTGATCTTCTCCGTCTCGTCTGCCAGCCCGTAGCTGTTCAGCTTGAGCGGATTAGCCCCGAAGGTGTTCGTCTCGAGGATCTCCGCGCCGGCGCGCACGTACTCCGCGTGCACTTCCTGCACGAGGCGCGGCTGCTTCAGGTTCAGCTCGTCGTAGCAGACGTTGAGGAAGAAGCCCTTGCCGTAGAGCATCGTGCCCATGGCGCCGTCGAAAACATGGACGCGGCCGTCGGCCAGGAGGGATCGGAGGGTTGTAGTCACAGGAGGAAAATAATAACCCCCTTTGCACGTACTCTTAGGTGACCATGAGCCATATCGCGGCCGAGCAACTCCTGGCAGAGCACACGCCGGCGCTACGCAACTTCCTCGGCGCGCGGTGCCGGGACGACGATTTGACCGCGGAAATGCTGCAGGAAGTGGCTGCGCGCCTGGTGACGGCGACCCCGCGGCTCTCGTTGAACGGCAACGCGAGGGGCTACCTGTTTCGCATCGCCGCAAACGTCTGGCACGATCACTTGCGACGTGAGCTCGTCCGACGCCGGGCGACCGTGACGCTCGAGTCCGGGGAGCCCGCATTGGCCGCTGCGGCTGACGCGCGGCTGTTGGAGCGAGAACTGCGAGCCGCTGTCCGCGACGCCGTTCGTGCGCTTCCACCCGCGCAGCGTGAGGTCGTAGAGCTCCGCCACCGCGGCGTCACGTTCCAGGAGATCGCAAACCGGCTCGGCAGGCCGCTCGGCACGGTGCTTACGCAAATGCGCGCCGCGCTCGCTCGCATCAGTACGGCATTGGAGAACTATCGATGAATCATCCGACCGAAGACCAGCTGCTGCTGCTCGCGTATGACGAGCTCGCCGAGCCGCTCGGCAGCGAAATCGCGTCACATATCGCCGCGTGCCAGGGGTGCGCGGACCGGCTGGCTCAGCTCGAACGCGCGCGTGTGGCGCTCGACGTAGCGCTGCCCAAACCGCGGCGACCGGTGGCCCGATGGGCTGCACTGGGCGGGCTCGCCGCGGCCGCCGTCGTCGCCGGCGTGTTGCTCACTTCGACCAGCACGCCCGGCCCGGCAGCCGCGCGCGGCTGGAATCCGACGACGATGTGGTCAGCTACCGCGGGATATGTGACCGGTGGCAAGGCGATGGCCGATATCGACGCACAACTCACTCGACTCGAACGGGAGCGGTACTATGGCTTGCCGAATTAGTGCTGTGGTTGGTGTGTTTGGGCTCCTGGCCGCCTCGGCGAGCGCGGCTCAGGAGATGCCCAATCCACAAGCGATGCAGATGCAGGTTCAACAGATCATGCAACAGCGGCCGCGCGAAGCGGAGGCCGCCGCCCGCGCATTTCTCACGCTGGTCGCTCCAGAGCGCCTGAACGGCCTTGACTCGCTGCGGAAGCAGGCCAATGCGGGGCACAATCAGCCGATCGTAGTGGTGGACGGCGTGCCTGTTTCGAGTCCTCCGTCGCAAGACCAATACTGGATGGAGGTCGCGCAGCTCACGGTGCAGTTCGACATGGTTCAAAAGCTGAACGGCCGTGACAGTGTCCGCGCGCAACTCGTCGGTAGGATGTTCGGGCTCGAAGCCAATGCGCGGGCAGAGCAGCGTGCCTATCGGACGGCATCCGAATCCAATCGGCCCGCGATCCTCAGGCAGATCGTGGTGATCATCGACCAGCATTTCGATCTGGAGGACATGCTACGCGACTTGGAGATCGCCGATATCGAGCGGCGGCTGGCCGATGTCCGCGCCGAGAGCCAGCGTCGACGCGACCATCGCGCGGAGTTCATCAAGTTTGCGGTGGACGACATCGTGCGCGACGCGATTCGACCCAGATAGCGGCGCGCAGGGCGCGAATGCTCAACGATCATTGGTCATTGATCATTGATCACTGATCATTGATCTTTTGCCCATGCCCAACATCGGCGCCTACCACCCCATCATCGTCCACTTCGCGATCGCGCTCCTCGTCGTCGGCGTGATCTTCCGGTGGATCTCCCTCACCGGCCGTGCACCCTTCAGCGGGCCAGCGGCCGCGACGCTTTTGATCCTCGGCGCCGTCGCCGCATTCTTGGCTGTGCACTCAGGAACGGACGCGCACGGGCCGGTCGAGCGCATTCCGGGAGTCCGGCAGGCGGTCATGGATCATGAGGACGCGGGGCACTGGGCACGCAACGTCTTCCTGGTCGTCGCGCTGCTCGAGATCGCGGCGCTCGTCGCCAAGAGGCGCAGCGTACAGGCCGCGCGCGTGGCGCTGTGGGGCTCGGCTGTCGTGGGGATATTTGGCTTCGCGGCTATCCTGAAGGCCGCAGACAAGGGCGGCGATCTCGTCTATGCGTACGCTGGCGGCGTCGGCATCCGCTCGGGCGACACGGCGGACGTCAACCGGCTGTATCTCGCGGGCGTTTATCAGGCGGCACAGCAGGCGCGGGCCCAGCACGACAGCGCGCGCGCGGCGGCGCTGTTCGCTCAGCTGGAGCGCGAGTTCCCCACCGATACGAATGTGCGCTTACTCGCGATCGAGTCGCTCGTGCGCGACCGGGACGAACCACGCGCCGCGTTGGCCGCGCTGGCGCGGTTCCCGGCGAGCCCGGATGATCGCCGGCTCCAGCTTCGCATCGGCTACCTGAAGGCGGACGCATACGTTGCTGCGGGAAAGCCGGACTCCGCGCGCGTGGTGCTCGAGCGACTCCGCAGCTCGTATCCCGACATGGCGGCACGCATCGGCGAGCGGCTGCGAATGATCAATAATCAATGATCACTGATCATTGATCATTCAAAGAACGCCATTCGCTGCGCCACCCACCAGGCTGCCAATGCCCCCGCAACAAAGCCGAGCACGGCGCCGAACGGACCGATCAGCTTGCTGCCGATCGCGCCGGCAATCGTGCCGACGATGAAGCTGACGAGCGTTTTGAGCAGTTTCATCCGGGCCTCAGCGACGAGAGGAGGATTTGCCACGCGATGTTCAGTACGATCATCGCCACGAGCGGGCTGAGATCGATCGCGCCGAGCGGCGGTATGATCCGGCGCAGGGGCTGGACGATCCAATCGGTGAGGATGTAGAAGGGCCGTATCCACTTCGAGTAACGGAACATGCCGAACCAGGTCGCGATTATCCGCACGATCAGCGCCACAAACAGGATGCGATACGCCAGCTCGACGATCATCATGATCGTGCCGCGTGGGCCGCCGGTCGCGGCTGCGCGCGCCGTCGCAAATGTCACGGCGACCCAGCCGGCCAGCGACAACAGAATGATTCCCGCCACCGCCGTGACGACCACGAGCCAGCCGCCCGCGTGCGTGGGATTGCCGCCCATGCGCACCAGCCGCCGCTCGACGGGCCGGATGATCGGATCCGTGCCGGACCGCAGGGTTCGACCGAGCACGCCAAAGGGGGAGACTCGACGTGTCCGAACCAGCCACGAGCCGATGGCGACGATGGCGGCGAGGACGACGAAAGCAAATACGGCGTAGCGGAGGCCTGCGGGAGCTTCAGACATGCTGTGATTAAGAGCCGTAGGCAGCGGCGACGATCCGCTCCTGTTCGGCTTTGTGCGCCGCGGGATAGCCTTCGGCAGGGCTCGAGCGCTCCGGTCGAGAGACGTCCAGCAGCGTGACTCCCGGCTGCAACAGGTCCCGAATCTTGGGCATCACGAACTTCCGGGCCCCCATGTTGCGCGGCTCTTCCTGGACCCACACGACTTCCTTGAGGTTCGGATAGCGGCGCGCGTACTCGCCGATCTCCGCACCCGGGAACGGGTACAGCAGCTCGACGCGGCCGATCTTGACGTGCGGCGTCTGGGCGCGGCGCTGAGATGCGATGATGTCGTAGTAGATCTTCCCGCTGCACAGAATCAGGCGCGTCACCTTCTCGGGCCAGGTGCGATCCCGGTCCCACACCACCGACCGGAACCTGCCGAGCACGAGGTCGTCGAGCTGCGAGTTTGCGGCGGGCAGCCGCAGCAGGCTCTTCGGCGTCATGACGACCAGCGGCCGGATCTCGGTGTGCAATGCCTGGCGTCGCAGCAGATGGAAGTACTGCGCTGGCGTCGTACAGTTCGCCACCCGGATGTTGCCCTCGGCGCCGAGGGCGAGGAACCGCTCGAGCCGGGCGCTGGAGTGCTCGGGTCCCTGACCTTCGTAGCCGTGGGGCAGCAGCAGCGTCAGGCGCGACGTCTCGCCCCATTTCGCGAGCCCCGCGATCAGGAACTGATCGATGATCACTTCGCCGCCGTTCGAGAAGTCGCCGAACTGCGCCTCCCATAACACCAGCGCGTTCTCCGCCTCGACGGCGTAGCCGTACTCGAATCCCAGACACGCGTACTCGGAGAGCGGGCTGTTATAGAGCTCGAAGGGGCTCTTCCCGTCGGGCAGGTGCTGGATCGGCGCGTAGCGGTTGCCGCTGTGAACGTCGTGCAGCACGAGATGCCGCTGGCTGAAAGTGCCGCGCTCGGTGTCTTGGCCGCTCATGCGAATCGGTGTGCCACCCACCAGCAGCGATGCAAGCGCGAGCGCTTCCGCCTGCGCCCACTCGATCCCCTCCGCCGAGGTGAGCGAGTCGCGCCGGCGCTCGAGCTGCTTCAGCAGCTTGGGATGCACCGCGAAGCCGTCCGGAATCGCGAGCAGCTCCCCATTGAGCTTCTTGAGCAGATCGGCCGTGACCGCCGTGGCAGGCTCGGGCGCGGTCTGGCGCGTAATGCGCTGCGGTTCCTCGGCCCGCTGGCCCGATTTGACCGCCTGCTGGACGGCGGTGAGGCGCTGATAGGCGGCCTCGGCGTCGGTGTCTACCTGCGCCTGTGCGACGATCCCTTCCGTGACGAGCTGCGCCGCGTATTTGTCGCGCACCGGCGGCGTCTGCTTGATGCGCTCGTACATCGTCGGCTGCGTGTAGGCGGGCTCGTCGGCTTCGTTGTGTCCGTAGCGGCGATAGCCCACCAGATCGATCACGGCGTCGCCGTGGAATTTCTCGCGGTACATCATCGCGAGCCGCACCGCGGCCAGGCACGCCTCGGGATCGTCCGCGTTGACGTGGACGATCGGCACATCGAAGCCCTTCGCAAGATCGCTGGAATAGTCGGTGGACCGGCCCTCGCGCGGGTCGGTCGTGAAGCCGACCTGGTTGTTGAGAATCACGTGCAGTGTGCCGCCGGTCGTGTATCCGCGCAGCCGCGCGAGGTTGAATGTCTCGGCGACAACGCCCTGACCTGCGAACGCCGCGTCGCCGTGCAATAACACCGGCAATGCGACGTCGATGTCGTGCTTCACAGTCGAGCCTGTGCGATCGGTCTGGTCCGCGCGCGTGCGGCCTTCGACGACGGGGTTCACCGATTCGAGGTGGCTGGGATTGGGCGACAGCTTGACGGCCATGTCGACGCCGGTCGCCGTGTGATAGACGCCTTCCGCGCCGTGGTGGTACTTCACGTCGCCGGTCCCCGCGGTCGCGCCTTCGTTTTCCGGCGTCTCTTCCTTGCGCCCGCCTTCGAACTCGGCCAGGATCGTTTCATATGGGACGTTCACGACGTGCGCCAGCACGTTGAGCCGGCCGCGGTGCGCCATCCCGATGATCGTCATCCGCGTCCGATGCGCGGCGGCCAGCTCGATCGTGAAGTCGAGCATCGGCACGGTCATGTCCAGGCCTTCGATCGAAAACCGTTTCTGGCCGAGGTAGGCCTTGTGCAGGAAGCGCTCGAGCGCGTCCACGGCGATGAGCCGCGACAGCAGCTGCTTCTTCCCGTCGGCCGACAGCGGCCGGCGATGTTGACCCGATTCGATCACTTGCCGCAGCCAGAGTCGCTCCTCGTGGCTGCCGATGTGTTCGACCTCGTAGGCGATCGTGCCGCAGTAGGTCGCGCGCAGATTGGGCAGCGCCTCGGCGAGCGTTCGGCCGGGCACGTAGATGCGCAGCACGTCCGCCGGGATGCGCGCCATGATGTCCGGCGTGAGTCCCAGCCGGCCGGGGTCGAGCGACGGATCGCCGGGTGGCTCGCTGCCGAGCGGATCGAGATGGGCGGCGAGGTGGCCGAAGTTGCGGTGCGCTCGAACTAGTGCATATGCGGCCGCTACATACTTGAGGTCCTCGACGCCGGACTGTGGGAGAAGGGAGATGGGAGATGTGCTTTGCGGTGCAGCGTCAACAGACGGCTCACCGGATCGTACTTCTCCCATCTCCCTTCTCCCAGTTCCTTCCAGGCTCTCCGTCACTCCCTCATAGAACCGCTCTTCGCCCTGCAAGAGGGAGTCGAGAGTGCGAAGGAACATCCCCGATTCCGCGCCCTGGATGATCCGGTGATCGTAGGTACTCGTGATCGTGATGATCTTCGCGCCGGCGATGTCGCGAATCGTCCCCGTGGCGATGATCGAGCCCTGGCCCTTCATGAGCCGCGGTACGGAAGCGACGGTGCCGAGGGTGCCGGGATTGGTCAGTTGAATCGTGCCGCCGCTGAAGTCGTCAGGCATGAGACGGTTCGTACGAGCCTTCTCCACCAGCGCCTCGTAGGCGGCGTGGAAAGCGGCGAAATCCATCGTTTCGGCGTGCTTGATCACCGGCACGACCAGCGCCCGGCTGCCGTCCTTCTTCTCGACGTCCACCGCGAGCCCCAGGCCGATCGCACCGGGATCCACGCGGTGCGGCTTGCCGTCGATCTCCTGGAAGTGGTGCGTCATCACCGGGAAGCGCTTGGTTGCCTGGACGATCGCGTACCCGATCAGGTGGGTGAACGAGACCTTCTTACCGCTCGCCGCGAGCTGGGCGTTGAGCGCTTTGCGCCGCGTGTCGAGCGTGGTCGCCTGGATGTCGCGGAACGACGTCGCCGTCGGGACGGTCAGCGACTCGGTCATGTTCGCCACCAACCGAGCTGCCGGACCCGTTATCGGGCTCGCCCCTTTTGGGAGCGGGGAGATGGGAGATGTACTTGCCGCTGCAGCGGATGGTACATCTGCCTTCTCCCTTCTCCCGGTTACTTCGGACCGATCGGTCGGAATCACCGGGAGCTCAGCAAGTCGGCCGTTCTCGAACAGCTCCCGCCACTCCTGGCCCACAGAATTCCGGTCGCGGAGATACTCCTCGTACATGATCTGTACGTAAGCTGCGTCGTAGGTGCCGAAAACGAATTCGCTCACGGGATGGAATCTATAAGGTATCTTATCCGACAGGATGCCACTGCTCTCCCTCGCGCTGATCCTGCTGCAAACCCAAGCTCCCGATGCCTCGCTTCGATCCCAGGTTGAAGCGCGCATCGCCCGGGCGCCCGCGCGTGCGGTCGGTGTTTACTACCGCGATCTGGCGACAGGCGACTCCCTAACCGTCGGCGCGGCGGTGCGGTTCCACGCCGCGAGCACCATGAAGATCCCGGTCATGATTCAGCTGTTCCGCGATCGCGATGCGGGACTGCTGTCACTCGACGACTCGATCACCATCACCAACACATTTCGCTCGATCGCGGACAGCTCGCCGTACCTGCTCGACGTCACGGACGATTCCGATTCCTCGCTCTACAAGCGACTCGGACAGCGTGCCTCGATTCGCGAGCTGATCGAGCTGATGGAAACGGTGTCGAGCAACCTCGCAACCAACCTGCTGATCGCGAAGGTGAACGCGAAGCGCGCCAATGCGACCGCACATGCGCTCGGCGCCGATTCGATCCTGGTGCTGCGTGGGGTCGAAGACGGCAAAGCCTATCGCGCCGGCTTGAACAACACGACGACCGCGCGCGACCTCGGCATGCTGCTGGCCGCGATTTCGAGTGAAACCGCCGCCTCACCGGCCTCGTGTCGAGAGATGCTCGCCATCCTGGGGAGGCAGCAGTTCAAGGAAGGCATTCCGGCCGGTCTGCCTCCAGGGACGTGGGTTTATCACAAGACCGGTTGGATCGGGCAGGTGGTCTATCACGACGCGGCGCTCGTGGAGCCCGTTGGTTCGCGGGGGCGCCGTTACGTGCTTGTGGTGTTGACGGGTGGCATTCAGAAGGACGAAGACTCTCACGCGCTGGTGCGCGACATATCTCGGCTCGTGTTCGACGCTCGGAGGTGAAATGAAACTGATCACGACAGTCGTGCGGCCGGAGCGTTTGCCCGAAGTGAAGACCGCGCTGTTCCGGGCCGGCATCACCGGTATCACGCTGAGCCGAGTGAGCGGGCATGGCGGCGAGCACGAGATCGTCAGCCAGTACCGCGGGACCACGGTCGTCATGGAATTCCACGAGAAGGTGAAGATCGAAATGGTCTGTTCGGAGCCGTTCGTGCAGCCCTGCATCGACGCGATCTTGTCGTCCGCGCGCACGGGCGAGGTGGGAGACGGCAAGATCTTCGTCCAGCCGATCGAGCGCGTGATCCGGATCCGGACGGGAGAGCAGAACAACGATGCGCTGACGGCGGTGAATGCTGCGGCGGTACAGCAGGCGGCGTTGCGCACCGCCGACGAGGAATGACGCGGATCAGGCTCGGTTCGAAGCCACGGTCCTGAATCGTGTGACGCGAGGGTGATGGTCTTGAGTATCTACGGTGTGACGTCCGTCCGCTGGTTCACGTTCTTCGCCGCCGCCGCCGCCGGCGCCGCCGCGCTCGGTTGCGAGTCCACCGGGCCCACGCTCGACGTTCGCATGGCGGTGTCGCCGGCCGCCATCCTCACCGGAGGGAGCGACACGGCCACACTTCGAGTGACGGTCGTTAACCTCACGTCCCGTCGGGTCGAGCGCGTGGTATCGTGCGACAACCTCTTTTCGGTCGACGACCTGTTGGGAACCGAGGTCGTGAGTAGCTATCGCGTGACGTGCCCTGCAGAGAACTCGATCCCACTCACGATCGCACTCGGTCCAATGGAGTCGGTTGAGCTGACGCGCCTGTGGACAGGTGTCAGCATCCGTTACGAGGACGGCGGCTTTGTTGCCGTGCCGCTGCCGCCGGGCGCATACCGGATCTACGGCAGGCTTGGGGAGCTGCGCTCGCGGCCGAGCCCGATCGCTCTCGTCGCGCCCTAGCTGACGCGCCGAGTCTTTCTCCTCATGAAGTCCATCAGGATGAACTGTCCGAGCGTCATCGTGTTCGTGAAGTAGGCTTTGCCGCGGCAAATGGCGGAGACCTTCTTGACGAACTCGACCA
>Ga0193723_1001193_pt1 | contig 10112 bp, 13 predicted proteins | sample H2m2metaG_FD_143042 | JGI IMG/M metagenome (GOLD analysis project Ga0193723, IMG submission 143042) | Soil microbial communities from a riparian zone of the East river system, Colorado, United States - H2m2 | ecosystem: Environmental > Terrestrial > Soil > Riparian zone | place: USA: East River... | reverse complement strand
GGTGGCAAGCGTGAAGAAGGAAGTCCGGGAGCTGGCGGATGCGTTTCCATTGTATGGGGAGAAGCGGAAGACGGTGGGGGTGAGGTAGGGGTAGAATCCGGTCGCGGTATGTCGCGGTAATGGTGATGAGTATGTCCAAGCCAATGAACGCAGTTGTTTTGACCATCGTCGTATGGGGATGCGCTACGGGCGCAGCTACCTACACGCCCCCAGCGCCCGTCCCAGCACCGCCGAACACCATCACGATCGAGCGTTCTCGATCCGACCTTTGGCGTGCGCTCGTGCCCGCCATCGGTCGCACTTTCTTCGTGATCAACAATCTCGATCAATCCTCCGGCCTCATTAATGTGAGCTTCTCAGGAAGCCCCGAGACATACCTGGACTGCGGGAGGATTGTCTCAAACGTCAGTGACGGCACCGAGAAACACACCTACGCGTTCCCCGCGGCCCGCGCTCAGGAGCGCTACCCAATTGTCACTGGAACGGGGCTCAAGGTCGTGGAGCGTTCTATCTCGCTGGAGGGCCGTGTGAACCTCATTCTCGAAGACGTATCCGCGACGCTCACTCGATTGACGGTCAACGTGAGATACGTGGTCACGCGGCAAATCCGAGTCGCTCCTCCGGCGTTCGGGGACGCCATCGACGTAATCAGTTTCAGTTCCAGCGGCCGCGCTACGTTTCCTGGCGACGACCCGGGCACCACCTGTCAGGCCACCGGGGCTCTTGAGAAGGAGGTGTTGGCGTTGGTGAGCTCGCCCTGAGGCTGAACGCGTTTACCATGGTGCGAAACGTACCTTTGTGCGCCAGCGGCGAGCCCTGTTACTCTACGTTCATTGTCCGGCCGATTCACTGCTGAATTCGGGTTCGTCGAAGGTGGCCGTCGAGACGAGCAGGCTATATCAGGAGCGGGGTCACCCCTCGCCACCACGCGACTAAAAAGGCAGGCGCATGTTCGAATCGGTGTTTCAAGCCTTCGAGCGACTGGTTACCGATTTCTCGTGGCGCCGGCTTCTCTTCTGGGTGCTTTTCGTCACAGTCCTTGGTGGCTCGTTCATGATCTTCGAGCGCTACACGGGACAGTTCAAGCTTCGCAAACTGGAGCGTGCCACCGCTCTCCTCGAGAGGCTTGAGACGTTGCGTCAGCACCCGAGCGTCTTTCAGGATTCAGCTCTGGCCGCGACCTATCGAGGGATACGCGATCAACTCGGCGACCTACTGAAGCCTGCAGATCTAAGACCCTCAGTTAGCCCAATCGTTTGGCGAGGCATGGCCGCCGCCGCGCCGTGGCTTCTCATCGCGTTGGCGTTTGTACCCGGCCTCCGACGGGGCGAGGCCGGGATGGGCTCCGCGGTTGTAGGCGTGCTCATCATTGGGATTGTTTTTGCTGGGATCGGGGTGCTTCTCCCTGACTCGTTCGGAGAGCTTGTGCTCTACGTTGTCTATCCAGTTGGGTCGTTTCTCGGGTTTTTGATCGTTGCGCTGGGATGGCAGGCGAGCCGTAATCGCGCAATCGGCGGACCTCGCGCAGCCGTTGCCACGCTCAAATCAGACTTGCGCAATCTCGTGACGGCTCAAGAGGCCTATTTTGCTGACAACGTGAAGTACGCAGAAACGGTCGCCACCCTCGGGTTCATTCCGTCTCCTGGTGTCCAGATCCGGTCGCTGGTGGTGAGCGGCGATGGTTGGTGGGCGATCGCCAGTCACGAGTATGCCACGAAGGAGTATGGAATCAGGATGGGGACGGTTGAGGGCCGGCTTTCGAATCTTGCTGAGGGTGTGCCATCCCTCGTCGGTCCGGCCTAGGTGGAAATGGATCGGGTCGCCGACCTGCTCGACACCGTGCTGACGAAGCGGGACGATGCGACGGTGGCGAACGTGAGGAAGCAAGTCCGGGAGCTGGCGAATGCGTTTCCGTTGTAGGGGGAGAAGCGGAAGACGGTGGGAGTGAGATAGGGATGCAGAACGTCGTCCACGTTCCGTGGCGACGGGTGCGCGGCATGACACAGGGAGGCTGCCGGCTGGATAGCTGGGTCGCCCGTAGCACCTGACGTGGGTTTCTTTCGTCGGATACGCGACGCGCTCTTAGGCGCACGGACCAGGCCGCCGGGCCCCGTCGAGCAGGTGCGTCGCGAAGGACGCCGACCGCTGTACGTGTTTTTTGACGAGGCAGGCGACCTGGACTTTGGGCGCTTTGGTACGAGCTATTTCCTGTGTGGGATCCTCGTCACGTACGACCCATGGCCTCTTATGCAGGCGCTTGGCGATCTTCGCGAGGAGGTCTTCCGGGGCGCATTCATCCAGCGTGCGTTTCACGCGGCGGAGGACAAGCAAGCTGTCCGCGACCGGGTCTTCGAGACCATCTGCGGCGTAGGTGGGTTCGACGCCCATATCTTTGTTACACAGAAGGTCGACGTACCGACCTCATATAAAGACCCACCGCGTTTCTACACCTTCATGGCCGACTTCGCGCTGCGGATGGTTCTCGAACGCCATCCTAACGATGAACCCATCTTTGTCGTTACCGACGAGCTTCCGTTGAACAGCAAGCGCGAGGCTGTCGTAAAGGGGTTGAAGACCTCGCTGGCGGCGTTGTTACCGGGTCGCGAGTTCCGGATTGAACACCACTCCTCAGGGACTCAAGCTTGTCTACAAGCCATTGACTACTTGACCTGGGCGGTCTTTCGTCGTTTGGAACGAACGGACGATCGCTCGTACGTGTTGATCCAGACCTACATAGTTCAAGAAGTACAACTTGATTGGCGGTTGGTACAACGAGGGTAGGCGATGCGGGACTGCCAGGAAGCAATGACCTCCCTGGCTATCCTTTCGGAAGGACCCCGTGGGCCCTTGTCGCCAGGGAGGTACCTTTGTCTCTAAGCGACGCCCATCTGCGGCGGCGACCTGAAGCAACCTGAATAATCTTCCTGCGAATGTCAAGGACTAACGACACCAATGTGGTCCGTTCGCGGTCAGGCGGTGGCTGAGGGCTCCACACGAAGGGATCGCAGTGTCGCAGCGGCATAAACAGAACGCCGTAGCCTGTGCAAATGACAATTATCGCCAAGGAGCTTGCAGCGGCGGCGAGGGCGGGGCTGTTAAGGAGGTTCATGATTGAGGAGATCGATCGCGCCGTTCGCGCGGCCGCGACCGAATTCGTCGAGGCCGTCTTTGCCGATGGCTGGCGGGGCCGAGAGCGCGAGGCGGTCAGTCTCTTCGCGATCGGATACCTCATTCGCCAATGTCGCCCCGGCAGCGCCCTCCACTCGCCCACGCAGATTGAGATCGAGGCCGCGGTCCCTGGAGTCTCCCAGCTCAACCCCAAGGGCCGCGTGAACAAGGACCTCGTGATCTGGGCGCAGCCTGCGCAGACTTGTTGGGACGAGGACTGGAAGGTCGCCCACGACCCGCTCGCGATAATGGAGTGGAAGGTGTTCCGCCCAACAACTCGGGCACCCAGCCTGTCAGCGTATGATCTCAATTGGCTGACGCGGTTCTCGCAAGGTAGGCCAGACTTCGTAGGGTATGCGGTGTGGTTAGATCTGGCACGTCGGGGGTCCCGACTTACCGCGGCCCGAGTGCACGACGCTGCCGTCGAGGCCAGTTGGCTGCAGATGTAGGAGGACAACCGGAATGGTCGCGACAGGTGTTCTTTCGTCGCGATTCCTCACTCTCTCGCTTGCAACGGGTACGAAACGATTCCCACCCTAAACACCCGCGCCTAGCGCACCCCCACAAGCCCACCAATACTCTTTCCGTTCTCCTGCCCGCGCCGAGTCTCCAGGCAAGGATCGTCAGATGCCCGTCGACATTCGCAAGCCGCTCAAGAAACTCCTTCCGCATTTGATCAAGGGCCAGGAGGACAACCTCAACGAGGCGGACACTGTACAACGCATCATCAAGATGTTTGAGGAGGTACTCGGGTACGATCCGATGACGGAGATTACCCGCGAGACGCAGGTGAAGGACAAGTACGTGGATGTCGCGATCAAATTGGACGGCACAACGCGCCTGCTCATAGAGGCCAAGGCTGCTGGCGTTACACTCCGGGATCGCCACATCGAACAGGCCCAGCACTACGCCGCGGAAGGCAACATGCCGTGGGTCATTCTGACCAATAGTGTAACGTGGAGCCTTTACCACCTCTCGTTTGACGAAGGTATCGAATACATCCGGGCGTTCTCGGTCGATCTATCGGTCGATTCTATCGAGAAAGGGGCTGAGCTCTTAGGACTTTTCCATCGCCACGCGATGAAGAAGGGGGAACTGGAAGCGTATTGGGAGCGTCACGTGGCTCTGAGCCCTACATCGATTGGTCGAGCGCTGTTCACGGAGGAGTGCCTCAGATTACTCCGCCGCGAAATCCGTCGTCGCGAAGGCGTCTTGATTGACCAGGAGGACTTGGGCAAGGCCGTTCACGGAATGCTCTCGATCGAGGCGCGTGAGCAGATTGGGCCGCTGCGCGTGAGGCGGAAGGCTAAGGCCAAGCACCGGGCCTCGATTCCGGTTCAGGCAGCACCAAAGCGCCCCGTCGCGACGACGCGAGAATGAAGCGGGCCAGGGCGGCGACGCGTTGTGATACCTGAATCGAACCATGATTGATGAGACCGAGATTAATCGCGGACTGGTCCTCCATTTGGACCCGGACGTCCTCGTGGGGTTCGGAGCCACCTACAGCTGTGATGACACTCGACGCGTCACCTCTGGACATTTCTTCCTGTGCCTTCGAGTAGTGGGAGAGACCGGTGAGTGGCTGCCATTGTACACCAAGCCAGGTCCTGGCAGGATCGGGATACTTGAGGACGGTCGCTCTGGACATCCTAAGTGGACAGACGGCGATTGCTATTACCACCCGGAGCAGGTCTGGGCCGCATCGCATGCGGCGGTGGTGAACGCGGCTCAGGCGGGCCATGACAAGAGCGAGCCCGAGCATCGCAACTCCCTCGCCGAAGGACATATCCCCGAGCTCTGAGATCCAATCAACACCGGAATTGGCGTAGCACAGGAGGGATTTCAGTGAGCGACTCCCAAGCATCATGCCCCAAGTGTGGCGCAACGACCGTCCAAGGTCAGCTAGTCCCGATGAAGAACTTCGCTGGCGGCGTGCTGACTGCTTTACTCACTGATGACATGGCCGCTAGCATGTTGGTGGCGCAGGACGGCAAGCGAACGGTTCAGGCGTTCTGTCTGTCGTGTGGTGCGATTTGGCTTCCCGCCCAAGAGCACTTGGCTCGAGCCGTTCGCGGAGAACTCGGTGCCGCTGCCCAAGACCGAGCGCGCCGAGAGCTTGAGGCAATGGTCGAACGAGGGACTGGATTCAAACTGGTTTCGACCGAAGATCAGCAAATGGCGATGTGGGCTAAGGGTTTGCTAGGCGCTGGCGATCGGCCATCTGACGCGTTGTAGGTCGGAGCTGGGCGGTAACCGTCTCCTGAAGCACCGGCTCGGCGCCTCGGCGCGTCCTTTACGACGTGTCTCTAGGCCGAGCCGGGCCTTAGGACACGGGACGAAGGCTTCGGTGAGAGGAGTTCATTCGTGGCGCTCACATGCTCACGCTGCGGTGCGAAACAAGGCGTAATGGCGACCCTAACCGCGAACGTAGGTGCAGACACGTACGTCTGTGCGTCCTGCAAGGAGAAGGAAGCCAGGGAGAAGGAGGAGCGACTTCCCCAGCTGCGTCGACTCGCAACATCGGTCGTCTTCACGACGACTCACAACATCGACGGTCACAGCGTGGTGAAGTACCTCGGCATCGAGAGTGTCGAATTCGTCATCGGCACCGGTTTCTTCTCCGAGATCTCGACGGACGTCGAAGACTTCTTCGGACAGCGTTCCAGCGCTTTCGAGAAGAAGCTCCAAGCAGCCAAGAAGGCTGCCTTCGAGACACTGGCAATGATCGCTGCGGAAAAAGGGGCAAACGCCGTCGTGGGGATCGACGTCGACTATACGGAGTTCTCGGGCAATCGGGTTGGGTTGGTTGTGAACGGGACGCTGGTTGAGGTCCAACGGGTCTCATCAGAGACGCTCGGTGAGCGCGCCAACCCGCGCACAGCGTGAGTGGTGGCGCTGTGTCTCGCATCACCGGTGCGCAACTTGATGCGCTCGGCACGCATTCGGTTGCTTGAAGCCCGCACCGGCGGGTAACGAGCGCCCGCGCTTGCAACACGGGCGCTCGCCCGGCCAAAATGCTCCCGTTTCCGTGCTCAACGCCGCGCTTGTTGATACGAAACCGACCCGCGCGGCCCGAACCATGGCGGCGCTACCTCCAAAACCGCGTCGCACGCCGGCTACGTCGGCTCTCTTCGGTGCGTAACGGAGTGTCATCGGTGACTGACCAGTCCTGTTCGATGCGCAATGAAGTCTGGCCGCTGCTAAACGGGGCATCAGCTCTGCGAACCTGAGCCGCAGCGCTGCAGAATCGAGGCTGCGCTGCCGTTTTCTGCGTCCCTCCCGCGCTGAACGGGTTGTCGCGTCGTTCGATCCTCTCCACATCCTGATCCCGCCAGCGGCATCGTGCATTGTCACGCTGCGTCGGAACTGCCAATGGCCGTCAGCATGTGTCGGCAGTGGTGCGGGTGTGGCGGAACTGGTAGACGCCGCTCACTGACAATGTGCGGGGCGCAAGCCCGTGGGAGTTCGAGTCTCCCCACCCGCACGCTGGCACTTGACTCGGCGAGGTCGCCGAGCGCATACTCGGCTCACATTGTCAGTGAGCGGCGTGGCTGTTCGCTACGCCCCAGGGGTCGCAAGTTTCGGCTTGCGGCCCCTCTGTCCTTTGGGGTCTCCACGATTCGAGGAGGATCATGAAGAATTCCCTGGGGCGGTGGCAGAAACGCGGCCTCATCTCGTTCGGCCTGGGAGTACTCATCTTCATTGTCGCTGCCCTCTCCATCGATTTCGAGGGTGCGAACGTTCTAACCCTGATCATGTTGGGGGCCGCCGGCGTGTTCGTCGTTGCGGCGTTCGTGCTCATCGCGATCGGTCCTCGGGGGGACAAGAAGGAGAAAAAGGCCGAACCGTAGCGCGAGGAGAGTGGTCGTAGGTCCGTGTAACCGTATCCTAAAAGCCTGCCCTGAGCGCAGCGAAGGGGACCGGCTCGGCCACTACACGCCCTGAAGGGCGTGGCAGCTCGTCCCGTGCCTCCGTTTGTGTGCGGGCAGGCGCCGGTGTACTCTGCAACGTGTGACGACCGACCGCGAGCACCTTGCCGTTGCCCTCAGCGGGCGTTACCGCATCGAACGGGAACTCGGCGCGGGTGGGATGGCGATCGTCTATCTCGCTGATGATCTCAAGCATCACAGGCAGGTGGCCCTGAAGGTTCTGCGACGGGAGCTGGTTGCCGCCCTCGGCCCCGAGCGGTTCCTGCAAGAGATCGCCATTACGGCACAGCTCGATCACCCCCACATCCTGCCGCTCCTCGACTCCGGCAATGCCGATGGCGCCTTGTACTACGTGATGCCGCTCGTGCAGGGCGAGACGCTCCGTGACCGCCTGCAGCGGGAGACCCAGCTCCCGCTCGACGATGCAATCCGCATCGCATGCGAAATCGCCGATGCGCTGACCTACGCTCACAGCCGCAACATTATCCATCGGGATGTCAAGCCGGACAACATCCTCCTCGCGGCCGGGCATGCGCGTCTTGGCGACTTCGGAATTGCCCGGGCCGCCACGGTGGCGGGTGGCCAGACGCTGACAGCGAAAGGAATCGTCGTCGGGACGCCGTCGTACATGAGTCCCGAACAGGCGGCCGGGGAGAGGGACCTGGACGGTCGTAGTGACGTCTACTCGCTGGGTTGCGTCCTGTACGAGATGCTTGCAGGGGAGCCACCCTTCACGGGGCCGTCCGTCCAAGCCGTGTTAGCAAAGCGATTGGCCTCGCCAGCGCCGCGGGTCTCGATTCTGCGCGACACTGTGCCCGAGAGTACCGACCGGGCGCTGACAACAGCACTGGCGAGGGTGCCGGCGGACCGCTTTGTCACGGCGCAGGAGTTCGCGACCGCGCTCCGGCAAACGTTGCGCACGCCGAGGATCGAGCGCGCCGCAGCTCGCTACATTCTTCGAGGTCTGGCCACGCTCGCTGGGATAGCGCTGGTCGCGATTGCGGCCTGGAAGATCCTCGGGACAGCACGCGTCCAGCCCACCTCCGAAATTGCCGACCGCCAGTCGGTGGCGGTTCTTCCGCTCGCGAGCGTCGGTGGCCGCGCAGACGACGAGTACTTCGCTGAAGGCATGACCGACGAGCTCACCGGTGCGCTCGGCAAGGTTCCCGGTCTCCGAGTGGCCGCGCGGACGTCGGCGTTCCGGTTCAAGGGACGGGACACCGACGCGCGCGAGGTCGGCACGATGCTTGGTGTCGCGCATCTCCTCGAAGGATCGGTGCGGCGTTCTGGCTCACGCGTTCGCGTGGCGCTGCAAGTGGTCAGTACGGCGGATGGCCTGACCCGCTGGACGCAACAGTTCGAAAGCGCCGACGGCGACGTCTTCGCCGTCCAGGATTCCATCACGCGCGCGGTCGTGGCAGCGCTGGATCTCACGCTCGGCGGCACAGGACGGGGGAACTCGCGCGCCGGACGCACGGCGAATGCCGAGGCACATGACCTGTATCTGCGCGGTCTGTACGCCTCCCACCTGTTGACCGAAGAAGGTTTGCGGCGTGCCCTTGAGTACGCGCGGCAGGCACTGGTTCGGGATCCCGCGTATGCCGATGCCTACTCTCTGATCGCCCTGACCCACGTCTGGCTCGCGGACCAATACATGCCTCCCCGCGAGGCCTATGCCCAGGCGAGGACCGCCGCCGAGGCGGCCCTCGCGCTCGACAGTCTATCGGCCGACGCGCATTTGGCGCTCGGGTACTCGTTGTATGCCCTCGACTGGGACTTCGCCCGCGCCGAGCGGGAGTTCGAGACCGCGGTTGCCCTGGACCCCAACTCCGCGCAGGTGCGTGTGCTGTTTGGCGGCGCTTACCTGTGTGCTGTCGGACGATGGCGCGAGGGATTGACGCACGTCAATCGCGCGATCCAGCTCGACCCCCTCGGAGCACTGCCGAGCTGGGAGCGCGAGTACTGCTTCTACTCGGGTCGGCAATACGATAGTGTGGTCGTACAGAACACCCGCACGCGCCACCTTGACCCGAATTTGTTCTACGTGGATTCCTGGGTCGGTGCTGCCTACCGTGAGAAGGGTCTGATCCGGGAGGCCCTCGCCGAGTACGAACACGCCCAGTCGCTCGCTGGAGACCGGCCCCTGTACGGCCGCGCGATCACCTTGCATCGCGCCGGGCAAAAGGACGCGGCTCGTAGCGTCATCCACGCGCTCGAGGTCGAGTCGCAACGGGGGCGAGCTAACGCCTCGTACGTGGCTCTGGCTTATGCCGGTCTTGGAGAACGGGATCGCGCCTTCAAGTGGCTCGACCGCTCGGTCGCTGCGCACGAGATACCGGGCGCCGCGTACTTCCCGGAGTTCGACTCGGTTCGTTCGGATCCGCGATTTGGGGAATGGCTGCGCCGCGTCGGCATGCCGTTGCAACCGTAACACGTCCTTCAGGACGCGTGTCCTTGCCGAGCCGGCCCTTCAGGGCACGGTAAGCACCGGCTCGGCCACTACACGCGCCCGAGGGGCGTACTCAGTTCGCGGGCGACTTGCTTACGACGCCCACGCGCCGCCGCTCCGTGACCGCCGCCACCACTCGTACTCCTGATTGACGCGCGATCTCGATCGCGCGCTCGACCGCGCCGAACCGCAGGTCGGTGTCAGCCTTGAGGTAGAGGACGCGATCCTTCGTGCGCCTGGCGTAGAGTCTCCCCAGCGCGCGCCGCAGGTCATCGGGCGTCACTAGGCGATCACGATTCCACCCGCTCGTGGTGCCGAACGCGTCCGGAGTCGCCAGCACGTACGTCCCGCTCCGGTCGATCTCGAGGACGATCTCGTCCTCTTCCGTCGGACGCGAGTCGGAGTTGTCCGCGGTCGGCAGCTCAACGGCCGCATCGATCACCGGCACGACGACCATGAAGATCATCAGCACCACGAGCATCACGTCCATCATCGGCGTCACGTTGATCTCGGCGCGCGGCTGCATCGGTGGACTCCGGGCGAGGGTCGACTCCATGCTACGACCT
>Ga0193723_1001192_pt1 | contig 10113 bp, 5 predicted proteins | sample H2m2metaG_FD_143042 | JGI IMG/M metagenome (GOLD analysis project Ga0193723, IMG submission 143042) | Soil microbial communities from a riparian zone of the East river system, Colorado, United States - H2m2 | ecosystem: Environmental > Terrestrial > Soil > Riparian zone | place: USA: East River... | reverse complement strand
CCGCCGCGGCGAACTCGAGGCCATCGTGACCGGGCCGGTTCACAAGGCCCGAATGTATGAAGTCGGATTCAGGTTCCCGGGGCAAACGGAATTTTTCGCGGAGCGCTGCGGCGTAAAAAATTTCGCGATGTGTTTAACAGGCGGAAAACTCACCGTTGCGCTGGTCACGGCGCACATTCCCTTGCGCAAAGTGCCGCGAGCGCTCAAGCAGTCAGAGATAGTGCGCGTCGGCTCGCTGCTCACGGAGTTTCTGCGCTCTCGAGGCAAAAATGCGCCGCGCATTGCCGTTGCAGGATTAAATCCTCACGCCGGCGAATCCGGCAAACTCGGCGTCGAAGAAATTGAAGTCATCGCGCCGGCCATTGAAGAGTTAAACTCGTCACTTGTCACCGATCACTCGTCACGTGTTTTCATCGGTCCGGTTTCTCCCGACACAGTTTTCCACCGCGCGATTGAAGGCGAATTTGACGCGGTGCTTTGCATGTACCACGATCAGGGATTGATCCCATTGAAGCTGCACGCGTTCCACAGCGGCGTGAACGTAACGCTCGGGCTGCCGTTTTCCCGCACCAGTCCCGACCACGGCACTGCATTTGAAATTGCGGGCAAAGGCATCGCGCGTCCCGACAGCATGATCGCCGCCATCAATCTCGCGGAGCAACTGGTGAAAAAAGGATCCAAGAAATCAAATCATTCAAGGCCCTCACCTCAATCCTCTCCCTGAGGGAGAGGCGGACGCGACAGCGCCGGTGAGGGTTCCAAGCTCGTTCTCGACATTTTCTCAATTCGATTACGATTAGGAGCACGAGCATGAGCACGAGAAGCATCGCGAAGTACGCATCCGTCTTTAACATCGGGCTCCAGAACACGTTCGTGTACCGCTGGAATTATTTCCTGCGCGCACTGTTCGCGCTGATACCGCTCGCCGGCACCGTGTTTCTCTGGGCGGCCGTGTTCAAGGAGCGTGGCGGCGGACTGCACGGCTACGATTACGGCTCGATGATTTATTATTATTTGCTCACGATTCTGGTCAGCAACCTGGTCGTCCCAACAGAGGACGACTTTCAAATCGCCGCTGACATTCGGGAAGGTCAGATCAATGCGCTGCTCACGAAGCCGATGAGTTATCTCGCGTACCGCACCAGCATTTTTTTGAGTGGCCGTCTCGTTTACAGCTTCGTCACTCTGCCGCCAATCGCAGTGATCTTCATTTATTTCCGCGAGTACGTCGTGCTGCCAAACAATCCGCTGGTGTACGTGTTAGCGGCGATCTCGACCGTGATGGCCGCGTTCATTCAATTCTTCATCACCTACAGTCTGGCGATGTTTGCGTTCTGGATTTTGGAAATCTCCACCATCGTGTTCATCGTGTATTCGTTCGAATATTTCCTCGGCGGTCAGATGTTTCCGATCGACATCATGCCGGCCGCCGTCCAGGCGGTGATGAAATGGCTGCCGTTTTATTACGAACTTTTTTGTCCGGTGGCGATCTTTCTCGGCCGATTAAAAGGGCCTGATCTTGTGCAAGCGCTGGCGATCCAAACTGGCTGGCTATTGCTCACGTGGATGTGGGCGCGCTTCATGTGGCACCGCGGCCTCGGCCATTATCAGGCCGTTGGCGGATAGCATGGCGATTTTTAACGGCTCCCGAGTTACGGGATCATTTCTTCGCATTTTTCGGCGCGAGTCGTTCGTTGGTAGGGGCGATTGACCTCAATCGCCCGCAGGCGGTTCAGTGAACCGCCCCTACCTCATTTCGGCGCAAGCGAAGCGACGATTTTTTCGAAGCGCGGATCGCCGCGGAGCGGGTCCCAGAAGGGGTGCAGTTTTAAGGCGCCGTAGCTCAGCATCTCCGATGCGTCGGGAGCACGCAGCCCAGTTTCCAGTTGCTGCAGCGCCAGCTCCTTGTCGCCAGCCCACGCTGCCGTGATGGCGAAATATTGAACGACGCGGCTGCCGTTGTTGACATCTTTTTCCAGCGGCGAGAGCGCAATCGCCCGACGGCCTTCGTCCAACGCCAGGTCTTTCCGCCCCAGAGCAGCGTCGATTAAGCCGAGGACGCAGAGCGCCGGGCCGTAGTCCGGCTGCGCTTGCACGATCTTCTCCTGCTGGGCGCGAGCCGCTTCAAACGCAGTGCGCGCTCGCGCCTCATCTTTGGTCACGCGCGCCAGCAGACCTTCACCAAAGCTGTGGCTCAGATTAATCGCGGATTCGCCCCAGCATGGATTGTCGCCCAGCGCGACGAGTGCTCGTTCGGCTGCAGCCGGATCGCGTTCGGCCAGAGCGCAAAAGAACCAGATGTCCGCGGCGCTGGCGATGACGCTCGGCTCTTGCGCGAGGATTGCATCAATCGTCTGGCGCAGCGGCCGGGTGTCCGCTTTCCAGCAGACGTACCATAGTCCACGAGCGGCCCGCGTTTCGGCGTTGTCTGGCACGATCGCTAACGCGCGATCCAGCGCAGCGATTGCCTCGGCGTAGCGCCCCAGGTTTTGGTAACTGATCGCGATCTGTTGCAGAGTAAAAAAGTTGCGCGGGTCCAGCTCCACCGCGCGCTGCAGGTTCTGCAGACCTTCCTCCTGCTGGCCGCGCCGCCGCAGAATGTAGCCCGTGAATTCGAAGACACGCGGATCATTGGGTAACCCTCGCCGCGCAATCTCCAATTCGGCGAGGGCGCCGGCATAGTCGCGCAGTCCGTAGTAGAGATATTGTGCGCGCGCCAAATGCGTTTCGGAAGCATCCGGTCGCAGCCGGGTCGCGGCTTGCAGAGCAGCTTCAGCCAGCGCAAGCCGGGCGGGAGTGTGATCACCCCTTACTGCATAAAGGGTTTCGTGGGCAAAGGCGAGCTGGCAGTAAGCGTCGAAAAATGACGGATCGCGTTTTACCGCTTCATCCAGTAGTTCAATTGCCTTCAGCAGGTCTGGATCGCCCGTTGTGCTGAAACCTGTCGTCAGGACAAGTGACTTCGCCCGGCTGTAGAGGTCGAAAGCGGCCAGATCAGTGGTGGGCGGCTGCTCGATGGCTTTCTTCTCGTTAGGCGAAAGCTTCGCCTGCAACTGATCGGCAATGGCCTTGGCGATCTCGCTTTGGATGGCGAAGACATCGGCCAGATCGCGGTCGTAGGTTTGTGCCCACAGATGCGCGTCGGTGCGGGCGTCGATCAACTGCGCGTTCACCCGCACTTTGTTGGCCGCGCGTTGCACACTGCCTTCGACGACATGTGCCACGCCGAGCTGCTGGCCGATTTCACGCAGATTGCGCGGCGCGCCGCTTTTGTACTGCATGACGCTCGTGCGGCTGATCACTTTCAAGTCCGCAATCTTTGCCAGGTCCGTAAGAATCTCATCCTGCACTCCATCGGTGAAATAGGCGTTCTCTTTGTCGCTGCTCAGATTTTCGAACGGAAGGACCGCGATGCTTTTTTCCACGGCAGTAGCGAGCGGATGCGCCGGTCCTTTGCGCACAAAAGAGAGAACCACAGCGGCGAGCGTGGCCACCACCAGCAGCCCGATCGCCACTGCCACCCAACGCACATGCGCCCGATGTTTCCTGATCGCCTCGAGCTTTTTGGGCAGTTGCGGATTGCCGACTTCATCGGAGTAAAGGTTGGTCACGCTCACCCGCACACCGTGTTTGACCTCGAAGGTGCCGATGTCGTGCAGGAACGGTCGCCATCGTTCGTATTCCGCCAGGTCCTCGGCCACATGATGGGAGAGAAGAATGTGCCCGGCGTCGCCACAATCCATCACTCGTTGGGCCACGTTGATTCCCGCCCCGGCTACGTTCGCCCGTTCGTTCACATCCACCACCCCACTGATCGGCCCGCTATGAATGCCCATCCGGACTTGCAGGCGCTGATTGTCCTTCAGTGCCCGGCTGATCTCAAAGGCGCACTGCGCCGGTTCCTCGGGACTCCGATAGAACACCAGCGCCATGCCGTCGCCGGTCGGGATTTTTAAGATCCTATTGGTCGCTTCAGCTTTTTGGAATTGCTCGGACAACCGAACAATCCCGTTGAGCTGCTCAATTCTGGTGTGCTGCTCGTTAACGGAGAGCTTCGAGTAACCGACAATGTCGAGGAAGAGAACGTGCGCAATTTCCAGCTCGATCTCTTGTTTTACCTCGGAGGGCATATCTGTGCTCAAATGGGGGCTAGCAGACGGTATGATTCCGACTCAACTACCGATAGTCCAGAGTAAAGGGTAGCGCACGCGTCTCGCGTGCTGGCGAGCGCGTCCTCGCGATCGCGAACTTTCCCTGTGGATTCTCAGTTCTCGCTGGGAGTCAATGCCAAAGAGAGGATCGTTTCGGCGCGACGCCGAAACCAACACGCGAGACGCGTGCGCTACCCAGAAATCTCGCTACGCTCAACGTCATGGCGCGCCTTCACGAATATCAAGGTAAAGCCATTCTCGCTGCGAATGGATTCAGAATCCCGCGCGGGCGGGCCGCATTAAACGGGGACGAAGCTGTCCGAGCAGCGAAGGAATTGGGCAGCGAAGTTGTCGTTAAGATCCAAGCCTGGACTACAGGACGCGCTGGCATCGGCGGAGTCGCCTTCGCCAAAAAACCCGAAGAGGTGTGCGCGCACACTAAGCGAATGTTGGCGATGAAAGTGGGGCAGTTTCCGGTAGAAGCTGTGCTGGTGGAAGAAAAGATCGACATTGATCGGGAGTTTTTTCTTTCGTTCGCGATCGATGACGGTGCCCGCGCCCCGATCATCATTTTCGCCGCAGGCGGCGGCACAGGAATCGAAGAGCGCGCCGCTGCAACCCGAAGAATTCCATGCGATGTGAATCGCGGACCATTGGATTCAGCAGTCGATGAAGCCGTGGCATCGTGCGGACTCTCAGCGAATCATGCGAAGCAGCTGAATGAGTCGATCCGAAAATTGTTCAATGCGGGGCGCAGCGTCGAAGCGCGTTCGCTGGAGATTAATCCTCTGGTGCTGACCAAAAGCGGCGAGTTCGTCGCGGCCGATTGCCGCATCACGATTGATGATTACGCCGTTGGGCGGCATCCGGAGCTCAAAATCGAAATCGCACGTGAGTTCGATCATCCGCCGACGGCTCTCGAGCAGGTCGCTTATGCCGTCGAACAAAACGATCATCGCGGCACATTCTATTTCGCACAGTTGGCAACGGCGGCGCCGAAAGGATCCAATGGACTCGTCGGATTTCACGGCGCAGGCGGCGGCGGCTCGATGATGTCGATGGATGCGATCGTGAATGCCGGGTTTACGATCGCCAACTTCACAGATACGAGCGGCAACCCATCCGCATCAAAAGTGTATCGCGCGGCGCGAATCATTCTGGCCCAGCCTGATCTGGTGGGTTATTTCGGTTCCGGCTCCGGCGTTGCGAGCCAGGAACAATACTGGTCCGCTTACGGTTTGGCGAAGGCGTTTTGGGAACTCGATCTCGACATTCCCGCGGTGATTCGTCTGGGTGGAAATACCGAAGATCGAGCGGTAGAGATTTTGCATCGCATGTCGAAGCTCTTGCGTGCACCGGTCGAAGGCTACCGCAAAACCGACACGCCCGCGTTCATCGCAGCGCGTTTTGCCGAACTGGTTACCGGCGCCGGCGGCAAAAAATGGAAACCGCGCACGCCAAAATTTGTCAAAGATCCGTCCGCCACAAAGCTCGCGGTAAAAAATGGCCATGTCTGGATCGACACCGCGCGTTGGCCGGAGATCCGCGCCGCAGTTGAAACGCATTCAGGCGGACTCATCATCGATCGCGACGGCGCGCCCGTAGCGACATTGTCCAATGAAGAGTTCGCTACCAAAGATTCCGAGCTGCTCGCCTGTGACGTCGAATGCCGCCTCGCCAACATCGAAGGCTTCTACCTGGAGCTTGAGATTCCGGGATTAGATGAACTGATCGGAGGCGATCGTTAAATGGCGATCTTAATCGACGAGAAAAAGCGCGTGCTCGTGCAGGGAATCACGGGACGCGAAGGGCGAGCCCGCACGCGGTTAATGCGCGAGTACGGGACGAACGTGGTCGGAGGAGTCACGCCGGGCAAAGGCGGACAGAGCGTGCTTGGCGTGCCAGTATTCAACACGCCGCAGGAAGCGGTGAATTCGTTAGGCAATATCGATGTCTCGGTCGTGTTTGTGCCCGCGGCCGGTGTAAAAGACGCTGCGATCGCGGCGATTGAAGCGGGGATCAAACTCGCGGTGCTTGTGCCCGATCGCGTACCGGTATGGGACGCGATGGAGATCGCCGCGGCGGCGAAAGCGAATAACGCAATGTTTCTCGGACCGAACACGCTGGGGGCGTTGAGTCCCGGCAAGGCGGTAGTGGGCATGATCGGCGGTCGCGCGGAAAGCGCGCGGCAATGGTTTAAGCCCGGTGTGCCGAAAGGCGTCGGCGTGATCAGTCGCTCAGGTGGGATGGCGTCGAGCACCGGCTATTATCTCGGGCAAGCAGGCGTACGGATTTCAAGCATCGTGCACATCGGCGGGGACGCTGTGATTGGAATTCGTCTGCCCGATGCGGCGCTGATGTTCGAAGCCGATCCGCTGACGGAAGCCATCGTGATCTTCGGCGAAATCGGTTCGTCGCAGGAGGAGGAATTGGCGCAACTTATCGTCGGTAAAAAAATCACCAAGCCGGTGATCGCCTACATTGGTGGCAAAGCGGCGCGCGAGGGCACGCGCTTCAGCCACGCCGGCGCGATAATCGAAGGTGGCCGCGGCACGCACGCCGGCAAAGTCAAAGCGTTGCGGGAAGCGGACGCCGCCGTAGTGGATGCATTTGGTGATTTGCCCGGTGCGGTCGTGGAAATTCTGAAGCAAATCAAAGGACAAAGTCTCATGAATGAAGCCGACAAAAAAGCCGTGTGGCACAGCGGCATTACGCGAATCGAGCCTAACAAAGTGGCCGTGCGCGGCTACGACATCGCGGAACTGATGGGGCGCGTCTCTTTTGGCGCAGCGGTCTATTTAATCTTGACCGGGGAATTGCCATCGCCGGCCGTGGCGCGTTTGATGGACGCAATTTTAGTCTCATCGATTGATCACGGCGCGACGCCTCCCAGTGCATTGAGTGCGCGCAACGTTGCATCTACTGGCGCGACATTGAGCGCAGCGGTCGCGGCCGGAGTCATGTCGATCAATCGACACCACGGCGGCGCAATTGAAGATTGTGCGCGGCAACTCAAAGCAATCGCCGATCGCGCGGCGCGCGACTCCATTTCCTTAGAGGAAGCAGCGACCCGTACCCTTCGGACCATGAGCGAAGCAGGTGAACGCATGTCCGGGTTTGGTCATCGCGTGCACACCAAAGATCCGCGCACTGCGCGTTTGTTCGAGCTTGCGCGCGAAGCCGGCGTGGACGGCACGCACATGCAGGCGGCGCGCGCAGTTGAGAAAGCATTTGCCGACGCGAAAAAATCGCTCCCGATCAATGTAGACGGCGCGATCGGCGCCATTCTCGCCGACCTGGGAATGAATCCCGCGGCGTTCAACGGGATATTCATGGTCGCGCGCACACCAGGACTCATCGCGCACGTTATCGAAGAACAAACTCGCGAGAGACCGATGCGCCGTATCGATCCTGTAAACCACGGATATGATGGGCCCTCGCCCCGGACCATTTCCGACACTCATTCGTCCTGAGAAGTCTCTCTCGACAAAAAAGATTGATTCTTAGGAATTTTCACCTAAGGATCGCGACAACCTAACAAGCTCCACAAGCTCCACAAGCTCCACAAGCTCCACAAGCTCCACAAACTCCACAAACTCCACCCATGAAAAAAAACTCCACTTCGCAATCTGCCTTCACCCTCCGTCTCCTAGTCGCCTCAGTTTTTTGTGCTGCCAGCGTGGTCGTCACGCTGCTAGCCTTTGGCGCATTCTCCGCGGAAGCCCAGCTAAGGCAGCAAGTCATAATGCAATCCACCGATCCGCTTGTGCCTGTCGGGTTTGACTGTTCCCGAATTCGCGAGCTGGGGATCGACAAACAAGAAAACTTGCGAGCTGGAGCAATCATGATTGCATGCGGCGAAGCGCAGGGAGGGACACCTTCCGCTTCAAGCGCATTGTTCGAAGCGATTAAAAGCGCGTTAGCTCCCCTGGCGTATGGTGCCACCGACGTCGATCTAGTTACAGGCGCCGAGACATCTCCGAATGTTACGCAGTCGGAGACATTCACTACGGTTAACCCGGAGAACGCCAACCAGATCGTTGTCGCCTACAACGACTCACGAGGCCGCAACGTCAGCCCCATCAACATCTCCGGGGCATCGGTCTCGACGGACGGCGGCACCACCTTTACCCGGGTCACCCTCGCCAGCGGTCAAGGTCCCTTCTCCAACACCGTGGGCGACCCCGTTATTCTGTTCAATGGGCCAACTGACACCTGGTACACTGTCTGGCTCGACGGAGCCTGCGGCGGTCAGGGCCTGGGCGGATACAAGTCGACCACTCCCTGGGTCGCGACTAGCTGGACCCATTACAACTGCGTTCATAGCAACTCCCAAGACGACCGAGAGTCTGGCTGGGCGAACAATAACCCGTCCTCTATCTTCTACGGGCGGATGTACGTCTCCTGGAACGATTTTAATCGCGGCGGGGGCCTGTTCGTCCGTTTCTCCACCGACAACGGTGTAACGTGGACCAATGAGCGACAGCTGACCACCGGCACACCATTCATCCGCAACGTCCAGATCACTGGCGATCAGACCAATGGCGACGTGTACATCGCGGGGATGGACGAAGGCGGCGGCAGCTTCCCACACAACAACATTAACCACCTCTACAGGTCCACCGACGGCGGCAACACTTGGACCCACACCTACAATGGACCCAGTTTTGCCGGACCGGGTGTAGGCGCTTCCGGTTACTTCGCCTGCATGTTTACTGGTGGGACGGCCGGTGTCTTCTGGCGCCACGAGGGCTGGGGTGAGCCCGCCGCTTTCAACGGTGTTGTCAGCTTGGTCTATGCCCAGCATGGCGCTGGCGCTGACGCTGGCGACGTCTACTACATCCGCTCGATCGACAAGGGAGTGACCTTTAGCGCGCCACTCAAGTTGAACACTGATGCTACTACCCGCCCTCAGTGGCAGCCCAACATTTCGGTCAGCGACGCAGGTACCCTGTTGGCCACGTGGTACGACGGACGCGAGAGCGCGAGCTGCACTTATGGTAGCACGGGCGTTCCGTGCTACAGGATGTGGTCGCGCAAGTCCAACGACAACGGCGTGACCTGGCAGCCTGACATGCAGTTCTCGGACGTCGTCAGTCCTCTACCGGCGCAACCTGACCCGGGGATTCAAGCGACCTATGCGGGGGACTACGACTACGGCTCGGCGGTGCTCGTCAAGCACGCGACTTCGTGGGTGGACGGGCGAGTGGCAATTGCCGGCGCCTCCCAGCAGGATGCATTCACTGACAGGGAGTTAGTCTCACAGTCGCCAACTCCAACGCCAACCGCGACGCCAACGGCGACACCCACGCCGACTGTGACTCCCACGGCGACGCCTACACCTACTCCTACAGGGTGTGTTGTGCCTAATTTTATTGGAACACAAATTCGGCGTGCGACCCAGACTTGGGTAGCTGCCGGATTTAATAGCAATAACATCACGACCATTGGCAATCCCGGTCAGAAAATCACGTTCCAAAGCCTACAGCCTGGATTCGTTGGCGACTGCGGAACAACAACAATAACAGTTAGTCATTAAACTATCGAACATCAACAACCACACCCACTGCGACCGCGACGCCGACACCGGGGCAAATCGTCCTTACTGCGCGTGGCTACAAAGTGCAGGGACGACACACAGTGGACCTCTCGTGGAGCGGCGCGACCGGGAGCAATGTGGATATTTACCGCAATGGTATGGTGGTCGCCACGACGGGAAACGACGGCTTCTACACCGACTCACCAGGTGGCCGTGGCCATGGCAGCTTCACCTATAAAGTTTGCGAAGCAAGTACCCAAACCTGTTCTAATCAAGCGACGGTGAACTTCTAACTCGCATACTTGGAAATGCCTATGGACCTGAAAGTTTTACGATGTGTAGTTGCGGTCTTCTGCGTCGCCGTGCTAAGTGGCGTCGACGCAACTGCGCAGGTTAACGTCACGCAGGAACACAACAATCCTT
>Ga0193723_1001191_pt1 | contig 10115 bp, 8 predicted proteins | sample H2m2metaG_FD_143042 | JGI IMG/M metagenome (GOLD analysis project Ga0193723, IMG submission 143042) | Soil microbial communities from a riparian zone of the East river system, Colorado, United States - H2m2 | ecosystem: Environmental > Terrestrial > Soil > Riparian zone | place: USA: East River... | reverse complement strand
ACCAGCAGATCGCCGCCCTGGAGCAGTACTACGTGCTGCAGGACAAGCGCACGGTCCGGCTCGGCCCGCTCGAGGTGACGCTCGACCCGGAAGCGCTGCAGCGACCCTACCTCGAGCGCGCCGACGTCGCGGTGCTGCAAATCATCAAGGATCAGCTGGGGAAACGGCCGATTTACTTCTCGCGCACCGTGGGCGTCTACGCCGACCAGTTCGGCTTCACGCCGCGGCTCGAGGGCCAGGGATTCGGACGGGTGCTGCGGGTGCAGGAGATGCAGCCGTCCGACAGCATCAAGGCGGTGCCGTCGCTCGGTTGGGTGAACCTGAAGCGCAGCACCGCCTTGCTGTTCAACGTGTACCACGCGGAGAGCGCGGCGCGGCAGCGGCCGCGGGGTTGGGTGGACCAGCCGTCTGAGGGGATCCTCACCACGTACGGCATCATCTACTACGCCCTGGCGCAGGAGCTGCAGGCGAAGGAGCCAACGCTCGCGATGCGCTCGCAGCTGCTCGCACAGTCGATCTTCCGCAACACGGACGTCAACTTCCAGCCGGTGCCTGAGCGGCCGGCGTCGATTTCACCGCTGGAGCTTCCGCCTCGCCGCTAGCGGGCCTGGGCGGAGGCCTCAGCAGTGGCGGCGGGCGTGCGGCGGCGCTCGACCACCTGGGGCATGACGGTCGCGCCGGGAAATAGCCGCTCCAGACCGCCGACCACGACCTGATCGCCCGCCTCGACACCGCCGCCGACGATTTCCGCCCAACCGGCCGTCCGCACGCCCAGTGTCACTTGGCGGCGGTCCGCTTTGCCGTCCTTCACCACCCACACATACGTGGCGCCCTGCATCGGCAGGATCGCGTCCTCAGGAACCACGATGGCGTTGGGGCGGATGCTCGTGGCGAGCCGCGCTTCGATGAACATCCCGCTCGCCAGCTCGCGCCGCGGATTCGGGACCATCGCCTTGATGAGGATCGTCCGGGCCGGCAGCTCCACCGTCGGATCCACGAAGACGACCTCACCCGAGAAGTTACGCCCCGGCAGCGCCGCGACCTGGAAGCTCACGAGCTGGCCGCGCTTCAGCTGGTCGGCGTAGCGCTCGGGCACGTCGAGCACCGCGTATTGCGGGTTCACGGTGTGCATCACCGTGAGTTTCGTGCCGCTGTTCACGTAGTCGCCCAGGCTCACCGTACGCCGCCCCACCACTCCGGTGAAGGGCGCGCGGACCACCGTGCGGTCGAGCCGGATCTGGAGCAAGTCCAGCTGGGCGTCGGCGCTGCGGGCCGTCGCCTCGGCTTTTTCGAGGTCGGCGTTCGACGAGGCGTTCTGGGCCATCAGCTGCTTGGTGCGTTCCAGTGCCTGGCGCGCCAGATCGCGATCGGCGGCGGCGCGCGCCACCTGCGCCTTCAGCTCGGCGTCGTCCACCTTGAAGAGCGGCGTGCCCTTCTCGACTTCCTGCCCTTCGCGCACGAGCAGGTCCACGATCCGGCCCTCGACCTCCGGCTGCAGGTCGATGGATTGGATCGCCTCGATCTGACCGGTGGCGGCGATCGCGTCGACCACGGTGTCCCGCTGGGCGACCGACACCTCGACGGGCATGGGCGGCATCCCGCCGCCGCCGGGGCCGGCGGCCTTGGCCTTACAGGCGGCGAGCAACAGCAACGCAAGAATGGAAGGGCGAATCACGGGGTGTCCTTATCAGTGAAGAGTCGGCGGCCGAGGATCGCCTCGAGGCCGGCCAGCGCCAGCCGGGTTCCGTATCGCGCCTGCACGAGGGCGGCTTCGGATTCCGAGAGGCTGAGCTGCGAGTCGAGGATGTCGAGAATCGTGGTGGAGCCCGCGCGGTAGCGGGCGTCTTGGACGCGGTAGTTCTCCCGCGCCACCGCCAGCCCCTGGACGGCCAGCACGTAGGTTGCGCGCGCAGTGACGTAGGCGTCGTACGCGGCCGTCACGTCGTGTTGGACGGCCCGGTCCATATCCGCCCGGACGGCGTGCGCCACGTCGCGGCTGACGCGGGCCTGCGACAGGGCCAGCTCGCGTCGCCCATTGTCCCACAGCGGGAACGAAACGCTCAAGGCGAACGTCCCCTGCTTGAACAGCGACGGATAGAACGTGGTGTCGAATGCGACCGCGTTGTAGGTAAACGCGGCGTGGGGCAAATAGTCGCCGAGGCGCGCGCGGTACGACGCCCGCGCCGCCCGCTCGTTCGCTCGCGCGATGCGGTACTGGGGTCCTTGCTCGGCCGCTTCCCCGATCGCGTCTGCCAGCGGCAGGGGCAGCTCCGCCATCAGGACGGTGTCGAGCGGCTCGGCATCAACAGGACCCGCAGCGCCTACGCGGCGTCCAAGCTGAAGGCGCGACTCCCGCAGCGCCGCGTCTTGTTGCAGCGCCCCCACTTGAGCGCGGTTCTGTTCGAGCAGGAACTGCAGCGAGTCGGTCTGCACTGCCGCGCCCGATTGCACTCGGGCCCGCGCCACGCTGACGCCCTGCCGGGCCCTGCGCAACCGGTCCTGCGCGACGCGCGCCAGTTCGCGGTCGGCGAGCACGGCGTAGTAGTCCGACTCCGTCGAGAGCGCCGTCGCGAATCGGGCGGCCAGCTCGCTGGCATGCGCCCCTTCGAGCGCCGCGGCGGAGCGTGTCAGCTCTGCGAATTTCTGGCCGCCGAGAAACAAGTCGTACCGCGCGCTCAGCGTCGCCGTGACGACCGTCTTGAATGGCACGACCGAGAAGCCGGCTGGGTGCGACTGTTGGATGTTGGCGCCCACGGTAATCGCGGGTAGGACGAACACGGCGAACGCATTCCGTCGCCCCCACGCAGCATTATCCACCTGGCCGAGGGCCGCCACGTAGTTCGGGTCGAGCTGCGCCGCACGCTGGAGCGCCTCCCGGAGCGTAATCTGCGGCAGCGAATCCGATGTCTGAGGAGACACGACGCCCTGCAGGGCGAGCAGCAACGCCAGCATCAGTCGCCCTCCGCCGTGACGGGTTGCCGGCGACGCGCCAGCGCGCGATACAGCCGCCCGGGCACGCTGCCGATCCACTGGAACAGGGACGGCAGCACCAGGTACGCCACCGGCACCACGAACAGCGTGAGGGCGGTCGAGAAGAACACGCCGCCCACGATCGCGTAGCCCAGCGGCTTACGCGCCGCCGAACCAGCACCGGAGCCAAACGCGACCGGCAGTGCGCCCATGATCGTCGAGACCGACGTCATGAGAATCGGCCGCAGCCGGATTCGGCCCGCTTCGAGGACCGCCGCGACGACATCGAGTCCTTTCTCCCTGAGCTGGTTCGTATACTCGACGAGCAGAATCGAGTTCTTACAGACCAGTCCGATGAGGAGAATCATCCCGATTTGGCTGTACAGGTTCATCGTCGCGCCCGAAAAGCCCAGCAACCGCCCGATGAAGGTGGGCGTCAGGAGCGCCACCACTTTCAACGTCGCCAGCGCACCGGTCACGGCGAGGGGGACGGCCAGCAGCACCGTCCACGGGTGCAGCAATGATTCGAACTGCGACGCGAGCACCATGAAGACTACGATGAGCGCAATCACGAACGCGAAGTAGATCGCGCTCCCGCTCTCCTTGTATTCGCGTGATTCTCCCGCGAGCGCCGTCGTGGTCCCCGGAGGCAGTATCTGGCGCGCGACCGCGTCGATCGAATCGAGCGCTTCACCCTGCGCGAGCCCCGGCAGCAGCGACGCTGACAACGTGAATGCGGGGATCCGATTGAAGTGGTTGATCTGCCGCGCCCCCACACCTTCCTGCACGTGGGCCAGGGCGTCGAGCTGGACCAGTTGCCCGCCCTTGCCCCGCAGGTAGATCCCGTCCATGTCGCTCGGCGTCGCGCGATCCTTGGGATCGAGCTGCACCATCACGTAGTACAGCTTGTCGTTGCGCGTGAACGTGCTGACCCGGCGTCCACCCAGGAACGTCTGCAGCGCACTCGCCACGTCACGCACCGGCACGCCCAGGTCCTCGGCACGGTCCCGGTCGAACGTCACGCGCAGCTCCGGTTTGTTCACAAAGAGATCGGTCTGGACGTTGGCGAGGCCCTTGACCTGCTGCGCGCGCCCCACGAATGGTCCCATGATCTCGGTGAGCTTCGCGAAATCCGGGTTCTGTACGACGTACTGGATTGGTTGCGAGAACCCGATCGCGCCGGGGGCATAGGGGAAGGCCTGGACCCCGGGAATACCGAAGTAGACCTGTGGAAACAGCGCCGTTACGGTTTGCTCGACCGTGGCCTTCCGCTCGCTCCAGTCCTTCATGATCACGCCGACGAATGCGCTGTTCACGCCGCCCGCGAATCCCCCGACGATCGTGAAGTAGCCGTGCACACCGGGCGTCTTGCTGATGATGTCCTCGACCCGCCGCACGTAACCGTCCGTGTAATCGAGGGACGCGCCTTCAGGACCTCGCACGACGACCAGGAAGAAGCCACGATCGTCGCTCGGGATGAGCTCGTTTTGCAAGCGGGTCGGCGGGAATATGAGAAACAAGAATACCGACACCACCACGACGACCAACGTCCCGCCGAGCACCGCGACCCGATGCGTGACCGCTCGCCGCAGCAGGCCGATGTAGCGCTCCGACAGTGCGTTGAAGCCACTCTCGAACATCTGGAAGACCTGGCCATGCTGGTGCTGCATCCGCAGGATCTTGGCGCAGAGCATCGGCGTGAGCGTCAGCGCGACGAAGCCCGAGATCACGACGGCGCCCGCGACGGCGATGCCGAACTCGGAGAGCAACCGGCCCGCGGTGCCCGTCAGGAACGCGAGCGGCGTAAACACCGCCACCAGCGCGATCGTCGTGGCGATGACCGCGAACCCGATTTCGTTCGTCCCGCGCAACGCCGCGTCCTCGGCATTCTCGTGCAGCTCTTCCTGGTGGCGGAAGGCGTTCTCGAGCACGATGATCGCGTCATCCACCACGATGCCGATCGCGATCGTCAGTGCGAGCAGGGTAAAGTTGTTGATCGAAAAGCCGAGGAAGTACATGATCGCGAACGTCGCGATGATCGACGCCGGGATGGCGAGTCCCGGGATGATGGTCGCCCAGACGTTGCGCAGGAACACGAAGATGATCAGCACGACGAGGATCGCGGCGATGACCAGTGTGCTCTTCGCGTCAACGATCGAGTGCGTCACGAACACCGACCCGTCGTACGCACTGTGCAACTTCACGCCGAGCGGCAACGCCTGCTGGATAGCGGGGAGCGCTTCGCGAATGTTGCGCGCGACATCGATGAGGTTCGCCTTCGACTGCCGGACCACCCCGATGGCCACCGACGGAGATCCGTTGTACCGGAAGATCGAGCGGTCGTCTTCCGGGCCGAGCTCGACCCGGGCCACATCCTTGAGCTTGATGAGCTGGCTGCCTTGGCTCGCCACCACCATTTCGCCGAATTCCTGCGGCGTTTTGAGCTCGCCCAGCGAGCGCACGGAGAATTCGCGCCGCGTGGATTCGATCCGGCCGGCGGGGATCTCGACGTTGCGCGAGACGATCGAGCCCTCGACGTCCTGCACCGTGAGGCCGCGCGCCGACAGCGCCGCGGGCTGCACCCACACGCGCATCGAGTAGCGCCGCTCGCCAAAGATGCCGGCGCTGCCGACGCCCGGCAGGCTCTGGAGTCGCGCCTTGACGACCCGGTCCGCGATGTCGGAGAGCTGCATCAGGTCGTAATTCTCGCTGGAGAGCGCCAGCCAGAAGAACGGCTGCGCGTCGGCCGACTGTTTCGCGATCACCGGCTCGAGCACGTCCACCGGCAGGCGGCCGCGCACGCGCGACACCTTGTCGCGCACGTCCTGCGCCGCGACCTCCACCGGTCGGTCGAGCGTGAACTCGAGCGTGATGTTGCTCGTCTGTTCCGCCGACGCGCTGCTCAGGGTACGAAGGCCCTGAATCGTGGACAGCTCCTCTTCGAGCACGTCGGTGACGGCGGTCTCCACCACCTGCGCGTTGGCGCCGGGGAGCACGGTCGTCACCGAGATCACCGGGGGATCGATGTCCGGCAGCTCGCGCACGGACAGCCGGGTGTAGCCAATGACCCCGAACAGCACCAGCGCGGCCGAGAACATGCTGGCGAGGACGGGGCGGCGGATCGAGACCTCGGAGAGCTTCATAGTCGCTTCTCGTTTTGGGGCTCAACAACAAGCCGGCGGGCAATCGCAGAACTTACGCGTCCCGGGGGAGAATCGTTCCGCACAGACTTCAACGTAACGGTCACAGTAACACGACGGTTCCGCCCCCGGGAATTCGACACTAGGTTAGGAGTCTGTCCGGGAGGGCTGGCCGAATGGTATGGCACCGGTCTTGAAAACCGGCGGGCGAAAGCCCTTACAGGTTCGAATCCTGTGCCCTCCGTCATACCCCGAAAATAAACCGAAGTCGAGGGGGCTCGCAAGAGACCCATGACAGCGCCGCGTGAAATGCAGTTCCTGCTGGCCGGGCCGGAAAAGCGCCTGCTGACGGCGCTCGCCGTGCACGTCCCCCGTTCCATCCGCTCGAACCATCTGACCGTACTCGGCACTCTGGGCGCGGTTGCGGCCGGCACGGGTTACGCTCTCTCGGGGCTCCACGCCGCATGGCTCTGGCTGGCGACCCTCGGGCTCGCCGTCAACTGGCTGGGCGACAGCCTCGACGGCACGCTCGCCCGGGTGCGCCAGACCCAGCGTCCCAAGTACGGTTACTACCTGGACCACATCGTGGACGCCTTCTCGACCACGGTCATCGGGCTCGGCATCGGTCTCTCACCATACGTAGACGTGAGCATCGCCCTCGGCCTCGTGGTGGCGTACCTCGCCCTCTCGATCAACGTGTACCTCGAATCCACGGTCTTCGGAGTGTTTCGACTGGCGTACGGTCGGATTGGCCCCACCGAGGTGCGGATCATCCTCGTGCTCTTGAACACCGCCGCCCTGGTCTACGAAGCGACCACCACGACGCGCTCCCTGTCCCTCACCCGGGCGGCGAATTGGGGGATGACCGTGGTGCTCGTGGGGATGATTGTCGTGCTCGTGGCCCGTTTCGCGCACAACATACGCCGCCTGGCGAAGCTCGAGCCCCAACGCTTTCGCTGGTGGGAGTAACGCCCTGCCCTTTTGCGCCTAACGCGCTGCCTGCCAGGTCCCCAGGAGCGTGCCGCTCGCACCCTGCAGGAGGCACTTGGCGTGGCCCACCAGTTGGATAGCGGGCATCCCGGTGACGCTCGCCTCATACTCGCAGTTCGCGTCCACGATGAAGCGGATCGTCTGGCCGATCACGTGGCCGCCCTGCACCGTGCCTGAGTCGGCGTTATCGACGGCGCCCCCGGGGATGTGGCAGACGCCGCTCTGGCCGTACCGCCCGCTGAACTGGTCTCCCATCTGGGTGATTTCGTAGCTGCCGGTGTCGGCGCAGGTGATGCCGTGGGAGCGATCCTCGAGCGTTTCGGTGAACTCCCAATGGCCGCCCACGTCGGCGGTGTTGGCGTCCGTGCCCGCGTTGCAAGCGGCAGTCGCGAGGAGGAATACGAGGCCCTTGGGCCGCATGGCTTGAGGATGTGCCTTCCCGGGCGCGGCGTCAACCACTTACAATTCCTGCGAATGGCATCCCTCATCGACGAGATTCGCTCCCTCAAACGGGAGCGACACGCCGCGATTCTGGCGCACAACTACCAGCGGCCCGAGATCCAGGACCTGGCCGACGTGGTCGCCGATTCACTGCAAATGGCCCGCCGGGCCAGCGCCATCGACGCACCCGTGATCGTGATCTGCGGCGTGCATTTCATGGCCGAGACCGCCGCGATCGCGAATCCGGACAAACGGGTCCTGATCCCCGAGCCGGGGGCGGGGTGCTCGCTGGCGGAGACGATTCAGGCCGCCGACGTGCGACGCTGGCGTGCCGAGCACGAGGGTGGCCTCGTCGTCTCCTACGTGAACACGAGCGCGGCGGTCAAAGCGGAGTCGGACTACTGCTGCACCTCCGGCAACGCCGTCGCCGTCGTCAACGCGCTCCCGCCCGACGTCCCCGTGCTCTTCCTCCCGGACTTCTTCCTCGGCCAGTACCTGAAGCGCGTGACGGGCCGCACCCTCGACGTGTGGTTGGGCGAATGTCACGTGCACGCGGGCCTGACACGCGAGCTGCTCGACGAAAAGCGGGCGGCGTATCCCGACGCCGAGTTCCTGGTGCATCCCGAGTGCGGCTGCGTCACCAGCGCCATGTACTACGCGGAAGCGGAGGGCGACGTCGCCGGCGGACGCACGCGTATCGTGTCGACGGAGCAGATGATGACCCGAGCGCGGCGCTCGCCCGCGCGCCGCTTCGTCGTGGCGACAGAGACCGGCGTGCTGCATCGCCTGCGCCGGGAGAATCCCACCAAGGAGTTCATGGCCGCCGCGGAATCGGCCGAGTGCCGGTACATGAAGATGATCACCCTCGAGAACCTGCGGGACTCGCTGCGCGACTTGAAGCACGAGGTGAAGGTGCCGGCCGAGACGGCGGCCCGGGCCCGCCGCGCGATCGAGCGGATGCTGGCGATTGGCTGAGCACGCTCCGCTGGGGCTCGACGCCGTTAGGCGGGCCCTGGCCGAAGACCACGCCGTCGACGACGTCACCACTCCCCTGCTCGGTAGCGCCGCTCAGGCCCCCGCAACGGGCCGTTTCGTCGCCGAAGCCGGCTGTGTTGTCGCGGGACTGTCCGTCGCCGCACTGGTGTTCCGAGAGCTCGATGCAGATGCCGTCATGCGGCCGGCCGTCGCCGACGGCGACCGAGCGGGCGCGAGGACTGTCCTCGCGACGGTGACGGCGCGCGCCAGGAGTCTCCTCGCGGGGGAGCGCGTCGCGCTGAACTTCCTGCAGCGGCTCTCCGGGATCGCCACGATGACTCGCGCGTTGGTCGAGGCCGTCGCCGGGACCGGCGCGCAGATCACCCACACCCGGAAGACGACACCCGGGCTCCGCGACCTGGAGCGCTACGCCGTGCGGATGGGCGGTGGCGTGGACAACCGCGGCTCGCTTGCCGAGGCGGTGATGTGGAAGGACAATCACTGGGTGTTGCTGGGGCGTGGGACGCAGGGCGTGGGGCGTGGGCTGAGGGACGTGCTGGCCCAAGCTCCCACGACGATGGACATCGTGGTCGAGGTCGAGAGCGACGCGCAGCTGGAGGAAGCGCTCGCGGCGGGCGTCACGCACATACTCGCGGACAACCGCTCGCCGGCCACGATCGCTGCGTGGGTGCGGCGCGTCGGGCCGGGCGTCACGATTCAGGCGTCGGGAGGCATCACGGCGGCGAACGTGGCGGCGTACGCGCGGGCCGGGGCGCAGCTCATCAGTGTGGGCGCGCTGACACACTCGGCGGCGGCGGCCGCGATCGGCTTCGAGTTGCAGAGCTAGCGGAGGCGCCCATTACGGCACCAGGTCCACCGGCGCGCGGTGATCGACCAGCTCGACGCGCACCGGACATGCGCGCGAGGCCCCGAAGCACTTATGCCCATCGAACGTGACCGCCGCTGTCCAGCGGCCGCGCGCGGTGGCGAAGACCACAGTGCCGACGGGATGCGCATCAGAAACGCCACCAGTGTCCACCCGCATGCCTTTGACCCTGAACCAACCTCTTTCCATCACGCTGAGCTGCTCGTCAAAGATGAGATCACCGCCGTCGTGATCCATAATGTCGAGCCGCATCCGTACCACGCGCCCTTGGGGGTCGGCCAGCGCCTCGAAGTTCCCCTGGGGGAAGCTCACATAGCGTGAGCACCTGCGCAGGCCCAGGGCGAGCGTGTCGCACCGGCCCCACGGGATGTTGTCCTGGCGGATGAAGAACTGCTGCAGCGCATCGAGGCGCATTCCCAGGGGCAGGCCCCAGAGGCGGAACGGAGACAGCCTCGCCCCGTCGGGGCCGGCACACCCGGCGGTGAGCGTCACGGCGCAAAGAGCCAAGAGGGTACGGCAGCGGGATGGCATGATCGACAAGATACCGCAGGATACCTGAACCGAGTAACTTGTAGCGCGGCAGTTGCTGGAGGGGTGGCCGAGTGGCTGAAGGCGGCGGTTTGCTAAACCGTTATGGGGCTTTAAAACCCTATCGGGGGTTCGAATCCCCCCTCCTCCGTCGCAACATCCCGCCTGCTAGAACGTGATGGCGA
>Ga0193723_1001190_pt1 | contig 10115 bp, 9 predicted proteins | sample H2m2metaG_FD_143042 | JGI IMG/M metagenome (GOLD analysis project Ga0193723, IMG submission 143042) | Soil microbial communities from a riparian zone of the East river system, Colorado, United States - H2m2 | ecosystem: Environmental > Terrestrial > Soil > Riparian zone | place: USA: East River... | reverse complement strand
CGGCGGCCTTCCAGCCGCCGAGGGCGACCTGGAGATCGCCTCTCCTTGAAAGAATCATCGCGCCATGCGCATCGCGGTTTCGTACGCGTCCAACAATCGCGCTCGAAAATGGTCCCAGGTAAAATTCTCGACGACGCGACGTCTGGCAGCGGCCCCCATTTCCTTCACGATTTCCGGATGCCGATATAAATGCTCCAGCGCCGTCGCAATTGCGTTCACGTCTCCCGGCTTTACGATGATTCCCTCGATTCCATTACGGACCACATCGCCCGCCTCGTGCGTGGTGATCTGCGGCAATCCGCACGCCGCCGCTTCGTACGTGACTTTCGCGCTGCCTTCCCATTGCGAGGGGAAAACGTGGATTGTCCCCTGGTTGAGATAACTCTCCGGGTCGCGCACAAACCCGACAACACGAATATTATCCCGCCAGAACTCCTTTAGAAATGGCTTCGCTTCGTCGTGCACAAACCCGACTAGCCACAGCTCGGCATTTGACAGATTGAGGCGGTGCCACGCTTCGAGCACGTGTTGAACTCCCTTTCGTTTGATCAATGCGCCGGCAAACACGGCACGAAATTTTTCCGGGCGCGTGCCTGGCTTGAAGCGATCCACATCCACTCCGCGGGGCAGATAAAACAGCTTTTCCGCTGGAAAACCGCGCACGCGAAACGTGTGGGCTGCCTTGTCTGATAAGACCAGCAAAAGATCAGCGAGCTCATATTCCTTCACAAACCGCTTCCGCTGGAGCAATAGCCGGTTTTTCCACCTCTCAAACCTCGGAACATCGCCTGTCGGTTTTGCCTTCTCGGGTTGGTGGATTTTCTGCTTGCCACCGTCGCGATGCCAGGTCGGGATTTCGACAATGGACGGGATGCCGAGTCGTTTCGCTACTTGCAGCGAGCGCAAGCAATCGCCCGACCAGCTATGAAACAGATCGTAACGCCCGGTCGCTAGTTGCCGTGAAGCGATCCAGTCGAGATATTTCTTCTTCGCTCCGTAATAATAAGGCCGGTCAAGAAAGGAGATCAGTCGCACCGGATGCCACCGCAGCGAGTGGATGAATGAAGCAGGGATCTCCTTCTGCCGGTTGTCATAGGCGACTGCTTTACCCAGAAATCCTCCGCGATATGATGCACGCAGCGTTTCAAATGCGTCCGTATCGAGACCAGAACCGCCAATCCGGGCGAAGATCGAATACAACAAACGCCGGGGTAATGTACGCACCACAGGCGCCGGACAGACCGGTGGCGCAGGAGGATTTAGGGTTTCACCCAGCATTGGCTTACAAGTATTCTGGCGAACGCGGAGCGTGTAAAGTGGGCTGTTGTATCATGTCGAGCGGAGTCGGAACACCGCTGATTGTTAATTTGGAGAGCGGCGGTCATCTACAGGTTAAGGGATTTGATTCGCTCTGCTTCCGTTCCCTCACCCTTCGGCCTTCCCGTCTATCTCGTGGCTTCCCCAGCCGCTCGATTCTCTACTAAACTTCGGTTGGGTGGAAATGGCAGAGAAACAAAAACTCAGAATCGCTTTCGTTCGCCGGGGTTATTCGCGGAGCGGTGGCGCTGAGGCTTACTTGAAACGACTTGCCGATGGAATCGTAAAAGCCGGCCACGAGGTCCAGCTTGTGGCCACGAATGAATGGCCCGAGGAACAATGGCCATTTGGATCGATAAAACGCCTGGGGGGGACGACCGTAATCGGGTTTGCTGACGAGCTAGAGCAAGTCCGACCGCAGTTGCAGTGCGATGTTTTGTTTAGCCTCGAGCGCGTCTGGAGTTGCGATGTCTACCGGGCAGGGGACGGAGTTCACCGCGCCTGGCTTGCGCGCAGGAGAAAATTCGAGGTCCCATTGAAGCAATTTGTCCGCGGCGCCAGCCGAAAGCATCGCGATTTGTTACAACTGGAGGAATCGCTTTTTGAGAAGCGGAAGGCTGGGCGGGTGATCGCCGCTTCGCAAATGGTCGTGAAGGAGATCACCGATCTTTACCGTTATTCGGCGGACAAGATCGATGTCGTGCGCAACGGCGTTCCGCTCGACAGATTCCGGTTCGATCCCGAGCTTCGCGAAAAATCTCGCGCGGAGTTGAAACTCAAGCAGGACCAAATTGCGCTGTTGTTTGCAGGTTCGGGCTGGGAGCGCAAAGGCTTGCTGTTTGCAATCGAAGCGATGGCGCTCTGCAAGAACCGAAAAATGCGGCTGCTGGTCGCCGGCCGGGGAGAAGCAGGGCCGTATAAAACGACGCGCCTGCGGTTCTGGCGCGAGGATCCTGTACAATTTCTCGGCGAAGTTGCAGACCTTGTGCCGGTCTACGCGGCTGCGGACATCTTCATTTTGCCCACAATTTACGACCCTTTCTCCAATGCCTGCCTCGAAGCGCTGGTCAGTGGGTTACCAGTAATCACAACGCGTTCCAACGGGTTTAGCGAAATCATCGAAGACGGGGTCCACGGGTCGATTGTCGATAACCCAGCAAATCTAGTCGGCTTGCGCGACGCTATTCGATTTTGGTCAGATCCCTCGCGCCGCGATGCAGCCCGTTCGGCTAACATCGAGCGCGCATCGCAGTTCGATATTTCGAAGAATGTCGCGCAAACGCTTGAGATTCTGACACGCGTCGCGCCGTGAAGTCCGCTGTCCTCAGCAAATTGGTCGGTCAGATTAGCCAGCCAGCGCGGCATCCGCGTCGGGGAAAATCTGAAAAACCTGATCGAGCCGCGAGATTTCGAAGATCGAGCGCACGGTTTCCTGCAATCCGGCCAGCATGAATTTGCCTCCGTAGCCTTCCACCTTCTGCATCGCTTGAATCAGGGCCGCGAGCCCTGCGCTGTCGATGTAGCTCACGTCGGAAAGATCGACTACCAACCGCTCAGGTTTCTTGTCGATCACGTCGTTGAGCGCCGCCGTGACCGTCGGGGTCACGTGCAAATCGATTTCGCCCTTGAGCGGCACAACGTTGGAACGACTCTGACGCGGCATGGCATTTGATGAGGCTGGGTCTTTTTTCATTTCACCGTGCAATTCGTGAATGGATCACCATCCGAGTGTGTCCATGATTGTTTCCACGTTTGAGAGATCATCAATCAGAAAATCGGGGTGATGCTTTGCAAGCTCATCCCGGCCCCATCTTCCCGTTGCGACCGCGATCGTCCGCGCGCCGAGGGCTTTGCCGCATGCGATGTCGCGCGGGGTGTCGCCAATAACGTCGATCTCGGACGCGGCGAACTCCCGCCCGTGCTTCTCCTTCGCGCGGGCGCGAGCGAATCGGCCGAGCTCGTTTCGGTCGCGGTGATCATCGGCAAATGCGCCGAATTCGAAAAAATGCCAGACACCGTAGTGATCGAGTTTTAGTCGCGCACCGCGGGACACATTCCCGGTGAGAAGCGCCAGCACGACGTGCGGCCGCGATTTGAGCCGTTCGAGTAACTCCAACACTCCGGGAAGCAGTTTGCCTTTTCGGCGCGGCAGTTCCAACGAAAGGAAATGCACGTAGCTGTCCAGGAACCCGCTCACGTTTTCGTTAATCGCAGGAATTTTATGCTTGTTAAGAATGCTGAGGACAATTCCCGAGTCGGTCATGCCCGCGATCTCGATGTCGTGCAGATCGTCATCGATTCCGAACCGCTCTTTAAATGCAAGTATCAGTGCGTGGATGCCCGCGCCGCCTGAATGGATCAACGTGCCGTCGATGTCGAAAAGCAACAAGCGCTTTGTTCGCGTTGTTGTCCCGAGCGAAGTCGAGGGATCCCGGTGAACCATCCCCGATTTTGGCACGAGATTCGGGTGACTCAAAGCGTTGGTGCGTGCATCAGTAGTACTGCAATAATACTTCCTAGAAAGACGAGGAGCACAATTCCCAGGCCGATAAGAATTCCAGTGCGCACCGGGTCGTTCCGCTGTTCCTGGCGGCGAAGGGGAGATGCGCTGCTCAAATGGTGCAACTCTGCGCCAGCTTCCGCGAATTGAGCCTTGATCTCCTCAGGCTTCGGCAACGGCTTTGAACCACCGGCTTCCGACGATTCATATCTCGCTTCGGCTGCGCCAAAGCGAATCCGATCATCAAACCGCAGCACGGCTTCCGTTACGGGCTTGCCGTTGACACGTGTGCCGTTAGTCGAGTCGAGATCCTTTAATCGATACGTGTCGCCTTCCAGAAGCAACTGCGCGTGATGCGTCGAGATGGACGGATCGTTGACGACGATCGTGTTATCCGGTCCGCGACCGATGGTGATCGCCTCGTCCACCAGCTCATGTGGCGTGCCCGAAATGATGAGCTTTGGCATGCCTCTGACTTTAACCGAAGAGGAGAGCGCGACAAATAGCGTGGTCATGGCGATTGACCGCGCACAACCAGACTCGGATAGTGGCGCTTCCATGGCCATTGAGTTGACGCGTAATTTTTGCATCATCGCGCACATCGACCACGGCAAGACTACGTTGTCGGACCGATTGCTGGAGCGCACGGGCACGATCCAGGAGCGCGAGAGGCAGGATCAGCTACTTGATTCGATGGATTTGGAACGGGAGCGCGGGATCACGATCAAAGCGCATCCGGTGGCGATGCGTTATACGAGTAAGTCAGGCGAGACTTATCGACTGAACCTGCTCGATACACCCGGGCACGTCGATTTCGCCTATGAAGTTTCGCGCAGCCTCGCCGCATGTGAGGGCGCGGTGTTGGTCGTTGACGCGGCGCAGGGCGTGGAAGCGCAAACGGTGGCGAACGTTCATCTCGCTCACAAACAGGGTCTCACCCTTGTTCCGATCATCAACAAGATCGACCTGCCAAATGCTGACGTTGCCGCGGTGAAGCGCCAGTTGGAAGAAATCTTGGCCATTCCTGCGGAGGAAGCGATCGAAGCGAGCGCGAAAATGGGAATAGGTATCGAGGAAATTCTCGAGGCCATCGTCACACGGGTTCCGGCGCCAGAACCGCCGGCGGACAAGACGCTGCGCGCTCTGGTGTTTGATTCGGTGTTTGACGTTTACCGCGGCGTCGTTGGGTACGTGCGTGTCGTTTCGGGAACGATGGAAGCGAATCACGCAATCATGTTGATGAACAACAACTCGCGGTACGAGATCAAGGAGGTGGGCGTGTTTACGCCGAAAATGCTTCCGCAGGAAAAGTTAAATCCCGGTGACGTCGGGTATTTCATCGCAAACATCAAGACGACTGCAGACATCAAGATCGGCGACACCATCACCGACCAGCGCCACCCCGCGCGCGAGTCGCTTCCCGGTTTTCAGGAAATTCATCCAATGGTGTTCAGCGGCATTTATCCGATTAACACGGGGGACTTCGAACATTTGAAAACCGCAATCGGGAAACTGCGCCTGAATGATTCCGCGTTTGTGTATCAACCGGAAAGCTCAGTCGCCTTGGGCTTCGGGTTTCGTTGCGGATTTCTCGGGCTACTCCACATGGAGATCATTCAGGAACGGCTCCGGCGCGAGTACAACATGGACATCATCGCGACGAGCCCAAGCGTGGTCTATGAGGTGCTGACGACACGCGCAGAAAAACTGTTGATCGATAATCCAGCTCACCTGCCCGACCTGAGCATGATCCAGGAGATTCGGGAGCCGATCGTAAAAGCATACGTGCTTTGCCCGAATGAAAACATCGGTGACATCCTGCAATTAATTCTGGAGAAGCGCGGACAAATGGAACGCACCGAATCGCTCGACACGCGCCGGGTGATGTTGCATTGCGAATTGCCGCTCAACGAAATTCTGGTCGATTTCAACGACAAGATTAAAAGCATGACGCGCGGCTACGGTTCGATGGATTACGAGCATGCCGGCTACCGGGCCGCGAAATTGGTAAAGCTGGATCTGCTCGTCAACGGTGAGCCGGTCGATGCGTTTTCGACAATCGTGCATAAGGACCGTGCCGAGTCGCGCGGACGCCAACTGGCGGCCAAACTGAAGGAAGTAATCCCGCGGCAGCTGTATCAGGTGGCGATCCAAGCCGCCATCGGCGGGAAAATTATTGCGCGCGAAAGTGTTTCCGCGTTACGAAAAAATGTCACCGCGAAATGCTACGGAGGGGACATCACACGCAAACGGAAATTACTCGAGAAACAAAAGGAAGGAAAAAAACGAATGAAAAGCATCGGGAAGATCAACATTCCTCAGGAGGCGTTCATTGAGGTGCTGAAAGCGCAATGAACCTCTTTGTCGTGTCGACCGAAGTGGAGGCATCTCTGGATTCTGCTCCAGAATTAGCAAGAGATTGCTCGACTTCGCTTGGAATGGCAGAACGGTAGTCGATTCAATTCATGTTTACGCCGCGCCACATCAAACATAGCCGGCTGCTTTTGCGGCACGCCCGGAAGTACCTTCGTTATAAGCACGACAAACTCAGCGGTGCGGACCGCGAACAAATCGTCTCCGAAATGCAGACGCTTCGCGAAGCCCTGCGATCGAGAGACCGGCAGAAAATTCACAGCGCAGCCGAGACACTTGATAAGACGCTTCACAAACTCACACCGGTGACATGGGAATCGCATTGGCGAGAAAACTGCGAAGTGATTTTGGTTGCGATCGTGATCGCGGTGGGGATTCGCTCTTATTTTCTCCAGCCGTTCAAAATTCCGACCGGCTCAATGCAACCGACGTTAAACGGAATTATCGGTCACCCGAGCACCGAGCCGCCGCCAAATATTTTGCGACAGATTGTCGAATTCGTTGTTATGGGTCGCAATTACATCAACGTGGTGTCGCGTGAGGACGATCAGATTTTCGAGATTGTGCCAAAGAAAGTAGCCTTCTTTTTTACTTTTTCGCGATTGGTGTGTGAGCGGCAAAGCTTTCTCGTATACGCCTCGCCCGACACCCTTCGTCAGGATTTCAACGTCTTTCCCGGTCGGCTTTTTCATCGTGGCGAAGTTATCGCCCGAGGCGCGATCGACACGGGCGACCAGGTGTTTGTCGATAAATGCAGTTACAACTTTGTTAAGCCGCATAACGGGGATGTTTTTGTCTTCAGAACAAATGGGATTCCGGGCATTCGCGAGGACCCGGTCGCGGGCCCGCCGTTTTACATCAAGCGGTTGGCTGGTCTGCCCGGCGACCAGTTGCGCATCGATCCGCCGTTTCTCTACATCAACGGCAAAAAGGCCCTGGGTTACGGGTTCGAGAGGGTGATGTCGGCGCGACCGCCGTACCGCGGCTATGCGCCCGGCCATGATTTCCTGTCCAAGCCCGATCAGACGTACAAGGTGCCCCGCGACGGTTATTTTGCCATGGGCGATAACAGTTATAACAGTTTCGACAGCCGCTATTGGGGGACAGTCCCGGTGGAGAACCTGGTCGGCCGAGGGTTATTTGTTTACTGGCCGTTTTACCCGCATTGGGGACTTATTCGTTAGGCCGATGATGGAGTGATGGAGTAATGGAGTTTTGGAGTGATGTTCTGACTCGCATTGCTCCACTCCCAATTTGCGCTGAGGTGGGGCAAGCGGTGCCCGGCGTTTACGGTTGGCTTGGACTTTGCGGTGGTTACGCGCTGGTAATGCTTTTTGCGCCAGTGCGGCGAGCGCTCGTTGACGGTCTTCACTGCCTTGGGCGTTACCACCGGATTTGGATCACTTTCACGGTCCTTGGGTTTGGCTATTTCGTCTTTCAGTTTGTCACTTTCACGCCAATCCGGAACTGGGCGGACTTGGAGCTGAGCCAAATCACTTCGTTGCCGCAGTGGGCCTGGCCAAGATTGAGTGAGATATGGACGGAGACTCTATTGCCTGCACTAGAGGGCGTGGCGGGAATTTTCGACAACGCCACTACCACCTATCCGCTCTCCGTCATCGCAGCGGTTTTGATGATTGTGAACTGGCGCGGATTGCACGGCGCCTTGGTGCGCGCGCTGCGGAAACGTTACGGCTTCTGGGGCTATCTGGTTTATTTGATTCTGTTGCTGAGCGCGCTGGCGTCGCTGCTGAAGCCCATCGTCTTCTGGCGATTACCGGAAATGAGTGGCCTTTTGCCTGCAGCGGGTCTCCTGCAGGTGTCGGCTACGGTGGATGCGACCGCATTTATTTTCGAATATCTCGTGGGCGTTTACATCCAGGTCTATCTCATCACTGTGTGTCTGGCCTGGATAAGGGGCTTGAGCTTTGAAGAGGGTGAATTGTTCCGCTTCGCCATGAGGCGGTTCAGCTATGTGTTGGAATGGGCGGGCATTGTGGTTGCGGTGAGCACGTTGATCCTCCGGCTGCCGCTCGTGCTTGCCTACTTCATCAATATCCCGCGAGTCCTCGACTACTTGCCCATTGCGCGGTTTCTTATGAGCGGGTTGATCATCGCGTTTTGTTCGGTCCAAATCTCGCTGGTGCTGCACAACGAAACACTGATCGAAGCGATGCGAGCGCACGTTCATTTCATCCAAAAAAATGCCGGTCGTCTCGCATGGTTTCTGGTGATTTGCGCTATCCACTTTTATGGCATCATGGCGTTCGACGCCATTCTGCGCGGCGCGATCGCCGATCGATTGGGCGCGCTTTTACTGTGGAAATTCAGTTTCGTGTGCCTGCGAGGCGTGGTGACGGGCTGGTTGTTGGCTTCGTGGGTCTGCCTGTTTCGGCAATGCGAAACAGGCAGAATTCACCAGGAAAAATGGATTCAATATTGATCAAACAGGTTGCGAGGAGGCGAACGTGAATGCGGCCACCATCACGCGCCAGAGCAAATCGAATCTGGCCCTGGCTTTTGTTTCGTTAGGCCGTGAGCGCAAACGCGACATCACGATTTTCTACGCGTTCTGCCGTGTGGTCGATGACATTGCCGATTCGGCGGAACTGAGCGTCATCGAGAAACGAGTGCGTCTGGCGAATTGGCGTCAGATGCTTCGCACCAGCGCTCCGGATGAGCCGCTGCTTGCCCGCGATGTGCGGCAATTGATGCACAAATATTCGCTGCCGCCAGAGATGCTGGAGGAAATTATTTCCGGCGTGGAAATGGATTTGAGCATCCTGCGATATTCCACCTTCAAAGAGCTTCGCGTCTATTGTTACCGCGTCGCCAGCGCAGTTGGCCTGGTGAGCATCGAAATTTTCGGCTATCGAAATCCGCGCTGCCGAGAATATGCGATCGATCTTGGGCTCGCCTTGCAAATGACAAACATCATTCGCGACGTCGCGAATGATGTTCAGGCAGGCCGCATTTATCTGCCGCAGGAAGATCTGGCGCGGTTCCATTATTCGGAAACGGAGCTGGCGAAACAACAGTACAACGAGCACTTCCTCCAGTTGATGCAGTTCGAGGCGGCTCGCGCTAGAGAATTCTTCACCCGCGCGGCAGCTGAGCTCCCTCCTGAAGACCGCCGCACGATGGCGCCTGCAGAAATAATGGGCTCCATTTACCGCGCCCTGCTTCGACGGATTGAACTGGACAAATTCCGAGTTTTCGAAAAAGAATACCGCTTGAGCAGTCTGGAAAAAGCAGGTCGGATCACGACGCAGTTGTTCAAATCTTTTTTGAATTGGCCGCGTCGAGCATCCGTCTGACTTCCTGGCTGCGAAATATTACCAAGACAAACCTATGAAAATGAAATCTATGAGAATTCTGTCGGCGATCACGATTGCATTGGCTGTGCTCGGCACAACCCTGTACGCGCAAGGCACCGACACGCGCATTAGCCACCCGGTTATCGACGGGACAGCCATCACGAAGGCCGACGCTGAGAAGAAATATCCGCCGAAATCAGGAACTTATCCACCCGGGACTCGCGACGCGCATGATCCTTCCGGCGTTGTTTCGAGCCCATATCCGCCATATCAAAAGTACAATTGCTTGAAGATTAATCACGGCGGGTTGGTGCTCGACGTACGTGCGAAGCAAGTCTTTGTTTATCCCTAATACCGGTTCGGCCGGACAAAGGCTGAATTGAGGCGAGTCCGCGATATCTGCCGGGCTCCGCTGCCAACGTCGCAAACTAAAATCAAATTATGAGAACGACAATTCTCACGATTAGCTCGGTCATTGCAGTCAGTTGCTGCATGCTGACGTCATGTGACACTCCGGTAGGCCAGGGCGCAGCATGGGGTGCTGCCACCGGAGCAATCATCGGCGGCGCTGCGACTGGTAACGTGCGCGCCGCGTCAATCGGCGCAGC
>Ga0193723_1001189_pt1 | contig 10117 bp, 9 predicted proteins | sample H2m2metaG_FD_143042 | JGI IMG/M metagenome (GOLD analysis project Ga0193723, IMG submission 143042) | Soil microbial communities from a riparian zone of the East river system, Colorado, United States - H2m2 | ecosystem: Environmental > Terrestrial > Soil > Riparian zone | place: USA: East River... | reverse complement strand
CCGTGCGCGTCGAGCTCGAGTTCGGGCTCGGCAGTCACGAGTACCGGGTGGAGCGCGGGCTGAACGACGCGGAGCTCCATCAGGATGGAACGATCATCGCGAATTCGATCCGCGAAGTGACGGCCAAGTTGCAACGCGTCCTCGGCATGACGCACGAGGAGTTTTTCAACACGTACTTCACGGGTCAGAAGGAGCTGGCAGTGCTGGCCAACGCCAGCCGGCCCGAGCGCGCCGCGTTTCTCTCCCGCGTCCTCGGCTATGAGCGGCTGCGTCTGGCGCAGGAGCGCGTGCGCGAGAAGCGCAGTGCGTTGAGCCACGAGGTGGACGGACTCGAGACTGGGCTGCCACCCCGAAGCGAGCTGCAGAAGGAGCGGCGCGAGGCGGAGAAGCGGCTCACGGGGGCCCGGCGCGCGGCGGCCGATGCCGAAGCCGCGCGCAAGAAGGCCCAGGATGCCCTCACGGCAGAAGAGCCGCGCTGGCAGGCGTGGGTGACGCGGCGCGAGCGCACGCTCTCGCTCGAAGGCGATCAGAAGGTGGCGGAGTCGGGAGTGGTGGCGCAGCGGCAGGAGTTCCAGCGACTCGACAAGGAGTTGGCCGAGGCGCTGTCGGCGCGGGAGGAGCTGCGCAAGCTCGAGGCCGAAGTGGCGCCGATCACGCGGCTCAAGGCCGAGTTGGCGGAGCTCGATCGCCTGCATCAGGAGGACTCGGCGCGGCGCGAAGACCAGGCGAAGCTGACGGAGCTGGCGCGAGCGTTGAGTGCGCTGGACCGCCGCATCGCCGAGCTGGCCGACGCGGTCACCGCGATGGCGCGGGCCGAGAAGGAAGCGCGCGGCCTCGCGGAGCGTCTCGAGGCCGCCGACCAGGCGGCGGAGGAGCAGCAGGCCACCTGGGTTCGAGAAAAAGGGTACGCCGCCACGCGGCGCGAGGAGCTCCTCAAGCAGTATGACGAGGTGAAGGAGCAACGCGACAAGATTCAGCGCCTCGGTCCCGAAGGAGAATGCCCGACCTGCCGCCGGCCCCTCGGGGCCGAACACGCCGCGGTGCTCGGCGTCCTGGACCGGCAGCTCCAGGCGATCGTGGACGACGGCACGTACTTCCGGCAACGCCTCGAGCAGCTGGCGACGCCCCCGGAAGCCGTCACGCAGGCAGAGTCTGCGCGTGACGCGTTGCGCGAGGAGAGCCGCCGCGCCAGCGAGCGCGAGGGCACGCTGCGCGCGCAGGTCGCGGAGCGGGGACGGCTCGAGCGCGAGCGCGCGGAGGTTGTGAAACGCGCCGAGGCATTGGAGCGCCGCGTCGCCGCGCGACCCAGCGGCTACGATGCGCAACGCCACGACGCTGTGCGCGCCGAGCTGACCCGCCTGGAGCCGGTGGCGACGCAGGCGGCCGTGCTGGCGGCGCGAGCGGAACGGGCCGAGGTCCTCGTCAAGGAAGCGGAGCTCGCGGAGCGGGCCCTGTCAACCCGTGAAGCACTGGCACGCCAGCTGGCCGACGCGGTCAAGGCCGAGGGGTTCTCGGAAGCCAAGTTCAAGGCGGCGCGCGAGCGCCACGATCGGACGACGCACGCGTTGCGCGCCGCGGAGCTGTCGGTCGCTGAGTCGCGCGGCGAGCTGGTGGGGGCCGAAGGCGCGGTACGCGAGACGGAGCGCCGGGAAGGCGAGCGCGCGGCGCGCGAGCGGACGATTGCCGAGCGCAAGGCGGAGCTGCGGTTGCACCACGAGTTGGACCGCGCGTTCTCGGACCTGCGCGGCGACTTGAATGCGGCCATGCGGCCCGAGATCGGCGAGCTCGCGTCGGCGTTCCTCGCCGATTTGACCGATGGCCGGTACGACGAGGTCGACCTGGATGAGGACTACCGCGTGGTGGTGCTCGACGACGGGATCCCGAAGCCGGTGATCTCGGGCGGGGAGGAGGACATCGCGAATCTGGTGCTGCGCCTCGCCATCTCGCAGATGATCGCCGAGCGCGCGGGGCAACCCCTGTCGCTCCTCGTGCTCGACGAGGTGTTCGGCTCGCTCGATGAAACGCGGCGCCAGCACGTACTGGGGCTGCTCCGCCGGTTGGGCGATCGCTTCCCGCAGGTCATCCTCATCACGCACATCGAGCAGGTGCGCGACGGATTGGACCGCGTGATTCGCGTCGCCTACGACCCGGCCGCGGGCGCGAGCGTCGTGCGCGACGACACCGCTACCCTGGGAGGAGGGACCGCCGATGCGGGCGTGGCTGCCTGAGACCCGGGTCGCGGGCCCCGAGCCCGCCACGGAACGTGACATCGAAGGGCTCAATCGCGTGTTCGCGGAAGCGTTCACCGATCGCTATCGCCGCGACGGCCTCGTCGGCGTGCGCGTGCCGCAGCTCAACCCGCTCGTGTGGCGCTACGCCCTGCTGGGAGCCGGGGAGGGCGCGATGGTGTGGCGCGACGAGCACGATGAAGTCGCCGCGTTCAATGTCGCGCACCGCTCGGGGAGCGAGGGATGGATGGGGCCCCTCGCGGTGCGCCCCGACCGCCAGGGGACCGGGGTGGGGAAGACGATCGTCCGCACCGCCACCGACTGGCTGATCGATCGCGGCGCCCTAACCCTCGGCCTCGAGACGATGCCGCGCACGCCCGAGAACATCGGCTTCTACGCCCGCCTCGGCTTCTCGCCGGGCCATCTCACGGTCACGCTCACGAACGAAATCGCGACGCGCGGCCACCCGGCGCCGACGCTGCTGTCGCAGCGCGCCACGGACGCGAAGGACGCCGCGCTCGCCGCGGCGCGGGACCTCGCGGGGGCGCTCGCGCCGGGCTGCGATTTCTCGCGGGAGATGATGCTCTCCGCCGAGCTCGGGCTCGGAGACACATCGCTGGTCGACGGGGCCGACGGGCTCGACGCGATGGCCCTGTGGCACTCCGTGCCGCTCGCCGATACGCGCGCGCGCGACGAAGTGCGGGTGCTCAAGCTCGCGGCGCGCTCGGACCGCGCGTTCGAAGCCGCGATCGGCGGCGTCGAAGCGGCGGCCGCGAAGGCCGGGATTCGTCGGGTGGCGGTCCGTTGTCAGACGAAGTTCGCCGATGCGTTCAGCCGGCTCATCGCGCGCGGCTATCGCGTGCGCTGGACCGATCTGCGGATGAGCTACGAGGGCTACCCGGAACGCCACCCGACGAGCGGCGTGTTGTTCTCTAACTGGGAGATATGACCGCCGGGCTGATCATCTTCGCGGCGACGTACGTCCTCATCGCCGTTCAACGTCTACCCTTCGTTCATCTCAACCGTCCCGCGGCGAGCCTGCTGGGCGCGGTCGCCATGGTCGTGTTCGGCGTCCTGACGTTGCCGCAGGCGTACGCCGCGATCGACTTCGACGTCCTCGTGTTTCTGCTGGGGTTGATGCTGGTCGTCGGGTACCTCGAGGTGGGCGGCTTCTTCGAGTGGGCGGCGGAGTGGTTGCTGCGCCGCGCGCGCACGCCTGACCGCCTGCTGCTCGGTGTCGTCGTGGGAGGCGGTCTGCTGTCGGCGTTCTTCGTCAACGATACGATCTGCCTGATGGTGACGCCGGTGCTCCTGGCCGCGCTCGGCCCCCTGCGCGTGCGCCCAACGCCCTATCTCATCGGCCTCGCGATGGGCGCGAATGTGGGCTCCGTTCTCTCGATCACCGGCAATCCACAGAACATGCTCGTCGGGATCTGGAGCGGTGCGTCGTTCGGCGGATTCCTGCTCCGGATGCTCCCCGTGGCCTTGGGGGGCCTCGCGATCACGTACGGGTACCTGCGGTGGGCGTTCCGCGCCGACCTGCGCGAGCCGTTCCGGGAAGGATTGGCGACGGTACCGCTGTCACTCGACCGGCCGCTCGTCGCCAAAGGACTTGCGATGTTCGGCGTCGCGGTCGTCGCGTGGCTAGCGGGCGGGTCGCTGCCGCTCGTCGCCATCACGGTCGGGGCGCTGATGGTCGCGATCGCGCAGCGCGATCCGGCCTACGCGATCGACCGCATCGAATGGGCGTTGTTGTTGTTCTTTGCGTCGTTATTCGTGGTGATGCGCGGACTGGAGCAGACGGGCGCCGTGGCCTGGATCGACGGGCACGCCGTAACCCTGGCGCAGGGAGGCTCGGCGTGGAGCGGTGCGACGGCGGTGAGCGGCGTCATGCTGGTGCTGTCGAATCTCATCTCGAACGTCCCCGCCGTGCTGCTGTGGCGCAACACGGTGCCGACCCTGCCCGATCCCGACCTCACGTGGCGGATCGTGGCGATGAGCTCGACGTTCGTCGGGAATCTGCTGCTCATCGGGTCGATGGCGAACCTCATCGTCGCCGAGCGGGCGGAGGCTCGGGGCGTACGAATCGGGTTCGTTGAGTATGCGCGCGTCGGCGTACCCGTCACCCTGCTGACGATAGTGTGGGGGATCGCCGTGCTCGTACTGCTGCGGTAGCGCGCGCGCCACACCCGGCGACCGCTGTCGCCTTGGCGCCTCTGAGAACGGAACTTGCCTTCCGAACGGCAAGACCCTTCTCGAGGAGCTCCCTATGAGATGGCAATCCGCAGCAGCCGTCGCCGTTCTGTTGAGCGCGGGCCTCGCCGCCTGCCGCGACGCGACGACCCCCGACGTGCCCGCGGCGCCTCCCGCCGTGAGCGGAACCGTCGTCCCCGGGCAGTACATCGTCGTGTTCCGGGGCGGCGTCACCGATCCCGCGGTTCTCTCCACCCGCATGGCGAAGGCGCAGGGCGGGACGATCCGGTTCACGTACACGAGTGCGTTGCGGGGATTCGCGGCCCGTCTCTCCGACGACGCGGTGCGCGCGCTCGAGCAAGACCCGCTCGTCGCGTACGTGGAGCCGGACCGCGAGTTCCGCATCGACGTCACCCAATCCATGAATGCGAGTGGTGATCCCTGGGGGCTCGATCGCATCGACCAAACGGCACTGCCCCTGTCCCGGACGTACACCTACACGGCCACGGGAGCCGGCGTGCACGCGTACATCATCGACACGGGTATCTGGACGATGACCGCTGACTTTGGCGGCCGTGCCAACAACGTCTACGACGCGTTCGGCGCGACCGGGGAGGACTGCAACGGGCACGGCACGCACGTGTCGGGCACGATCGGTGGCGCGACTTATGGCGTGGCGAAGGGGGTCTCGCTGCACGGCGTCCGCGTGCTGAGCTGCGGAGGCGTGGGCCTGACGTCGCAGATCATCGCGGGGATCGATTGGGTCCGGCAGAACGCCGTCAAGCCTGCCGTCGCCAACATGTCGCTGGGCGGCGGCCTGTCGACGGCGCTCAACGATGCGACGACGAACCTCTGGAACTCGGGTGTCTTTGTAGCGGTCGCCGCGGGGAACGACAATGTCGACGCGTGTACGGCCTCGCCGGCGAGCGCGACCGGCGCGTTCACCGTTGCGGCGTCCGAGAAGACCGATGCCAAGGCTTCGTATTCGAACTGGGGAAACTGCGTCGAGGCGTACGCGCCGGGATCGGCGATCGTATCGGACTACCTGCTCGGCACGACGAACAGCCTGAGCGGGACGTCCATGGCCTCACCGCACGTCGCGGGCGTGGCGGTGCTCTACAAGGCGACCTTCGGCGACGCGCCCTCGGCGACGGTGTCGAACTGGATCATTGCGAACGCGACGACCGGCGTGATCACCGGCAATCCAGGTGGGACACCGAATCGGTTGTTGGGTAAGCAGGCACTGTAGACGCCACGACGCCAAGGCGCCACGTTGCACGAGGTAATGTCAGTCGTGCAGCGTGGCGTCTTGCAACTTGGCGTCCGTGTGGGGTGTGCCCGTCACATACACGACGAGCCCGAGGCCGATCACTTCGGTCGCATGCGCCGTGCCCGACGGCAAGTCGAGTCGATCGCCCGGGCCGAGCTCGAATGTGGCGCCTTCGACCATCACCCGCAGGAAGCCCGACAATACCCAGCGCGTCTCGGGAAAGTCGTGCGCGTGCGAGTCGACGTGGGTGCCCGGGACGTCGGACCACCAGGCCGTGGTCATCCCTTCGCGCTCGAGCGCGCGCCGTAATGTGGAAAGTTGCAGCGGGCCGACGCTGGGATCCCACGACGTGACGTTGAGCATCAGGAGCGGAAGCTGGGCGCGCCGATGAGGATGCGACGCGCGAACAGCACGACGGCACCCGCGTAGAGCAGGTGCACGCTGCCCGAGGGGACCTGCGCGACGAACACGAGCAGGACCCAGGCGACGAGCAGAACGATTGCCGTGATGAACGTCACGTTCATGGCTGTTGACGTTTCAAGTCCAAGACGTATTCTAGTGCTCAGGAGCGGGGAGTCAAATTATTGAGCCAACAGCTCGATTGTGGACCCAGATACTGCGGCCGATGTCATGCCCCCTCTGGGGGAAGACAGAATTCGTGGTGAGGGACCTGTCATTACTTTCGGGCTTCAATAATCCTTCTCGCTCCTGCTCTACCGACCGGCCGGCCCGGGTTACACCGGTGCCCGGCCGGTTGTGCTTCCAGGGTTCATCTCGCTCCTGCTCTACCGACCGGCCGGCCCGGGTTACACCGGTGCCCGGCCGGTTGTGCTTCCAGGGTTCATACGGGGAGTGGTCTGGCCGCGCCCGGATTCCCACCCTGAAGGGTGGGCTCGGCCATCACTGTCCTTAAGGACAGCGCACGCCGAGCCCAGGCTTCAGCCTGGGGATTTACGGGGACTTCGGCGTACCGTCTCCCAGAAGTACCTCGGTGCCAGCAGCCGTTTTCTCCCCATGACGAATTGAATCACCAGGACCACCATCCACACCCCGTACGCCACGGCGACCTCCACGCGCAAATGCGGCACCGAGAACTGCACCGCCCATAGCGCGAACAACGCGGTCGCGTCGAGCCAGTCGAACTCCATGTTGGCGAGCACCATGATGCCGAGCGCCGTCTGGAGCAGCGTGAGTACGATCTCGATCCGCTGGCCGGGGTCGAAGGCGAAGTCTGCCCACATGCCATGATGGTGCTGGTGCGAAAATCCGTACACCAGCGGGATCATGGCGGCGAGGATCGTCCACTGATTGATGTTGCTCGAGACGATGTTCATCAGCGCCATGGGTGCCTGCGTGACCCGGCGCGCCCAGGTGAAGGTCGACACGAACTCCGGGAACTCGGACAGGAACGGCGCGACCCATTGGACCAGGAAGAACTGGCTGATGCCGATCAGCCCGGCCAACGCGATCATGGATGTGAGGAACGGATGTGCGGTCACGTATAGGAGCGTCCCGCCGAGAGCGAACAATCCGCCGATCGCCGCCTGCCGGCGCCATCCCGGCTGGCGGTAGGCCCAGCGCGACACCGCGGGAGCGTCGGCCAGCGATTCCGCGGCCTTCGGCGGGTTGCGCGTCAGGATCCAGAGGTACACGACGTAGAGTCCGATCAGCACGACCGCATCCACCCAGGTGATCCGCTGCCGCCAGATGATGATCAAGAAGTAGAGCAGCGGCGGGAGGAGGCCGACGACTTCGACGGCGTGCTCCCGTTCGAGTCGAATGGCGGGTAAGCGATCGCCCGCTTTGCGCTGCCCTCGTGCCGAGAACGCGAACACGAAATAGATCATTGGCCAGCCGAGGCCGAGCAGCAGGCGAATCGCGCCCGTCAGGTTCGCGATTGCGAGATGCGCGCGCTCCGGATCCTTGCCGGCCTCCCACGCGATCACCGCCTCGACCGCGAATTCGGGGAGGGTTTGCAGCCACGCGAGGATCGCGAGGGCGAGGCCTTGGGAAATCAGGAACTGCGCGGCTTCGGCGCCCCAGGCGACCAGGAACGCGGACACCAGGATGCTCGGGAAGGTCCACAGCGCCGAGAGCGCCGAGCCTCCCGCCTGCATCAGGGCGGCGAGTAGCTTTAGGAGTCGCACGGGGGCCCAACTTAGTCTCGTGGCGGAGGTCGAACAAGCGATGCCGCGTTGCCTCGTGACGCGCCGGGTGCACTTCAACGCCGCGCACCGCCTCTTCAATCCGCGGTTTTCGGACGCGGAGAATGAGCGGGTCTTCGGGGTGTGCAACAACCCGAACTTCCACGGCCACAACTACAACCTCGACGTGTCGGTCGAGGGGGAAATCGACGCCGCCACAGGCTACGTGCTCGACATCAACCGGCTCAAGGAGATCGCCGAGGAGAGCCTGGTGCGGCACCTGGACCACAAGAACCTGAACCTCGACGTCCCCTGGTTTACGGGCCTGATCCCCACGGCCGAGAACATCGCCGTCGTGTGTTGGCGGGTGCTCGAGCCGGCGCTCAAGCCGGCGCGGGCGGGTGCTCGAGCCGGCGCTCAAGCCGGCGCGCCTGGCGCACATCCGCTTATGGGAGACGGAGCGTAACTACGTGGACTACACCGGGACTTGAACCAAATGGGACGTGACAAGATCAAATCCGCCAGCCTGCACAGCTTCCACGAGTCGCACACGGAACCGACCGTCGTGCGGATCCCGTTCGAACAGCTGGTGCATGAAATGCTCGAGCAGCTCGGCGAGGACCCGAAGCGCGAGGGGCTGCAGCAGACGCCCGCGCGCGTCGAGGCGTCGCTCAAGTGGTTGACGCGCGGCTACCAGATGAGTGTCGAGGACGTGATCGGCGACGCCATCTTCCACGAGAAGCACGAGAGCATGATCTGCGTGCGCGACATCGAGATCTATTCGATGTGCGAGCATCATATGCTGCCGTTTTACGGCCGGGCGCACGTCGCCTACCTGCCCGACGGCAAGATCGTGGGCCTGTCGAAGATTCCGCGCGTCGTCGAGGTTTTCGCCCGCCGCCTGCAGGTCCAGGAGCGGCTCACCGATCAGGTCGCCGAGGCGCTGTGCGCGGTGCTCAAACCGCTGGGCGTCGGTGTCGTGATCGAAGCCTATCACCTCTGCATGATGATGCGGGGCGTCGAGAAGCAGAATTCGAAGACCGTCACGAGCTCCCTGCGCGGCGCGTTCCGCGACGACGCCAAGACCCGCGACGAATTCCTGCGGTTGGTGCACGGCGGCAACAGCCTGTGACCACTTCGGGTCTCGTCGGGAAGCTGGCGCTCGTCACCGGCGCGTCGCGCGGTATCGGGCTCGCCGTCGCCGACGAACTGCGCGCCGCCGGCGCGCATGTGGTCCGTCTGGCGCGCAGCCTGCACGATGCCTCGGCGGACCGGCTGACCGACGTGCAGTGCGACGTCACGCGTCCGGAGGACGTCGATCGGGCGGTAGGCCGGGTGGTGGGAGAGCTCTCAGTTCCCGACATCGTCGTGAACAATGCCGGGATCTTCATGATCAAGCGTTGCCGACGAACTGCGCGCCGCCGGCGCGCATGTGGTCCGTCTGGCGCGCAGCCTGCACGATGCCTCGGCGGACCGGCTGACCGATTACCAGTGCGACGTGACGGTCCCCGGTGACGTCGACCGGGTGGTGGGCCGGGTAGTGGGGGAGTTCGGAGTTCCCGACATCGTCGTGAACAATGCCGGGATCTTCATGATCAAGTCCCTTACGGACACGACGCCCGCCGATTTCATCGCTACCCTCGCCACCAATCTGACGGGTCCCTATCTGGTGGCGCGGGCCCTCGTGCCGCGGATGGTGGAGCGGGGCAGCGGCCACCTCGTCACGATCGGCTCGATCTCGGATTACATCGGGTTTCCGGGATCGAGCGCGTACGCGGCGAGCAAGTTTGGCCTGCGTGGCATGCACGAGGTGATCCGCGCCGAAACCAACAAGTCGGGCGTGCGCACCACGCTCATCTCGCCCGGACCTGTGGATACCGACATCTGGAACGACGTGCGGCCCGACGAGAAGCCGGGGTTCACGAAGCGCAAGGACATGATGCGCGTGGAGGACGTGGCCGAGGCGGTGCTGTTCGCGGTCACGCGGCCCGAGCGCATCGACATCACGGAGATACGCTTGCTTCCCACGATCTACTCGCCCCGCGGATGACCGGTCTTCTCCTGTTGCTCGCGCTGCAGGTGCCTCAGCTGCCGGATTCGAGCGGTTGGGGTGTCCACGTGCTGGCCATCGCCCGCGCGCCCGACAGCGCGATCTGGGTGGGGACGTATGGTGAGGGGATCTTCGTGTTACGGCGGGGCGTGGGAAGTGGGGCGTGGGAGCGAATCCGTTCGTCGTCCGATACTTCGATGCACTCGATCTCGTGGGATTTCGTTCACGCGTT
>Ga0193723_1001188_pt1 | contig 10122 bp, 7 predicted proteins | sample H2m2metaG_FD_143042 | JGI IMG/M metagenome (GOLD analysis project Ga0193723, IMG submission 143042) | Soil microbial communities from a riparian zone of the East river system, Colorado, United States - H2m2 | ecosystem: Environmental > Terrestrial > Soil > Riparian zone | place: USA: East River... | reverse complement strand
GTCCGTAGAACCAAATCGCGTTGTTGTAATTTCCGGGGAGCCCTTTCGGCACGAGAGTTACAGTCAACCCAAGCACCGCACCGACGACAATGAAAATCGCAAGAAGAAAACGTAACGGCGTGTCATTCCGTGGCCAAAGCAAATCTTTCAATAGTGCTGGAATACCAATGGCACGCAGGCCCATACTGCCTATTAAATAAATCGGCACCGCGATCGCAAACCATGCTGGCGGCGACAACGAAGCAAGCTGCGAGGTTAACCCCAGTTCCTGGACCATTTGTCGGATCCATTCTGATTGGAACAATGTTACGGAATGTTGAGCGCTATGTCGATTCAAAAGGAACGCCTCCGCCACTATCGGTAACGAAAAACAACCGGCAACGATTGTCGCCTGAAGCATTCCGGGACTGCGAAAAACGACAAAATAGACGACGCCGGCGAGGGCCAAGCTGATCCCGAGATGTCCACCTGTTAAAATCTTGCACTCGGCAAGGCCTGCAAAAAGTAAACCAGCCACTAATTGCCATTTAAACTGGTGATCGCGAAGGGCTTTCGCCAGACATAAAAGCACGGCAAAGAGGAGACCCAGAGCGGGCACGATTGGATTCACCCAAAATAATGAAAATGTAGAGGGCACCGAAAAATACTGTACGGACCAATCCAATTTCGATCCTTGGAGTAAGCCAGGAATAAACGAGAAATCTTCGCCAAAAAACATCAGCCAGGTCACCAATGCCGCACCGTAGCCGGAGAAGAGCCATTCTCTGGCGAAGCAAAACACAGACAACATCGTAATAATGAGAAACAAAGTAGGAACAAAACGCACGGTCAAATCAGCCACACTTAATCCCGCAATATTCGCGACCATCGCGGCCGGCAGATCGGCTCCGACGTGATAGCTTAGCGGTTGCCCGGAGAATACTGGGTTCTGCGGAGGCACAGCATGGGTTAATTCATTTGCAATCGCGGTGTGCAGAAAAGGATCGGCGGCTTTCCAAAACCGCATCCGACCATCGGGTGTCAGGGTCATGTTCGAATAATACATAGGCAATATTGCCAGCAGAAGGACGCCAAGCAGAATCATTCCCACAAGCAACAAATGGGGTCCTTCGATGGACAGGCGAGGACGTTTCCATCCTTTTGCGCCAGTGATATAAAAAAATCCTACTCCAGCCAACGCGTACACAATGAAATATTGTTGGACTGAGAAGTAACTCAGCAACCAGAAGATGATCGCACTTATAACCAAGCCTAGGTTAAGTGACAGGGTGATGCTATCCAGCCCGGCAACAGACAGGCGTGCAAATCGGAGCGCGAGCCTGCCCGGGATATAGGCAAGCAACGCCACAGCAAGCACAAATAGAATTAGCGATCCAACCACAGGTACAATAAGCGAAATTTCTTAATCGGCCGGCCTTCTAGCCACCGCGATCAATGAGCCCGCCAAACGGGAGCTTCCAACCACGTACGATCAGCAATTCATCTAACCGCATCACCGCTCGCAGCACCTGATTAAGCCCAGCAGATATGTTAACCTCAGTTAGGGCCGTTGCCATGCCATGCACTCCCCTTTGGCAGAAAATTCTTCAGCCGCGATGCCTCGATGTCCGTCGCGTGCGGGCTTTCCATGGGTCGCTAGACTCTAACCTCGCGAATCGTGTCAATGACACGGGATTGCTCTGTCTCGCTCAATTCATTATAAAACGGAAGCCGGACGAGCCGCTCGCTGACCATCTCAGCGACGGGGCAGTCCCCTGGCGCTCCACCGTAGCGCCGGCCCATTTCGGAGGTGTGCAGCGGTATGTAGTGAAAAACGCTACCAATGCCGCGCTGTTTCAAATACGCGATGAACCGGCGCCGTTGTTCGAGCGAAGGTAAAAGCAGGTAAAATAGATGGTAGGCCTGGTCACAGTCGATGGGCACGGTGGGCAGGCGAACATCGTTCCGTTCGGCCCAGTCTTTGAGTCCGCCATGGTAGCGTTCCCAGATCCGCTGCCGCGCTGCCTGGATGCGTTCGCGCGCCTCCAGCTGTGCAAGAAGGAATGCGGCAAGCATGTCGGAAGGAAGATAACTCGATCCCACATCGACCCATGAGTATTTGTCCACCTGGCCACGGAAAAAGCGGGTGCGATCGGTGCCTTTCTCCCGAATGATCTCAGCGCGCTCGACGAATCGCTCATCGTTAATCAACAGTGCGCCACCCTCTCCGCAGGTAACGTTTTTCGTTTCGTGAAAACTTTGTGTAGCGAAGCAGCCGAAGGTCCCGAGAAATCTGCCGCGATATCTGCCGAAGAGTCCATGCGCGTTGTCTTCTATTACGGCTAGGTTCTCGCGGCTGGCAATCTCCAGGATCGCTTCCATCTCACAGCCGACGCCAGCGTAATGTACCGGCACGATCGCGCGCGTGTTTGGCGTAATCAGATTGGGAAGTTTTTTCTCGTCGAGGTTCAACGTATCAGGCCGTATGTCGGCGAAGACTGGCCGAGCGCCACGGAGTACAAACGCGTTAGCGGTCGAGGCAAAAGTGAAGGTAGGAATGATCACTTCGTCGCCTTCTTTTGGATCGAGCAGTAATGCTGCGAGCTCGAGCGCATGCGTACAGGAAGTCGTAAGCAACGCTTTTCGCACGCCAATTTCCCTCTCAAGAAAGGCGTGGCACTGGCGCGTGAAAAAACCATCGCCCGAAATGTGGCCTGCGCGAATGGCTTCCGCCAAATACGTCAATTCGTTGCCGCTCAGACTTGGCCGGTTGAAGGGAATGTCGTGATGGGCCTGCGTCATGGCGTCAGCCATTTATGAAAGGAATGTCTCGCGCCGCTTATCTGCCAGCCGAGTTCGAAACAAAGCCGGTGAATAGCGCTATGAGTAACGTGAGTGGGTGACGTGAGATGACTGGCGTAATCTCGGAACATTTGCATGCCGGCGTAAGTGAGCGCAGCGAATACCCCGCGTCCGACAAAATGCGGATGGATCGCCACGAGGTTATAATGGAGGACGTCAATCCCATGTTTTGTCTCGAGCGCGGACGCTTTTTTCCATATTGAGTAACCCGCCATTTTGCCGCGGACTTCAGCGACGATGACCCAGTCTGCCCAGCCGCTAAAGGAGGACCGCGCCCACTCCCGGTAAACATCCTTGGCCGCGCCCGGCGGCATTCGAGGATCAGCGTTATACCTGCCGAAATGATTCTTAAACGCCCTTTCGGCGATCTCGAGAATTTCCGATAGATCCGCCGGCGTGCCAAGACGGGTGCTAAGCCCGCTGGTTCGGCGCGGAGCGATCACCTGATTGAAAGGTGTGAGGGAAAAATCGAAGACGTAATCCACTAGTGTATCCATTAGCAGGAACCCGTTCCGCTCCAGAGCATGGGTGGTGGCGGTATCCCGAGGGTGGACCTTGGCTGTCAAGCATTCGATGCCACATTTGGCGGCGTGCCTGACAGTTTCCTCGACTAAAGCCAGAACTACCTTTCCGTCCGATGAATTTTCCACTTCGGCAGCGAGATGTTTGATGGCGCCAATCCGCCGTCCGATTACCCGAATATCCCACGGTGACTCGGCGTAGACCGCGAACCCGACGATACGGTCCGAGACGCTTGCAACGAACGTCGCCGAACTTGCGTCCGTGACCGCTTCGCTGATTTCGTCCATCCAATAACACTCCACTTGAGCCCGTTTGAGATAGGGTAGATGGCTGAGAGGCTTGAACCTGAATCTTGGTAGAGCCTCTCTTAAAACGCCGATTTGTGCCGGATCGATTCTCCCAATGATTGGGCCGCTCATGATCGCGTCGTGCTGCGGATCGTGTACACGGGACGATCCATTGTCCGAAAGTACATCCGCGCCAAATATTCGCCAATCACACCCAACGCAAACAATTGGACGCCGGAGAAAATTGCGATAGTCGAGGCCAGAAACGGGAATCCGGGCAAACTGCCGCCTTGAATAAAATAACGGCCCAAAACATAAACTAAAACGAAAAAACCAAAGATGGTGAAGCCGAATCCTGCAAGGCTGGCGAAGCGCAACGGCATCGTGCTGAAACCGGTCATCGTCACCAGGGTGTACGATACGAGTCTACGAAATGTATAGGTCGAGGCGCCGAACTGCCGTGGGTCGTGTCGCACTTTGACCAACCCGAAGCGCGTGCTCGCCCAAGACAAGAGAACATCAATATTAACAAATGGGCTGTGATATCGTTCAAACGCGTCTCTTGTTCGCGTACGCAACGCCTTAAAGGCGCTGAAATCCTTAGGGACTCTGGAGCCAAGAGCCGATCGCAGCGTCCACCGTGTCACAAGCGCGGCCAAGTTCCTCCACAAACTATTCTGCCTTTTCTCGGGTATCCCAAAAACGACATCGTAACCTTCAGCGAGCTTATGGACGAGTTTGGGCATCTCCTCGGGCGGATGTTGCAGGTCGTCGTCGAGTGTCACGACGATCTCATGCCTTGCGGCACGAATGCCGCATAATAGGGCATTGTGCTGGCCATAATTGCGCATCAGATCGATACCGTACATCCAAACATGCTCGGCAGTAAGCCGCGTAATCGTTTCCCAGCTACCGTCCTCGCTCCCGTCGTTGACAAGGATGACTTCGTAATTTTCGCACAGGTCATGAAGAACGGGTTGCAGGCGTGAAACCAACTCGGGAAGCGAACTGCTTCCATTAAATACAGGGACAACTACCGAGATGTTCATGCGGTCTGCGCTTTCATTAAGCAGGCAATCACAGGCACTTTACTTACCGTGAAAACCGAGCTGAGTCTAAAAGGTCTTGACGCGAAAAAAAGGGAAATCCACTGTTACCGTACTTGTTAAATCAACCCCCTGTCGGAAGAGTTCGTCCGCCATATAACTCGCCGCTTCCACTAGTGAAACTCCGCACTGCAGCGGGCGCGGCCGCGTCGAAGCTGATTCGCAGCCCTTTCGACTTTATGTAGCACGTCCGATCCGTCCCGTCCCGGCCAGGTTTGGCATCCATGAAGATCGAGAGAGAAACTCGACGGATCGCCACTCCATGAACCCACTTCCGGCGCGATTCACGCTCCCTTTCGCCAGCCGCGATGACCCTGTTTTCGTTGGACATTAACGCGCTATCCTTGTAATGGACATACACCGTCCAACACTGTTATGAGTCGCTTTCCGCCCGGCCCTAAACGCACTTTTCCCGGCAGCATTCTTTTTCGTTTCCGCAAAAATCCCCTCGCCTTCCTTGAAAGCATGGCTCGCGAGTTTGGTGATGTCTCCTACATGAAGCTGAACCGTGAGAACATTTTTCTAGTTAATCATCCTGATCTTATTCGTGACGTGCTAGTGACGCACCACAACCACTTCACCAAAGCCCGCGCGTTTGCGCGCACCAGGCAGTTACTCGGCAAAGGTCTGCTGACGAGCGAGGGCGACTTTCACTTACGGCAGCGTCGTATGATACAGCCAGTTTTTCACGCCCATCGGATCGCGACGTTTGCGGAAGCGATGACCAGACAGGCCGAACGCATGGGCAGCCGATGGCATGATGGTGCGACTCTAGATATCTCGCACGAAATGATGCGGCTCACGCTCGCGGTCGTCGGCGAGACGTTGTTCGGAGCCGACTTGGAATCCGACGCCAGCGAGGTCGGAGCCGCGCTCACCGCGACCATGAAATTGCTCTCAACCATGATGATGCTGCCTTTTGCAGCGACGCTTGAAAAACTGCCTCTGCCGGCGATCCGCAAAATCGACAAAATCGTTTACCGACTTATCAACGAACGCCGAGCATCCGCGGAGCGACATGAGGATTTGCTTTCGATGTTAGTGCTCGCGCAGGATGAAGAAAACAGCGATACCCGGATGACCGACCAACAGGTACGCGACGAGGCCATGACCATCTTTCTCGCTGGCACCGTAACGACGTCCAACGCGCTCAGTTGGACGTGGTATCTGCTCTCCGAGCATCCCGAAGTCGAGACTCGCCTACACGAAGAATTCGATTCCGTCCTAGGTGGCAGATTGCCCACGCACACGGATGTGCAGGCACTCCCATACACCGAAAAGGTAATCAGCGAATCGCTCCGGCTCTATCCGCCAACATGGATGACCGCGCGCCGCGCGCTGAATGAGTATCAGGTGCGTGACTACGTCGCGCCCGCGCGTTCCATCGTGATGATGAGCCAGTGGGTGATGCACCGCGACGCGCGCTATTTTCCCGAACCGCTCCGCTTTGATCCCGAACGCTGGACACCGGAATTCAGGGCCACACTGCCGAAGTATGCCTACTTCCCATTCGGTGGCGGGCCGCGTCGGTGCATTGGCGAAGGCTTCGCGTGGATGGAAGCCACCCTCTTCCTGGCAACCCTTGCGCAGCAATGGAAACTCCGGCTCCGACCCGGCCACCGCGTGATTCCGCAGCCACTGGTAACGTTGCGGCCAAAGCACGGCCTGCACATGATTGCACTCCAACGGTAAAAAAACCGAAAAGCCTAGCCCCTGTGAAGGCGTCGGGTAGCGCTCGCGAGAGAGATGAAGCGGTTGGGTGTAAGCTAAGCTAGTCGCGGAAGCAGGTGTCGTAACGGTAGCTAAAGCCCGAGGGTGGCAGTTAATGAAATCGCGAGCGCCGCGGCTATCTATCCTCTAGTTGTGATGGCGCGAAAAGTGTGCCGCGCGATTGCATAGTAGGTTCGTCTTAGGAGAGCAGAAAAGCCCGCCTAGAATGCCCAATCCCATCACAATGCGCGCAGTCGCCGCAGATCGAGCACGATTAATGTGCCGTCCGAGAATACCGTCGCCGTTTCTAATTGCCGCGGAATCTCGAATCCCTTGCGTCGGCCATCATTGAAGGCTTTTTGGATCCAGCCAGAGAACGGCTCGAAGTATTCCGGCGGTTTCTCCAGCGTCTTTTGCTCAAAGATCAGATGTGTGACGCCGAATTGATCGCGCAGACGTTCAAGTGGAATGCGATCGGTCGCGAAGTATGCGGCAATAATGGCGCGCATCCGGCGGCGCATTTCGTCGGTATAGCGTTTGTAAAACGGCATATGTAACTCAGAGGTGAGGAACGCCTGCCGCCGGCTTACGTACGGAACATTGTCCAGATCGCCCGGCCAACCTGCAATCAGAACATCCTTCGGTAACTGTTCGAGAAAAGTGTAAAGCCCGCGTTGTTGTAGTGTCACATTAATTTGGAGGCTTGTGTCGGGGTTGCCACGTCCAGCAAAAGGCAGGAGAACCATGACGGCCATTGCTATCACACCTACTTCTCGCGCAACTGCTACAAAACGGCGATGAGATATCTGGCTTCCGATCGCCGCCCCAACTGCAGGAATAAGCAACACGAGTAAAATAGGCACTGGATACTCAATATAACGTTGAGGGAAATAGAAGTAAGGCGCCAAGGGTCGCGCGACGAGATGCCCAACCCAAGCCGCAGCTCCCAGCAGCAAAAGTCTGCGACCCATTGAATCTCCTGCGACAAAAATCCCGCCGATGAGGAGCGCGCCGATGATAAACTCGATGATGACATCCCCATTCGAATTGCCGGTCCACTTGTTCCGAACCTTCGCCCACTGCTGCACCGTCTTCGACAACGGCGCTCCGACCGGGCGGAAGAGAAGACGTGCCTGCTCCAGCGCCGCTTTAGGGAACGTGCCAAACGGAGGCCGATCCTCTACACCATAACGCCCATCCGGTCCAATTTCTGGATATTCGACCACGTCCCTCGGACTCAAGGGCCGTCCGTAAGTGTGCCCTGCGATCAGCGTTGGCAGCAAAATCAACGCGGAGAAGACGGCCGTGAGAGTGATGAGGCGCGCGCGGCGCAAGAAGCACCAGTCGGCACCCTCGCCGCGATCTGCTTTGGCCAGCAACAACAGCCAAATGGCAAGGGCGATTCCTCCTACCATCGCGGCCGGAGGATAAAACGCGGCACCAACGCAGACTACGCTGGCAAGTAGGCGCGGCTTTCCGTAGACCAGCGCCGCGGCTGCCACGGCAAGCGTTGGAAACGCGAAGGCGCGCGGCAGGCCGCCGGCCATGCGGTCGAAGAAAATCGCGCTCGAGAGAATGAGCGCTGCGGCCAAAAACGCGCCAAAATAACCCGAAAGCCGACGAGCAACGACCGCGGTGGCACCGACAGTCAGCGTGAGGAGAACGTAGGGTAACACCTTACTGATAGTCGCTGGATCCCACAAAACGGCTCCGAAAGTGTACAAGGCGCGGTAGCCCACCGGCAGAGCGGCCCGAATGTACGGGCCGAAGTAGTCGTTCGGGAACACTCCGGGATCGTGATATTTAAAGAAAGGAAAGATCAGAATCCGCACATTACTGTTGAACACAAACGGGTTCATCGAGTGCTTGACGTGGGTCGCAAGTACCGGCCCGTAAATCAACGATAAAGCAGCTATTAGGCCTGCGGTATAGGCACCATTGCGAAGAACCCAGGCGCGGCAGCAGGCAGCGGCCCCAGCGAGAACGCGTATTACAGGAGCCACCAAAGGCAAGTGGATCCACTTCCCGGACGACGTGTTGCCTTTCTTTGTCGCTGCTCCCGCATTCATTAAGAAATTGCCTAAATGACTGGGTCGCAATAATAATGTCATCGACGGAGAGAATCTACCAAAACTATGGCAACCGCCCATTCTTGGTGCGGAGTGCAGAAAACAACGAGATCCGCAGATCACACGCGTGTTGCCCATCGTGACAAGGACTAATCCGCCGGCGTAAGGTGCAATGCCGAGTTCGAAAGCAACGGGGCGCAATTCGTCGCTGGCTCGTCCATCAATCCGATTCATTGACCACGACACCGCAGATATAGGAAGGAGCCAGAAGTTCTGAAACTGGGGGCCTAGCTCAGTTGGTAGAGCGCCAACTTTGCAATCTGGAAGTCAGGGGTTCGAATCCCCCTTGCCTCCTAAATCTCGCGCTTAGCGAGATCAATAACCTTTCAGAAGATGAGAACTTGCTCGCGACAACCAATTATGTCCCCCTATCTTGAGTGCAAGCACTATTTATGAGATGGTTTATAGAGCGGAGTTGATTTCTGTGCCAAGCGATCTGCAAAGTAATATCAGATGCACTCGTGTTCTCAAGCCATACAACTAGTTTAAAGCAGAGGAGACGAATGTCGAGTTATGTGGAAGAGGTTGTCAGTAAATCGTGTGGGAGATAGATAGGTTATGCAAATTGCTTCAATTACCATGATCGGTCAGTTCCCGGATGGAATCGATTTGCACGTCAGAAATCTCAAATGGTTTCTCAACGCTACAGATTACCATATTTATATCATCACTTCGCTGGAAGCGCCGGAGACAATAAATATTAAGGATGATAGATTGACCTTCATAACTAAACCAACGCCGGAAGGCGAGTTCACAAGGAACCCACAGACAGGTTTTGTAAACTTCTGGAAGTGGTTTCCAGCTATTGTGAAACATTATAAGATTAGTCCAGAGTGGTTCTTGTTCATGGAGCAAGACCTTTGGTTTTTTGAGAAGTTCGACTGCGTTCCTGAGCCCAAGACCGTCAAGACATTCTATCCGGGGGAAAAAGATTATCATGATATCATGCTAAACGATCAGGTTTTGCAGCCGCATATTTGGGAAGGGACGCATCTAATCAGCGCCCGAGTCGTCAACCGAGCCATTGACTTCAACATCGATTTTGGTTATCGCGCGAAGTCGTTTCTTGATCGCAACCGCGAACACTATGAGACGCTCTTTGGTGGCAAGATCAGCATTTCCATGTGGACAGGACCGGAGACATTGGCTGAGTTCTCATTGTATTGTGCGCTGGAGGAACGTGTCGGGTGGAGCGAGATCGAGAAGGCGGTTCATCTTCAGGGCGCTGAGACAGTCCATCGTAGGTATCCACAAGTATACAACGGATGTAACCAGGAGTTGATAGAGAATATCCAAGAGAACATCCAAAGTGAAATGCCGTATCTTGATGTTTACATGGTCATAGCTATTTACTATATAGCCGGCAACTGGAAGGATTGTAAACACATCAAGTGGGAGAGTGCTAATTCCTGGGTCAAGCGAGACTTGCACAAAATAGCACGGACGGCCGACCAGTGGATGACAAGAGAAGAACATCGCAGACTTTTGGAAGTGTTATGGCACCTTGACAAAGGAACAGGAAGGAGC
>Ga0193723_1001187_pt1 | contig 10124 bp, 6 predicted proteins | sample H2m2metaG_FD_143042 | JGI IMG/M metagenome (GOLD analysis project Ga0193723, IMG submission 143042) | Soil microbial communities from a riparian zone of the East river system, Colorado, United States - H2m2 | ecosystem: Environmental > Terrestrial > Soil > Riparian zone | place: USA: East River... | reverse complement strand
CGCGGTTGCTCGTAGAAAAGTTCGATTCGGCAGGTCTCTGGGGCTGGAAGGATCCGCGCAACAGTTTGACCCTGCCATTTTGGCAGAACCTGCTACCCGGCATGAAAACACTCATCATGGTGCGCAATCCATTGGAAGTCGCCCACTCGATGAAAGAGCGAAACGGAATTTCCTATTCGTTTGGCTTGCGGCTTTGGGAAATCTACAACCGACGTGTGATCGAGACGGCTAGCGATCAGGAGAGGCTTGTTGCTCACTATGATTTATTTTTCCAAGACCCGGAATCGGAATTGCGGCGAATTGCGCATTTCATCGGTCTGCCCGATGCGGCGGTAAGAAACGCAGCGACGCTGGTAAAAAAGCGAAGACGTCACACTCATTTCGCCGTTGAGCACCTGATCGATGCCCGCGTCGCTCCGGAAGTAATCGAGCTTTATCGCGCTCTGATTGCTGAAGCGTCGTCAAAGGCAAAGAGGAAAGAGCACAAGGCCGAGACTCGCGAACCTGAAAAATCGGCCGATCCCGATTTGCTTCCCGGATCGGTCAGCCGATTAAATGCGTTCGTCCCAGAAAGAACAGTGCAGATCGAGAATCTCTACAGGGAGCTTCTCGCGCAGGAGGAAGCTCGACACAACGCCCAAGTCGACGAACTCACCACACATCTTTCCCAAACCGAAATCCGACACAAGGCGCAAGTCGAGGAACTCAGCGCCCGTCTTAAACAGACAAATCAGCTTCTTCGTGACAAAAGCGTTAGTCTCGCGGAAAGCGAGGCGCGTGGAGACGAGGTAAAAAACCGCCTACGCCAGCAGTTGAAGGCTACCCAGAAGCTCTCCCGGCTTTTGGACGAGGCTGACCATGCGGCAGCGCGGCTTCGCTCTTCCGCACGTTGGCTAATCGCAAATCCGGTTGCAGCATTAAAGGCAAAGCTTTCTCCCCAGCAGTCGCGAAACCTACTAGGTTACGGGCACTTGGAAAAAATCGTCTCGGCTTACAAAGACTGGCGCGGCGGCCATCCAGAGATTGCTGCAATTGATGATGAAATCCAGGCACTGATTTCAGGTACAGGTTTGAGTCGTAGACAGCGACCATCGCCTACCGAGCCTCCTGTGCCAACGCGTCCAATTGAGTTTCCAGTTCAGCAGCAGGTCGAAGTTTCAATCATCATTCCAGTGTTCAATCAGCTACGTTTCACGCAGGCCTGTCTGGATTCTCTGCAGGAAGACCAAGGAACGGAGCGCTTTGAGGTCATCGTGGTGGATGATTGCTCGACGGACGGCACTGCGGAGGCTGTCCCGCGGATTCCAGGCGTTATCTATCTGCGCAACGAAACAAACTCCGGTTTCATCGCCTCGTGCAATCGCGGTGCGGAGGCTGCGCGCGGCAAATACCTCGTCTTTTTGAATAACGACACACTTGTAAAGCCAGGCTGGCTAACTGCGTTGATCGATACGTTCGCCGAGGAGCCGCGTGCGGGCATCGTTGGCTCAAAACTTCTTTATCCCAATGGCCGATTGCAGGAAGCAGGCGGGATCATATGGCGCGATGCATCGGGATGGAACTATGGCAAATCTGATGACCCAAGAAAACCCGAGTACAATTATCTGCGCGAAGTTGATTATTGCTCAGCGGCAGCGCTAATGATCCCCAAATCGCTATTTGCCGGAGCGGGCGGCTTCGACTCACGCTACGCGCCTGCCTACTACGAGGATACTGATTTGTCGTTTAAAGTTCGTCGGGCCGGTTACAAGGTATTGTATCAGCCACTAAGCGAAGTAGTCCACTATGAGGGAGCAACTGGTGGGACCGATCTCGCAACCGGCACAAAGAAACATCAGGCTATTAACCGATCGACATTTGCGGAAACATGGGCTGACGAGCTGGTGACAAAGCCAACCGTCGGCAACCTGTCTTTTCTGCAGCAATCGCCGCCAGGTCGAAAAAATATCCTTGTGATCGACCATCACGTTCCGATGCCAGACCGTGACTCAGGATCAGTCCGGATGTTCCAACTTCTCAAGCTCCTGCGGCAACTTGGCCATCGTGTCACCTTCATTCCTGACAATCTGGCGAACACAGCACCCTATGCCGGCGAGCTACAAAAACGCGGGATTGAAGTTTTCTATCACCCGTATGTGAAGAACATCCGCGACTTTCTTATCGCGCAGGGCTCGCGATTCGATGCCGTTGTGTTAAGCCGGTGCGATTTCGCTCGCAAGCACATTGAGAATGTCCGGCTCTATGCGCCGCAAAGCCCCATCATTTTTGATACGGTCGATCTTCATTCTCTTCGCACCGACCGAGAGGCACAAGTGACCTGCGATCCTCATGTTCGCCAAAAGGCGGCAGAAAAGCAGCAAGTGGAGGACGAATTGATCGAAGTAGCGGATGAGACTTGGGTAGTGAGTCCTGTCGAACAGCAATTGCTTCAGAAAAGATGGCCACACAAGTCTATTCAACTAGTCTCAAATATCGTGGATGTGCCGGGTTCGAGAACGCCGTTCGCACTTCGGCGCGACTGGCTCTTCATTGGTGGTTTTCAACATACGCCAAATACGGACGCCGTTCTTTTTTTCCTGCGGAAGATTTACCCGATCGTAAGTAGCCGCCTGCCGGAAGCCAAGTTCTACATCATCGGCGACAAGCCGCCGCCCGAGATCGTTGCGCTAGCTACGGAGGGGGTCATCGTCGCTGGATTGCAGCGAGATGCGCGCCCGTTTTTCGACAGCGTCAAACTATCTGTTGCGCCATTGCGATTTGGCGCAGGTGTGAAAGGCAAAATCAACCAGAGCATGGCCCTTGGTGTGCCAGTGGTTGCAACGTCCGTGGCCACAGAGGGAATGGAACTCAACGACCACGAGGACGTTCTCCTTGCCGATGAGCCGGAAGAATTTGCGCAGGCGTTAATCGAGGTTTACGAATCTGAGGAACTTTGGAATCGCCTCTCGGAAAACGGTATCAGGAAAACACGCGCTCTCTATTCGACTGACGCGGCACGAAAAAAACTGGAATTTTTGTTCAGCGACGATCATTTCGGGAACTTCGAGAAATCGCCAGCAGCGCGGCAGCTAGACATTGCTATAACAGCGAGTAGCTGATTTTTGTTATCTACAGTGAGCAAAACAAAGGAATCTGCAAAGCTCACCGGAAAGATCAGCGCGAATCCAAATCCTGTTCCTTTCGGGAAAGACTGCGTGCTGATTTCATGGGAGACGAACGATCCCGCCGGAGGCGAGGTACGCGTTTCGACCAGCCCCGGCGACGAAAAGCTGGTTAGCAAGAGCAAGGGCAGGTCTGGACAAACAGAAATCCGATGGGCTGTGGGTTCGACTGCATATGACTTTCGCCTTTACCCAGCTAGTCAGCCGCGTACGCCTGTCGACTCGGTAAGAGTCAGGGGTGATTTCGAGTCTGTATCTCTAATTTTCCACAACCTTGCGAAGGAAGTGTTACGCGGAAATATCGACGTGGCACACCTTTCCCAATTCCTCGCGACAGTCATACCTCATTGTCTGCACAGCGGAAAATTCAACGAGATTTTCCGGCTCTGGGAGCGACACGGTTTCCACGTAACGCCGGTGCACTTCTACCAACCAATTCCCGACACTCAGAGCTTGCCGGAAACGCTGTGGAATCGGCCGAGCGAACTGGCGGGGATCGACATGAACGATTCAATGCAACTTGATCTGTTGCGGAATCATTTTCCGAAATTTCGCGCCGAATATGATCAATTTCCAGCGGAGCCAACCGACGGACCAGTGCGTTTCCATTTTAATAATGGGCTCTTTGACGGTACTGACGCGCTGGTTGCTTATTGTATGGTCCGCCACTTTCAACCGCGGCTGATTATCGAAGTGGGCAGCGGGTTTTCTTCTCTCGTCGCAGCCGAGGCCGTTGCAAGGAATGGAAAATCAGAGCTGATCTGTATCGAGCCGTTTCCACTGGATTTTCTCCGGAAGGGAGTCCCCGGATTGCATTCCTTAATACAGAAAAGGGTGGAAGATATCGACCTCGAATTCTTCTCGCAACTCTGCTGCAACGACATCCTTTTTATCGATAGCTCCCATACGGTAAGGATTGGTGGAGACGTTAACTACCTGTTCCTGGAAGTGCTGCCGCGTCTAAAACCCGGAGTCATCGTGCACATTCACGATATTTTTTTTCCCTTTGATTACCGGCGCGACTGGGTGAGGGATGAATTGCGTTTTTGGACGGAGCAATACTTGCTTCAGGCGTTCCTGACATTTAATTCCCAGTTCGAAGTGCTGATAGCCAATGGCTATCTGGGTCATCGCTATATGGAAGATCTCAAAGCCACCTTCGCGAATTCACCTTGGTGGGGCGGAGGCAGTTTCTGGATGCGCCGGCGACCTGCGAAGGTAGACTCATTATCTATGCTGCAAGAATGATAAACTTTTTTGAGCAATTTGCAGAATGTCCAGCGTGCTACTGTTTTCGCTAACCATTGTTGGCACGGAGCTGTTGTGCGCAAAGCTTGACCGCTGACAAAAGGATGAATAATCCGTAGGGCTTAAATGCAGAGCAACATTAACAAGCCGATTTTTGTCGTGGGATCGCCACGCTCCGGAACCAGCATTCTCACCTGGTGTCTGGGTCAGCATCCCAATATCTTTCCAGTGCCGGAGTCAAGTTGGATGGGTGATTTTGCCGCGAATCTAGAAATCAGCTACGAGATCGGGGCCGCACGTGCAGACTATTCGATCTTAAGTGCGATGGATGTGAACCGAGAGGAATTTTTCGCTTCCTTCGGCCAAACCATTAACGACTTGATCATAAACCACCGCGAAGACTTGGAAAGAAGACGTCAGGAGAACCCCTCGATGTCCGTCTTCCGAAACTTTGTCCATCCCGCTTCGGCCTCCGCACCTAAGACGCGCTGGGCTGATGGAACGCCAGAGTATTCTTTGCACATCTACGGCCTGCATAGGCTTTTTCCTCAGGCACAATTCATCCATGTATTTCGTGACGTGCAGGCAGTCGTGTGCTCGATGGTTAACTTCCATCGTGTGGCAGGGATGAACTTGGTGGCTAATGAAGAAGAGGCCTACCGCTACTGGATCCGAACCGTTAGAGGATGTCTAAAAGCCGAGCGGGCGTTTGGTCCGACTGTGGTTTATCGCGTCCGATACGCGGATATAGTTAGCAATCCAGAGTCGACCATACGCTCGCTTCTAGGTTTCCTCGGGGAACCGTACGCAGCCAATTGTCTCGAGCCACTTGCGCATCGAATTAATAGCTCCGAGGTACCGGCTGACTTTAAATCTGACGATAACGCCACCGATCCAGCCGTAATTCGAAAGGCGATGCGTCTTTGTGCCGAAGTAGAAGAAACTCCCCAACCCACCGAGGCTTGGCCTGCCGCGGAGAATGAATTAGAGGCTACTTTCCGAGAACGCGTTAAGTGTATGGCGCCACCCTGGGTACCGCTTGCCAAAACGCCAGCGGATAATTAAGATATCCGGCCGATCGCCAGTGCCTTTGTATGTGATGACTCAAACAGCCCTTGCAATCGAGGATTCCTGCAATGGGTCCCGCCGATCGGGCTGAAATGGAAGACGGAATGAACAGACCCATTTTTGTAGTTGGGTCGCCTCGATCCGGAACAAGCATTCTCACCTGGTGTCTGGGACAGCACCCCAACATTATTCCGCTCGAGGAATCGGACTGGCTGGGAGACCTGGCCGTTAATCTCGCCGTCTATTACCAAACTGGAACTTCGCGCGGCGATTACACCTTCTTGAGTTCGATAGATGTAAAGAAGTCAGAATTTTTTTCGGTCTTTGGCGAGACCATTAACGACTTAATCCTGCGCCACCGTGTTGATTTTGAGAGAAAACGGTGGAGGCGCGCCGCTGGTCCAAGCACTCCTGAAGATCATTTCGTTCCGAAGTTTAATGTAAAAAAGCGATGGGTAGATGGCACGCCCGAATACTCTTTCTATATTTGCGGCTTGCGAAAGCTCTTTCCCGAAGCGCTATTCATTCACATCTTTCGAGATGTATCTTCGGTAGTTCGGTCGATGCTGCACTTCCATCAGGTTAGCGGAGGGACTTTGGTTGCCAATGAGCAGGAGGCGTATAGTTACTGGCTGAGGACAGTGAACAGCTGTCTTTTGGCCGAACGCGCGTACGGTCATCGGGTGGTCTTTCGACTGCGGCATTCTGATCTAGTCGAGAATCCAGAAGCTGCACTACGATCTGTGTTTAGTTTCCTCGATGAACCTTACGCGCCAGAGTGCCTGACACCGCTCGCGCAACGGATCAATAGCTCCAACGTTCCCGCAGGCTTCAAAATTGATCTCCGTAAGACCGATCCAAGTCTCATAGAACAGGCTACCCGGCTTTCCCAGCAAGGCGAGGAAAGTTCGCAACCGCCCGAAGCCTCGCCTGCGGCTGTGGAAGAAATCGAAGCTGCATTCGGTGAAAGGATCCAATTTGTGGCGACCCTGGTCGGCGAATACCGCAAAGCGTTGCAAAAAATTGCAGCACTAAAGGAGAAAAATCAAAAAATCACGGCCCAGGCGGACAAACTTGCGAAACAGGTCAAAGAAAAGAAAGCAATTATTCAACATCTGCGCACCGCAGGGCAGCACTACAAATGGCTCCGTTCGTCGTTCAGGGCGTTGCACGAAACGTTTCGACGAGGACCCCGGGAAGATGAAAGCTAACCTGCGGAGTTTTCGTCCGTTCAAAGTTTCCCGAAAGACCGTAATCGTCGCGAGCTTTTTTCTGGTAGCAATCGTAGGATATATTGATTACCTGACTGGATACGAGCGCCCGCTGGTTCTGTTCTATCTTTTGCCGATTTCTTTGGCTACCTGGTTTGAGGGCCTCCTTGTCGGGCTGGGAGTCTCTGTTGTCAGCATTGCCGTATCGATGTTGTCAGACCTTGCGGCTGGGATCCCTACTCTCGGTTTCTGGAATGCAGGAATGGCTTTTGCCTCCTATGCGCTGTTTGCTGGGGTGTTATCCAAGCTGCGAACGCTGGTGGACGAGTTGGATCGACGCGTGCAGGACCGCACGGCAGCTTTACAACGCGAGATGGCTGAGCGGCAGCGTCTGGATCGAGAAATCGCGCAAGTGGCAGATCGCGAGCGGCGACGGTTAGGGCAGGATCTTCATGACAGCCTGGGCCAGCACCTGACAGGCACTGCTCTCGCCGCCCAAGTGCTAAAGGAGAAACTTTCCACGAAATCGGCCCCAGAAGTCGCCGAAGCAGAGAAACTCGTAAACTACCTTGAAGAAGGGATCGATCTCACGCGGAACTTGGCACGTGGTTTCTTTTCGCCCGAACTAGACGCGGACGGCTTAAGTGTAGCCTTGGAAGGCCTTGCCGAAAACATAAGCGAACGCTTCGCGGTCAACTGCATCTTTCGTGCAGAAGGGCTAATTCCAATGCGCGATTCTGCGGTTGCAACGCAGCTCTACCGAATTGCACAGGAAGCCGCGACCAACGCCGCGAAACACGCAGCTGCAGAGCAGATCGATATTTGCATTTCTGTGGATGATTCCGAACTTACCCTCGCAATCATGGATGATGGAGTTGGGTTTCCAAGCAATTCCTCGGATTCAAAAGGGCTTGGGGTCCGCTTGATGCGCCACGGCGCGGCATTAATTGGCGGCACGTTTAACATTCGGCGAAATGGTCAGCGAGGAACCGTTGCAACGTGTAAGGTAACGATTCCAAACTCCAATGGGCTAAATTCCCCGCGATGAACTTAAACCCTTCCGTCGTCGCAACGCGCAAACGTCGCATTTTTCTCGTCGACGATCATCCCCTGGTACGCGAAGGGCTCACCAATCTCATCAATGGACAAAATGACCTGATTGTCTGCGGCGAAGCGGAGGATTCCGCTGGAGCCATAACGGGAATCGCAAAGACACGACCCGATGTCGCTCTTGTGGATATTTCACTGAAGAATGAGTCCGGCTTGGAATTGGTAAAGAACCTGGAGAACCAATTCCCGCTTGTTGCCCTGATCGTCCTTTCTATGCATGACGAAGCCCTTTATGCCGAACGCGCCTTGCGCGCTGGCGCACGCGGTTATGTCATGAAGCGAGAGAGCACAAAAAGCGTGCTCGCCTCCGTTCGTCGAGTGCTGGAGGGCGGCGTTTATGTCAGCGAAAGGGTCGTTAATAGCATGGCTCGCCGGTTTAGCTCGTCGCCTAAAGGAGTCGAAAGTTCTCCGGTGGAACGTTTAAGTGATCGCGAGTTGGAAATATTCCGGCTCCTTGGCCAGGGACGCACCACAGCGCAGATTGCCGAGGATTTGCATTTGAGTTTGAAAACTGTGCAGGCTTACTGCGCGCGCGCGAAGGAAAAGTTTGGGGTTAGCTCTCTGGGCGAACTTCTCCGTGCCGCAATTCGCTGGGAAGATGCGACTCATCTAAAATAGCTGTTGCTCTCAAAGCGCGAAATTTGAGCGTAGGACTTAATCCTACAAAAAGACTCGGAAGCATCTGTCTGTAAGTGTCCGCATCCCTGCGCGAGTGTTTGCGCTGTGAAACTGCTATCACCTGGCCTGTCTCAGCACACCTCGAGAACTTCTGAAGCGCTCGGCAAATTTTTAGTCGAACCCGACCCTTTGCCGGGCGTTGGCGGACAGCCCAGTAAATCCTACCCAAGATCGAGCAGTGCCTGGGCCACGACACCGTCGCTCAAGGAGCTTGTCCTTAATGCAGAGAAAGAGCTTCGGAAGGCGAAGTTGGCACATCGAGCCAAATCATTCTGGTATCCATATACGACTCTGAGAAATATCATTGTGTTAGACCGACTCTTGGAGAGCGCCGAACTTAACTTGCTGGACATCTGTCGAGGCGAATATGGCAAAATTGCAGATATCGGAGCAGCCGATGGAGATGTCGCATTTTTCTTGGAAGAACTGGGATTCTCAGTAGATCTGATTGATAACGAGTACACAAATTTTAATAAGTTGGACGGAGCTCGAATCCTTAAGGAGGTGCTGAACTCATCGGTCACTATCCGCTCGGTCGATCTGGACTCACGATCCCAACTGTTCGAGGGAAAATATGACGCCGCCTTCTTGCTCGGCATCCTCTACCACTTAAAGAACCCCTTCTACATCTTGGAGAGGCTGGCTCATGTATCGCGTTATTGTTTTCTGAGCACACGAATCGCCAGACAGACTGCTGACGGCGTGCCGCTGTCGAAGCATCCTGTCGCCTATTTGCTTGGTCCCGAGGAATGCAATAACGACAGCACCAACTTCTGGATTTTCTCAGATGAAGGATTAAAGCGACTGATCCAACGTACGGGTTGGAACATATTGGCATTCACTACAATCGGGGACACGAACGGATCAACGCCCGCCGACCCGAATCATGATGAGCGCGCGCTGTGCGTTCTGAAAAGCAACGCCGTATTCGAACTCAGCGCCTGTCCAAATCCAGTGCCTGCCAGCGAAAAGATGGGCAAAACAACGATTTGTTGGAGCACGGTGGATGGGAGCCCTGGCAAAATCTATGTCTCCGTTAACGGACGAGAAGAGTCTCTCTTTGCGGGCGGATGCCAAGGCACCGCGACGGCGAACTGGATCGAGGAAGGTTCCGTTTACGAGTTCCGCCTTTATGATTCAGATCATAGCCGTCTTCTCGACAAAGTCGTCGTGAGCAGAGCAACCCGATAATCGCAGAGTAGAAATAGACGCACCCATTCCATGAACGGGGCAAGACCCTGGGATCCGCAGGGCGTTTACTTATGAATTCCGACTTTATGCTTCAGTTCACACGGGCCTTCTCGGCAAAATCGTCGTCACTCAGGCCACAGAATAGCGAAACATTTCGGGCCGGTACTTTCTTTTCGGTTCGCCACGAATTTTACATTCGGCGCCTTGCAATGTGAGCGCCCATCCACTATCGAAAAGGTAAGGTTCTGGATGTAAAGGGATTGCACCCGGGCAAAAAATTGCAGAAATCTGTCGGATTGCGTTGACGAGGCGCCGATTTGCTATAGATTGTTGATCCCGCTGGAAGCGGGACTCCATTAGTTTGGGGAGCGTTCTGCGTACATTTTGGGACTGCAAATTGGGCTCAATTTTGTCCCGGCAACGAAAACGGAAACCCGCGATGGCGGCTAAAGCTGTG
>Ga0193723_1001186_pt1 | contig 10131 bp, 5 predicted proteins | sample H2m2metaG_FD_143042 | JGI IMG/M metagenome (GOLD analysis project Ga0193723, IMG submission 143042) | Soil microbial communities from a riparian zone of the East river system, Colorado, United States - H2m2 | ecosystem: Environmental > Terrestrial > Soil > Riparian zone | place: USA: East River... | reverse complement strand
GCGCAGCCGCAAGTGCGAGCAAGACCAGACACCATGAGAAGCGCCGCATCAATTCCTCCGGACCGCAGATGAGTTATGGGATGCGGCTTCGAAGAGACGGGATGCCGGGAAGCGCGTCAACCCCTAAGAGTGTAGAATCGGTGATTCACAACGAACCGGATCGCCCGTGACACGTCCGTACATTCTCAACGAGCTGACCTGGAAAACCGTCCGCGACACGCGCTACGAGGTCGCCGTCCTGCCCTGGGGTGCGACCGAGGCGCACAACTACCACCTTCCGTACGGGACCGACAACATCCAGGCCGACGACGTCGCCGCCCGCGCGGCCGAGCGTGCCTGGAGCCGCGGCGCGAAAGTGGTGGTGCTGCCCGCCGTGCCGTTTGGCGTGAATACCGGCCAGCTCGACATTCCGTTGTGCATCAACATGAATCCCAGCACGCAAGCGCTCGTGCTGCGCGACGTCGCCATGTCGCTCGCGGGGCAGGGGATCGGGAAGCTTGTGATCTTCAACGGGCACGGCGCGAATGATTTCCGCCAAATGATTCGCGAGCTGCAGCCGCAGGTCTCGCTGTTCCTGTGCGTCGTGAACTGGTACAAGGTGCTCGACCTCAAGGGATTCTTCTCAGATCAGGGTGATCACGCGGGCGAGATGGAGACGAGCGTCATGCAGCACATCGCGCCCGAGCTCGCGCTGCCATTGTCCGAGGCCGGCTCCGGCGCGGCGCGGAAGTTCAAGATCCCCGCATTTCGCGAGGGGTGGGCGTGGGCGCCGCGCCAGTGGACGCAGGTGACGGATGACACCGGATCGGGGAATCCGGCCGCCTCGACGCCTGAAAAAGGGAAACGCTACGTCGAAGCCGTTACGGCGAAGATTGCGGATTTCTTTGTGGAATTGGCGAAAGCTGATGCGTCCAAGATGTACGAGGCTTAGGCGCCGAGCAGCTGCGTTACCGCGCGATCGGCTTCACGAATCGAGTTCCGATGGTCGCTGGCCCCGGCAAGATCCGTGTTGGCAAACGCGATCCGGCCGTGCGGCCGATTCCTCAGGATGTCCCGCGGCGCCGGCTGACCACCCGTGCCAAAGAAAAACCCCGGCTGCGGATTCACGTACGCGTGGCCCCAGCGATTCAGAATGATGCCGGCGATGTCTCGGCGCGGATCGAATCCGCCGGGCGCGAACATGTCGCCGAGCTGCTCGCGGAACCCGCGCTCATACTGCGCGAACGAGGTGCCCAGCAGTAGCGCACGCCCCCGGCTGCCCTGCTCGGCGATCGACAGGCCGGGCTGCGCGAAGAGGACCTTGATGGTGAGCACGGTCGGTGAGTCAGGGCCGATGGTGCGGGGCTCGGTCCCGACGAGTGCCATCCTCCGCACCGAGAGGTAGTCGCCGAGCCCTCCGAACCAGCGGCAGCCGGACAATCCCATCTTGTAGAGGAAGCGCCAGTTGCGGACGGCGATGTTCGCCATCAGGCACGGCGATCGATAGAACTGCGCGTACGCGTCGCGCTGGGCGTCCGGGAGATCGTGCACGATATGCTTCGCCGTCCAGCTGCCGCCCGCCACGACGACTGACCGCGCGCGGACGTTGTAGAGCCGATTGCCCCGCGCGTATGTGACGACGACGTGCGGGGCGCTCGCGGGATCGCCGGCGTGCGCGACGCGGACGACGGTGGAATTCAGCCGGAGCCGTGTTGCCTGGCCGGCGCGGTCGAGTGCGCGAAAGTTGACTCGGCTTTGCCACACCGCATCAACGGTGCGTGGACCGGCAAAGACGTCGGGGATGAGCGTTTTCACCATCAGGCGCGCGAATCCGCCGTTGCCATCGGGGAACATCTGGTCGCCGAGCGTGTCGTCGCCGTCCTCCGGAAACTGGGTCTCGATCGCGTAGTTGCAGTACGCCGACAGTGCGTCGGGGCCCAGACCGTAGCCACCGCCTTCGATCGGCGAGAGAAACGTCCGGACCGTCTCGCGGCTGATGCTGTATCGGGCCATCACGTGTTCTTCGAGCGTGATCGAGTCGAGCTGGCGGGAAATGGCGTCTCCTTCGGACTGTGGGCGCGGGCTATCGACGCCGCCCGCTCCCCAGCGGAGTAGCTCCGCGCGCGCGGTTTCGCTGATCGGTGCGCCTTCGAGCTTCCGGCCCCACGGGTCCATCACCCAGACGCCGGGTCGTTGGCCGAACTGTGGCCCGAAATAGAAGCCGTAATTCTTGGGAGTGTCGTACGGCGAGTGGGCGAGCGGCATCTCGGCCGACGGGCCGCGCCACGTTTGGTAGGCAAAGGACGAGCGATCCATCCCGATCATTGCGTAGAAGCGGTCGGTGTAACCGCCTTTCCCCGGTACGAGGAAGATCGCGGAGCCCTGGTGCGCGGTGAGCCGCTGTCCGTCGACGAGGAACTCGTTGCGCTTTGCTTCGCCACCGAAGATCGGGTGGTTGTCGAGGACGAGGCAGGGTCCGCCTTTGGATTTCTGGAAAAAGATCGCGGCGGCGAGCCCGCTGATTCCTCCGCCGACGGCGACGAGGTCATACATCTCGCCGGTGTCGCTCGCGCCGGCAACGCGCCGTTCGAATGAACCATCCCGCAGCGCGTGTCCCGCGCGCAGGACATCCCAGGTGTTGCCGTTCGAGTGCCGGTAGTCGCCGACGCCGCCGTAGCCGTTGAAGGCGTCGGCCGGGGACGTCGTCGGCGCCCGCCCGGGAACGAGCAGTCCGGCACCGGTGAGGAGGATCCCGTCGAGGAAGTCGCGGCGGGAGATCGGTTCGCGCAAGCGGCGCCTATTGCCCCGTCGCCGCCGGCGCGCTCAGCCAGCGCGCGAACCACGCCGCCACTTCCTTATAGAAGAAGCGGCTGTCCTCGCCTTTGAGAACCCAGTGGTTCTCCTCGGGCCAGATGATGAGCCGCGAGGGGATCTGCTGGCGCTGCAGCGCCGTCCAGAACTCCAGCGCGTTGTTCATCGGCACCCGGAAATCGCGCTCTCCCACCGACACGAGCACGGGCGTGTGCAGATTCGCCGCGCGGCGCATCGGACTCTGGGTGCGCCAGAGCGGATGATCTTCCCACGGTGGGCCGCCGACATTGCGCTCGCGGTCGTAATTGAAGTCGCTCGTCGCCCACTGCGTTTCGAGATCCCATTCGCCGGCATGGCTCACCAACGCGCGATACCGCGTCGTCGTCACCGCGAGCCAGTTGGTGAGATGGCCGCCGTAGCTCGCGCCGCCCGCGATCTGCCGTGCCGCGTCGATAAAACGAAACCGCTTGATCGCCGTGTCCGCGGCTTCGTTCAGCTCGTTCGCCGGACCCTCGAGGGGATCGAACTGAATGTCCTGCGAAAATTTCTCGCCATAGCCGGTCGAGCCGGTGTAGTCGGTCATCAAGACGACGTAGCCGGCCGCGCCGAGCAGGTGCGGGTTCCAGCGCAGGCCAAAGTTGTCGGTCCACATGTTTGCGGCGCCGCCGTGGATCAGCACGAACAGCGGATAGCTGCGCGTGGAGTCGAACCCCGGCGGGAGAGCGTAGAAGCTGTGGATGCGCTTCCCCTTGACCGAAGTGAACCAGAACTCGCGCAGCGGCTGCCAATCAATCTTCGCGGCCCGGTCGACGTTGAACCGGGTGAGCGGTGTCGGGCGGCCCGTGGCGGGATCGATGCGCACGATCTCCGGCGGATTCGTCGCGCTCTCCCAGACCGCCGCGACCTTGAGCGGGCCGGCGGTCGTCCCCGCGGCGACCTGCAGGCTGCCGAACGTCCCACTCGTCATCGTACCGACTTCCTGCTCTTTGCCGCCGGTCGCCGGCGCGCGGAACAGGCGTTGATGGCCGGCGTCCTCCGCCAGGAAGAACACCGTACGATTGTCGGCCGAAATGGTGTACGTGCCGACCGAGTGCTCCGCGCCGCCCGTCACGGTCCGTGGCGTGGCCGCACCGCTGGGCGGCCATGCCCACGCCACGACGCGTTGATTGTTGAACGTGTGCTCATTCGTCGGCGTCATTTCCGCGTACAGCGTTTTGCCATCCGGACTGAACTGGGGAGAGCCGTAATCGTCCTTGCCCTGCGTGAGCCGCCGCGGCTCGGCGACGCCTGCACCCACGAGCCAGAGCGCTTGCACGACGTCGCCGTGCGTCCAGTCGCCGCGGTTCGTCGTTGCCGCGAACACGACGCCCTTGCCGTCCGGCGTCCAGGCCGCCGCCATGTCCTCGCCGCTGGTTCCGAGCTGGCCGCCGAATCCCGCGTTCCGCACGAGGTCGGTCCCGGCGAGCAGATCGGTGGCCTGAGCGGCTGGGTCGAGCGCTTGGGCGAACAGATGCGGCCGCCGGTCGTCGAGCCAATGATCCCACAGCCGAATCGGCGATGCGTCATACACGCGCGCGTTGTACTTGCGCGCCTTGCGCTCCGCCGCCGCGGCGCGATTCGCCGAGTCGGTCGTGGCCCCGGGGTAAATCATGCTCGAGAACAAGATCGCCTTGCCGTCGGGACGCCACAGGGGACTCGAGGCGCCGGTCGACAGACTCGTGACGCGCTGCGCTTCGCCGCCCGTCGCGAGGTCGAGGACGTACACCTGCGACTGGTCGTCACCTTCGCGCCGGGCGCTGAACGCGATGCGTCGGCTGTCGGGACTCCAATCGACGCCGCCCTCTCCACCTTTCGTATTGGTGAGCCGCCGCGGCTCGGCGCTGCCGTCGCTGGGCACGAGCCAGAGATCGCTGACCTGGTCGCCTTCCGTGTACGACGGCTCGGTCACGCTGAACACGATCCAGCGGCCGTCGGGGCTGATCGCAGGCGCGGAGACCCGTTTCATCAGAAAGACGTCTTCGTGCGTGATCGTGTGGCGTTGCTGAGCCGCCAGGGGTGACGCGAAACAGATGACCATCAAAACCATCGACCTGTTCATGGGCTTCTCCTGTAGACATCTGTGCCGAGGTACTTGAGTCCCGAATCTGGCAACAGCGTGACGACCGTCGCATCTCGTCCCAGCCGTTGTCCAATCTGCATCGCGGCAATGACGTTCGCGCCGCCCGACGTGCCCGCGAACAATCCCTCCTCGCGCGCGAGCCGGCGGGCCATGGCCTTGGCGTCATCCGTCGCCACCGGGATGACTTCGTCCACCAGTGACGGCTCGTACAGGGGAGGTGTGTAGCCGACCCCCACGCCCTCGATCTTATGTGGTCCGGGCTGGCCTCCGGACAACACCGCCGACTCCCTCGGCTCCACGATCCCGATCTTCAGATCCGGCTTGTACCGCCTGAGCACCGTGGCGACGCCTCGGGACGAGGCTCCCGTTCCCACGGCGTGCACGAAGGCGTCGATCGTTCCGTCCGTCTGCTTCCAGATCTCCTCACCGAGCGGGAAGTATCCTGCGATGCTGTCCTGATTGTTCAGCTGATCCGTCCAATACGTGCGCGGCGCTTGGCTCAGCTTGCGCGCCTGCTCGATCATGTCGAGGATCAGCTTCTTGGTGGTCTTCCCGCCCTCGCTCGGCACCAGCACCAACTCGGCGCCGTAGGCCGCCATCTGATCGCGTTTTTCCTGGCTGAACGCATCCGACGTGACAATACGAATCGGATAACCCTTCACGGCGCACACCAGCGCGAGGGATGCGCCCGTACTGCCGCCGGTGTATTCGACGATCGTATCGCCCGGCTTGAGCCGGCCGTCTGCCGCGGGCCGCGAGATCACGGCCTGGGCCATCCGGTCCTTCATGCTGCCGGTGGGATTCTCCCACTCGAGCTTCACGAGCACCCGGGCGCAATTGGGAGGCACGACCTTCGCGAGCTGCACGAGGGACGTGTTGCCAATGGCTTGGAGAATGTCCATGTCTGGATGTACACGCGCGACGACCTGTCGCAAGGTGCTTAGAGGCGGAACAGATAGCTGAGCTTCACGAACAACGCGTCATCGGTCCGTGTGAGCCCGTGGAACCGGAAGGCGTCGTCGTCCAGCATGTTGCTGCCGTATCCCGCGAACACGACCGTCCCTGGGATCGGCTGATAGCTGATCAGCGCGTCTACGTGGAACAGATTCGTCGCGCTCGCCGCGGAGCGCGTGATGCCGCTGGGTCCCGCGATCAGGATCGGCGCACCGGTGCGCGAATCATCGCGGAGCGAATCGGTCTGGTCCTGGATGTACTGGCCCACCAGCCTGATGAACAGCGGCCGCGACAGCTGATACTCCATCTTGACTCGCGCGACGCGACCCACGTTCACCAGACTGCCGTCGGTGCGACGATTGACCTGCTGCCAGAAATAGCTGAACGAGTTCCGCAGCCGGTCCGTCGGCCGGTACGACACATCGACGCTCAGCAGCAGCAAGTCGGCCGAAGCCCACTCGAAGAAATTCTCGTCATGACCCTGCAGGAAGAAGCCGCCGCCGCTGAAATGCTTCCACTCCGGGGTGCCGATCTGGACGATGTACTCGCCATTGGGGATCGTTGGCTGGCCCACGAACGGAATCGTGTCGAGGCCGCCCCCCCCGCCCGCCTTGGGCACTTCCAGGCGATACCTCGAGTACAGGGCGGAGTCGTACCCGAACGATTCCACGAAGTAGCCCGCGCCGATGTTCCACCCGCCGCGCAGCGATGCGTTCCCGTTGAAGTGCAGCTTCTTGTCCTGCATGTGGCGGCCATGGATGAAGTTCTGGTACTGCCAGATGCCGTCCACGAGGATGTCGCCCGTGAAGCGCTGCAGCAGCGCTCCCGGCTTTCCATAGGTGGTGAAGCTGGGATCGACGTAGGAATGCACGATCCCGTTGCGCCCGATGAATCCGCTTCCGGTCTGGAACTGATCCGAGATTCCGGCGAAGACGCTGCGCAGCCCCCACACGCGATGCTGCACGGTGAATTGCGTGACCCATAACGGCGCCGTCGTCGTCACGCCGGCGGACCGGGTGCGGCTGCCGGCGAGCTGGAACGTCAGGCCGTAGATCTCCTTGAACACCAGGCGGCCGTCGATGTCGGCGACGCGGTTGTAGTCGCGGCCTTCAATGCGGTCGGTGTACGCGAATCCAATCCGCGATCCGTGCCCGAGGCTGTGCTGCGCGCGGACGATGTTGAAGATCGGATTATCGGTGCCGCTCGCCGAGGCGAACTTCTGATCGACGGCGGACAGGAACCCGATGTCCGTGCCGGAGGCGTTGCCGGTCAGTTTGACGGCCGCGACCGGCTGCACGATGCGGCGCGTGTAGATCAGGTTCTGCGGGACCTGAAACAGCTCGCTGCCCTCGAGGAAGAACGGACGCTTCTCGGAAAAGAAGAGCGCCTGACGCGGATCGAAGGCGAGCTGGCCGGCGTCCGATTCGACCTGCGAGAAGTCGGGCTTGATCGTGCCGTTCAGGTTGAGGTTGTCGGTGACGCCCCACCGCACGTTCCCGCCGATCTGTGGATTGCCCGTGTCGTAGCGGTAGCCGGACGCGGTGGGGGCCCCGGTGGCTTTGCCGGTCGCTTCAGGATTGATGTCCACCACCAGGCCGCGATGCATGCCCGATAGACCGACCAGATTCCCGGACTGCCCGATGAACGTCGCGTTGGCACGGCGCGCCGGAAACCACGTATCCTCGAACCCGGAATGCTTCACCTGGCGCACGATGTTCAGGCTCCAGTCCTGCGGCTGCTTCGGCTGGTAGCGGAGACTCTTGAACGGAATGCGGACCTCGACTTCGTAGCCCCACGGCGTGAGGCGGCCGTGCGACTGGAAAACGTAGTCCGGACTGAGGTCCGGCTGCTCCCGCCCAATGACCGCTCCACCGATGAACCCGCTGGCTGAGATATTTCCGCCCTCGATCAGCGCGCCGTCGCCCTGCACTCCGAGCGGGTTCACGGCGAACATCAGCGCCTTCTTGCCATCGTGAAACGTGCCGAGCAGGATCTGGACGTTGTCGTCGCCGAAGATCTGATCGCGATCGGCGAGCGTCGCCGTGGGCTGGCCGTGTAACTCGTAGGCTCGGATCCCGAAGTAGATTGCGGTCGCGGAGTACCACACGAGCACCTGGGTGGAATCGACCGCGGCAACGCCGTCGTTCGGCGCGTATTGCGAGAAGCCCGTGAGCAGCGCAGCCCGCGCCCACGTCGAATCCGACAGGTCGCCGTCGATCAGGACGTCGGCGTCGAACCGTGGAATCCGCACGTCCAACTGGCGCTCGCGACCCGAGTAGATTCCCAGGGAGTCGGGCTGGCCGCAGCCGAGCAGCACACACAGCGTCAGGAGCATGGTGGACAATAATGGCAGCAAAACCGCAGGGTCACCTCCCAGTGGAGAGTTAGGATCGTGTCACAACTCGCACTTACGTTTGTAATCCTGCTGCAGACCCCGGCGACCCCGGCGACTCCGCGCCCGGCACCGCCCCAACCGCGCCGCGAAATTCCCGATCCTGGCACGATCGCCACCGCGCAACGCGTCACGCCCGCCGGCGTCCAGAGTGTGTTCACCGATCGCGTCTTTGGCGTGCGGTTCGGGAAGCCGGGCGAGATCTGGGTGACCGTGCATGGCGCCGCCTACCGCCTCGCCTGGCAAGACAACGTCGTCCGTGCCAGCTCGGCGTTCGACGGCCGCTCCGGCGTCCAGGGGATCGCGATCGACCCGGTGAATGGGCGCGCGCTGTTCAGCAGCGTGGGTCGACTCCCCCAGGCGCTTGCGCAGAGCCGAACGCCCGGATCGGATGAGATGGAGGCCACCAACACCGTCACCCAGCTGTCAGCCTATGACGGCGATGCCGTCGCCCCACGAGCGGGCGGCGGTGGAGACAGCGCGGTGGTCCGCTGGTCCACGGCCGCGCGCGGTGACTTCATCGCCGGCGCGCCGGCCGTCGCGACGCGCGCGAACGCTGCTGGCGGAGGACACCGCGTGGCCGTGCTGCCGCTCTCGGCGAACGACGCGCTTGCGGTCTTCGACGCCGACAGTGGCACACTCCTGAAGACCATTCCGCTCGGCGTGTTGCCGGTCGCCGCGGTTCTGAGCCAGGATGGCGCGGTCGCATACGTGTCGGTGCTCGGCGGCCGAAAGCCGCGGGCGAAAGAACGCGCGGCCAAACAGTGTTGCGATCCGTCCGCTGAGCTCGTGCGCGTGGATGCGCGCGGGATCGCGCAGCCGGGCAACGTGACGCGCGTCGACCTCGTGAGCGGCGCGACCACAGTGATTCCGGTCGGCCGCCATCCCACCGGACTCGCGTGGGATGAACGCGGTGCCCGCCTCTATGTCGCCAACGGCAACTCTGATACGGTCAGTGTGATCGATACCCGGCGCAACGCGGTGGTGCAGTCGATCGCCGTGGCGCCATTTCGCGAGCGCAAGATCGGCCTGGCGCCGACCGCCGTCGCCCTGTCGCCCGACGCGAAGACGCTGTTCGTCGCGCTGGGCGGGGCGAACGCCGTCGCCGTGTACAGCCTGCCGGGCGGCACGTTGCGCGGCCTGATTCCGACGAGCTGGTATCCGACGAGTCTCGATGTGAGCGCCGACGGCCGCACGCTGGCGGTCGGATCGTTGTTCGGGGTGGGGTCGGGGAACGGCCGCACGTCGGGCATGACCGGTCGCTACGTGCACTCCTATCGTGGGTCCGTGAATGTCATTCCGGTGCCGTCGGATGCGGAGCTCGCGGCGTACACGACGTCCGTCGCGGAGAACAATCGCTTGACGCTGCGAACGGGCAGCGCGGGGGCTGCATTGGCGCCGCGACGCGGCACGCCTGCCCGCGCGGTGCCGGAGCGGCCCGGCGAGCCGTCGCTGATCGATCACGTCGTCTACATCGTGCGCGAGAACCGCACCTACGACCAGGTGCTCGGCGACATCGGCAAGGGGGCGAGCGACAGCTCGCTCGTGCAGTACGGATGCGACGTTACGCCCAACGCGCACGCGCTCGCCGAGCAGTTCGTGCTGCTCGACCATTTCTTTGCGTCGGGCGGCAACTCGGCCGACGGGCACAACTGGCTCACGCAGGGGCGTGAGACCGAGTATCCGATGTGGCCGCTCTATACCGGGCGCAGTTATCCGTCCGAGGGAGTCGATCCGCTCGCGTACTCGTCGGGCGGGTTCCTGTGGGAAGCGGCGCAGGCGAAGGGCAAGACGGTCCGGGTCTTTGGTGAATACGCGCCGTCGCCGCAGTGGTACAGCGACACCATCCGCATGAATCTGCTGCAGCAGTACCGTG
>Ga0193723_1001185_pt1 | contig 10135 bp, 10 predicted proteins | sample H2m2metaG_FD_143042 | JGI IMG/M metagenome (GOLD analysis project Ga0193723, IMG submission 143042) | Soil microbial communities from a riparian zone of the East river system, Colorado, United States - H2m2 | ecosystem: Environmental > Terrestrial > Soil > Riparian zone | place: USA: East River... | reverse complement strand
GATCCGTTACTCCCAGTCGAACTCCTGGCCCAACCAACGAAATAGCTCACGGTTGTGAGGCTCGAAGAAAGCGTCGAGTTTCGTCTTCACCTCCGGGGCTAGCTGGGACTCGTAGTTCCCCTTTTGATAGCTGGAGTCGTAGTGTTCCAGCCGGTGGTCCCGCAATCCCAGAAAGCGGTGGACTGCGGCTGTCGCCGCCGGGGGATCGCGGAATAGCCACTCGCTCTGGAGCACTAACAGCTGTGAGCGCGGGAAGTGCTGGAGCCAGCGGCGGAGCTGTTCGAGGTACAGCCCGCGACGGGTGTACGAGTAGCGATGGTGGTTCCAGCTATAGTAGCCGGGCTCGTTTCGAAGGCGCTCTTCCTCCCCCGCCAGTCGCTCGGACTCCTGGTCGATCGCCTCGGCAAATGACAGCGACTCCCGTCCTCCGCGAACCTCATGCTGGTAGTGCGAGAAGGCGCGCTCGACTGGATTTCTCAGCAGAGCGATGAGCTTCACTTCGGGCAACAGCCGTGCGGCCCGCTCGGGTACCAACGGGTGGACCAGGTAATACGGCGTCGCATCCAGCGTCAGAGCACCGCGGCGCAGCCGATGGCGGTAGGGGAAGCGGCCACGATAGTACCTGAGACCACGGTCGTAAAGGAAATCGAAGTAATGGATCTCCTTTCCGAGTGGTGGCAGGACGTCCGGATGCTGCACCAGATAGTTGAAGAGCGACGTGGTCCCGCTGCGTTGCGCGCCGATGATCAAAGCGGACGGCAACCCCCTGAGGGGCCCGGTTATCAGCCGGTAGGTGGCACGAAGGCGGCGCAATGGCGTTTTCAGGCTATTCCCGAGCGTCGGCGCGACACTCGGGTTACCTCCCGCCCATTCCACACGGTCGGTGCGCCGGATCTTGGGCGAAGGAGACGTCGCGCTATCCATTAGCGCCGGGCGATCTCCGGGATCCTCTCGCCCTCAGCGAGGTCACCGTAGCCGTATCGGCGAAGATCCTCGCGCAGCAGGTCGTCCAGGATGGCTTGCTGCCCCGGAGTGAGGTCATCCCGCCACCGCTGGCTCGTGCTCTCGAGCGATGCCGCTTTCACCTGCCGTTCAAGCTCCGCTGACTCCGGCAGCTCCGCAAATTCCAAGACCTCCCGATAGGTGTCCAGCGGCTGCCGACAGAGATCCTCGTACTTCACTTCGAAGAAGAGCTTGGGGTCCAGCTTTTCGCGCGCCGCGTCAATCGCCCGCATCTGAATTCGCCACTCGAGTCCCGCCAGAGCTACGAAGGAGCGATCATAGCTCTCCCACGTGGCCTGATCTTCAGCCGAGAGAAGGCCGGCGCGCCAGCCTTGCGGCCCATACCAGCCGCCCCAGAACCACACGTGCAGGAGTGAATTGGCAACCGCTCGTCCATCGCGGATGATGTGAATGAACTTCGCGTCTTCGAAAATCTCACTCAGGAATCCGATGCGCGGCCACCCCGTGATCTTGGCCAGGAAGCGGCTGCGCCCGGGCGTCAGCATGGGCTGGATCGCTCCACGCACCCGCTTCTTGACCCGGGCGGTCACGTCCGTGCGTACCAGGTCGCGGCAAGGCTCTGAGAAGCCGTAGGCATATGTATCCCAGAACCGGTAGCACTCACCGGGCCGGATCCACTCTCCGAAAAGCCGGCGAAGGAGTGGATTACCCATTGCCTCGACCGCCCATTTATTCCAGGTCGGCCTGGTGGGGTACTGAAGAGCGAAGCCGGACAACCACATCAGTTGCGGGTGCGTCGCCAGCAGCCGGTGAAACACGGCCGAGCCGCAGCGTCCGGTTCCTACAATTATGATCGGTTTGGTAATCGTCATATGGTTCGGGTTGTGAGCACGATCCATGCCCCCAGACGTCCCGAATCGAGGAGCTCATCGGGCGGGTAGGCAATCTAGCATGGTCAGGCATGAGCCACGGCGGACGCAGTTCCGCGCGACTTCATGCATGACCACCGCAATGCTGTGGCGATTGCGCGACATTGGGGACCGAGATCACACGACATCTATCGTCGCCTGGTGCCACGCGTTGTTGTTATAACCTTTGACGTTCCACGTCGCGCTGGTGTTCGGCGGCTGAGGGACTCCCGCGGTGTCGGTGGCCCGGACCACCAGCGTGTGACGCCCGCGGGCAAGGTCCAGCATCGTCTCCCAGAGCGACCAGGTCCACCCTGCCCCTCCGGTCGCGATCCGCGCCTGAGTCCAGTCATGTCCGCCGTTGGAAGACAGCTCGACTGCAGTGAGCGAACAGCCCCCAGAACCCATAGCCCACCCGTACACTTTTACTCGGCCGGCGGCAACCGCATGGGCCGGCGTGGGGTGCAGGATAACGGAATTGAGCGGGATTTCACTCAGGGCGGCACCACGGGAGACGTCGCGCGAATCCTGCGGGTCAACCTCGCGCTGCATGCGGTACGCCTTGCGCTGAAAGTAATTGGGGGACGGCTCTTCCAGCAGCGTGATACGGCCGAGCCATTTCACACTTCTCGCGCCGATCCAGCCCGGCACCACCGCCCGAACCGGAAATCCGTGCACTACCGGAAGGGGCCTCCCATTGAGCTCGCTCGCCAGGATCACATCGCCGCCGAGCGCTTTGGGCAGGTCGATCGAACCGCCGAAGCCGAACTGATCACCCTCTCGCTCCACCTGATCCAGGCCGACGAACTCGACATGCCGCGCCTCCTTCGCCACTCCCACGACGTCGAGAAGATCCCGCAGGGACACGCCGGTCCACCGGCCCGTGCCGGCTGGCTCGGGTCCCCAGGGAAGCTCGCCTGGCAAGGGCCCCAGGGCTAAGAACTCGTTCCGCCTTAGCCCCGCGCACACGAGTGTCGCCGTTACGTGTCGCTGGGGACAGGCACGGCGCAGCTCCTCGAGCGAAAAGCTGGTCGCCGATTGCACCAGGCCACCCACTTCGAGTCGCCATGTACTGGGGTCGATCTGAGGAACTGGGGCGTGACTGCGCGTAAAGAAGTGATCGATTGGGGTGACGAGATGATTGCCTGGTACCGGCCAGACGGCCGTGTTGAGGCCATCGGGATCGTGGACCAGTCGGGGGCACTTCGCTGTCGGCTTCACAGCTGCGCCTCAGGAGGGCTGGGCGAACACCCGCACGTTGGTGGGGGACACATATACCCGCTTGCCCCTGGTGAGACCCAGGCTCTCAAAACGGCCGCGGGGAATGTGAGCCTCGATGGTCCTGCCGCCATCGACCAGATCCAGTTCCACCCGAACGACTGGTCCGAAGGCACGAACATGGCGGACCACGGCCTCCAGAGAAGAAGCTCGGGAGCGGGAGGGCTCCACCTCCACGTCGTAGGTGCGGACGTAGGCTATGCCGTCCTGGTCCGGTGCGCCAGCCCACTCGGGGGCCTCCAACTCGCTCTCGCCGATGTTCACCCGTCCCTGGTGGATTCGGCCGTGGAACAGGTTGACGTCGCCCAGGAAGCCATAGACGAACGGGGTCGCGGGGCGCTCGTAGACTTCCTCAGGAGTCCCGTTTTGCTCGATCCGTCCCTCGTTCATGATCACCACGCGGTCGGAAACCTCCAGCGCCTCCTCCTGGTCGTGGGTGACGAAGACACTGGTGACGTGAACCTCCTCATGCAGGCGGCGCAACCAGCGGCGCAGCTCCTTCCGTACCTTGGCGTCGAGTGCACCGAACGGCTCGTCGAGCAGCAGCACTTTGGGCTTTACCGCGAGGGCCCGCGCGAGCGCCACCCGCTGGCGCTGTCCCCCGGAAAGCTCGGACGGCCGACGCTCGGCCAGCACGTCGAGCTGGACCAGCCGCAACAGTCCCATGACGGTGTCCCGGATTTCTGCTTCCGACGGCCGCACGCGTCTCGGCCGGACCCGCAGCCCAAAGGCGATGTTTTCGAAGACGCTCATATGCCGGAACAACGCATAGTGCTGGAATACAAAGCCCACCTGGCGCTCGCGCACCGGCTGGCCGGTCGCGTCCTCCCCCTGGAAATGGATCGTGCCCTGATCCGCCGGCTCCAGGCCGGCGATGATTCGCAACAGGGTGGTCTTGCCGGATCCCGACGGCCCGAGCAGCGCCACCAGCTCTCCGCCCGGAACATCGAGGCTCACGTTGTCCAGCGCCACGAAGTCGCCGAACGTCTTTCGCAGGTTGCGTACCTCGATGCTCATACCGCGATCTCCTTCGCTGGGCTCAGGACAGGCTTTTCGGGAATGCTCTCGATGTCGGCTTGACCGGCTGTTGCTCGGCGCTGCTGCCACTCGACCAGGGTTTTCAGGGCCAGTGTGACGAGCGCCAGGAAGGTCAGCAGCGAGGCCACCGCGAAGCTCGCCGCGAAGGCGTACTCGTTGTAGAGGATCTCCACGTGAAGCGGTAGCGTATTGGTCTCGCCCCTGATGTGGCCGGAGACCACCGATACCGCGCCGAACTCGCCCATCGCCCGCGCGTTGCAGAGGATGAGGCCGTAGAGCAGCCCCCACTTGATGTTCGGCAGCGTGACCCGGAAGAAGGTCTGCCACCCTCCGGCGCCCAACACCATTGCCGCCTCCTCCTCCTCGCATCCCTGCTCCTGCATGAGGGGGATCAGCTCGCGGGCCACGAACGGGGCGGTGACGAACATGGTGGCGAGCACGATACCCGGCACTGCGAAGATGATTTTGATGTCGTGCTGCGAGAGCCAGGGTCCGAACCATCCATGGGCACCAAAGAGAAGCACGAAGATCATTCCCGAGATCACCGGTGAGACCGCGAACGGCAGGTCTATGAGGGTGATCAGGAGATTCTTTCCGGGGAAGGAGAATTTCGAGATACACCACGCGGCGGCAACCCCGAAGACGACGTTGACCGGTACCGCGATCAGCGCCACCAGCAGGGTCAGCCGCGCGGCGCTGAGCGCGTCTGGTTCCGTAATCGCCGCCCAGTAGGCCGGCAGCCCCTTGGCCAGCGCCTGGGTGAAGACCAGCACCAACGGGAGCACCAGAGTCACCGCCAGAAAGCCGAGCGCAACGGCGATCAACGTCCAACGCACCGCCCGCGACTCGCCGGTGGCCCGGGTGACGGCTCGCGGTGCCAGTGCAGCCGCGCGGTCGAGCGCCGCGGTCGCCATGCTAGGCCGCCGTGCGGCGACGGGCCGCCCACTGGAGCAGGTTGATCGTGAGGAGAAGCCCGAAAGAGACGATCAGCATGACCATGGCGATGGCGGTCGCGCCGGCATAGTCGTACTGCTCCAACTTGGTGATGATCAGAAGCGGGACGATTTCCGTCTTCATCGGCATGTTGCCGGCAATGAAGACCACCGAACCGTATTCTCCTATTGCTCGGGCGAAGGCTAGCGCGAAGCCGGTGAGCAGCGCCGGGGCAATCGTGGGAAATACGACCCGAGTGAAGGTCTGCCAGCGTTGGGCACCCAGGCTGGCCGCGGCCTCCTCGACCTCCACCTCGAGGTCATCGAGCACCGGCTGCACCGTGCGCACCACGAACGGAAGGCCGATGAAAACCAAGGCCACGGTTATTCCCAGCCAGGTATACGCCACCTTGATGCCCAGCAGATCGAGACGGCCCCCGATCCAGCCGTTCGAGGCGTAGAGTGTCGTGAGCGCGATGCCGGCCACGGCCGTCGGCAAGGCGAACGGCAGATCCACCATAGCGTCCACGACCCGGCGCCCGGGGAACCGGTACCGCACGAGCACCCAGGCCACCAGCAGCCCGAATACCGTGTTGATCAGGGCGGCCACGAGTGAGGCGCCGAAGGTAACCCGGTAGGAGGCCATCACTCGGGGAGCGGTGACAATGGCCCAGAGGGCGGACCCCGACAGCTCCGACGTGCGCGCAAAGACAGTCGCGAGGGGGAGCAGCACCACCAGGCTGAGATAGGTACAGGTGATCCCCAGCGATAACCCGAATCCGGGGAGTACGCTCCGAGACGTTTGCCTCACGGTCTAGCGCCCCGGCTGATAGATCTGATCAAACAGCGCCCCGTCGGCGAAGTGGGTGGCGTGCGCCTTCCTCCATCCCCCGAACACCTCGTCCACGGTGACCAGGCGCAGTTTGGGAAACTGGGCATCGTACTTCGCCGCCACCGAGGCGAGTCTGGGGCGATAGAAATGACGCGCCGCGATCTCCTGCCCTGTCTCGGTGTACAGATATTCCAGATAGGCTTGGGCAACGGCCTTGGTGCCATGCTTTCCGGCGATCTTGTCTACCACCGCCACCGGCGGCTCGGCGAGGATGCTGACGGAAGGCGCCACGATCTCGAACTTGCCCTGTCCCAGCTCCTTGATCGCGAGCAGGGCCTCGTTCTCCCAGGCGATCAGGACGTCGCCGATTCCCCGCTCCACAAAGGTGGTCGTGGCCCCGCGAGCACCGGCATCAAGCACCGGGACGTTCTTGTAGAGCCTGGTCACGAATTCCCTGGCAGTCGCCTCGTTGCCGCCGGGCTGACGCAACGCCCAGGCCCAGGCCGCGAGGTAGTTCCACCGGGCACCGCCTGAGGTCTTGGGGTTAGGGGTCACGACCGAGACACCCGACTTGGCGAGGTCACCCCAATCCTTGATTCCCTTGGGGTTCCCCTTACGGACCAGCAGTACAATCGTGGACGTGTACGGCGAGCTGTTATTGGGGAGGCGACTCTGCCAATTGGCCGGCAGCAATCCGCCTTTTTCCGCGATCTGGTCGATATCGTACGCCAGGGCGAGGGTGACCACGTCGGCCTCGAGACCGTCGATCACGGAGCGTGCCTGCTTCCCGGACCCACCGTGCGACTGGCGGATCGTCACCTCCTGGCCGGTCTTGCCCTTCCAGTACGTCGCGAACTGCTGATTGAAGTCCTCATACAATTCGCGAGTCGGGTCATACGACACGTTGAGCAGGGTGACTGGCTTCGGACTGCCCTGGGCCATGGCGACACCGGCGCCGGCCATGAGCGCGACCAGAGGGAGGGAGCCGGTCAGAGTGAGTCGAGTGCGCATAGTCTTCAAGTGCCTCGTATGGGGTCAGGATCAGAACGAATGCTGCACGCGGGTCACCACGAAATTCTCCGCCTCGCGGTCGCCCGCGACGGTCCCACCGGTGAAGGTGGCGTGCTCATAGTCGACCACGACCTTGATAGCCCGCGCGAGGTACCAGTTGACGCCCACTGCCCAGGCTTTTGCCTTGCTCGGCGTGCTGGCGGCGCTGGCAAAGGTGGGGAACGTAGCGTCATCGATGCTGAGCTCGCTGTAACGCGCCGCCAGCTCGAGGGCGCCGAAGGTGCCCGCCTTGGGGTCGAATGCCTTCTTCGGAGCGGCACTCTTGAACGAGTTCTTCTCGCCGGTGAGGAAGAAGGAGCCGGTGGTTTGCCACGCGGTGTGTTTGAGCTTGACGGTCGCCGCACCGGCGCGGCTCACCGCCTGCCACGACTGGATGTATTCGGCATGCAAGCCCAGCGGGCCGGTATAGAGGTACGCTTGGGGCGCCAGCCGGGCCCGACGGCCGTCGGCGAAGACGTTGTTCGCGGGTGTCGTCGTGCTACTGCCGTATCGGAACCAGGTCTGCTGCCCGGGCGTGCGATAGCTGGCGAGCGCGGGCGCCGCGGCGGTCCCGCGCTCGAGGCCGGTCGTGCCCGCCACCCCTACGCCAAGCCCCCCGAGTGTGCCTGTCTTGAACGGCTGAAAGAAGACGCGGCCCGCAAAATCTTTCGCGTCGCTGACGTCACCGTCCCCGTTACCGAGATCCGGAACCCCATTGAAGACCCCGGCCTGCCAGGTAAAGGCCCCACTGCCGAGGTCGCCCGAGAGCTGGAGACCGACGTCACGGTTGGGCGCGAGATTGGTCGCGAGCGCGCGTTCGGCAAACACGATGTCGCTCGCTGACTGGTAACGCTCCAGATCGACTGCCGGTTTGAACTTGCCGGCGCGCAGGGCGAACGCAGGCGCGATCTTCACGTCGGCATAAGCGTCGAACAGCACCGTTGTCCCCTGGCCGAAGTCGGGCTGCACCCGGAACTCGAGGTACTTGCCCACCGTCGCTTCCAGGATTGGCCGGGCTCGGCGGATAAAGAACGTGTTAGTCACCGGGACAGCGCTGTCGCTCAGGTAAAAGCGGCCGTCCGCCTGAACCAGGCCCTTGAGCCTCACGGCGAATTTCCCATCGGCCGATTTGATACTGAATCCGTCCTTGCTGCTGGCGGTGGCCGATACCTTGTCTTTCGCCGCCGCGGCAGCGCTGTCGGCGGCGAGCTCGCGAAGGCGTTGAAGAATTCGAACCTGCTGGTCGAGTTCGTTGACCCGTGCCTCCAGCGAAGTGCTATCCTGCTGCGCCACGATTTGTGGTGCCCATGCAACAATTCCGGCCATGACAATCAAGCTGCTGGTCCAATACCGGACACCCCTCATACACCGATCTCCCTGGAGCTCGAAGTGGGTGGCTTCCGGTGGTCCGGTCGGCCGTCTGGCGAAGGCGACCCGAGGGTCGCACCGCGTTCTACGATGGTACTGCCTGGTGGCGTAACCTCTGTCTGCAAGCGCACTTTCTCCCGCTTCTCGAGCTGGACCACTCGGCCGTCATGGATCACTAACTCGATCGCTCCGTAGCGAATCGAGCGGAGCGCCAGGATTAGCTCATGGAGCAGCCCCGGGGGGAGAGCCGTGGGTCCGATGCCGCCCGATGGATCGGCCGGCTGGGGTAATCGAGTAGCCATGTTGCCTATATACTCTACCTTTCCGATAGAGTAAATAGGCAATCGGCATGCCAAGCAGTTGACCGCGGTTTCGGGTTGGAGATTCAGCGAGGAAGCAGTTTGACCTGTCGGACCTTACGACGAAGCGAGGCGAGGCTGGTCCCATCGAGGACCTTCGCCGTGGCGTTGCGGACTTCCGTCATGGCCAGGTGGACCCCGCACACCGCCTCATCAGGACAGTCCGCGCAGGGGATGTAGGCGGTCTGGCTGGCACACGGAACGGGAGCCAGTGGGCCATCGAAAATGCGGACGATCTGGCCGAGATGGATATCGGCCGGGTCGCGTGCCAGGAGGTATCCCCCGCCCTTTCCCTTCCGACTCTGCAGGATACCCTGGTTCTTGAGGCCGAGCAGAATGAGCTCGAGAAACTTCGGCGGGATCTGCTCGGCCCGCGCGAGGTCGGCGATGCGCATCGGCTCCTCGGGCTCGGAGTCGGCGAGCGCGAGGAGTGCTTTAATGGCGTACTTGGCCTTCTTGGAGAGCATGCGCGGCGGCCTACCTGATGAAACGTTCGGCAGAAGCAACCCGGCTGTATCGAAACTCCTTTGGAACGGGCTCCGAGTTTCCATGACAACCCACGTTGATGCATCGGATATGCTTCCAGTACTCGGGCGCAATCGCTTCCAGCGATCTCAACTCATGACCTTCGGAATCCATTTTGAGTACATCGATTTGACCATGCCGCTGGATGGCCGGTTCCAGGACCTCATTGATATGAACGACCTGGCAAGTCACAGAATTGTTCGACCTGAGCTCCAGAGACGAGTTAACCCCGGAGGCTTCGATCCCGAGGCTGGCTGAGCCGTGAAAATTGCTGACGGCGTCCCGACGCGCCTCGAACCGGCCCAGGAAGGGCCGCAGATTAGCGACCAGGCGGTCATAGGACACTGGAGAGGGCTCATGGCAGTAGACATATGTTTCGTGGTTCCGGGTCAGCCAAAATAGAGAGCTCAGACCGATGTTGGATCCTATGTCCACCACGACCTTCGTATTCTCCGGCAGGTAATAATCCCGCCTACAAAAGACCAGGTCGAGCGTCGCCAGATCTGCCGCGGAGAATAACTGGACGTTGACCGGACCTATCGGCGTCTTGATGGTAATCGTTCGGGGATAGTGCCCTAACGAAAATACGTCCTCAAACAGCATTCGAATGGGGTGCTGATGAACCCCGAAGAATCGGGGAATTGCCCTGTAGTTGCTTCCGTCAAAGAGTCTTCTCCGAAAGGCGCGAAGCCTTCTTCGGCCGATTCTCATGGTGAGACCGTCTCCGATTGGACCATCGAAAGCCAGGACAGGTTGATCATACATTGCCGCTAATCATACCACGTCGAAATCAAGAAACTCGAAGCGCCGCGGGAGGAGGTGCCGGCAGACCGGCTCGACCAGGGCGGCATCGCCCAGCACGCGCACGACGTACTCGAGGGG
>Ga0193723_1001184_pt1 | contig 10136 bp, 10 predicted proteins | sample H2m2metaG_FD_143042 | JGI IMG/M metagenome (GOLD analysis project Ga0193723, IMG submission 143042) | Soil microbial communities from a riparian zone of the East river system, Colorado, United States - H2m2 | ecosystem: Environmental > Terrestrial > Soil > Riparian zone | place: USA: East River... | reverse complement strand
GCCGTAGTCGTCCGCAGCGGCGAGATCGTCGAAGTGTTCGAGACGCTCATCAATCCACAGCGCTCGATTCCTTACTTCGTGAGCCAGCTCACCAACATCACCTGGGACATGGTCAAGGACGCGCCGACATTTGACCGCGTCGCGCCGGATGTGATGCGCGTGCTCGAAGGAAACGTCTTCGTGGCGCATAACGCGATGTTCGACTGGCGGTTCGTGGCGTCGGAGCTGTCACGCTCGACGGGGCGGAAGCTGGCAGGCCGGCGGTTATGCACGGTAAAGATGGCCCGCAAGGTTCTGCCGCAGCTGTCGCGGCGATCGTTGGACCACATATCCCGTTACTACGGCGTGGAAAATCATGCCCGTCACCGCGCGGGCGGTGACGCGCTCGCGACCGCGAAGTGTTTGATCCGAATGCTGTCCGATCTGTCGGATCGCGGATGCGCCACCTGGGGCGATCTCGAGACGTTGTTGCGGATGCCGGCGGTTCGCCGCAAGAAGCGCAGATACTCGGGATTGCCGACGCCCGTCCTCCGCGACACCACGGCGTGACGGCGCCGAGTCCGCGAGTGCAGCGCCGCAAGATCGGCGACTTCACCGTTCATGTGATTCAGGCGGGCGGACAGAGACTCGATGGCGGTGCCATGTTCGGCGTCGTTCCCAAACCGCTTTGGGAAAAGCGCATTCCCGCCGACGAACGAAATAGGATCCAGCTCGGAATGCGGTGCCTCCTGATCGACCATCCTTCCGGATTGATCCTGATCGACAGCGGTGCGGGGAATAAAGAGAACGAAAAGTTCAAGGACATCTACGGCATCGAGAACGAAGGCGCCGACGGCGCGACGATGCTGGAAGATGGGCTCAAGGAAATCGGCGTCGTACCCAGCGATATCTCGCTGGTCATCAATACTCATCTTCACTTCGACCACGCCGGAGGAAACACGCGCACGCGCGACGATGGGTCGCTCGAGATCACCTTTCCAAACGCCACCTACATCGTGCGCCGTGGTGAGTACGACTACGCCATGCACTCGAACGAGCGCACGGCGGCGAGTTACTTCGAGCGCAACTATGTCCCGCTAGAGGCGGCGGACAAGCTCGAGTTCATAGCGCGCGAGAAAACGATCGTGAAGGGGATCCGCGCGATCCCGACACCTGGGCACACACCCTTTCACCAGAGCGTCCTGATCGAGTCAGCCGGTGAGCGCGCGTTTTACCTCGGTGATCTCGTGCCGACCCACGCGCACCTGCCACTGCCCTGGATCATGGGCTACGACGTGGAGCCGCTGGTGACGCTGGAGACGAAGCGGAGGATTCTCAAGCAGGCGCTCGACGAGAAGTGGCTAGTCATTTTCGAGCATGACGCGACCGTCGCGTGGGGTCGCGTCGAGCATGACGGAAAGACCTACAAACTCTCAAGCGAATCGGCCTAAAGAACTACGCTGCTTCCCGCTTCCCGCTTCCCGTAGTTCTCAGTTAAGCGGCTGGTATAACTCAATCCGATTCCCCTCGGGATCTTTGATCCAGGCGAACCGACCATAATCAAAATCCTCGGTCTTCTCGATCTCGATCCCGTCCGCTTTTAGCTGCTCGAGGAACGCGGCGAGGTCCCGCACCCGATAGTTGATCGTGAATTCGCGGCGCTCGGGCGGGAGAGTCGTCTTCGACTGCGAGATCGAGAACACGGTCGAATCCACCTTCGAGGAATCGCTTAGGCGCCGGTACTTGAACTCGGTGCCGTAAACCTTTCCGTCTTCGTAGGTTTCGAGCTTCAGCCCGAAATGGTGGGCGTACCAGTTGGAAAGAGTCTTGGCGTCGTTGGCGTTGATGAAGACGCCCCCGATCCCGTCGATCGAAATCCTCTTTTCGGCCTTGCCCCCGATCACGTTCCTGGTCATCCCCGCGAATCTAGGCCGTCAGGGAGCAAGCCGGAAGTTGGCCTGATCCCTTGCATGGGACGCCGGTCAGTCCTATCTTACGCTCTGACAATGCGATAAGCGGGAGATCCGGGCGGATCACCCCACCCTCTGGCCCTCGAATTTCGAGGTGTGCTGCAGGAGTTCTGGCCACTGGGTAGCGCCTTCAAGGGCGGCTTCCGGTTGCGCGGGCTCCTCAAAAGGGTCCGCGTTTTTTGTTTCCTTTTTTCAAGGGTAGCTCGTATTCAGGACACCACCAAGCGCGTACGCGTCAACAAGCAGATCCGCATCAGTCCCATCAGAGTCATTGCCGCAGATGGGGCGCAGCTCGGAATCATGGATGTAGAAACAGCTTTGGCGGCAGCGATCGAGCAGGGACTGGATCTGGTGGAAGTCGCACCAATGGCGAGGCCGCCCGTGGCCCGCATCATGGACTACGGGAAATTCAAGTTCGAGCAGGCGAAGATGGCGCGCCAGGCGAAAAAGAAGCAGCACGTGATACACCTGAAGGAAGTGAAGTACCGTCCGGGAATCGAAGAGCATGACTTCATGACGAAGACACGTCACGCGCGGGAATTCCTGAACGAGGGAAACAAGGTGAAGGTGACGTTGATGTTCAGGGGCCGGCAGATCGCACACCCCGAGCTCGGACGTCAGGTCGTCAATCGGGTCGCTCAGGAGCTCGCCGACGTGTCGAAGATCGAGAGCGATCCGAAGTTCGAGGGGAAGTTCATGACGATGATCCTGGCGCCCAAGTAGGGCGGGAAGAGGGAAGAGGGAAGCGGGTAATCACTCTCGCGCTACAACGCGGGATAGACATACAAGGAATTTCAATGCCGAAGATGAAGTCGCACAAAGGCGCGAGGAAGCGGTTCAAGATCACCGCTTCCGGCAAGGTGAAACGCATGAAAGCGTTCAAGAGCCACATCCTCACCAAGAAGTCGTCGAAGAGGAAGCGCCACCTGCGCCGGGCAACCACCATTCAGACGCCGGGCGAAGCGAAGAACATCAAGCGCCTGCTTCAGGCCTAGAGGAATAGACCATGCCACGCGTTAGATCGAACGTCGCGCGCTTGAAGCGCAAGAAGCAGGTGATGAAGGCTGCCCGCGGCGCCTTCGGCGCCCGCAGCAAGCTTTGGAAGGCAGCAAAGGAGAACGTCGAGCGCGGGTGGAAGTACGCGTACCGCGATCGCAAGAACAAAAAGCGCGATTTCCGAAAGCTGTGGATCGTCCGCATCAACGCCGGCGCTCATCAGCACGGAATGTCGTACTCAGTGTTCATGCACGGGCTCAAGAAGGCGGGAATCGAGATCGACCGAAAGGTCCTCTCGGACATCGCTGTCCACGACTCGGCAGCATTTACCGCTCTCGCCGAAAAGGCGAGGTCAGCCCTGGACGCCGCGTAACGTCGCGCAAGTATTTGAAAAGGACTCTACCGGCGCTAATGTCCAATCAGCGCGGTGGAGTCCTTTTGCGTTTCGCTCACACCCACCCTGAACCGTGACGCTCTCGGAATTTCAGCAACTCGTCACCAACGTTGCCGCGGAAGGCGAAAAGCTCGTTGATGCCGCGACCACGGCCGCACTCCTCGAGGATGCGCGGACACAGCTGCTCGGAAGGAAATCCGGACGACTGCCGGATCTCTTCAAGCAGCTGCCTTCGCTCGCCCCCGAGGAGCTTCGTGAAGCCGGCTCGCTGATCAATGCCGTCAAGGCGAAGCTCGAGTCGCGGCTCAATGAGCGACGCCGGCAATTGGACGCAGCCAGCTCGTCGAAGCGCACCGTCGACCTTACGATGCCGGCGCGGAGGCAGTGGCTCGGATCGAAGCATCCGGTCACCCTCGTGATCGAGGAGATCGAGGAAATCTTCCGGGAACTTGGATTCACAGTCGCGCTCGGACCGGAAGCGGAAACGGAGTGGTACAACTTCACGGCGTTGAATTTTCCGCCCGATCATCCAGCTCTGGACCTGCACGACACGCTCTACCTCGGCGAAAACGTGATGCTTAGAACGCACACCTCGCCGGTGCAGATCCGCACGATGCAGAAGTTCAAACCGCCGATCAGGATCCTGAGCCCGGGGAACGCCTACCGCCGCGACTTCTTCGACGCATCGCACGCGCCGATGTTCGCGCAGATCGAAGGCCTCGCGCTCGACGAGGGAGTGAGCTTCGTCGATCTCAAGGCGACGCTGACGCATTTCGCCAACAAGTTCTTCGGCAAGACCAAGACCCGCTTCCGGCCGAGTTATTTCCCGTTCACCGAGCCGTCCGCCGAGATGGACGTGGAGTGCCAGCTGTGTCACGGCTCGGGCTGCGCGAGCTGCAAGGGCACCGGCTGGATGGAGATCCTCGGATCGGGAATGGTGCACCCGTCAGTCGTGAACGCCGCGGGACTCGACGGGGATCGCTACACCGGCTGGGCGTTCGGCATGGGCCCGGCGCGCGTTGCGATGCTGCGCTACAACATCCCCGACATACGGATTCTCTACGACTCGGACGTGAGATTCCTTTACCAGATCTCCCAGTGAACGCGTCGTACGAGTGGCTGCGCGCGTTCGTCCCGTTCCAGCTCAGTCCTACTGAGCTGCGCGATCTGCTCACGTCGCGTTGTGCGACAGTCGACGATCTCGTCTCGCTGCGTGACGACCTGCGCGACGTCGTGATAGCACGTGTCGTGGAGGCTGCGCGCCACCCGAATTCGGATCACCTCTGGGTCACGAAAGTCGACGCGGGACGTGGAGCACTCGTGGACGTCGTGTGTGGTGCAGCCAACGTCACCGTCAACACGCTGTATCCCTTCGCTCCCGTTGGAGCCGTGCTCCCCGGTGGCGTAAAGATCGAGAAGAAAAAGATTCGCGGCGAGACGTCGGAAGGAATGTTGTGCTCCGCGAAGGAGCTTGGGCTCGGCCAGGACCAGGAGGGGATCATGGCTCTCTCGCTCGTGACGGAGCCCGGAACGAAATTCCTCGACGCGATGCCGATCGGTGACACACGCCTCGTGATCGATGTGCTGCCGAATCGTCCCGACCTCCTTTCGCACGAAGGGCTCGCGCGCGAAATCGCGGCGGCGACCGGCGGGACCGTGAACAGACCGGAGATCGCCGAGCAAAAACCGTTCGTCATCCGCACCCACACCGTCAAGGCGACGTCGGGCAAAGTCGGCGATGTCACTGTGCGTCTCGAGGACTCGGACGGGTGCATGCGGTACGCGGGCGCCGTCATCGGGGGATTAAAGGTCGGACCAAGTCCTGATTGGCTCGTGCAGCGACTTCAGTCCGTCGGGTCGCGCTCCATCAACAATGTCGTTGATGCGACTAACTACATGCTGCTCGCGTTCGGGCAGCCGATGCACGCGTTCGATCTCGAAAAGATCGCGCACGACACCGTCGTGGTGAGGAAGACCCGCGGCGAAGAGCTGATCAAGACGCTCGACGGTGTCGATCGAACTCTTCCTCCGGGCGCCGTCGTCATCGGTGACGCAGAGCGCGCCCAGGGAATCGCCGGCATCATCGGTGGAAGCGGCAGCGAAGTATCAGACACGACGACGGAAATATTTCTCGAGGTGGCGGCGTTCAATCCCGCGCGCATTCGCGCCACTCGGCGAAAACTTGGCATCTCCACCGACGCCAGCTATCGCTTCGAGCGCGGCGTGGACGTCGATGCGATTCCGGGTCTTGTCGACTACGCCGTGAGGTTGATCCTCTCGCTCGCGGGCGGCGTTCCGCAAGGGAATCCGATCGACTTGTATCCACTCCCCAGGCGTCCGATACCCATTTCGCTCAAGCTTCTACGGGTTGCGCGCCTCCTCGGCGAGCCCGTCGATGCGACGGAAGTGGAGCGGAATCTCCGATCGGTTGGCTTCAGGATCGCGCCGGAAGCTAAAGACGTGCTCAAGGTGTCGCCGCCGAGTTGGCGGCACGATGTTCACGCCGACGTCGATCTGGCGGAAGAGGTCGCGCGCCTTCGCGGGTATGATGCTTTTTCGTCCGACCTGCGCCCGTTCCGCGCCAGCGCCGTACCGGATTCACCACTAGTGGCAGTTGGAAAGCGTGTAGAAGAACGCCTGGTCGGAGCCGGCCTCAACGAAGTGCGCCCGATGCCATTCGTGACTGCGGGAAAGGGCGCCACCGTACGCGTCACCAATCCGCTGGCGGAGGACGAAGCGTTCCTGCGCGGTGATCTGCTGACGACGTTGATCTCGCGCGCCGAGTACAACCTCGCGCGAATGCAGGGCAACGTTCGGTTGTTTGAAATCGGCACCGCGTTCTTCGCCGGCGAAGAGCCCGCGCCGCTTCCCGGCCCCAAAAAAGCCGCGCTCCCGCGGGAGGAAATGCACGTGGCCGCGCTCGTCATGGGGCAGCGCTCACCCACGCATTTCACCAACCCGTTGCCCGAGAGTTACGACGAGTGGGATCTGAAATATCTGGCGGACATCGTGGCCACCGCGGCCTTCCCATCGGGCGTGGTGAAGCTGATCCCCGCGTCGGGAGACACGCTGTGGGAGATTTCGGTCGACGGCCATATCGTCGGCGAGGCACGCCGACTGACGCTCGACGCGCCAGTCTGGGCGAAGCCCGCATTTGGTCTGGAGTTGAATCTGGAAGCGCTCGAGCAGGGATCTGCCAGGAGTAAAGGGTTCCGCGCAATTCCTGCGACTCCGCGCGCGCAGGTGGACCTGGCACTCCTGGCGCCGACAAGTGTGACGGCGGCACAGATCGATGCAGTCATTAGAAAGGAAGCGGGCGACTTGCTCGAGACTTTGACGCTGTTCGATGAATTTACGGGACACGGAATTCCCGAAGGTTCGCGCAGTCTTGCATGGGCGTTGACGTTCAGACACCCTGAGCGCACACTACTGGACAAAGAAGTGCAGGGTAGGACCGAGAAGATCGTCAAAGCACTCGAAGGAGAACTAGGTGTCCGACAGCGCACGGCCTGAGATCACGGCGTTCACTGAGCTCGAGCAGCTCGTCCACCATCTCGGTGATGAGCTCGCCTCTTTCCGTCGACGCGCGCTCCAGGCCGAGGCGAGACTCAAGAGCCTCGAGTCCACTGGAGTGAAGGGAGTAGTCTCGCCCGAGCGCGTTCAGTTTTTGGAGCGAGAAAACGCAGGTCTCACCACCCGCCTCGAGGCGGCGCGTGCGCGGACACAGCAGATGATCGACCGCGTTCGATTTCTCAGACAGCAGCACGACGGAGCGCCGGCGCGTTGACATCCAAAAAGAACGTAGTCCGGGTCACCATCCTTGGTGACGAGTATTCCATCAGAAGCGACCAGAGTCCCGAACGGACGCGCGCCGTAGCCGAGCACGTGGATCAGGTGATCAAGGATACGATGAGGGCCGGCAACATCGTCGAAGCCCAGAAGGGCGCGATTCTCGCTGCCCTCAGCATCACCGACGAGCTGTTCGATGCGCGCCAGGCTGGGGAAGACCTTGCCGGATCGATGAAGCGACTGAGTGGAGAGGTCAGGCCTTGGCTTCCCCCTGCGAAGCGGAAGGACTAGGGGGAAGGGGGAAGCGGGAAGAGGGATGCGTCAGTTCTCCTTCTCTTATCTGTTATCCGTTACCTGTTACCTGCTACCCGTTACCTGCTACCCGTTACCTGCTACCCGTTACCTGCTACCCGTTACCCGCCTCCCGCTTCCCGCTTCCCGCTTCCCGCTTCCCCCTTCCCGCCTTAGCTTAACCCAGCTACGCGACGACTTTCCGGCGCGATAGGGGCCGCCTGTGGCTTGGCCGCGGGCCCAACATAGATCTCAAATGACGAACACGGCGTGGTTGCCCGCAGCCGGCATATTTCTGTTGGTAGTTGCCAGCGCGGTGTTTTTCTATTTCGGAAGAAGATTTGGTGGCCGCACTGAGCTGAAACGCCAGGCGCTGGCCCACACAACCGCTGCAGAGACGGCCAACCGAATAGTTGGCGATGCGCAGCGTGAAGCGGAAAGCCTCCGCAAAACCGCCGTCCTCAGTGGAAAGGAAGAGCTGATCCGGCTTCGTGAGGAATGGGAGCTCGAAGTCCGCGGCCGACGCGAAGAGGTCGAGCGTGAGGAGCGTCGAGTCAGCGACCGCGAAGGACAGCTCAATCGCAAATACGATCTCCTCGAACAGCGCGAGCGCGACACCGCCCGGCGCACGGAATCACTGGGGGCTCGCGAGGGAACCCTGACAGCGCGGGAGCAGGAGCTCGACAAGCTCCTCGGCGAAGAACGCCGCCGGCTCGAGCAGCTCGCTGGAATCTCCGCCGCCGATGCGAAGGCGGAGCTCATTCACCGCATGGCGGAGGAGGCTGAGGCCGACGCAGCGAATCAGATCCGCGAGATTCGCGAGACCGCCAAGAGAAACGCCGAACGTGAAGCTAAGAAGATCATAGCACTGGCGATTCAAAGGATCGCGGCGGAGCAAAGCGTCGAGACAACCGTGTCGGCGGTCGCTTTGCCGAACGACGAGATGAAGGGACGCATCATCGGACGCGAGGGCAGGAACATTCGCGCGTTCGAGCTTGCTACGGGCGTCGATGTCATCATCGATGACACACCCGATACGGTCGTCGTATCCTGCTTCGACCCAGTCCGGCGCGAGATAGCGCGGCTGTCACTCGAGAAGCTCGTCGCCGATGGACGAATCCATCCGGGCCGCATCGAAGAGGTCGTCAACAAATCACGACTAGAGGTCGAGGCTGGCATCGTCGAGACCGGCGAGCAGGCCGCCTACGAGAGCGGCGTACACGGACTGCATCCCGAGCTGGTGAAGCTGATCGGCCGCATGCGCTGGCGCACGAGTTACGGCCAGAACATTCTGAATCACTCGAAGGAAGTCGCGTGGCTCGCGGGAATCATGTCAGCCGAGCTGGGACTCGATGTCGCGATGGCGCGCCGCGGCGCACTCCTCCACGATGTTGGCAAGGTCCTCACCCACGAGCACGAGGGAACTCACGTGCAGCTCGGTGTCGAGATGGCGACCCGCTACGGCGAGAATCCTCTGGTCGTGAACTGCATCGCGGCGCACCACGACGATGTCCCCCACGAGAGCGAGATCTCGGTGCTCGTTCAGGCTGCCGATGCGATCTCAGGCGCGCGCCCCGGCGCTCGGCGAGAAGCGTTCGAGACTTATGTCAAACGCCTCGAGGGGTTGGAGAAGATCGCGGCGAGCTACAAGGGAATCGAAAAAGTCTTTGCGATTCAGGCCGGCCGCGAAGTGCGCGTGATCGTCACACCCGAAGAAGTCGACGATCCTCGCATGACTTCGCTCAGCGAGGAAATAGCCCGCCGCATCGAGGCGGAGCTCCAATATCCTGGGCAGATCAAAGTCGTGTTGATCAGGGAGACGCGAGCAGTGGACTTTGCCCGCTGAGCTGATCGACGGCCGCGCGATCGCGAAGAAAGTACGCGCGGATGTGACAGAGCGGGCGAAGAAACTCGTAGCGCAGGGAATCAGACCGGGCCTGGCCGTCGTAATGGTAGGCGACGATCCCGCGAGCGCGGTCTACACGAGCGCGAAGGCAAAGGCTGCTGAGGAGACCGGCATGTACAGCGTCAATCTGCGCCTGCCGGCCGACACCACCGAAGCCGATCTGTTGGCTCGCGTGGACGAGCTCAACGCCGATTTCAAAATCCACGGCATATTGGTCCAGATGCCGCTCCCGAAGCAAATCAACCCGGACACCGTGATCAGGCGGATCGATCCTGCTAAGGACGTGGACGGATTTCACCCCGTCAACGTCGGGAAGATGCTGGTCGGCGAACGCGACGGATTCATTCCTTGTACACCTGCAGGCATACAAGTGTTATTGAAAGAATCGGGTGTGAAGACACCGGGAAAGAATTGCGTAGTGATCGGCCGCAGCAACATCGTGGGCAAACCAATGGCCGCGCTCATGATGCAGGATAACGAGAACGCAAACTGCACCGTCACCGTTTGCCACCGGCATACGACGGATCTCAAGTCGCACACGAAAACCGCGGACATACTCATCGTCGCGGCAGGGCGCCCGCGCATGGTCACGGGCGACATGGTGAAGCCCGGCGCGGTGGTCATCGACGTCGGTACGAATCGGGTTCCCGATCCCAAATCGAAGAGCGGAACGAAACTGCAGGGAGATGTAGATTTCGATTCCGTACGCGAAGTTGCTTCGAAGATCACTCCCGTCCCTGGTGGCGTGGGCCCGATGACGATTGCGATGCTGATGGCCAACACGGTTCGCGCGGCGGAGATCACACGGCGG
>Ga0193723_1001183_pt1 | contig 10144 bp, 3 predicted proteins | sample H2m2metaG_FD_143042 | JGI IMG/M metagenome (GOLD analysis project Ga0193723, IMG submission 143042) | Soil microbial communities from a riparian zone of the East river system, Colorado, United States - H2m2 | ecosystem: Environmental > Terrestrial > Soil > Riparian zone | place: USA: East River... | reverse complement strand
CCCCAGTAGAGGAAACCAGTATGCTGGTCGACCGAGATCCGATACGGGTTGCGATGGCCCATCGTGTAGATCTCGGGCCGCGTCTTCGCCGTGCCGCGCGGGAACAGGTTGCCGGCCGGGATGATGTACGTGCCGTCCGGCTCGGGGTGGATGCGAATGATCTTGCCGCGCAGATCATTCGTGTTCCCGGAAGATTTCTGGGCATCCCACGGCTCCCGGTCGAGGCGCTCGTCGATCGGCGCATACCCGCTGGCGAACGGATTCGAGTTGTCGCCGGTGGACAGGTAGAGATTGCCGGCGCGATCGAAGGCAATCGAACCGCCCGTGTGACAGCACGCGCGACGCTGGACCGGGATCTCGAGGATCACCTTCTGAGACGCGAGATCGAGCGAGTCGCCCGTCAGCGTGAAGCGTGCGAGGACGTTCTTCGCGTCCGGTCCCGCCGGCGAGTAGTACATGTACACCCAGCCGGTCGCCGCAAAGTTGGGATCGGCGGCGAGTCCGAGCAGTCCGTCTTCCGCCTGGCTCGAGTCCGCGTACTTCGTGCTGACGGGAATCGTCGCGATGCGTCGGGTGCGACCGTCTGACGGCGTGTACAGGTTGACGTAGCCGTGGCGCTCGATGAACAGCACCCGTTCGTCCGGCAGCACGGCGAGCTCGATGGGCTCGTCCAGCTTCCCGGCGAGGACGACGCGCGTGAAGCGATTCTCTTCCGGCCGCGCGCGATTGAAATCGACCCTCCCGGTGCCTCCCCCGATCGCGTAGCGCAGGCCGCCGAGCAGGTGTTGCAGGAAGAGCGGCTCGGTGTACGTCCCTTCCGTGTGCCCCATGTTGGTGTACCACGCGCGGCCGCCCTCGAAATCGTGATACCAGCTCATGGGGTGGTGATCGCCGTTCGTGCCGCCCTCGTAGCTCGTCTCATCGATCTCGACGAGCACGTGGATGGTCGGATCGATCGACTTGAAGTTGTAGAACTCGTCTTCGCGATCGAAGCGGGCCGGCATGCCTTGCGTCGACACGTGCGTCGTGTCGAGGACGCGGTAGCTGCCTTTGCGAACGTTGGGGTTGCCGGGATGGCCGTTGAAGTACGCGCCGGCCAATCGGCCGTACCACGGCCAGTCGTACTCGGTGTCCGTGGCGGAGTGCACGCCGACGTAGCCGCCGCCCGCCTGGATGTAGCGCTCGAAGACGTCCTGCTGCATGGCATTCAGGACGTCACCCGTCGTACTCAGGAAGACGACGGCGCGATAGCGCGCCAGGTTTTTTTGGGTAAAGGCGCCGGCATCTTCGGTCGTGTCGACCGCGAACCCATGCTCTTGCCCGAGCTTCCGTATCGCGGCGATGCCGTTGGGGATGGAGCTGTGACGAAATCCCGCGGTCTTGGAAAAGACCAGCACCCGCGGTTCCTGCGCGTGTGCTGCGCTGGAGATCGAGACCGCGGCGATGAGAGGGAGCGCGAGCGAAACGAGGAGTCTGTGCATGGGCCAATCTGCAGCGGTGTGATGGTTTGCGGAACTCCTTTCCCGCCGTCCTTGCCGACGGTGTCCTCGCGGCCAAGATTCTCGCCCATGCTCCTCCTCCTCGCTCTCATTCAACTCGCGCAGGCGCCGGCCTCGTTGCCCTTCGATCCGCCCGCCGGGTGGACCCGCTCGCAGGACCCGGGCAGCGGCCTCGTCATGTTCTCCCCGGGCGGATTGCCCGTTGGACGTATGGTGGTGATGACGGTCTTCCAGCCCGAGGCGTACGCCGGGGACGCGGCCGCGTTTCATAACGAGGTCGTGCGCCGCGCGATGACGAATGCACGCGCGCTCGAGCCCGCGCAGACCGGGAAGGCGGGTGGGTTCTACGGCACCGCGCTCCACCAGCAGCTCTCCAACGGCCTTCAGATGTGGTTTCGGATTTACACAGCGCGTTGGGCCGATCGCGGACAGACCTTCATCCTCTCGGCCAACGCGCCGGAGCTGATGCAACGGTTCGCGCCGCTGGCGGATTCGGTGATGGTACGGATTGCCATTCCCGGGACGGTGGCCGAGCCACCGGGGGTCAGCGCCGGTCCATCTTCGGTTGGCGACTACATCTACGCGCTGCCCCAAGGGTGGAACCCGATGCCGCAGGGAGCGAGCATGTGGCTGGTCTCTCCCCCTTCGGAGACCGGCGAGCGGTGCACGATCAGCCTCTGGCCGATGCGGCAGTCGGGCGGCGATGTGCTGAACGACGCGGCCGCAGCCTGGGGGCCAACCTTCCGGGAATTCACGGTTCCGCCCGGCGTGACGACCCAGCTTATTCGCGGCGTATCCGCTCAGGGATGGGAGTACGCCATCGTGCATCGCGACATGGCCGCGCCCGGATCTCCTGACGCGACGCTCACCGGGTTCGTGATGATGGCCAGGCTGGGAAACCGCGAGGCGATGATCTCCTGGCTGTCCAAGGCGCAGCTCTACAGCACGTGCGTGCAGTTCTATACCGGCCTGCCCAACGTGTGGCCCCGGTTCTTTGCCTCGCTCGGCTTCCGTGGCTGGACGGCGCCGACCGGGAGCGGCCTGTCGAAGGGGATCGTCGGGAGTTGGGAGTCATTCGGGAGCAGCACGGGTGGAGGCGCCGTCCTCCAGTACGCGTTCACACCCGCCGGCCGCTACGCGTTCATCGGCGTGGGGCAGCGGTACATGGCGCTGTCGCGCTTCGAAGCCGCGGTCTGGACGAGCACCACGTTTGGAGACGGCTCCTATTCCGTTCGCGGCAACGAGCTGACGCTCACGCCCGACCGCGGACAGCGGGAGACCTATCTCATTCGTCTGGAGCAGGAGAGCAAGGACGGGCGCAACTGGACCGAGAAGCTCTACATGATGAAGCCGGAACGGGTGATGCACCTGGATGGAAGCAGGGTGGAGGACAACGAAGTGGGTCTGGCGCGGGTCAATTAACGCAGGTCCACCACCACGAGCTGCTGCGCGAGTTGGGGATTCCCGGAGACTCCGACGAGCCACGATCCGCTCGAGACCGCGAGGAACCGGTAGAATGTCTGCCCGGTCCGGACCGTGTCGACAACGATGCCGTCGGCTGTTCGCACCTTCAAGTATCCGGAGTCGATCGCCAAATAGGCTGCCAGACCGTCGGCAGAGAGCGCGCTCGAGCGGCCGAGCGTGTACGTGGAAGAGGTGAACGTTCGGATCGGATTCAAACTGCTGTCGAACAGCGACTCATCGACCAGAAAGCGCGACCCGCTCCGATCGGCGGACACACGGGGCGTGTAGCGGTCCGCGGTCGGAGCCGAGATGGCGAAGGTATCCGTGGCGGAGAGATAGAGGCTCCCGGTCTCAGGACAGCACGAGTTATCGCCGATCACCAACAGCCGCGAGCCGTCCCCGGCTCGCGCCATCGGCACGATCGCAGTGACGGAGGCGTCCGTGCGCACGCGGCGGCTCAGCGTGCCAAGATCGAGCTCCCACACGACTCCTCCGCCATCGGCCGTGGCCACGAATGCCTTGCGATTGGCCATGACGCGCACGTAGGCAAGCGACGGATTGCCGTTCGGGTTGAGCGGGAGATTCGCCGTATCCACCTGCCGGGTCTGAAGATTGACGATGGCGAGGCTCTTGCTCTGGCTCAGTGTCACGACCAGAGAGTCGCCTCCGGGCGTCAAGTCGAGTCCGAAGGGCCTCGCGAACAAATTGATCGGTGCGGCGAAGGTTCTGGTGGCGAGCGAGAACACCCGAACGCGATTGAGGCTCGGCTCCGAAAAGTAGACGACGTTGCGCGCGGAATCGTAGACCAGGTCGGGGATGCGGCCTTGGAGCGGAAAGACGAAGGTCGGGCGACGCACGCCGGCAACCACGGTCGCATTGCCGAGCGACGTCTGGACCAGATACCCCGCCGAGTCGCGCGTGAAGGCGGTCACCGCCTGCGTGCCGATCCAGGCCGCTGACGGGATCAGCGCGAAGGTCTGACTCGCGTTCCTGCCGGTGACGGCGACCGAATCGCTCAGCGACGCGGGCGCGCCGATGCGATATCCCACCCACGCCAGCTTGTAGTTGTCCGAGGCGTTCACCGCGAGTCGCAGCGTGTCGTTCGCGACGAACGTCAGAGCCGGCTCCGGGCCCGACGCGACGCCACTCACCGCCGGCAGCCCGTGGTCGTTCACCTGGATCGGCGGCGTAAACACCGCGCTGTCCCGGTGCAGGGCCGGGTCCGCGACGATCACCTTCACGGTAAACGTGGCGTCCATAGTGGCTGATGCGGGGACCGGGATGCGCACGGTCCGGTTCACCTGCTTCGCGAACGAGAGATCGACAGAGTCGGTTGCCGTGAATGCGCCGCTGATCCGGACGACGGTCCACCGCAGCCCCGCGTTATCGCGGGCTGAATAGGTCACCGTGACGGTGTCGGTGGGGACCAACACGATCGGTGTCGCATCCAACGCCGTCAGCTCCGGGGGAAGGAGATCGGCGACCAGGGCCGTGTCCCGATCGGTGGCGCTCACGCCGCCACCCTGGGCGGTCGCGGTGAACGCGACGTGGCCCGACGCCGGGACGTGGGGGAGCGCGTAGGTCCAGGTGTGCGAGTGGGGCCCATCGCCCGAGACGTGCATCGAGTCCGCCGCGGTCACGAGCCCGGCCACGCTCAGTCGAATGACGTCAACGACCGCGCCGCCTGAGGGAACGGCGTTCACGGTGACGCGGAGCGTGTCTCCAGGGAGCGCAGGGTCCGGCTGAACCGAGATCGACAGGGCGATCCTCGGCCGCAGGCCGGCGAAATCATCGCCACAGGCCGCGGCCATCATCAAACCCACGGCGGCGATTGCGACGACCACGATGCCGCGCATCAGTCGGATCAGGGACCGCACACCGCTCCGCCCGCGTTGTTCGTGAACGTGTTGCCCAGTGCGGCGTCGGTGAAATCGGTGGACCACGCAGGTTGGCTCATGATGATGATTGCGCAGCCGGCCGTGTTGCTGATCGTCGAATGGCGAATGACGGGCCCGATGTCCTTGTAGAACTGGAACGCTCCGATGAACCAAGGGTCGGTGGCTTGGTCGACGAGCGTGTGTTCGAACATCGTGGACGAGTCGGCAGAGGTGCCGATGGTGATCCCGCTCCAGGCATCGGGACGGTCCCCTTGTCCCTTGAGCGTAATCGGCTGCGCACCAGTCCCGATCGCGCGGACCGCACCCGGAGCGTCCCGACCGACCAGGAGGTGCGAACCACTGGCAAACGTAATGGTGGTGCCCGGCAACAGCGTGAGCGTGGGGTGATTGGTGCTGTCGCCAACGGAGATCCCATTGAACATCGCAACGTACGCGAGCCCGAGGTTCGGGAAGGTATCGTCGCGCACTACCTGGATGTCCGTGAGCCAGATTTCGTCGCGAATGGTGCCCGTGTAGCTCCCCGGCGGGATGGAACTCGGCGAGCTCCTGCCGCCGATTGAGATCGGTGGTCCGAACCCAAAGATGTGGGAGGGGCCGCTCACACCGATGACCGTCAAATCGGCGGATCCTGCGCCGAGGCGGCCACCCGTCCCGAGGCCCAGGCCCACGCCGAGCGCGTTCATGGTCACATGTCGAAGAACCGGGGCGGGGTCGGGGAGGATGCCGTTGTAATCACCGACCACCGATATACAGGTCCCTGCCCAATTGGGGGGCCAGGAGTTCTCCACCCTGCCACAATTGTCCAGTACGGCATTCGTGATGCTGCTCGTGATCGTATTCCACAGGAGCTCGATTCCGCCCCAGCTCGTGTCAGCGGCACGCAAGACCGCGGTCGGGCCGGTCTCGGTTCCGATCCGCAAACCTCCCGGCGCATGGTAGCCGACCACAATGCCGCCCTTCATGAGGATGGTATCGCCGGGGGGAATCATGAGCACAGGTGAGTTCGGCCCTTCGATCACGATCTGGTTCATCACGGTCCACGGAACGCCGGGGGCCAACGTGACGGAATCCCGCAGCGTGTCCTGTGTCAACCGCACTTCGTTGGAATCATTGGCAGTAAAGCCTCCGCCCAGCGGGAACCGCGCGGCTTCACGCGCGCGCATTTGGGCGGGGTACCCACGCATGTTGACGACGGTCAGGGTGGTCGATCCCGGCGCGAAGTGGGCGTCGTTCGACACAATGACGGCACCGCCCCTCGCATCGTGCACGGTGACGTGATCGATGAGCAGGGTCGGGTTTTCGTCGGCGTGAAGTGGACTCCCAAGGACCAAACACCCGGTGGGCAAGCTGTCGTAATAGATCCCGCAACCGCTCATGTCGACGTAGTGCAGCTCCGAAACCGTGTTGCTCCGCAACGCAAACCCGAACCACTGGTCGGGCGTGGCCGTCGAGTCGAGGGCCCGCAAGGTTACAGGTGCGTCCGGCGTACCAAGGGCGCGCACCGTCCCCGATGCCACACTCCCAAACGTCAGCCCCGACGCGGAGTCGAACAGCACGGTGGCGCCGGCCTCGATCGTGAGCGTGGCGCCGTAAGAAACGAAAAGCCGACCCTGCACGATGTGCGGCGACGTGGCGAGGGTCCACGTCTCATCCTTGATGACTGACAGTCCGTGGGTCGTCTGCGTCGGGCCCGCGGGTTCCCCGCAACGCAGTACGAGGATGGCGGCGATGGTTACGAGCAGGGCTCGCATGCGGATAGATAAAAGGCGCCCCGCAGCGATCCGCAAGGAGGGCCGCACAAAAGATCATAATGGCGACCGCCGCGGCAGCCTAGCTCAGGACCGCGGCAACACGTTGCGCACCGCGGCCAGCAGCTCGTTCAGCGTCCAGGGCTTGGGCAGAAAGGGCAGCGCCCTCGTCGTGGGCGTGTGCTGCAGCGTCTCCTCCCCCGTGAACCCGCTCGTCAGGAGGAAGCGCACCCCCTCGCGCTCGCGACTCACCGCCTCATACAGCGCGAGGCCGCCCATCCGCGGCATGATGATGTCGGACACGACGAGATCGATCGTCTCCGCGTGCTTGTGCCATAACTCCAGACCTGCTTCGCCGTCCGCGGCGGCCAGCACGGTATAGCCGAACCGGCTCAGTCCGCGTGCCGCGGCGCTCCGCACCGCTTCCTGATCCTCAACCACCAGGATGGTCTGCTTCGCGTGCGGCCGTACCGGGCGGACCTCAGGCACCGTCGTCTCGACGGCGTGCGCGCTCACGGGGAAGTACAACCGCACTTCTGTGCCGACACCCAGCGTGCTGTTCACCAGCACGTAGCCGAGATGCTGCTTCATCAGGCCGTACACCATCGCCATGCCGAGCCCGCTGCCACGGTCGGCCGGCTTGGTCGTGAAGTATGGCTCAAAGATCCGCGCCAGTGTCTCACGCGACATGCCGCTCCCGTTGTCCGACACGGAGAGGATGACGTAATGCCCCGGGGCGCCCCAATCCGCGGCCGCCATTTGCTTCTCGTCGGGCCCGGCCGGCTCGAGGTGGATCTTCAGCCGGCCGCCCCCCCCATCTGGCATCGCGTCCGCGCCATTGTTCGCGAGGTTCAGCAGCATGTGCTGTACGGCGCCGGCGTCGGCCGCGACCGGGTGCAGGTCCTTCTCCCAGCTCACGACGATTTCGATCTTCGGCAGCATGCGCTGCACCGTGGGCACGATCTCGGCCACCAGCGCTTCCAGGTGGAGCGGAGTCAGGACGATGCGCTCGCGGCGACTGAAGCCGAGCAGCTTGCTGATCATCCCCGCGCCGCGGCGCGCCGCGCCCTGCGCCTGACTCAGGTCCTCGCGCACGTCGTTGTCGGCAGGCAGGGAGGTGACCGCCAGATCCACGTGCGCCATGACGGCGGTCAACACGTTGTTCAAGTCGTGCGCGATGCCGCCCGCCAGCTGGCCGACGGCTTCCATCTTCTGCGCCTGGCGCAGGCGGTCTTCCAGGTCGCGGCGCGCGGTCATGTCCGCGGCGACGATCAGCGCCGCCGGTCGTCCCGCATACGTGAACGCCTGAGCAGCGACTTCCACTTCGATGGCGGTGCCATCCTTCTTGTGGTGATGCCACATGCTGCTGCCACGCCACCCGTCGCCGGCGGTGCGGATCCACTCCGACAGGGCGGCGCCCTGACTCGGCTGTTGCAGGTCGGTGAGCTTCATCGCGAAGAATTCGTCACGGGAATAGCCGTAGTGCCGTGTGGCAGCGTCGTTCACAGCCAAGAACGCCAGTGTCTCGCGGTCGCTCACCCACACGGGCTGCGGGTTCGAGTCGAACAGATGGCGGTAGCGTTCTTCCGCGCGGCTCCGCTCCGCGACTTCCTGCTGCAGCTCGCCGGTCCGCTCGTCCACCAACTCGGCCAGATGCTGCGCACGGTTCTCGATGCCCCGCACACGGAGTCGCACGCCCCCCAGCACGGCCGCCAGGGCAGCCAACCCACTCAAGACGTAGAACCACCACGTCTCGTAGAAATGCAGCCCCAGCCGGAACGACAGCGCGGCGCCGCTCTCGTTCCACACGCCGTCGTTGTTCGCGGCGAGGACATGAAAGCGATAGCGTCCGCCCGGCACTTGCGTGTAGTACGCCACGCGCCGTGTGCCCGCCTCGACCCAATCCTGGTCGTAGCCCTCGAGCCGGTAGCGGAACCGGACCCGCTCGGGGACGAGCAGGCTGGTGGCGGTGTAGTGCAACTCGAGCCGGCCGCCACTCGGCGGCACGTTCAGGCTGTCGGTCGCGGGAACGGCGCGGCCGTCCACGATGATCTGTTCGATGTGGACGGGTGGCGGCAAGGCGTTGCTGGTGAGGTGGGCCGGGTCGACGACCACGAGTCCCTTGATGCTCGGAAACCAGAGCCGCCCGTCGGGACTCTTCCACCCGGCGTTCTGCGATGTGCCGTTGAACTCGATGCGGCGGCGTCCGTCGAGCGCTACCATCTCGTGCGCCGGGACGCTGTCCTTCCCACCGCCGTCAACCGCGGCGAGCAGATCGCGCTCGTTCAGCTGGGCCAGCCCCTGGTTCGAACTCAGCCAGAGATGTCCGCCGTCATCCTTCTGAATCGTGAACAGGTCCGTCATCAGTATGTCGAACCTGAGCGGCACCTTCGTGATCCGGGTGCCTCCCGCCCGTACGAGGTTCAGTCCCGATTCCGTGCCGACCCACAGCCCATGCTCGTCGGCGAACAGTGACTCGACCACATTATTCGAAAGGCCTTCCTTGGTCGTGAACGCGGTGAATCGGTCGTTTTGGAGTCGCAGCAGGCCGTGGCCGTGCGTGCCAATCCACAGCACGCCGTCCCGATCTTCGACGATGGTGCGAACTTTTACGGCAGCGAGACCGGCTTGCGGCGTGTAGTCGCGCAGCACGCCGCCTTTCCAGCGATACAGCCCGTCGCTGCCGCCGAGCCACAGCGCACCGGTGCGGTCTTCGGTGAGCGCCGACACGCTCAGCGTGGGGTGCGTTCCCCCAAACGTCATCGGCTCCCAGCGGCCGCCGCGCAGCCGCGCCAGTCCCTCGCGCGTGGCGGCCCAGAGGGTGCCGTCGTTGGCTTGCAGCGTTGCAACCACCGACTTGCCACGCATGTAGTTCGTGAAGCGCTCCTGTTGCAACCGGTCGAGGCCGCCGGCCTCGGTCCCGATCCACAGCGCTCCCTGCCGGTCGCCGTACACCGACCAGACCACTTTTGCCGAGAGGCCCTCGCGCGGCGTGTAGAGAGTGAAGGTGGGTTGGCGGAATCGGTTGAGGCCGCCGTGCCGCGTGCCTACCCAGAGCGAGCCTTCGCGATCTTCGAGCAGGAACGTCACGGCATCGTCGGAGAGTCCATCCTGCGCGGCGAAACGCTGGAACCGGCCATTGACGAGTCGAGCGAGACCGCCGCCGTCGGTGCCGACCCAGAGTTGGCCGTTCCGGCTCTCGAGAATCGAGGTCACGCCGCCGGGGGGAAGGCCTTGGGCGGCGTCGAAGCGCTCGAGCCGCGCACCGCGAGAGTAGTAGAGGGCGTCCGGCGTCCCGAACCACCAGCCGTCGGTGTGGTCGTGGTAGACCGTCCATACTGCGCCTGTGATCCGTCCCCAAGGCACCCATCGATCCTGTTGCCAGGCGACGAGTCCGTTCCTGGTGCCAGCCAACAAGAGGCCGCTCGAGTCTTCGGCCAGGCTGAAGACCGACCCGTCCACGCCGGGAGCCGGCTGGAACACGCCCTCCTTGAGGAGCAGGATTCCACCCGTCTGTGCCGCCCAGAGCCTGCCC
>Ga0193723_1001181_pt1 | contig 10157 bp, 6 predicted proteins | sample H2m2metaG_FD_143042 | JGI IMG/M metagenome (GOLD analysis project Ga0193723, IMG submission 143042) | Soil microbial communities from a riparian zone of the East river system, Colorado, United States - H2m2 | ecosystem: Environmental > Terrestrial > Soil > Riparian zone | place: USA: East River... | reverse complement strand
ACCGACTGCAGTTCGGCGAAAACTGTGCCTACGGAAATCTGTGCATCGATGCGAAGGATGAGCCTCTCAGCATCGTCTGACACCCAGATTGTGGCACGACGAAATTTCTTGTGCGGCTCCAATTCGAGATGCTTTCCGATGCGTTTGAGTTGCAGATCAAGCTTGATCGCGTTGTAAGTGCCGGCGCGCACGGAGCTTTTTTCCCGCCCGGTTACGGTCACAGTGGCCAGGTAAGCGTTTGTTGCCGCGTAAATCGCCAGGCGATAAACGCTCCCTTGTTTGAGCGGCTGACTGCGCAGGTAAAGCGCCGCGGAATGCAAATCGAACAAGTTAGGCAAGGTAAAGTCGCGCTTCGTTATCTTGGCGGCGGCGCCTTCGCCTTCGGTTCGTGCTCGAGTCACTCCACTGTTGGTAAAAGTGAGATGGGTGGCGATTTTTTTTGATCGGTAGCTTTCGCTTTGCTGCGTTTCAATCGGAGCCAGTGTTTGGGAGTTCGCAACAGCGCGATACGTGACATCCAGTTTCCACAACGCCCGGACGAAGCCAATGGTTCGGCCTGTACCTTCGAGTTGAAACCTGTCGTTCGATGGTTTGTTGAAGTGAACCTCACCGCTGGCCGCGGTCAGTCCAGACCACCCGAAGCGATAGTAGGCGCGCAGAGGGCGCAACTCTCGAAAATTCCCGGCCGGCTCTTTGCTGAGTGTTGCCTGCCAATCCGCAGCGAACGAACCGGTCCAAGACGCGAGCAGGATCGTGATCGTGCAATTCGTTATTCGGAATCGGGATCGAAAAAACATTCTCTGGAGGTTCGCAACTGCTCACAACCATCGCCGTGCCAGCGTGCGATTTCATCCGTACAAAAAAATACACGCGAGTTTAGCCCGCGTGTATTCTGGAAATTCGAGGCGAACCTCAGGGTTTCGTTGCTCTTGCTGCCGCCGGGCTGACGGACGGGGCTGCCGCAGGCTTCCTGGTCGAAGCTGTAGCGCGACCGGGTTTATTTAGCGTCTCGACGATCTCGTTTGTGAAATCAACGTTGTCTGGCGCGTACAGCACGACAGGGACGCCGTTGATACTGACGCCCGATTTATCCAGCACAAAATCGAGGCTCTTGGCTTTGACTTTCTCAACGACGACTTCGGTAATTTCTTTCACGATTCCCTCGCGCATTCGCATTAACTGCTCCTGCAACTGCTGCTCCCGCGTCTGGCGAAAGTTGTTGATCTCACGCTCCATGCTTTTGATGGTGGCGATTTTGTCGTCGCGCTCCTTGGCCATGCCCGTCTTCTTGTCGGCGCTCAATGCCGGAGACTCAAGCTGCTTGTTCAGATTATTGATTTCGTCGAGCGCCTTTTTGTAAGCTTCCGCCCGGTCATCGTATTCCTTTTTAGCGGCGTTCTTGGCCTCGTTGATTTTTACCTCGGCGTCCTTGGTTTTATTGTAATCCTTGAACGCGCGCTGCATATCGACCGTTCCAATTTTGGCAGTGCCCTGCGCGAAGGCCGCAATGGGAGCAACCAGCGCCAGCGCAGAGAGTATTGACAGAGACTTTTTCATAGAAACAGAGGATACGGTGGACGAATCGCGTTAGACTGCAACCACATATATTCGTTCAAAATTGATAGCCCACGTTGAAGTTGAAATGGCCGCCGCCGTTGTACCCGTCACGCATCACCGGGTACCCGTAATCGAGGCGTAGTGGACCGATCGGCAAATCAAGCCTGAGTCCGATACCGATATCCGAAGCCATATGGTTGAAGCCAAAAGACCACGCTTCGCTATTCACAAAACCCATGTCGTAAAAAAGTGCGCCCCGGGCTTTTTCAATGAGCGGGAACGTCCACTCAATCGTTGTGCGCGCCATTGTTTGACCGCCTACCGGCTCGCCGTTTTCATCCTGAGGGCCCACTTCCCGGAACGGAAAGCCTCGGAGATTGTTCGAACCGCCGAGGAAGAGCCGCTCGTAAATTGGCACCTGGTTGCCGGCACCCCATTGGCTTACCGTCCCGATTTCGCCGTTGATGAGCAGGATGGTATCCTTGGGTAGGTGGAAATATTGCGATCCCTCCAGATCGAACCCGTAAATCTGGGTATCGCCTCCCAGAAAACCGCCGGTGATAAGGGGGGCAAAAGTAACGCGTTGTCCGCGGCGAGAGAGTATGGCACTGTCGCGCGTATCAAGGACCACGCTGGTAAAAAGTTTACTTTCCACTGACGATCCCTTTTGCGACTGGATGAACGCAGAGGCGCTGGGATCCACGTTAAAGATATCGATGTCCTGCAACGTATATCCCAGGGTGGCGTACATGTATGCGTTGATTGGCTTGCGCAGCTCGAATAGCATCCCGTAATTGCGCTGATCGTATTGGGAGCTCAAGTAATTCGCCTCAGTGAAAAAGGCCTGGCCAGTCAGCGAAAGACGTCGATCGAGGAAGTAAGGTTCAGTGACCGTCAGAATAAAATCCTTTCGCTCGGTTCCATACTGAAGACGTAACCGAAACTTTTGCCCCCCACCGGTGAACGAAGGCCAGTTGAACAGATCGAAATTGCCTTGGGTGAGTTCCGCAAACCCTACCAGTTTATCGACCGTGCTAAAGCCACCTCCAAAACTGAGTGAACCGGTCCGCTTTTCCTGGACGAGAATCGTCAGATCTTTCCGCCCCGGTATATCGGTTTCTTCCGGATAAGTCTCGACCTTTGCAAAGTAACCCAGGTTCTCCAGACGCTTCTTCGTGATGTCTACACGAACCGTGTTAAAAACATCACCCGGGGCTACAAGCACTTCGCGACGGATGACCTTATCCTTGGTGCGCGTGTTGCCCTCAATATTTATCCGATTCACAAACGAGCGGGTGCCCTCCTCGATAGTGTAGTGCACGTCTATGAGCGCGGGCCCGGCGGGCGTGCCCTCGGGTGTAATCACGAGATCGACGTAGCCTCCGCTGCCGTATGCGTCGGCAACGGCCTTGGCGTCGTCGCGGAGCTGTTTCGGCGAATAGACGCTGCCCTCTTTCAGTTTTAAGAAGACGCGAACTCTTGCTTCGCTGCTGTGCTCGAAACCGGAAATCGTCAGTTTGCGGACGTGATATTGTGGACCTTCCACAATCACGATCGTGATGATCATTGGGCCCTTCGGAGTGCGATCTTTGCGCACTTCCTTTATTTCCACGTCGATGAAGCCGTGGTTTTGGTAGTACTCTCGGACCTTGTCCAAGTCCTGTTCCAACTGAACTTCATCAAGCCGGCCTGTCTTATCCATGAAATAGATGAACGTTCTGCCACGGGTTTTCATCTGTTTGCGTAATGCCCCTTGGCTAATGTGCGCGTTGCCCTCAAATCGGATCTGGCTTATCGCGCCTTTGACGCCCTCGTTCACCGTGAAAACGACGCGTGCTGTGCCGCGTTTCTCGTCGATTGGATCCACGCGGAATTGAACGCTGACGTCGTTGTATCCCTTCCCCTGATAAACTTCGATGATTTTCTGGCGCGCTTCCTCGAGTGCCTGCTCGTCAACCGCCTGATTGAGCCTCACTTTTATCTCTTTGCGCAGTCTCTTGGGTTTGATCCGTTCGGCACCAGTGATCTCGATCTCGCGTACGATCGCGTTGGTTTGAACGGCAACGATCACCTTCACGCCGTCGCCTTCAGGCTGAGCAAAGATTCGAACGTTTCGAATGTAACCGGTTCGGTACAGCGCCTTGATGTCCTCCTGCACGATCTCGTTCGAATACAGCTGGCCAACTTTTGTGCGCATCTGCGCCAGAATGCGTTCCTTGCTGATCGCTGCAGGGCCCGTGTACTGCACGTCGATGGAGCGGATGACGGGAGGTCCCGGAGCTGATGGTGGCGCTTGCGCCCGCACAATTACGGTCGTCAAAAGCGCACAAAGGGAGGCGATCCAAATCGCAACCGGCAGGGGGCGCATCCATCCACAAAAACGTTGCATAGTCAGAAGCGCAGCCCCACGCAATCCAAACCCACGCAGGACAGGCGCCTATATCGGAAATAAGACCTCAATCGTCAAGGCGAGATTTCATTGAAGCCCGCGGGTCCACCTCTCGTTCAATCCAGATTTATCGCGTGGGCGGGTCTTCTCAACGAGGTTTCCTCGTTAATTTGATGGTCAATCCCTGCACGGTCGCGATCTCAGCTTCTTCGCCTTTTTCTATCGGAGCATCGCTGACCGCGTTCCAGTATTCGCCTTCGACGAAGATCCTGCCGTTACGCGAATCAATTGGAGTCAACGCCGTCACAGTCCGTCCGATAAGCGTTTCTTGTCCCACCTTCACCGGCAAGAGTTGCGCGCGTACCCCTTTTCCGATGACGAAAATGAAAAACGCGGCGGTGACGAGGGTTGCGGGAATGATCACGTTCAACGACAAACGAAAAAGTGGATCAGCGCGATCGAAGAGCATGAGCGAACCAATCAGAAACGCGATGATTCCGCCGACTGTGAGCACGCCGTGCGTGGGCGTGTAAAGATCAAATATGAAAAGCATCATTGCGAGCGCGATCAGGACGAGTCCAGCCACGTTGACTGGCAGGATCGCCGCCAGATAAAGCGCAAGAATCAACGCAATCGCTCCGACCACGCCGGGAAGAATTGCTCCGGGCGAACTCAGTTCGCCGATAATCCCGTAGATCGCGATCAGCATCAGGATGAACATGACTTCCGGTCGCCACAGTTTTTGAAATACGCGCTCGGCCGGCGACATCTTGATTTCGGTCAGTTGCGCGCCGGCGGTGTTGAGCGGTTTGCCGTCCACAACGCGCCCGTTCAATTTTTGCAGCAGATCGGGCATATCGGTCGCGATCAAATCAATGACTTTCAATTCCAGGGCTTTCTGCGCAGTGATCGAAGCGCTCTCCTTTACGGCGGACTTGGCCCATTCAACGTTGCGCTGGCGCTTGCCCGCAATGGTCTCCATGTAGCTGACGGAAAAGTTTTCGAGCTTTTGCTTCATGGTTTCGTCCGGCTTTTCTTCGCCACCGCTGGGAAAACCGCCGATGGAAACCGGATGCGCCGCGCCGATCGTAGTGGCCGGCGCCATTGCCGCGACATTGGCCGCGATCGTGATGAAACAGCCTGCGCTGGTCGCGGTCGCCCCCGTGGGCGCGACATAAACCACAACAGGAACTGGAGATCCGAGGAAGCTTTGCACAATTTTCTGAGTCGAATCGAGCAGACCGCCCGGCGTGTTGAGCTGAATCACCAGGCACTGCACATTTTGCGCCTTGGCTTCTTCGATGCTTCGGGAAATGTAACTCGCTGTCGCGGGCCCGATCGCGCCGTCGACATTGATAAAGCCAACTTTCTCCGCGGCGAACACTGCCGGTTTCGCAGTGCAAGCCAGGCAAAGAAAGATGCTGGCCAACAGAATCTTCATTCGCTTCGTCCGAATCGTTGCGCCGCCCTTCCTTAAGCTCAAGCTCCTTTCATCGGCTGAAACTTGATCGCCAAGTCTTCCACCTTTGGTTTTACGATCTTCTCGTAATCGCTGTAGCTCATTTTTATCGCATCAGTGTGTGTCCCGGCTTCGAACACAATGTAGTCCTGTTCGGCCAGATGCTTGTCGACGTAAGTCGGCAGACCATAAAGATTCCCAAACGGCGGCATCGCTCCGATCGCCGAGTCTGGGAACAGTGATTTGAAGTCGTTTTCCTTACCAAAAGAGACAGATTTTCCGATCGCTTTCTCGATTTTCTCCAGATCGATGTGGTGATCTGCTGGCAACACAACGATCAAATGTTGATCGCCAGATTTCAGCATCACGACTTTAGCCTGATGCCGGCCTTTCACGTGTTCCGCCTGCGCGATCCGTTGCGCCGTCACTGCCTCGGCGTGGTGCAGGATTTCGTACTGCACTTTGTTTTGATCTAAACAATCGATGAGTTGTTTCGGTATTTCCATAGGCACCTCCGGTGAAAAGTATCACTTTCCCGAGCCATCTCTACTACTCGGAAGAGTTGCTACTCTGTGTCCTCGCGTCCGAGGATTAAGGTAACGACCAGACCCAGCAGACTTACAGCCGATACAATTCCAAGAACGCTCGGAACCCCGAATTTTTCTTTTAAGATTGGCAGAAGGAAGACGCCCAACGTTGCGCCGAGTTTCGCAACGCCGGCCGCGAATCCACCGGCCGTCCCGCGCAACTGCGTCGGGAACAAAATCGGGGCGAGAGTGAAAGTGGTTGAGTTAGGACCGGCGTTCATAAGCAGGTTGAACAAAATGAACCCGACGAACACCAGCGGGATGTGTAAACTCGAGTTCGTTAGGCCGACAGCTGCCACTAACACCAACATCCCCACAGCCATTCCTGTAAAACCGATTGCCTGCATCCGAATGCGCCCGAACCGTGGAACCATCCAGATGCCAAGCAGGAAACCGAATAGCAAAAACAAGTCGATGATGGCGCTACCCTCTGCGACAGCAAAGTCGTGCGCGGTCAATCCACGCGTTCTTCCGGAAATTTCGATCGCTCCGAGAATTGTCGGGGTAAACAATCCAACGCCGTACGTAGCAATATCCATCAGAAACCAGGGGATAGCTACCAGCGCCGTGCGCGCCCGATAACGACGCGAAAACAGGATCGGCAGCCCACCTTTTACGTGCGGAACTGGGGCTGCGAGCTTCTCTTGGTTACCGGTAAGTTGCAACACTGCCTGTCGTTGCTCGGGAATGATCCGAATGAAGGCTTGCGCCGCCTCTGCAAATTTACCGCGAGACATCAACCAGTGCGGACTTTCTGGTGCCGACAGACGTAAGACAAAAAAGAGTAGGGCAATTGCGCCTTCTGTCGCCAAAAATAGCCGCCAAACCTGAGCGCTTCCGGTCCTTAGCAAGGCCAGGGCAATCGCTGCCGCGAGCAGCATACCGACAGATTGACAGGCAATCGTGGCCACCATCATTCGCGCACGACTGGGCTTGGGCAGAATTTCGGAGACATAGCTGCTACTAACAGGGAAATCGATACCTACTCCCATCCCGACGAGCAGTTGTCCTATGAACAGCATTGCCGGTCCCTTAGCCAGCGCACTGATACAGGCGCCGGCGGCAATAATCATCATGTCGGCGAGCATCAACTTCTTGCGGCCAAGATGGTCCGCCATCGGCCCGCCAACTCCTGCTCCAATGACAGCACCAAACACCAGGCTTGCTCCAATGAGACCGACCACGTCGGGTTGAATGTGAAAATCAGCGATGATAATGGGCATCGCCACGCCAAGAAGGAAAATGACGTAACCATCGAGCAACGTGCCCCCGGTCGAGAGCACCCAAAGCCATCGCTGAACCCTGTTCAGCGACGACTCATCCAGCAGGAGCGTCAGGCGTTGTGGTAGGGGAATTTCGGACAATGTTAGCGTTTCTTGCGTCCGTCCGATTTCTCCTCAGCCGATGCCTGATGATATTTACGCCGAATCTCTGCGAGGTTCACGGTTGGCTTGGGAAATTGCATGTCCATGTCTTCCATCTGCCGGACAATGATTTGTGAAATAGCCAGGTCCCTAAACCATTTGTGGTTTGCAGGAACGATGAACCATGGAGCGTGTGCGGTGCTGGTCTTGTTAAGCACATCCTCGAACGCCTTAGTGTAATCATTCCAATATTCGCGTTCCTTGTAATCGGATTCACTGATCTTCCATTGACGCGCCGGGTCATCCAGTCGTTTCTCAAACCGGGCAAGCTGTTCCTCTTTTGAAATGTGCAGAAAAAATTTGAGGATCGTCGTGTCGTTTTGCGTGGTGATCAGCTTTTCGAAATCGTTGATTTCATCGTAGCGCTTCGACCAGATTTTTTCCGGTACTAAGCCGTGAACGCGCGCCACCAGCACATCTTCGTAATGGGAGCGATTGAAAATTACGACTGAACCTTTGGCAGGCACATACGGATGCACGCGCCAGAGAAAATCGTGCGCCAGTTCTTTGGGCGTTGGCTGCTTGAAACCAACAGAAACGCAGCCCGCTGGATTCATTCCAGTGAAGACGTGACGGACTGTGCCGTCTTTGCCACCAGCATCGAGTCCCTGCAACACAACGAGAAGCGAACGCTTGTGCTCCGCATACATAAGATATTGCAGTTCGTCCATTTTCCGCCGGTTCTTCTCAATTTCGGGCAAAGCTGACTTGCGTGATTCATGTTTGCCATGGTAGCCGGGATCGAAGTGCTTTAACCGGATCCTGGATCCCGGCTTGACCACAAGTTTTTTTCCATAGGTGGGCATGATCTTTTCTTTTTTGATTTACCTCACAGCCTTTTGTGTGTCTGCCGCTGGGACTCGCAGCGGTTCGAATAGCCATCGCTTCCACGAGTGAGCAGGATCCAGAATGCGATAAAGTCCAAGTTTCACGATGTCCTGCACTATCATCCACACGATGTTGTAAGCCCACACAAAGCCAATGATTCCCCACGGGAGTGCCGGCACGAGCCAGCCTTGGCTGCACATGAACACCGCCACGATTTGGGTGGCAATGATCGCGAAGAAAAGGCGTGAGCTGGGATATGGCGGTTTCCAAAAGGGACCCCTTGAGCGCATCACAAACAACATGAGATGACCGCCAGCGACTAGTTGCAGGAACATCATTGTTTGTAGCTGCGGATGCTGCAGGTGATGAACTGTGTCGCCGAGATAAAGCAAACCGAAGCTTTGAATAACACCGAGCAATCCAAGCACTGACGAGATCACCAGCACTCTGTCCAATTCCCATCTAACAGGCTGCGGCGGCACGGTCGCGTTATCGAAGGCGATGGTCATAATGGGCACATCGTCCAGCAGAGCGAGAGCGATCAGCATGATCGCGGTGAGCGGAAAAAAGTGATAGTAGATCGACGCGAGCACCACGAACACCATGATGGCGATGGTCATCGCGATTCGATAGAGCACGTAGCTCGTCATCCGTTCGAAGATGCGCCTGGCCTCCGCGATCCCGTCGATGATCACGGATAAACCGGGCGCGGTCAGGACCAATGCCGCTGCTGCACGCGCTGCTTCGGTCGCTCCGGAAACCGCGATGCCGACGTCCGCTTGCTTGAGCGCCGGCGCATCGTTCACGCCGTCGCCTGTCATACCGACGATGTGACCGTTCTGCTGGAGTATTTTTACGATCGCATATTTGTGTTCTGGAAAAACCTCAGCAAACCCATCGGCTTGGTCGATCTTCTCCGCTGCATCCAGCGGGATCTGGCCTTTCGTCACATCGCCAGGAAAAAGTTCCGTTGCCGGCTGGATATTTGCGCCCATGTCCAGCTCCGATGCAATTTGCCGTGCGATAGCGACGTTATCGCCGGTAACCATTTTGACTTTTACTCCGTAAGCGCGAGCCCGGGCGATGGTGCTCTTGGAATCGGGCCGCGGCGGATCGAACAGCGGCAGAATTCCTAGGAAAACCCAATCATCGTCGCTATGAGCGACGGCGACACCGATCGTGCGGTAACCGTGACCCGCGAGATTGTTCACAGTCTGCTGCGCTTTGATCAAATCGGCGCCCGCAAGCTTCGTCAGCGCCAGGATTACTTGCGGTGCGCCTTTGCTGGCCCGAAAGACTGCGCCGGACGTATCCTTGATTGTTGCTTCGGTGCGTTTGTGCACAGGATCGAAGGGAACGTAGGCTTCCTGTTGATAACGCTTGAGAATCGATTGGTCTTTAAGCCCAGCCAATATCGCGAGGTCAATCGGATCGTTATCGGCTGCGCGTGAAGCGAGCGATGCCATCAAAATCAAGGTGTCCGGATCGGTGCCGGCCCACGGTTGCGGTTCGCCCAGCGTTAGCTTGTTCTCGGTTAATGTGCCTGTCTTATCCGAACAGAGCACATCGACGCCTGCCAGTTCCTCGATCGCTTCCAATCGCGACACGATTGCCTTGCGCTTTGCAAGCATTCGCGCGCCAAGGGCCATAGTCACCGAGAGCACCGCCGGCATGGCTACAGGCACTGATGCTACAAGGAGAATCAGAACAATTTCGGCCAACCTTAACAAGACAGCCCGGTCGTAATGGCCGCGCATGTCGAAAAGGCGAGCGGCCACCAGGATCACCACCAGCGCCAGCGCGAGGATGATCAGGAAGTTGCCGATCTTCATCACAGCTCTCTGGAAATGCGAAACACTTCCCGCACCCGCCACCAGTTTTGCCGTTTTTCCAAAGAACGTATTCGCCCCGGT
>Ga0193723_1001180_pt1 | contig 10159 bp, 8 predicted proteins | sample H2m2metaG_FD_143042 | JGI IMG/M metagenome (GOLD analysis project Ga0193723, IMG submission 143042) | Soil microbial communities from a riparian zone of the East river system, Colorado, United States - H2m2 | ecosystem: Environmental > Terrestrial > Soil > Riparian zone | place: USA: East River... | reverse complement strand
GCGCTGCGGGTAGCCAACCCGCCCGATGCGTCAGCGATCGCGACGTTCTCAGAATTCGTCACTCCGGCAAACAAGGATATTGCGTATGGCAATAGCAGCCAAGGACCAACACTCGTCGACTTTGCTGTTAAGCCCGACATAGCCTCGGTCGCCGTCAATGTTCTCAGTTCGATCACGTGCGTGGGCAAGCCAGCCGGATGCCCGGGTGATGGTTCAGGGTGGGCGTTCTTTACCGGCACCTCGATGGCGACGCCGCACATCGCCGGCGGGGCGGCCGTGCTCCTGCAACTGCACAACGATTGGACGCCTGCGCAAATCAAGTCGGCGCTCGTCAACCGCGCCGATATGGTGGTGAAGGATGCCATCACCGGCACACACGACGTCGGCCCGACATTGCAGGGTGGAGGGCGTGAGAACCTTTCCGCAGCCGCGGACGCAACGACATGGATGGATCCAGCCTCGGCGAGCTTCGGCCGTGTGACGCTTGGTCGTCCGACTTCGGTTACCATCACACTAAACAACCCGACAGGCACCGATCAGACGTTCAGCGTCTCGACGACAAAGTTTACGCCGAGTACGTTCGGCGGAACGGTCCCGAGTATTTGGAATGCTGGAACCTTGAGCGCGGGTGATCCCGCGATCACTGTCCCGGCCAGCGTGATGGTACCGGCTAACAGTTCGACCACGCTGACGGTGACCGTTAGTGCGCCGCAGGGCTCCAACGTGCAGGGCTGGGTCAACCTTGATGGTGAGGCCGAGAACGACCTGCATTTCGCGTATTACGCGCAAGTCGTTCCGTAAGCATCGTAATCGCTAAGTAGTTCTGCCAAACAGGGACGTGTGTACAACCGCGTCCCTGTTTTTTTGTGGCAGTTGCCCTCCGGGGATCGCAGTGCGAGTTCCTTAGCATGAAGCATCGACAAGGCCGGATTGCTCCGGCTAAGATCCGTGAGCCATGCCACTTTTGCACACAGTCACGGGAGCAATTTATCTGACGCAGATTTTCGGCTCAGTTTTTCTGGCGATTCTCTTCCTTCAATCCGGGATTGATAAAGTCATCGATTACCGCAGTAACCTCGAATGGCTAAAGGGACATTTTTCCAAAAGCCCTCTGGGCGGAGTTGTGCCGACTCTATTGACGGCGATCACGATTCTTGAAGTTGCAGCCGGAGCACTAAGCGCGATTGGATGCATCATCCTGATCGTCTCGCGGGAAACGACCGTCGCCTTCTATGGCGCTGTCATTTCAGCCGTTGCCCTTATTGCGCTGTTCTTCGGACAACGAATGGCAAAGGAATACGCTGGGGCAGCCGTGCTTGTTCCTTACTTCCTGCTCGCTCTAGCCGCAATTTATCTGCTCGCGCAGTGACACATTAGCGAGTCGCGCTATTTTTTGCCGATCTTTGGCGGGAGGAGCCAAAGAAGTTTTCCTTCCTCAGATTCGGGATCTACGTCGACCAGCGCGACGCCAGCCTTGGCGAGTTTGAGCGACGCGCCAGTTAATCCTGAAATAACATTTGTGAAATCCGGTTCGTGGCCGACAAGCATCAGAATGTTTGCTCGATGCCGCTTCACTACTATTCGCAATTTACTTCTGCCAAATCCCGGTGCGAGCGATTCATCCTTGCGCACCTTGGCTTTAAGGTAGTCGGCCGCGATTTCGGCGGTCTGCGCCGCGCAATGGGCTGGTCACGATAAAGTCGGGCCGCACTTTCAGGCGGTCCAGAAATTTCGCTACGTCGCGCATTTCTCTTTTTCCGCGCTTGGTCAACGGGCGTTCGTCATCGGGTTTCTTCCAGCTCGGCCAATCGGCCTCACCATGTCTTAGAAAATAAAGTTTCATGTTTAACGGAGTTAAAAGGTTAGAGGGTTACAAAGTTAAGAGGAAGAAAGCATTTGATGGCGGGCCCATTTTAACTTTGTAACTCTTTTGACATTTTTAACCGCCTTAAAGAATCTGCCACTTCGGTCGCCGTGTGCGCGAGTCAATTTGCCAGAGTCGAACTCCGCCCAGGAACGCGTTCCGGTTATGTCCAAGTTCAACTCCCTTGGGGATCTCGTTCAATTCCTTGGCGTTTCCACCGCCTAGCACGACATAATCGGCAATGAGCGACTTCTTCAATTGCACAAGGGCGTGCTGAACATCGCGCTGCCAGGCTTTCTCGCCGAGCCGTGCCTGGCCGGCTTTGCCAAGGTAATCTTCAATGATGCTGCCGTTGCGATAGGGCAAGTCGCCTAGTTCGAGAGGGAGGACATAACTATCCCAAACCAGAGCTGACCCAAGTCCTGTCCCAAGTCCGAGAAAGAGCATACGGCGGCTGTGATAGCTGCCGAGCGCCTGCATGGCGGCGTCGTTGATGATGCGCACTGGTTTGCCCAGCGCTTTCTCGAACTTGAACCCCACCCAGCCTTTGCCCAAATGTTTTGGCTCGCTAACGATCTTGCCGTTGCGCACCGGGGAAGGAAAGCCGAGTGAGATCGCGTCGAATTCCCAATCGGCAACCAGCGGTTTGATTTGGTTCACCATCGCGCGCGGCGTCAACTTCCGTCCGGACTTGAATTTTCTCCTCGCCACGCGCGAGATCATCAGCTTCACATTTGAGCCACCGACGTCGATGACGAGGATTTTTTTCTTCAAGATTGCTTTCGAGTTGTATCTGACGTCGGTGACGGCGCTGTCTTAATTGACGGCGGCGGCCTCTGACCGCTCTCAGTTTCTGGATTCGTGGTGACGGACGATTCGGTGGCAACGGTGATGGGAGTTAATTTGTCCGCGCGTAATTTTTTCTTCGAACCGGTCATTTTTTTCACCCGCTCGCGGGAGACTTCGCGGAAATGCCATTGTGCCTGAGCACGCGGCTCCGTTCCCTCAGGCTTCAACCGACGATAAGTTCCATCGGCCTGCAGCTCCCGCGCCTTGACGCGATCGTGCAGAAAACTGGGAAGCACTTCATTGATGATCTGGTCGCGCAATGTCGGGTTTTCGACTGGGAACGCCAGTTCGATGCGCCGGAAAAAATTTCGCGGCATCCAATCCGCGCTGGAAAGAAAAACTCTAGGCTGTCCGGCATTTTCAAAATAAAAAATCCGGCTGTGTTCTAAAAAGCGGCCGACAATGCTGATGACACGGATATTGTCGCTCAAGCCAGACATTTTTGGCCGCAAGCAACAGATGCCACGAACAATCAAATCGATCGTCACATCTGCGCATGAAGCTTCATAAAGTTTCTCGATGATCTCCTGATCAACCAGCGCGTTCAATTTCGCAACGATGCGGGCTGGTTTGCCCGCCCGCGCGTGGTCGCGCTCGCGCTCAATCAATCCGATAAGGCGGCTGTGCATATCAAACGGCGCCACCATCAGTTTTTTCAGCCCGGGATAGCCGGCGAGGCCAGTCAGGGTATTGAAAACGATTGCTACTTCCTCGGTCAATTTCGGTTCACTGGTGAGCAAACTAAAATCCGTGTAAATCCGGGCGGTCCGCGAGTGATAATTGCCGGTGCCCAGGTGGACGTAGCGCCGGAGTTGATCCGCGTCGCGGCGAACGATCAGCAGCGCCTTGCAATGCGTTTTTAGGCCGACTACTCCATAGATGACGTGCGCGCCGGCTTCCTCCAGACGACGGGCCCATCGGATATTGCTTGCTTCGTCAAAGCGCGCGCGCAGCTCAACAATAGCAGTGATTTGTTTCCCGGCATTGGCTGCTTCGATAAGGGCTTCCACAATTGGCGAATCACCACTTGTGCGGTACAACGTGATTTTGATCGCCAGCACCTGTGGGTCGCACGCCGCGGCCTCGATCCACTCAACTATTTGATCGAAGCTGTCGTAAGGATGATGAAGCAGCACATCCTGGCGTCGCAAGACCTCAAAAAAATCAACGTGCGGCGGAAGCGCCGGATCGCGAGCAGGCTGAAATGGCCGGTCCTTCAGCTTGGCAAACGCATCGTTGGTCACGAGCGGCATCAGATGCGTCATCGTAAGCGGGCCGTCGAGTTTGTAAGCATCAGCCCCAGTCAGGTCGAAGAATCTCAGCAGCAATTCCAAAACATCCTTTGGACAATCCGCTTCTACTTCCAGCCGGACAGCGTTTCCTCGACTTGAGCGCCGCAGCTCCTGTTCGATGCTGCGCAGCAGGTTTTCCGCTTCTTCCTCGTCGATATACAGATCGCTATTGCGTGTGACCCGAAACGCGTGCACCTCGTCTAGGATCAAGCCGGGAAACAATTCGCCGATGTGCTGTTTGATGAGGGAGGCGAGATAAATGTACTCCCACGGTTCATCGGCGCTCTTGCCGCGTGGCAGGAGAATCAGACGCGACACCGCCCTTGGCACCTGCACAATGGCATGCAGCGGTTCGCCACCTCGTTGCAATTTTGCCTGCACCAGCAAATTATGGCTTCGGTTCAAAAGATGGGGGAAGGGATGGCTGGCGTCCACTGCAAGCGGAGTCAGCATTGGAAGAACTTCCTGCTGAAAATAACGATGCGCCCATGCGGCGCGTTTTGGCGACAGTTCTGCCATTTCGCGCACGTAAATCCCGTTCTTCGCAAGTTCGGGCAGCAATTCATTTTTCCACAGCGCGCATTGCGTCGCCACAAGCCGGCGCACGGTTTTCTGGATACGATCGAATGTATCGGTCGGACTTAGACCGTCCGGCCCGATATCGCTCGTTTCACTTTTGATTTGCTGCTTGATCCCGGCTACCCGAATCTCGAAAAACTCATCGAGGTTAGAGCTAAAGATCGTAAGAAACTTCACTCGCTCGATAAGCGGCTGCGTGGGGTCCTGGGCTTCCTCGAGAACTCGCCGGTTAAACTCAAGCCAGCTCAGTTCGCGGTTGATAAAATTTCCAGGATCCAAAAGACGCGCTTCCTGGGGACCATCCTTCTGGAGCACCTCCATCCTGGCAGGAGGCTCCTGGGCAACACTAGTTTTGGCGGCCGCTGTAGGCATCATTCAAGCAACCACTGCTTGGAAGACTAGGCAAGACCAGCTGCGTCCGCCAATGGTCCCTCACGTTGCGGTAGCGAGAGACGGATGCCGGATATCCTCAGCGGCGGCCGCGTAAACAGCGTCTTCGGCAATGTTGGTAGCGTGATCGCCGACACGCTCCAGACAGCGGCCAATAAAAATCAGATTCAAGTAACCACGCAATTGATCCGGATCCTGCGCCATGCGCTCGACCAGTTTATGACTGGCCGCGCGGTTCAGGTCATCCAACTTTTGGTCACGCGGAACCACTGCACGCCCAAGCTCGACGTCCTCGCGCGCGAAGGCATCCACGCTATCCTTAAACATCGACATCGCGTGGTCGTACATTGGGCGGATCAACTCGACTTCGGGCAGAGGCGGATGCCGGTTTAGCTTCCGCGCACGCCGCGCGATCGTCGTCGCCTGATCAGCCATGCGCTCCAAGTTGGATGACAGTTTCATCGCTGAAACAACGCGGCGCAGATCGGACGCAACGGGCTGAAAGCGCAATAGAATATCCACGCCGTCCTTATCGATTTGTTTTTCGAGCTGGTCGATCTCCTCGTCATCGGCAATTGCGTTTGCACAAAGATCGTCATTGCGATCGGCCAGACCTTTCATGGCTCGCTCCAGGCTGCGCTCAGTCAGTCCAGCCATCATGAGCACGTTGTTGCGCAACGCTGCCAGGGATTCATCAAATGTTCCTAGAATGTGTCTTGCCGCGATCATTGCCTATCAATCCTTAATCGTTTCTTGTTGTTATATTGCTCTTGCTGCTATTCGCGGCGCACCTGGCATCGCGTGTTGTCCTGGACTTATCCAAATCGACCCGTGATATAATCCTCCGTCTGTTTCTCGGTTGGATTTGTGAAAATCTTGGTTGTCGGTCCAAACTCGATCAGCCGGCCGAGGTACATGAAGGCGGTGTAATCCGAAATGCGGCCGGCTTGCTGCATATTGTGCGTCACAGTTACGATGGTGTATTTCGCCTTTAGTTCGTGGATCAGTTCCTCGATTTTCGCCGTGGCAATCGGATCCAGCGCCGAACAAGGCTCATCCATCAAGATCACTTCCGGCTCCACGGCGAGCGCGCGCGCGATGCAGAGCCTCTGTTGCTGGCCACCCGAAAGACTGGTGCCTGGCTTATGTAAATCGTCTTTGACCTCATCCCACAAAGCAGCCATACGCAGGGATTTTTCGAGACGTTCATTGAGAAATTTCTGATTGCGTACTCCATTCAAGCGCAAGCCAATGACGACGTTTTCGCCGATCGTCATAGTTGGGAACGGATTCGATTTCTGAAAAATCATGCCGACGCGACGCCGAACAATCGCCGGATCGATCGTACTCGAATAGAGATCATCGCCATTCAGCAGGACGGTGCCTTCCATACGCGTCCTTGGCGTCAGCTCGTGCATGCGGTTGAGAGCGCGGAGAAAAGTCGATTTTCCGCAACCGCTTGGTCCGATGATCGCAGTGACGGCGTTCGAAGCGACGCCAAGGGTCACATTATCGATGGCGCGCTTCTCGCCATACCAGATCGAGAGATTTTTCACTTCAAACGTGCATGCCGCTGGAGTCTCCGCTTCGGGCGGGGGTGCGGTCCCCTGTTCCATACGCTCCATAACGGTTCGTTCGGGTGTTTCCATAACTAGATGGTCCATTTGCGAAAGCCTTAGACGACCGACGCCGTATGTCCTCGAGTCAAAATTCTAACCAATATATTAACGCAAAAAACACCGGTGACGAGCACCAGCGCGCCAGCCCAGGCCTGGCGATGCCAATCGTCATACGGAGAAATGGCATAGGTAAAAATCTGCAAGGGAAGCGCGGCGATGGGCTGGCTGAGGCTGTGATTCCAAAAACGATTACCGAACGCGGTGAAAAGAAGCGGCGCTGTTTCGCCACCCACACGAGCGAGAGCAAGGAGAATCCCGGTGATGATCCCCTTGGATGCAGTCTTCATCACGATATGGACGATTGTTTTCCAGCGGCTGACGCCAAGCGCGAGCGCGGCTTCACGGTATCCGTTTGGCACAAGAAGAATAACTTCCTCCGTCGTGCGCAGGATCAGCGGAATCATGATCAGGCCCAATGCGAGGCCACCAGCATAGGTTGAGAAGCCTTTGAAGCGCAGCACCACCATACCGTAGACCACAACGCCCCACGTGATCGATGGAACGCCGTTGAGCACGTCGGCCAGGAAGCGGAGAACGGAGTTGATCCGCGCCGATCCGTATTCCGCCAGGTAAACTCCACCCAACACGCCGATCGGTATTCCGATTGCGCCGGCAAGAGCCAGCAATTCAAGCGAGCCGACGATTGCATTCACCATTCCACCGCCCACCGCTCCAACCGGCGCTGGCAGTTTCGTAAAAAAGTCCCAGTTCAACGAGCTGGCACCGTTGACGACAAGATGAAAGAACACCAGACCCAGCGGGGCGATCACAAGGACTGCGGAAATAAACGCGATTGCTGACGCCAGCGCGCTTTTGATTTTGCGCCACGTGTAGTTGCCTGACCGTCTCGTCTTCATGGCTACTGCACTGCGCGTGTGGCTGATGTGGTGGCGATCGTCCGCAAGAGCAATTGGGCGAGGAGGTTCACCAAAATTGTTATTCCAAAAAGGACCAGCCCAATTTCGAACAACGCCTGAAGATACATATCGGTCGTCGCTTCGGTGAATTCATTGGCGAGCACGCTGGCCAGGGTATATCCCGGCTTAAAGAGCGATGCGGCGATCTGCGGTGTGTTGCCGATCACCATCGTTACGGCCATCGTTTCGCCAAGGGCGCGTCCTAAACCAAGAATCACTGCGCCGAACAACCCTTTCTTGGCATAACTTAGTACCGCGATTCGGGTTGCCTCCCAGCGGGTCGCGCCGAGACCGTAGGCGGCTTCCCGTTGCAAGTCCGGTACACTGCGCAAAATCTCGCGCGAGACCGAAGTGATGATCGGCAGAATCATAACGGCAATAATAATACCGCCTGCGAACATGCATGGCCCGTAGATCGGGCCACTGAAAAACGGCGTCCAACCGAACAAACGTTTGAGCCATGGGAAGGGATAATCGCGCAACCACGGGATCATCACGAAAATGCCCCAGAGCCCGAGGATGACACTGGGAATTGCCGCCAGCATTTCGATCAACGACGTAAGGGGCTGCCGAATCCAGAGAGGAGCGAGCTCAGTCAGATACGCTGCCGTTGCGATGCCCAATGGAACCGCAATCAACAGCGCGATGAGCGAAGAAACCAGCGTTCCGTAAATGAAGGGCAGCGCGCCGAATTGCTCCGCGACTGGGTCCCAGGTTGATGTGACGAGGAAATGAAAACCGAATTTCTTGATAGCGACCGAAGACCCAATCCAGAGCTGCCAACCAATCAGGATAATCAGCACCACCACGGCCAGTGCCATCGCGAGCGTAAGCCACTCGAATGCCTTATCGCCAAAGCGGGATGGAGACGCCATGCGCGCTTGGACAGAGCGCTCTTCCCCCGCTATCGATGCGGCCACAGCCATAAAAACTTAATACTTTGATTAGCAGCGGCAGGCCGCTGCGGTACACCCCTCGGTTACATCTTGATTTCGTCGATTCGTTTGAGAACGCGCTGCTGAAGGCTGTCGGGCAATGGCGCATACTGCAGATCCGTCGCCATTTTCTCGCCGTCCTTCGCAGCCCACCTTAAGAACTCAACGAGCTTCTTACCTTTCGCCGCATCTTTTTGCTGCTCGTACACTAATAACCACGTCGCGCCGCAGATCGGATAAGCATCCGCTCCTGGAGCGTTGGTGATTGAAAAACGGAAGTCATCAGGAATATTCGCCGTCCCCAGCGCCGCGGTAATAGATTCGAGCGACGGCTTTAGAAACTTCCCAGAAGCATTTTTCACCTCTGCGTAAGGCATTTTATTTTGGACCGCGTATATCAATTCCACATACCCGAGCGCACCCGGGGTTTGTTTGATCTGCCCGGCAACGCCTTCATTGCCCTTGCCGCCGATACCCGTGGGCCAATTTACAGAGGTGTTCGTCCCGACCTTGCTTTTCCATTCGGAACTGATTTTACTCAGATAGTCGGTCCAAATATAAGTTGTCCCGCTACCATCGGACCGGTGCACGACTACGATTTCCTGATCCGGCAAGTTAACTCCAGGATTCAGCGCGGTGATTTTCGGGTCGTTCCACTTTTTGATGTTACCAAGAAAAATTCCTGCGATTGCGTCCGCATCAAGCTTCAACGCCGGGTTTCCGGGCAAATTGTAAGCGACCACATCCGCGCCAGCGACTGTCGGGATGTGGAGAATTTTCCCAGGTGCCTTGGCCAAGTTGTCATCGCTCATTGGACCATCGGAAGCGCCGAAATCGACCGTTTGAGCGAGGATCTGTTTTTGGCCTCCGCCCGATCCGATGGATTGATAATTAAACCGGACCGACGGATCGACTTTCGCGTACTCATCAAACCATTTTGAATAGATGGGATACGGAAAAGTCGCGCCTGCACCGTTAATCATCATCTGCGCAGAGGCAGTCGCAGTGACTCCCGCTAACAGCACTGTCGCTAGAATTTTGTGAGCAAGTTTGGGACATTTCATAGATTCGTCAGCCTGCCGTAGCGCGCGCCGAAGCGTCAAAATCTTTAATGTTACTTTTGTGTGACAGGCTTCGCAGTTTGAGTCATTAAATCGTTGAATTGCGAACGCTGAATCGGGTTCAGCGCTTCAACGATTAACCGGGCGGCAACTCTGGAAGCACTATGCGAATCGTCGTCCCGCTCCCCAGCTCGCTCTCGGCTTCCACCCGACCACCGTGTAGTTGGGCGATATGTTTAACAATCGCCAATCCCAGACCCGTGCCTCCCAGCTCGCGGCTGCGCGCTTTGTCAGCGCGATAAAAGCGCTCGAAAATTCGCGGCAGATGTTCTTTGCTGATCCCGATTCCAGTATCAGCCACGCTCAGCACCACGTTAGAACCGTAACGCGTGCCGCGCAGGCGAATCTCTCCGTTCTCAGGTGAAAATTTCACCGCGTTATCCAACAGATTGTGGAGCACTTCCTCCAGGCGGGTTCCATCGGCGCGAAGCGTCAAGGCCTCCGAAGGCAAATCAACAATGATTTTCAAATTCTTTCCGGCGAGTTTTTCCTTCCAATCACGGATGAGGTTGTTAAATAACTCATCCATCCGC
>Ga0193723_1001174_pt1 | contig 10168 bp, 5 predicted proteins | sample H2m2metaG_FD_143042 | JGI IMG/M metagenome (GOLD analysis project Ga0193723, IMG submission 143042) | Soil microbial communities from a riparian zone of the East river system, Colorado, United States - H2m2 | ecosystem: Environmental > Terrestrial > Soil > Riparian zone | place: USA: East River... | reverse complement strand
CGGAGACCGTGTACGCCGGCGTCGAGGACGCCGCGTTGTTTCGCTCGCGCGACGGCGGCACGACCTGGCAGGAGCTGGCGGGCCTGCGGGGCCACGGCAGCGGGCCACGGTGGCAACCGGGCGCGGGCGGCATGTGCCTTCACACGATCCTGATCGATCCCAGAAACCCGAGGCGCCTGTACACCGCCATCTCGGCGGCGGGCGCGTTCCGCAGCGACGACGGCGGCGACACGTGGCGGCCGATCAACCGCGGGCTGCATTCCCAGTATATCCCCGAGCCTGACGCCGAGGTTGGCCACTGCGTCCACCGGCTCGCGCTGCACCCCTCGCGTCCCGGCGTGCTGTTCATGCAGAAGCATTGGGACGTCATGCGCTCCGACGACGGCGGCGACTCATGGCGTGAGGTGAGCGGCAACCTGCCTACCGACTTCGGGTTTGTGATCGACGTGCACGCCCACGAGCCGGAGACGATCTACGTCGTTCCGATCAAGAGCGACTCCGAGCACTACCCGCCTGACGGGAAGCTGCGCGTGTACCGCAGCAAGAGTGGCGGCAACGAATGGGAGCCGCTCACCAAGGGCCTGCCGCAACAGGACTGCTACGTGAACGTCCTGCGCGACGCGATGTCGGTCGACTCCTTGCAGCCGTGCGGCGTGTATTTCGGCACAACGGGCGGTCAGGTGTACGGATCCGCCGACGGGGGCGACAGCTGGGCACCCATCGTGCGTGACCTCCCGGCCGTGCTGTCGGTCGAGGCGCAGACGCTGCCATGATCCGCGTCGTGCTGCCGCCGCACCTGCAGTCGCTGGCGCAGGTCGGCAGCGAGGTCTCGCTCGATGTCAGCCGCCATCCGCTCACGCGCGCGGCGGTACTCGACGCGCTCGAGGCCCGGTATCCGATGTTGCGCGGGACCATTCGCGACCATGTCACGGCGCAGCGCCGGCCGTTCCTGCGCTTCTTCGCGTGCGCGCGGGATCTGACGCACGACCCGCCGGACGCGCCACTGCCGGAGCAGGTCGCCACGGGCGACGAGCCGTTCCTGGTGGTCGGGGCGATCGTCGGGGGATAGCAAACATCGTCGGGGGATGGAAAACAAATAGCGGCGCCCGCGGGAAAATGTAGGGGCGCAGCATGCTGCGCCCCTACCCTAAACCAACCGCGCCCGTGAACCTCGATCCAACGACCCATCCGATCAGCCAATGCGATCAACCCAAATCAGGGGGCACGTTTCGAAAAACGTAGGGGCGCAGCATACTGCGCCCCTACCCAAACCGATCTCGCAAATCACTACCCGGAAACCGGGGACAATTATGTGGGGCGCAGCGTCAACAAACGAACAACGGATCTGCGCAGCATCCATGACCAGTAGGGGTGCAGCATCAACAAACGGACTGCGGTGTCCCGAATGACGTAGGGGCGCAGCATGCTGCGCCCCTACCCTAAACCAACCGCGCCCGTGAACCTCGATCCAACAACCGCGCCCGTGAACCTCGATCCCACGACCCATCCGATCAGCCAATGCGATCAACCCAAATCAGGGGGCACGTTTCGAAAAACGTAGGGGCGCAGCATGCTGCGCCCCTACATCAATCGGCCGTCCGGATTTTGCCTCTAGCGAGATCTACGCGGTTTTTTTCGACGGCCGCTCTTCCGACCGCCGCTCTTCGCGCAACTGTGTCACGGCCGAGCGCACGGTGTCCGTGATCTCGCGCTCCTGGCGCAACTGGGCAATCACGGTCTCCGCCTGCTTCGTGTGGAATTCGAGCGCGCTCGCCTGCGTGACCGCCTGATCGAGCAGCGCCTTCTGGCCGCTTAAGCGCTCCAGCCCCACCTGTACTTCGGCGAGCATCGCCTCCGCCCGCGCCAGCCGCGCCTCGGCCTGGTCGACCTGACGTTTGCGATGATCGAGGCCGTTGGCCGCGTCGTGCACGTGCGTCACCATGCTGAGCACCGTTTCCAGCATCGCGCGCGTCTGGCCGATTTCCTCCCGCGCGCCCGCGATCGACCGGACGTCGTCGGTCGTCTGCTCGGCGACCTCGTGCAGGCGATGCATATCCGCCTGCATCGCGTCCACCGTCGCCTGGCGTTGGCTCATCTGCTCGAGCGCGCGCGTCAGGTGCGACTCCACCGCTTCCCACTTGGCGAGCCGTTCCTCGAACTGCGCCATGCGCTTCTGCGCGAACCGCAGCGTGCCGGCGCGATTGTCCAGCTCGTCCAACGTCGCGGTCAGCTCGAGCAGCCGGCTCCCGGCCGTGTTGACCGCGGTGCCCAGCTGGGACGAGCGCTCTTCCAACTGTTGTGCGGCCGTCGCCGCTTGCTCGCGCAGCTGCGCCACACGGTCCAGATGCTCCGTCGCCTTGTCCAGCGCGGTCTGTTTGAGCTCGAGCTCCTGACCCAGCGCACGCGTGCGCTCGGCGAGGCCTTCGAGATTGTGGGCGCGCGATTCGAGCCCCGTGACGGCGGAATCCACTTCGCCCACGCGGCGTTCGGCACGCTCGACCGTCGCAACGGCCGACGGCACGAGCTTCTCGATCCGCGCCGCCTCCTCGGCCCGCGCCGCAAGTGCGGCGAAGCGTTCATCCGCCCCCCCCATGCGCGACAGCAGCTCGCGACTGCGCTCATCGAGCTGGGAGCCCAATGTCGTCAGCTCGGACAACCGCTTGTTGAGATCGTCCACCATGCGACTGCGCGCTTCGATCTGGCCCATCGCCTGTGACAGGTGATCGGCTTCGCCGCGCACCGATTCGACGGTCGGCTTCAGATCCTCGATGGCGGCCAGCTCGACGCGGAGCGCCTTGATCTGGTCGGTCACACCGGTGAGCCACGCCTTGGTTGCGGACTGCTGCTCGAGCACGCGCGCCATCTCGTCGGCGGCACCCTCCACCTGCTCGAGCGCGCCCCGCACCGATTCGTGTGTGCCCCTGAGCATCGCGACATCTTCCAGCGCGGCCTGCACGCCCGCGCGGGACTTCTCGAGTTGCGCAACCCGCTGCGTCATCTCGTCGACCGTGCTGCCCAGGCGCGTTGTGCTCGTCTCCATCGCGCGGACGCGCTCGGCCTGTGTGCCGAGCAGCGCCACGTTCTCGGCGATGCCCTCCAGCTGCGTGGTGAGCGCATCGGCCTTGGAGCGAACCTCGGTGATGCCGCGGCTCGATTCCTCGAGCGACTTGAAGCGTCCCTCCATGGCGGTCAGCGAGCCGCGCAGATCGACGATGCGTTGGCCCACCGCGTCGAGCCCCTGGTTCTCCAGCTCGAAACGCTTCACGGCACGCTGCACGTCGTCACGCAGCGCGCCGAGCCTGGCGCGCAGATCATCGTCGGCCTGCTTGACGGCGTCGTGGTTGGCGGTGATCTCGGTCGAGCGCGCCAGCACTTCGGCGTGCAGCTCCTTGAGCTCCGCCACCTTCGACTCGAGCTCGCCGAGCCCCTTGGCGCTGGCTTCGTGACGGCGAATCTTCTGGTCCACTTCGCCCATCAGCTCGTGCAGCTTGCCGACCTCGCTCGTGGCGCGGTCGACGACATCACGCTGCTGCTCGAGCGCGGCGACTTTCGCGGTGACGCCGTCGGCGAGTGTCTTGAGCGTCGTGAGCTGGCGCTTGGTCTGCGCGGCTTCGGCCGCGGCCTGCGCCAGCTCCTTGAGCGTCTGGCCCACCGTGGCAGTGCGCGATTCGGTCTCGGCGACGCTGCGTTGCACGTTCTGCTGCCGGTCCTCGAACGCGCTGAAGCGCGTGGCGACCGCTTCACTGGTCTTGCGCAGCTCTTCCTGGCGGGTGCGTACCTGGTCGAAGCCCTGCGTCAACTCACGCACGGCGCCACTCAGCGTGTCGGCATCCATCCGCAACGCCTTGAACCCACCGCCCAGCTCGAGGAAGCCGGCGACGTCGTTCTTCAGGGCCAGCGCCTGCTCGAGCACGCCGCGCAGCTCATCGATCTCCCCACGCAGCAGCTTGGCGCTTTCGGAGTTCTGGCTGAGCTGGGTCTCGGTGCGGCGCTGCGTCTTCGAGACGTTCTCGGTCTGTTCATCGAGCGTGGCCAGAACGGGGACGAGCCGCTCCAGCGATTTGACGCGCGCCTGCAGCTCGCTCACGACTTTCTGCGCTTCCGTGATCGGCTGCAGGAGCTGGGACAGGTTTTGCCCGGAGTCGCGGGCGGCGCTGGTCAGGGCTTCGAACGCCACGCGCTCGCGCTTCATTTCGGCGAGGATTGCACGGAGCTCGGCAGGTAGCTGCTCGGCGGTCGTTTCGCGACCGAAGATATTCCAGGCCATATGGCTATCCCTCGGTTAGGAGGGCTCCGAAAGGGACATGGCACTGGGAAGGGGGGCGCGGTCCCGTCCCGGGACGCTGCGAGTGGCGGGCCAATGTAGTGAACGGGATGTGTAAAGTGCAACGTGACGGACCGCACGGACCTCGTGGGTCTCATGAAGTCCCCAAATGTCCCCATTGACCTAGGCGATTCCCGACAAATGAATTCGCCACTCATTCCCTCCCCCCCCCCAGGTCACCGCCCAGGAGTCGACCACGCTTGGGGGGTACGGCGAGATCCAGTACACAAACCTGTCCGGCCTGCGCCGCTTCGTTGTGTCTCGCCCTCAACGGTCCACCCCTTCCGTTCGTAGTCCATTGGCTGCAAGGTTCCACCACTTACCATTCATCGATTGAGGGCCGTCATGTTCCAGCGCCTGTGGGCGGCTGCCGCCGTCCTCACTACGATCGCAGCACCGCTAGCCTCTCAGAATCCCCCAGCACCTCCCCCATCCTCCACCGACACGACGCGGGCGCAGCCGGCCACCAGGCCGCTCCCTCCTGCGCGGCGTCCTCCGCCCAGCAATGTCGCCGTGACCACGGGCGTGCCGAGTGGTGGCGGCATCACCCTGGATTCGACGCTGCTCGCCGGATTCCGCTGGCGCAACATCGGGCCGGCGAACATGGGCGGGCGCGTGTCGAGTGTCACCGGCATTCCGAGCCCGTCGAAGACCTTCTTCGTCGCGGCGGCCGCAGGTGGCATCTGGAAGACGACGAACGCGGGGACGACATTCCGGCCGGTCTTCGATAACGAGAAGTGCATATCGATGGGCGAATTGGCGATCGCGCCGTCCGACACGATGCAAGTCTGGGCCGGCACGGGCGAAGAGGATTCGCGCAACACGATCTCCCCGGGTTGCGGCATCTTCAAATCGACCGACGGCGGGCTCACCTGGAAGCGCACGGGGCTCGAGAAGACGGGCGCGATCGGCCGCATCGTCGTGCATCCGACCAATCCGAACATCGTTTACGTCGCGGCCCTCGGTCAGCCCTGGTCGGCCAATCCCGAGCGCGGTCTCTACAAGACAACCGACGGCGGGCAGACCTGGCAGCTCGTGAAGTTCGTCTCGCCGCAGGCCGGCTTCATCGACGTCGCGATGGATCCGTCGAATCCCGAAGTGCTCTTTGCCGCAAGCTGGCAGCGCGTGCGCGGCCCCTACTTCCTTAATAGTGGCGGCCCCGGCAGCGCGCTCTGGAAGACGGCCGACGGCGGCAAGACGTGGACCGAGGTCAAAGGCGGCGGTCTCCCCGCGACCACGAAGGGCCGCATCGGCATCTCCATCGCCGCGTCCAATCCCAAAGTCATCTATCTGATGCTCGAAGCGGACACGCTGCCGAACGCGAACGGCGGCCCGGGCAAAGCCGCGCAGACGCGTCCGTCGGGTCTCTACCGCTCGCAGGATGGCGGTGCGACCTGGGAGAAAATGAACGGCACCGACGTTCGTCCTTTCTATTACTCGCAGGTGCGCGCGGATCCAAAGGATCCGAACCGCGTCTACTTCTCCTCGACGCCGCTCAACTACTCGAACGACGGCGGCAAGACGATCGGCAACGCCACGGTCGGCATTCACGTCGACCACCACGCAATGTGGATCGATCCCACCGATCCGAACCACATCGTCGTTGGCAACGACGGCGGTATCGCCCAGACGTGGGATAAAGGCGGCAACTGGGACTTCCTGAACACGTTCCCGATTGGGCAGCCGTACATCGTCAGCTACGACATGGCGTACCCGTACAGCGTCTGCGCCGGGTATCAGGACAACGGCTCGTGGTGCGGGCCGTCGCGCCGGCGGCAGGGCGACATCACCAACGCCGACTGGACCACCGTCGGCGGCGGTGACGGTTTCTATACCGCGCAGGATCCGACCGACCCGAGCATCATCTACGTCGAGTCCCAGGGCGGCAACATGTCGCGCCTGAACTTCGCGACCGGCGAGCGCACCAATCTGCAGAAGCCGAACTGGCGGCCACGCTACCAGATGTTCGAGGACTCGATCGTCATCGAACGGCCCGACACGACCAAGCCGGCAACCGGCGCCCAGGCGCGACACCTCGCCGATTTGCGTGCCCGCCAGCGCGCCGATTCGAACGACACCGATCTCCGCTGGAACTGGAACACGCCGTTCCTCATCTCGGCGCACAACCCCGAAATCTTCTACGCCGGCGCGAGCAAGGTGATGAAGTCCACGCGCCGCGGCGAAGACCTGTACCCGATTTCGCCCGATCTCACGACGAAAGATTCGATGCGGATCCGGGTCAGCACCCGCACGACCGGCGGCGTCACGCCCGACGTGACCGGCGCCGAGACGTATTGCACGATCGTGTCGCTGGCGGAGTCGCCGCTGCGGCCGGGCATCCTGTATGCCGGCACGGACGACGGCAACGTCTGGGTCACGAAGAACGATGGCGGCGCCTGGGAGAACATCACCGGCCGCTTCCCCGGCGTCCCCGCCGGCACGTACGTCAGCCGCATCGAGCCCTCGCGGTTCGACTCGGCGACGTTCTACGTGACGTTCGACAATCATCGCAACGGCGATTACGCGCCGTACGTGTACGTCACGACCGACTTCGGCAAATCGTTCCGCTCCATCGCCAGCAATCTCCCGAAGGGCGACGACGGCCCGGGATACGTCCACGTGATTCGGGAAGACATCGCGAACCGGGACCTGCTGTTCCTGGGCAGCGACGTCGGGCTGTACGTCTCGTTCAATCGCGGTGGGTCGTGGCAGCGCTTCATGAGCGGCTTCCCCACCGTGCCGGTGCACGATCTCCGCATTCATCCGCGCGACCGCGATCTGATCGCGGCCACGCACGGGCGCGCGCTCTGGATCGTGAACATCGCGCCGCTCGAGCAGCTCAATGACAGCACGATTGCGGCCGGCGCGTATCTCTTCCAGCCGACGACCGCCTATCAGTACGGCCAGCCGCCGCTCGGCGGCGGCAGTGCCGGGCAGAAGGCGTTCCGCGCCTCGAGCCCGCAGTACGGCGCGGAGATCGTGTATCGCCTCGCGACGGGCAGCACCGATCGCCGAGCGCGCACCCAGATCGTGATCCGCGACGTCCGCGGCGACACGGTCCGCACGGTTCAGGGACCGGCGGGAGCCGGCCTGCACCGCGTGGTCTGGAATTTCCAGGGCCGCACGCCGCCGCCCACCGCGCTCTCGCCGTCGCAGAAGCGCGATAGCGCGTGGCTCGTCACGCGCATCAACGTCGTCTTCGACTCGCTCACGAAGAACGGCGGCAACGCGCAGCAGCTCGAGCCGATCAAGACGGCGCTGCTTTCCGGCGACATCCAGGGATTGGCGCAACGGTTTGGGTTTGGCGGTGGTGGTGGCGGCGGTGGCGGCGGTGGAGGCGGCGGCTCACCGTTCAACGCGCAGGGACGGTTCAACGAGCGGCCGGGTGAGTCGACGCCGCGCGCCGCAACGGCGGGTGCTGCCCTGCCGGCCGCCGGCAGCGAGAGCGGCGGCGAATCGGGAGACGCCGCGCCCGACGCGACGTTCCTCACGCAGATCGGCAACCTCCTGCGCCGTCCGGGCCAGGGCGGCGGTGGTGGTGGCGGCGGCGGGGGCTTCGGCGCGCTCGGCTTCGTCGCGCAGGCGTTCGGCCGCGCGCCCGCCGGTGGTGGTGGGTTTGGCGGGTTTGGCGGTGGCGCCAACCAGGTCGCGACCGGCGATTACCTCGTGACGATCACGGTCGATGGCAAGACGCTGACGCGCGTGCTGCGTGTGGAGCGAGGTGCGCGCTAGCGGGATGGCGTTTCTCGACAGCAAGCATCAGCGCGCCGCGCTCATCGTGTTTGCGTTGGGCGCGGCGTTGCTGTGGGCGCTGGGGCCGTATGCCACGGGGATCATTGGCATTCCGGTGCTCGCCGTGTTGTTTGCGCCGGTGCAGAACTGGCTGGTGAAAAAGGGAGTACCGTCGTCCCTCGCCGCGGTCGCCGTGACGCTGCTCGGCGCGGTGCTGATCATCGTGCCGGGGCTGCTGATCGCGGGGCTGTTGATCAACCAGGCGCAGGAAATCACGCAGACGGTGCTGCAGAGCCCGATCATCGAGCGGATCCGCAGCTTGCAGATTCGCGGGATTCCGTTGGGCCCACGGCTCGCCGAGGCCGGCGGGCGGATTGTGGCGGCGATCGGGTCGAGCGCGTTTGGTCTCGTCGGCACGGCCACGCGCATGACGTTGAACCTCACGATTTCCTTCTTCGGCTTGTACTACCTGCTGAAGCATCCCGGCGACGTCTGGCTCGACGCCCGTCCCTACATTCCCTTCTCCGATTCGAACACCGAGAAGCTCGGCAAGCGATTCAAGGACGTGACGGTGTCGACGGTGATCGGGACCGGCGTCGTCGCCGCACTCCAGGGTGCGCTGCTCGGCCTCGCGTTCGCGGTCGCCGGCCTGCCGAACGGTCTGTTCTGGGCCGTCGTGACGATGGCGTTCGCGATTCTGCCCGTGGTGGGCAGCGGGATGATCTGGGGTCCGGCGGCGGTGGTGCTGATCATGCAGGGCCGAGCGCTGGCGGGCGTGCTGCTGATGGTGTGGGGTGTCGTGGTCGTAGGGAGCGTCGACAACTTCATCCGGCCGCTGATCTATCGCCGCTTCTCGGCGATCCATCCGTTGATCACGCTGATCGGCGCGATCGGCGGCGTCAGCTACTTCGGCCTGCTCGGCCTGCTCGTCGGGCCGCTCGCGTTGAGCTATTTCTTCGAGCTGATTCGGATGTATCGCGAGGAGTACCTGGAGCCGGAGGTGGCGGAGGCGCGGTAAATGATGTCTATCAAGGTGGAAGGATCCGCTCCGCTCATACAAGTCTTCGATATGCCTACGTCCGTGGCATTCTATCGCGACGTCCTCGGGTTTTCGGTGGTCAAACTCCATACGGGATGAAGCAGCTGTACGTGAAGGATCCCGATGGTTACCTCCTCTGTTTTCAGTGGCCAGCGGCCTAACCAGCGCCTGAAGCTGTCGCCGGATCCCTTGACAACAATAGTTGTCAAGGCTATCATCTCCGCATGCTCGATATCCAAGTCATCGATGATCCGGCGGCGGCGACGGTGGCCTTGGAGCCCATGCGGAGTCGACTCCTCTCCGAGCTGGCCGCGCCCGCCTCGGCGGCGACGTTGGCCACGCGGGTCGGCTTGGCTCGGCAGAAGGTCAACTACCATCTGCACGCGCTGGAAGCGCACGGGTTGGTGCGGCTGGCCCAGAAACGCAAATGGGGCGGGCTGACGGAACGGCTGCTCGTGGCGACGGCTGCTTCCTACGTCGTTTCGCCGAGCGCCTTGGGACCGATCGCCATTGATCCCAATCGGGAAGTCGATCGGCTGTCCGCGAGCTATCTCATCGCCCTGGGCGCACGGATCGTCCGCGAGGTGGCTGACCTCGTGCGTCGTGCGAAAGAGACGGGCAAACGCCTGGCGACCCTGGCGGTGGATACCGAGGTTCGCTTCCGGTCGCCGGCGGACCGGGCGGCGTTCAGCGCCGAACTCGCCGAGGCCGTCACGAAACTCGTTTCGAAGTACCACGATGAATCCGCCCCCGGCGGCCGCGCGCATCGCCTGGTGGTCGTGGCGCATCCTCTGCCGAAAAAGTCCCATCCCAAGGAGATATCATGAGCGTGAAGAAAGAAGCCTCCGGACGCCGTTCGCTCCAAGTCGAATTCGAGGTCCCCGGCACCCCGGAGGAAGTGTGGCAGGCCATCGCCACCGGGCCCGGCATCTCGTCCTGGTTCGTGCCGACCGAGATCGAAGAGCGCAACGGGAAGCCTGTCGCGGTGAAGATCAACTTCGGCGGGATGGAGATGCGTTCCGAGGTCACCACCTGGGATCCCCCGCGAACGTTCACCAGGACGGGAAACGGTT
>Ga0193723_1001173_pt1 | contig 10172 bp, 11 predicted proteins | sample H2m2metaG_FD_143042 | JGI IMG/M metagenome (GOLD analysis project Ga0193723, IMG submission 143042) | Soil microbial communities from a riparian zone of the East river system, Colorado, United States - H2m2 | ecosystem: Environmental > Terrestrial > Soil > Riparian zone | place: USA: East River... | reverse complement strand
AAACCGTGGCTACAACAAACTCCTGAATGCGTCGCGGTTGTTCCAAATAAATACTTTCGTCATGCGAAAGACTCTGATCACGCTTTTGATACTCGTCGCGTGCGTCATCGCGGGCTCAATGCTATGGATTTTCGATGGACGACAATTCTCATTGTTCATCGATCGATTCGGGACGGTTGAAACAGCTTCAGCGCGGATTAATTCAATCACCTATGAAGGCAGCGGAACCGGCGGCATTCTTCACATCAACGATCTTGCTCTAAGTCTAAATGCCGCCGACTCGACATGTTCAACTCCCAACATTGGCTCAACAAAAGATGGTCAGCTTGCTCTGGCAGCCGGCGGAAAAGTCTTCGCTTTCGGTCCACCGCGATCAGAAGCGGAAAATCTTGCTGCCGTACCGCCGGCGAGCGACAATGCTTCGATCGCATTTCGGCGCAGCGTTCTTAGTTGGCCGACGTCGTTCGACCTTAATTTCATGACCGGCCATTCGCCGTCGTGGAAACGGCATTTATACTATCAAGTTCGTTGGCACAAACAAAGCGGCACGAAATTGGAAATGCTCTGGCGTTACGAACAATATTTTTATCCAGGCGACGGCTGGGCGAGCGGCTTCATGGCGCGTGAAGGTTCGACTGGTCTGATCCGCGTTGACATCCGTCCCTGAGCGGAAGTCTGCTTGTCTGTCGTGCAGTTAGCTGCATCGTTTCCGGGTGCGAGTTTCGCGGAAGTTCCAAAAGCTATTGTCCTTCGACGCGGTCGAAAGCCTGTGGGAACACGTCTGCCGGTGGACTCATCCTGTGAGTTCTCGACGGATCCTGGCGACGCTCGATCTCGCAGAATTAGCCAGATTGCGTGAGGCGTATCCTTACCGGCCCAATGCGCGAAGGATCAATGCTTACGAGAACGCTGCCCGGTGGATCGGCATCAACGTCGAGCGCGCCCAAGATCTTTGGCTCGATCGAACTCCGCCTCTGCGCATTCTCGATCTTGGATGCGGCGCCGGATATTTCCTCTACGTCTGCCGGTTCTTCGATCACGAAGGGCTCGGGCTCGATACCGACGAGGAGCCGCTCTTCCGAGGCACTACCGAATTGCTCAATGTCCACCGCGTGGTCTCGCGGATTCATCCGCAAGTTCCGCTGCCCAACCTCGGACAAAAATTCGATCTCATTACCGGGCATCGGGTTTGTTTTCATCGAGGAGGACGCGCCCCAAACGGAGAGTGGGATGAATGGGCGTCCGCAGATTGGAAATTTCTCATCAACGACATCCGAACGCGTTTTCTGAAACCTGCAGGTCGCTTGTTGTTGGATTTTAATCCGCGTCCCGACGGCTCTTCATTTTTTACAAGGAAGCTGCGTGCCTGTTTTCTGTCCGAAGGTGCGCGCATCTTTCGTTCAAAAGCGTTGCTCGCGGCAGACCCGAATCAACGTCCACGATTCAAACAAACAAGACGCAAGATCGACAAATCGTTGTAGAGGCGTTTGTGCTAAACGCCTAGTTTTCGGCGCTTGCTACAATCGCCGCTACAGCTTCCAGTCCGAACAATCCCAATCGAGCATTTGCTCAAGCTTCGCGATGTCTTCCGCGAACAGGTTGTAAAGGAAAATTCTCTCCTCCCAATTCATCACGCGCTCATACGGCACAACATTTCTATCTTTGCTGCGCACTGAACGCAGCGGCCCGAGACCGAGAAACGAAAAGATGGAAACGAGCGTTTCGCGCTGTTTGTCCTTGAACTCTTCAAACTTCACGACCTTCATTTGCTCGCGCGGGAAGAATTTGAAGAGGCGCTCGATTTGCCGGGCATAGAATCCTCGATCGACATAAGCAAAACGGCGCGCTTCGGCTGGCGGCGCGCCGGCGATACGAGTCTTTTCTTCTCGCAGAGCATCGAAGAAATCCAACGGCTCGCGACCCTTAAATCTTTGCATGTTCCAATGCGCAAATGCGCGCTCGACCGGATTGCGCAAGAGAACGAGCAATTTGATTTTTGGATTATATTGCCAAATCCGTTCGGCCGCTGGTTCGTAATAAATGTAACTTGGTGTGCAGTCACCGGCGATGATTGATGGAGCAAGCCGCGGATAATGTTTGTGTAACTGTTCGTAATCAACCGAGCTGGCGAACATCGCGTCGTCATCGAAGAAATGCATTTCCTGCTGGTCGCCCATCGTAATCTTTGGATGTGCCGCGAGGAAATAATGCAACGCCGTTGTCCCCGATTTTTGCGCTCCTGCCAGAATGAAGTCGAGTTGCTGGACTTTTCGCCGTCTGGTTCGAAACATCGCTACACTCTATAACTAATCGCAGAGCAGTTGTCTCGCTCTCATGGGCATCTTATGCTCGCCGATGCTTATTACGTTTTCGAATTTCGGAAAACTGGCCTCAATGACCATCGGCTGTCTCATTGCCTTCGCCGCAACGGCGGCCGCCAATGAAGGGATGTGGCTGTTCAACGCGCCGCCGCTCAAGCAACTGAAGGAAAAATATAATTTCGAACCGACGCCGCAGTGGCTCGAGCATCTCCAAAAAGCGAGCGTCCGTTTCAATTCCGGCGGCAGCGGGTCTTTCGTTTCCGAAAATGGATTGGTGATCACGAACCATCACGTCGGCGCCGACACGTTGCAGAAAATCAGCAGCCAGGAGCACAATTATTTGCGCGATGGTTTCTATGCCAAGACACAGGCGGAAGAAATAAAATCAACCGATCTCGAACTGAACGTCCTTTTTTCCACCGAAGATGTGACGGCGCGTGTGAGCGGCGCAGTCAAGTCTGAGATGACGCCCAATCAGGCATCGGCGGCGCGCAGCAGTGCAATCGCGCAAATCGAGAAGGAGAGCAAGGAAAAGACCGGGTTGCGTTCTGATGTGGTCGCCCTTTATCAAGGCGGCGCTTATTATCTCTATCGTTACAAACGCTACGACGATATCCGTCTGGTCTTCGCGCCGGAACAACAGATGGCCTTTTTCGGCGGCGATCCCGACAACTTCGAATATCCCCGCTTTGATCTCGATATCTGCATCTTTCGTGTCTACGAAAACGGCCAGCCAGCCAGGATCGATAATTTTTTGAAATGGAACTTGCGCGGACCAAGCGACGGCGACCTCACATTCGTGAGCGGGAGCCCCGGTAAAACAGATCGCCAGCTCACGCTCGATGAACTGGCAAACACGCGCGATCGCTTTCTGCCTTACCTGTTGCGCATGTTCAACCGGCGCGAAGTTTTGTTGCTCGCCTACGGCGGGCGCTCCTTCGAAAACGCGCGAAGAGCGCGCGACGATCTCTTCGGCGATCAAAATAACCGGAAACGCTATGACGGTTATCTTGCCGGCCTGCTCGACCCGGAAGTCTGGTCTCAACTGCAAGCGCGCGAACAAAAATTGCGGGACGCAATCTCGCGCGATCCAAAGCTAAGATCGACAACAGCTGCGTACGATCGGATCAAAAACGCGCAGGCCGAGATCGCCAAAAATGCACCGCTCTACAATCATCTCGAGATGGAACGGCCAAAAACGACAACCTACCGGCAACCACGGGCATTCGTCAGCAATTTGTTTAAATATGCGCGCCTGCTTATGCGCGCTGTGGACGAGCGCGCCAAACCGAATGGCGAGCGGATCCCGGAGTTTCGCGACAGCGCTCGCGAATCGCTCGAGCTCGAACTTTTTTCGACCGAACCGATTTATGACGATTACGAGATTTTGCGCCTGACCGATTCGCTGACCGATTTCGCTTCGCAGTTTGGCGCAAACGATCCGTTCGTGCAAAAAGTGCTCGCGGGAAAATCACCACACGCGCGTGCCGTTGAGCTGGTCTCCGGCACGAAACTGAAAGACGTTGCGTCGCGCAAAGACCTTTATCCGAAAAACGCAGCGGCGCTGCAAGCGGCGCACGATCCAATGATCGATCTCGCGCGCCTCGTTGACGGACCGGCGAGAAATGCGCGAAAGATTTACGACGCACAGGAAGAAACCAAGAAGCAGGCGTATTCGGAAATTGCGAAAGCGCGTTTCGCCATTGAAGGCACGAGCAGTTATCCGGATGCGACCTTCACTTTGCGATTGTCCTACGGAAGGGTGCGAGGCTACGAACAGGACGGAAAACAGATCCCCGCATTCACCGATTTTGCCGGTTTATATCAGCGCTCAACCGAGCATGACAATAAATCGCCGTTCGACCTTCCGCAGCGCTGGATCGACAAAAAATCGAAGTTGGATTTATCGACGCATTTCAATTTCGTTTCCGACGCCGATATTATCGGCGGCAACAGCGGAAGTCCCGTCGTGAACAAAGCCGCCGAATTCGTCGGCATCATTTTCGACGGCAACATTCAGTCGCTGGTGGCCGATTGCATTTATACCGACACTCAAGCCCGGGCCGTATCGGTCGATTCCGCCGCCATCATCGAAGCGCTGCGCAAGGTTTATGATGCAAACACGCTGGCGGATGAGCTGGAGGGAAAGAAATGAACTCGACTTACGACTTTTGAGTCGTTGCCTGGTCGCCCATCCGTCGCTCTAACTCCGCCATTACACGATTGATTCGTTCTTTTCCCTGTCTTACAGCGCTTTCATTTTCCTGACGGTACCAAATCTCATTAAGTTTCAGGTTGAGTTCGCGTCTCAGCGCTAGCGTTACCTCGACAGCAAGAGGACTCAGTCGATCTGGAACTGCAAGGCCAGCGGTGAAAAGTTCTTTTTGTATTTCTAGATTTTTCCTTTCAAGTCTGTCGATATTATTTGTAAGGTCGTCGATGGCTTTTGTAACTGCCGGATCACCGCTGGGATTAACACGGGACAGCCCGAGCACTCGCTGTTTAAGCCATTCGATTGTAATCTCATTGGTTTCATAGCAGCTTTTCGCCGGAATCAATCCAGCATACTCCTCGTAGTACGCATTATGATATTTCATTATCGCCTGAAGCGTAGGTTGCTCGGCGAGCATGTGTAGCTTGCCGATGATTCCGGAAAGACGGCGCATGATTGGACTGCTCTGCGCGAGCTTGACATCAGTGCCGGAGATACTTGTCGCGAACTGAAGCGCTTCGGCAGCTACGTCACATGCTTCTAGATAAACATCGCGGCGTAAGCTGAGCAGCTGCGTTTCGCGGTGTTTTTTTCGGTTCCACCAAAGGTTAAGCGCGATGCCAAATCCGCCACCGACGATCGTAATCACGGCGGCGCGACATGTTGAATCAGCGGTTAACCATCGTGCGGCCGAAGCTAGCGCATGGATTGTGGTGAAGAGCCAAGATGACATGCTAACGCTAGCCAATAAGAGCACACACTGTTAAAGCTGCTTCAGCAGCGTTTTCCACCGCGCCCAGGCATCGTCGCGTGCTTTCTTGTCGCCCTCGCGCATGTTCGGATTGGCTGGCTCGCCTGAGCGCATGAATCCGTGACCGGCGCCTTTGTAAATCACCGGCTCGTACTTTTTCCCGGCGGCTTTCATTAGTTCTTCCGCTTTGGGAATACCGGCGTTTACCCGCTCATCGTTCTCGCCGTAGAAACCGTAAACTGGACACCGAATGTTCACTACTTGCTGGCGGCGCGCCGTAAAATGAATAAGTCGCTTTCAATTTTGAGTTCACATTTGCGTACATGAACGCCCATCCCCCGCCACGGCAAAATCCACAGACAGCAAGCGTGCCGTTGCAAGCCGGAATTTTGAGCGCGTAATCGGCGGTCGCGTCAAGAACCGCTTTGACCTGATCTTGCGTCACCGCCGAGGTCGCTTTGCTCGCTCCATCGGCATCTTCAAACTTTTGACCATTGAGGAAATCGGGCGCAATCGCAATGACGCCATTTTCGGCCAGCTCATCGCACATGCTACGCAGCCAATCAGTCAGGCCAAAAATTTCCTGAATGACCAGGACGGCTGGCGCTTTGTCTTTGCGCTCGGGATAAACGACGAAGGCTTTAATCGTGCGGTCGCCTGATTTGATGTCGACCCATTCGCCGTGGCGCGGCGAACTATTCAGGCGGTCCTTGCCAAAATCTTTGTATTCCTCGGCGGAAATTGTTTGGCCGACGAGAATACAACTTAACGCAATGAGAATTTGTTTCATGATGATGAAGAAGTAGCCGCGCTTCTTAATTTTCCTTTCAGCAATGAATCAATGCTCCAACGACCCGGGCCGTAGAATACTATCAGGAAAAACATGAAGCAAAATACCACCGGCAGTTCGCCCTTGTTCAGCATCGGCAACAACCGCTTCAGTACGTTCGGCGGGTGATCTAGCGTTTTTCCTGAAAAGGAAGTCAGGAAGTATGCGACAGCCATTTCACCGCTGGCGATGAATGCTGCAAGCCGGGCTATTAAGCTGAACGCAACTAAAAAACCGCAACTCAATTCAATCCATCCCGCGGTGAGCCCCAGTGGATTGATAGCGAGCCCGCGTTCGCTTGGCGCGAAACCGACAATTTTTTGTCCGCCGTGACAGGCGAACATGAGTCCGACAACTACTCGGATAATGCAGTAAACCGTATCGGTGTAACGATTGAGCCAAATCATCTTGAAATGAAGATGTCAATCTTCACTAAGTCCTTGGCGTCGCAGCGGCGGTTTTCCCTTTCCTAACCCACGCGTCAATGCTCCAGCGTCCGGCGCCATAAAACACGACGAACAAGAAAAACCAGCAATAGAAGATTGCCAGTTCGCCTTTGTTCGAGACTTGTGGTCCGGCGCTCGAGATCGGAAAAAACTTCGCCATCGGAGTTGGAGCGTTGGCCACGTGAATCATAAAATAAGCTACCGCCATCTCGCCGCTGCAGATGAATGCGGCCAACCGCGTGAGTAATCCAAATGCAATAAGTAAGCCGCCGACAAGCTGAATCCAACCGCCGACCTGCATCATCATGTTGTCTGAACCGGGCATTCCGCCGAACATGCCCAGCACTAATTGCCCGCCATGAGAGGCAAACATCAAACCGACGATCAGCCGCGTAATGCAGTAAAACGGATCCGCAAATCGATTGAGAGAATTCATGCGGCGAGCGTGAAGATGTCGATCTTTGGTGTCAAGAAATTCGCGCGCACTGCTGTAGCCGCAATGAATCGCGGTCATCCGCCTGCGCTGAGCTACGGCGCGACAAGTAGACCGTCGCTACAGCTACGCCGCCTTTTTCGTGTGATGCGCGTGTTTGGCGCGACGTTTCGCTGTCGATTTTTTCTTTGCGCCGCCGGTTCTCTCCAAGCTTTGTTGCAAGACTGAAACCAGATCGATCACCTTGGTTGGCTTTGGCGCTTTCTTCGGCTTCTCTGCGATCTCCTTTCCACCGGCTTCCACTTTTTCTTCGATCACTTCCATGAGCGCCTCGCGATAATCGTCATGATATTTTTCGGGATTCCATTTTGAGCTCATGCTGTCGACCAGCGCCGTGGCCATGTTTATTTCACGCTTGCCCACCTCTATTTTTTTCGGAACGTGCAGCTTGCTTGGATCAGCGAGTTCCTCCGCAAAATGCATCAGCTCCAGAACGAGCGCGTCACCCTCCGGTTTTACGCCGGCGAGATATTGCCGCGTTTTAATCACGACTTTCGCAATACCGACCTTTTTACTCTTCTCTAGGGATTCGCGCAGGAGCGCATACGCTTTGTCGCCGCCCTTTTGCGGTTCCAAATAATAGGGCTTGTAGAAAAACATTGGATCGATCTCTTCCTGATGGACGAAATCCTGAATGTCGACCGTTTGCGTCGCTTCCAGATCGACTCGCTGAAGATCCTCATCTTTTAGGACAACATATTTCCCTTTTTCGTACTCGTAACCTTTAACAATGTCATCCCAGGGAACTTCCTTGCCGTCTTTTTCGGCGACTCGTTTGTAATTAACCGGGCTCAGATCAGTTCGCCGCAGCAAGCGAAATCTGAGTTCTTCTTTTCGCGTAGCCGGATAAAGAGCGATGGGAATGTTAACCAGGCCAAAGCTGATGCTGCCCTTCCAGATTGCGCGCATAACTAGAAGGTATTTCGCGTCTCCTGACTGTAGCGGCGGTCTGTGACCGCCGGATTCGCACCGTAAATTGATTCCCGCGCTCATGGAGCGCCGCTACAGATGTCGATCCTATGCCGCGAGTTCGAGTTGCTCTCGCGGGATCCCGCGCAATTCAAAGAGACGGATCAATGTTTCTTCGATCAAGTTGTTCGGACAGGACGCTCCCGCCGTGATGCCGATAACAGCAGGACCAGCCGGCAGCCAATTGCTGGCGATCACCTCAGACTTCTGATGCAAGTCATAATGTTTGATCTCGTCACTCGAAACAAGCCGCGAGGCGTTGAGAACAAAGTAAGTCGGCAACTTTTCTTCGCCCATCTCGGCAAGATGCGATGTGTTCGAGCTGTTGTACCCGCCAACGACAAGCAGAAGGTCCATTTTGACATTGAGCAACTCGCGCAGCGCATCCTGACGCTCCTGCGTCGCGCCGCAGATCGTATCGAAGAACCGAAAATTCTTCGCCGCGAGCTCGGGTCCGTCTCGATCGACAATGGCCTGTCGAACCCTCCGCTGCACTTCCTCGGTTTCGCCCCGCAGCATCGTCGTCTGGTTTGCGACGCCGACAGTTTGCAGATGCACGTCCGGATCGAAGCCCGGCGAATGCGCGCCCTTAAATCTCTCCAAGAAAGCCTGCTTATCGCCGCCGTGCCGGATGTATTCGCAAACGTAATCGGTGTCGGCGAGCGTCAGAACGACGAGATAATGTCCTTTGCCATCGCCGAGCGCACGCGAACTAGTTGCCTTGGTCTCTTCGTGTTCGGCTTTGCCGTGAATGATAGACGTGGCCGATTCGCTCGCGTATTTGCGGACGCGCTTCCAGACGCTCATTACGTCCCCACAAGTGGTATCGACGATCTGGCAGCCGCGTTCCTTGATCTGCTGCTGGATCGACAATTCCGTTCCGAACGCCGGCACAATCACCACGTCTTCTGGTCCGAGATCGGAAATATCGGCCTGCTTGTTTTGCCCGGTGAGGTTCTTTATGCCTAACGAGGCGATTTGTTGATTGACCTCAGGATTATGAATGATCTCGCCGACAATAAAGAGCCGGCGATCTCTAAATACTTTGCGCGCAGCGTAGGCGAGGTCGATCGCACGCTCAACGCCGTAACAAAACCCGAATTGTTTCGCCAGGCGTACGGTCGTGTCGCCAACGGAAAGGATTCCGCCGGCGCGGCGAACTTTTTCGACAATATCGCTGCGGTAGTGCGACTCCACCTGTTCCTGCACCGCGGCCATCACGTCGGGCGTGCGCAAGTTGACCTTTTCGCGCGCTGTCGTGCCGCTGGAAATAAGATTCGTGCTCACAAGATTCTGCGGCGATTTGCCGCTACCTGCCTATTCGAGCAAAGGTCCGCTCGGTTTTTGGAACGCACCTGAAGTTACCATCAGCGCAGCTGGCGGATCAGGCGTTTTGGAATCGTCTACGCGCTGCACTTTCGGGCCAAGAGTCTCATCCTCGGGTTGAGACGAGGCGATGTTCACCGGTGTGCCGATTCTCATCAGCGCGAAAAATTTCGGCGCCGCTTCGCCGTGCAATCGGATACAGCCGTGTGTGCGCGGATAGGGATGAACAAAGCCCTGATGAAAACCATAGGCTGGCGCAAACTCACACCAGAATCCCATCGGATATCCCACATAACGGCCCGGCACATTCGCACCCGCATCCGCGGGAACAACGCGGCTGCCTTGGACTCGGAAGCCGTACGAGCCGGAGCGTTTCTCCTCCTGCTTCGAGTAAATCGTGAAACTGCCGCGCGGCGTTGGCTTCGCCGGGATGCCAACCGTACAGGCGACCGCCATCAGGCAACGGTCGCCTTCCATCACGTAAATGTTTTCTTTCGCGAGCGAAACCTTCACCTTCACAGCTGAAGGGTCGTGTGGACGATACGCTGTCACATGGTACGGCTTGCCGGCGGCCACACGTCCTGTTGCGCAACCGGTGAGGAGCAAGAGCGAACCGCCAGCAGTGAGCAAAATGAATCGGGAAACATGTCGCATACGTTGCATACTGGAGAAGCTTGAGGGCGCTTTGTCAACCAATAGACCATTGTGACAAAGAAGTTGCTATCGATGTTAGCCGCTCGTCTTGAACACACCGGCGGCCTCCACGCTTGGGGCTACATCATCACAGTTCTACGGACCGTTCACCGCCATTTTGGGCACAGATTT
>Ga0193723_1001172_pt1 | contig 10173 bp, 8 predicted proteins | sample H2m2metaG_FD_143042 | JGI IMG/M metagenome (GOLD analysis project Ga0193723, IMG submission 143042) | Soil microbial communities from a riparian zone of the East river system, Colorado, United States - H2m2 | ecosystem: Environmental > Terrestrial > Soil > Riparian zone | place: USA: East River... | reverse complement strand
CTCGGCCGCGCGCTTGCGCAGATGGGTCGGCGGCATGCGATATTGCGTGCTGAAAGCATCGTTGAAACGGCGCAGACTGGAGAAGCCGCTCGCGAACGCGATTTCAGTGACCGGTAATTTCGTTTCGGTGAGCAGTTGTTTCGCTAGAAGTAAGCGCCGCGTTTGCATCAGCTCGATTGGCGAGACGCCAAGTTCCTTCTGCACAATGCGCCGCAACTGGCGCGAACTCATCCCGAACTCCGTCGCGATTTCCTCCAGCCCGGCCCCCTCGTCGACCAGTCCTTCATCGATGCGACGCGTAATGAGATGAGCGACGCGATTCGAGTTATCGATCGGCGCGTGGCCGGGCGCCAGTTCCGGCCGGCACCGCAGGCACGGACGGAACAATGCTTTCTCCGCGGCGAAGGTGCTCTCGAAGAAACGGCAATTCTTCTGCAGCGGTGTTTTCACTGGACAGATCGGCCGGCAGTAAACTCCGGTGGAGGTGACGCCGACGAAAAAGATCCCATCGAAGCGAGGATCGCGAGAGGTCAGAGCGCGATAGGCCGCGTGATTGTTGATCATGTCCTACCATAAACCATGATCGGCGCGCATACCGGCTATTTTCGGACATGCGATTATTTTAAATGCTGATGTCCGAAAACGGCCAGCACAGTTCAAAAAACAGCTCATTCTACAGGAATGAAGACGACAAAAAACAAGCAGACGACCTACTCGTACAAAACCATGAAGTCCCCCGTCGGCCGACTGAAACTGGTCGCGAGCGAGCGCGGATTAGCTGCGATTCTGTGGGAAAACGACGATCCGAAACGAATCCGGCTTGCACCACTGGTGGAAGACAAAAGTCATCCGGTGCTTCGCGAAACGGAACGCCAGCTTAACGATTACTTCGCGGGCAAGCTCAAGAAATTTTCCCTGAAATTCGACTTCGCTGGAACCGAATTTCAAAAGGAAGTATGGCGAGCGCTGGCGGCTATTCCCTTCGGCGAGACTCGCAGCTATGGAGACATCGCAAGACAGATCGGGCGTCCAAAAGCGGTGCGTGCAGTCGGAGCGGCCAACGGAAGAAATCCCATCTCCATCATCGTCCCATGCCACCGGGTAATCGGTTCCAACGGCAAACTGACCGGTTTCGCCGGCGGCTTGGAGACCAAAGCCTTCCTGTTGAAAACCGAATCAGGAAACGAGGATCTGTCGCATCTGAAGCGACGGCCTATGGCCATCGTTCTGTAGTTTTCAGCGAGATCTCATTGCGCCCGCGGCGTCACGCACAACGCGGCTAAGCGACATTTTTTATAATTGAAGCCGTACTCGTGACTCGTTAGGCGCGATATTGTTCCTCGCTGACCTTTTCCATCCATTCGACCGGCTTGCCGTTCAGCGCCTCCTGGATGGCGATGTGCGTCATCGCGGTCGTCGGCGTTGCGCCGTGCCAATGCTTCTCGTTAGGCGCAAACCAGATCACGTCGCCGGGCCGGATCTCCTCGATCGGACCGCCCTCGCGCTGCGCCCATCCAAGGCCGGACGTAACGATCAGCGTCTGGCCGAATGGATGCACATGCCACGCGGTGCGAGCACCCGGCTCGAACGTGACGCTTGCACAAACCACGCGTGCCGGATTCGGTGCTTGGAATAAAGGGTCAATTCGGACGGCACCAGTAAACCAATCCGCTGGCCCCCTGTTCGAAGGCTGTGAGCCGCTTCTCTTAATTTCCATATTAGGAACGTCGTTGTTTCGGATTCAAGGGCAACATTTCTCCGGTATTCGCTTTCCTGTTTGCACATGAAATTAAGGGCTTTTCGATGCCATCGCTGATAGTTTCACTGGAACAGCTTTACGGCGATGAAGACAGAGGATTACGTCCCTCGACTACGACATGCGCCGGCGCCTATTCGCACCGCAGCGATACAATGGGATCGATATTCATCGCGCGTCGCGCCGCGATTCCACAGGCAAGGAACGAAATAATGGACAAGATCAGGCCAACGACAGCGAAACTAAATGGATCATGCTCGTTCACACCGTACATCTGACTGGCGACGAGTCTTGCTAGCACCAGAGCAATTGCGAAGCCGGCGATTATCCCGCCGGCGACAAGCACGGCGCCTTCTTTGAAGATCATCCCGAGGATCGTCGCGCGCGTTGCACCGAGCGCGAGACGCACGCCGATCTCGCGGTTTCGCTGTTGAATTCCATAGGAGATGACGGCGTACAGTCCGGCCGCCGCGAGAAAAAGCGCCGCTGCCGCAAATGAGCCGACCAGCAACAGACTAAAACGCCGTGCGGCGAGCGCAGCCGCGACGGTTTCGCTCATCGGCCGCACCGCCCCAACCGCGACGTTCGGATCGACATTTTGAATTGTGTCGCGGAGAAGTTGTTCGACTCCCGCCGCTCCACCGGAGGTCTTGATTACCCAATAGGCACTGTTTCGCAGCCATGGCACTCCATCTTTTGGCATCTGCCGAAGCGGCAGGTAGATGTCGGCTTTCGCCGGCGTCTCAAGGTTCGTTTGTTTCACCGGACCGGCAATTCCAACGATCTCGACCTGGCGGGGATCACCGTCGGTATCGTCAACAAGAATCCGCTGCCCGATAGGCGACCGATCGGGAAAATGATTTTTCGCCACAATCGTGCTGATGATCGCGACCGGCGGACGCTCAGCATCATCCGATTCCGTAAAATTACGTCCGTCGAGCAATGGGATACCCATTGTCCGGAAGTACTCTGGCGTTACGATGCGGTAATTGGTTGATGGTGTGTCCTCCGGCCTCGCAGGCGGCCGGTCCGGCCGGGTGAAATGAATGAACGAAATGCTTTTCGGAGCAAGCGGCAGGATCGAGATGAGCGCGTCACTCTTAATTCCACTGATTGCAGATACGCGCGAATGCAGCTGGTCGTAGAAGTGCACGATCGTCGCCACATCGGGATATCCGGTTTGCGGCAACGAAAACCTGATCGTCTGCGCATCGATGGAATCGAATCCGGGTAGTTCGCTGCTCAACCGCACAAAGCTTCGTAAGAGCAGGCCGGCGTTCACGAGCAAAACCAGCGCGAGCGCGATCTGGCCGGATACCAGCCACGTCCGCAGCCGGGACTGCAACCCTCCGCCCGTTGACCCGCGGCCGCTCGACACGAGTGCGTCCCGCAAATCCGATCGAGAAAGCAGCCATGCCGGAGCCAGTCCACATGCGAGCGCGGCGACAAATACCAGAGCGCCGGCAAACAGCAGCACCGTCCAGTCGATTGAGAAACTCTCGATCCGTGGCAGGTCCGCCGGAACCAAACGAAGTAACGCGCTCTGGCCCCATACCTCCAGCAACATGCCTAAGGATCCGCTCACCAGCGCAAGCACGAAACTTTCCGTCAGCAGCAGTCGCGTCAGTTGACCTCGCGTCGCGCCCAATGCTGTGCGCACTGCCAGTTCCCGTTGTCGCGCCGCCGCGCGCGAAAGAGAAATGCCGGCCAGATTGACGCAGCCGACAAGAAGCACCGCGCCCGCCGCGTAGAAAATCGTGAGCAACACCGACTTGATGTTCGCCACAATCTCTTCCGTCAACGGAACGAACGTTATCCCGACCTTCCCTGTGTAGATGCCCGGGTATTGGCGCTGGAGATTTTGCCGGATGGCTTCCAGCTCCGCATGGGCCTGTTGCGCTGTCACATTCGGCTTTAATCGGCCGACCATGCGCAGGAAATTGACTGAATTGCGCACGTTCCGGCGCGGATCGCCATCCGGTTGCAGTGGCACGACAATTTCAGTGTCGAGATTCGGCAGGGCAAAGCTCGCCGGCAAGACGCCGACAATCTCGCGCGTCTCGCCATTCAAGTTCACTGCGCGTCCGACCACGTCCGGATCCCGTGCATAGCGCCGCGACCACAAACCGTAGCTAATCAAAACAACCCCGCGCGCCCCGTTGCGATCGTCTTCCGCTATCAATGTGCGTCCGAGAAGCGGCCGCACCGCGAGCATGGCAAACGCGCTCGCGGACATTCGCACTCCCTGGACGCGCTCGGGCCGACCTGAATCTGCAAAACTCGGGTTGAAACTTGCGACACCGGCCAGGCCCTCAAAAGAAGTAGTCTGGTCACGATAATCGCAATACTCGGGCAGCGAAAAATTGGTGCGCGGGTTATCGCTGCGTTGCGAATAGATCCAGAGCAGTTTTTCCGGATGGCTGAACGCAAACGGCCGCAGTAAGACCGTGTTCACCACCGAAAACGTTGCCACCGTCGCGCCAATGCCGAGCGCAAGCGTGGTCACCGCCACCAGTGAGAATCCCGGCGATTTCCGTAGCGAGCGCAGGCTGAAGCGGACATCCTGGATCGCCTGGTGGATCGCGTTTCCCCCCATCGCTTCACGACATTCCTCCTTGAACCGCACCTGGCCTCCAAACTCGATCCGGGCGAGTCGCACAGCCTCTGCCCGGTCCAGACCGCCGCGCTCAAGGGCATCGGCGCGGAGCTGCACGTGTGATTCAAGCTCTTCATCCATCTCCCGCCCGTTCTGACCACGCCGCAAAAACCTCCTCGTCATCGATCTCAAATACGCGGCGATCATGGAGCAATCGTCCTTGTTGGTTTTCTACTCATGACTTGTTCGTCACGGGCATTCATTTCGCTCATGCCCGCTGTGGCCGCGCCGCCAGGGCGCTGGTGACCGCCGCAGCCGCGCGCTTCCACCAGTCCGTTTCTGCTTGCAGCCGTTTACGGCCCTTCGCCGTCAGCTCGTAAAATTTCGCTCGCCGGTTGTTTTCCGATTTCCCCCACTCCGTCTTGAGCAATCCCTGACGCACGAGTCGGAACAAGGCCGGATACAACGCTCCCTGCTCGACAAACAACCGCTTTCCGGAAATCTGCTCGATTCGGGAAAGGACGGCGTAACCATGCAGCGGCCCGAGCGAGACGGCCTTAAGGATGAGCAGATCCAGTGTGCCCGGCAACAGTTCGGCTTCCTCGCTCATGGTGACTCCTAAATTACTTAGGAGTCTAGCCTTCTCTCCTAAGCCGTCAAGGAGAGATTCAATCGGCTTCTGACTTCCCCGTCGCGCCGTAGCCTCGCGCGGAGTCGGATCTCTCAACTATCAACGATCACCCTCTCTAAAGAGTTACAGTTCCGCGCAGCACTTCCGCCGCGTATCCGCCGACTCGAACGTTGGTGACCTTCTCACCGTCGCGTTTCGCGCGAACAAAGATTTCACTGGGTCGTCGGGCTTCGACGCCTTGGTGAATGAGAATCTGCTCGTCAGATTTTGCCACGCCATGCCGCACCATCCAACTGACGGCACAACCAGCAGCTGATCCGGTGGCCGGATCTTCTCCGCCATAAAAAAGCATGCGGGCGCGCACGTCGAGCCGGTCCTGGCGTTCAGGAAAAATAAAGTAGCAAAAACGGGCGCCGGTTCCTTCCAACAGAGCGCCGACTCTGACAAGATCAGGCTTCAAGTTTGCCAAAGCCTTCGCGTCGCGAATCGGCACAATGGCAAAAGGCAGTCCTGTCGATACGATTTGGCTTGGCCATTCTGCTGCGATTTCGCTGCCATCACTTCCGAGCACACTGGCGACTTTGTCTGGCGGCAACGTCGGGCCAAACTCTGGATCGCGCTGACGCATCTCTCCAAAGACATCGCCGGCGACACGATTGCTCCTGTGATTTGAGTCAGTTCTGAATCGGACATCAATCTTCCCAACATTCAGGTCAAGGACGATCTCATCCGCGCCGGAAGCCACGGTACTATGTAGATACAGCGCTGTGCCCAGCGTCGGATGTCCGGCAAACGGCAACTCTTCCTCCACCGTAAATATGCGAACCCGCTTCCCCTGCTGTGCTTCAACTTGTGGCTCGCGCGGCAGAACGAAAGTTGTTTCGGAAAGATTCATCTCGCGAGCGAGGGCCTGCATTTGCTGGTCGGTCAAACCGCGCGCGTCAGTGAAAACGGCGAGCGGATTGCCGGTAAGTGGTGTCTTTGTAAAAACATCGAGCTGAACGAATTCGTAAGTCTCGGACATATTTTCGGTCCAATCTCTCAACTACTAACACTCAACTCTCAACTGTTTTGACTCACGTGTCTGGTCACTCGCGTTCCAAGCCGTAGCTTCAGCGAGGGCTGATCACCTATCATGCGCCACTTCATGTCATGGCCGTCGGCGGGATCCAAATGCGATTGGCTCGCTCAAGACTGCTCGGGCATTGTCATTTACAGAGATAGTCATTAAAAAGGGTGATGCCGACCGACCCGACCGAAGAGCGCAAGCTCGCCGCCATTATGTTTACCGACATGGTGGGCTACAGCGCGCTCGCCCAACGCGACGACAAAGTCGCTCTCGAGCTATTGGAGGAACATCGCCGTTTGTTGCGCGAAATCTTTCCGCGGTTTCACGGCACCGAAATCAAAACCATCGGCGACGCTTTTTTGGTCGAATTCGGCAGCGCGTTAGAAGCGGCGCAATGCGCGATCGAGATCCAGCGCACCCTGGCCAAGCGGAATCACGACGTCACGTCCAACCGGCGCGTCGAACTCAAGATCGGCATTCACATCGGCGACGTGATGCATCGCGGCGGCGACGTCTATGGGGACGGGGTGAATATCGCGTCGCGCATCGAACAATTGGCCGGCGCGGGCGGCATTTGCGTCTCGATGGATGTCGAGCGGCAGATTCGTAACGCGCTCGAGGCGCGATTTGAAAAGTTCGGTTCGGCGGATTTGAAGAACATCAAGCTGCCGATGGATCTGTTCCGGATCGTCCTGCCGTGGGAGAAAGGTGCTGAATCTCCGGCGAAGCGAACTTCAAAGAAATCGCCTCTCCTGATTCCGGCCGCTGTTCTCGTACTAGTCGCGCTGCTCGCGGGGTGGTGGTGGATGCAGCCCTCGAGTAAAAATCAGCAGTCGGTGGGGGCTCACGCGTTGCCGGCCGCTCCAACGAATACGCCTGATCAAAAATCCGTCGCCGTCCTGCCCTTTGTTAACCTGAGCGACGAAAAAGGAAGCGAATATTTTTCCGATGGCGTCAGTGAAGAGCTGCTGACCGTGCTGCAAAAAATTCCGGGTATGCATGTGGCCGCGCGGACGTCTGCGTTTTCGTTCAAGGGCAAGAATGCGACGGCTCAGGAGATCGGACAAAAACTTGGCGTGGCCTATCTGGTGGAAGGAAGCGTGCGCAAAGCCGCCGAAGCGGTGCGGATCGCGGCGCGGCTCACCCGCGCGGACACGGGCGAGGAACTATGGTCAGAGAATTTTACCCGTAATTTAAAAGACGTGTTCGCAGTTCAGACCGAACTGGCGGAGACGATCGTGGCACAGTTGCGCGGTCAGCTCACTGGTGCCGGGGCGGGTTCCGCCGACAAACAGAAAATTCAAGCGGAAGTACAAGCGGCAGAAAAAGGCGGAACAAAAAACCTCGACGCCCACGAGTATTACCTGCAGGGCCGCTTTTATGAGAACCGCCACTCGGAAAAAAGCGCTCGTGAGGCTCTTGCTGCTTACCAACGCGCGGTTGCGTTGGACCCTGGGTTTGCTCTGGCGTGGGCCGGCGTCGCACAGACGAATCTCTGGCTTGCCGCGTTTTCAACCGAAGGTGGACAAAAAGGCTTCGATGCGCATTTGGCCAGTGCGCGTGACGCCGTGGCGCGGGCTTTATCAATTGAGCCTGACTTGCCTAACGGGTTGCTCGCCCGGGCGACGATCGAGACAAATTTCGATTTTAACTGGAACGGGGCGGCTCAAACCGTGGCCAAGGCGCTGGCACTTGCTCCGGCCGATCCGAACATTGTCATCGCCGCGGCCAACCTTGAGATCGCACGCGGAAACATGGATCGAGCAATCGAACTCTATCGCAAAGCGGTCGACCTGGATCCTGTCAACGCGCAAGCGCGTTCATTTCTCGCATTTAACCTGGCGGCGACGAAACGATTCGCAGAAGCGCGCGCCGAATTCCCGCGTGTAGTGGAATTGAATCCGGCGGCGCCCTGGGCGCATGCCGGTCTCGGTTTATCATATCTTCTGGAGAATAAATTCGAGGAAGCCGCAACCGCGGCACAAGCCGAGGCGGGTGAGTGGGCACGGCTCCTCATCGTGAGCTGCGCGCGTTGGGGCCAAAAGCGCGTGACAGAATCCGACGCGGCGCTCGCCCAATTAACAGCAAACGAGAGCGAAACAGCTGCGTATCAAATTGCCGAGGTTTATGCCTATCGAGGTGACAAGGATCGGGCTTTCGAATGGCTGGAGCGTGCGCGCCGGCAACGCGACCCGGGTCTGGCCAGTTTGCGCAAAGATCCGCTCCTACCGAATCTCCACGACGACCCGCGCTGGAACGTTTTCCTGCACACGATGGGCCTGGCCGACGACCAATTGAAATAAGCGGACGCTAAACTCGCACCGCCCGCCGTAGTCTTGGCGAAGGCTGGTCACTCGTCGCGCGCGTCGGTGAAAATGGCGAGCGGATTGCCGGTGAGCAGCGTCCGCGTGAAAACATCGAGCTGCACGAATTCGTAAGTGCCGGACATATTTTCGGTCCACTCTCTCAACTACTAACACTCAACTCCGTAAAGGAGCGTGGCTCCAACGGAGCTTTACGCTCTCAACTGTTTTGACTCTCGTGTCTGGTCACGTGTCACTTTTTCTGTCGATCTTCACGATTTTCGCGGCTCGTGCATCCTCAAGCGTAATCCAGTCTCCCATGTCCGCGGCAAGGAGCGCTTTGCCGATTGGAGAAATCCAACTGACGGCGTCCGGTTCGAGATCGAGTTCGTCAACACCGGCGACGGTATAGGTTTCGGTCCGGCCTTTTTTATCTTTCACCGTCACCGTTGCGCCGAAGTCAACGCTGTTCGACGCCGGGTCCGGAGGATCGACAACGTGGACCGATGCCAGAATCTGCTCCAATTCGGTGACGCGCTCGTTGGTGACGTTTGTTGCGCGAAGCTTTTGCAGTTCGTCGCGCAAACGTTTCGCGCCACGCGCGGTAATGTAATTAGTCGCGCCCGGGGGCAATCCAGACGCCGATCGCTTCCGTCCGCTGCGCTCCGGAAGATCGACATCTTCTTTGACGAACGCCCTGCTCATTTAAAAGAGTATCGCACCTCCGTTTCCTTTAGCGTTTCAGATTTCGCACAACCAAATGTTAAATGTTTAGATGCGATCCCCGGTGTTCTTCTGGAACGCTCGCCGCGATGTAGGGACGCGTAGGCGGTTTGGTTCGGGTTCGATCTCTCATCACCGTAAGGAAGCATGCTTCCACGAAACGTTGATGTCCGAACCATCCAAGGGCCAATACTTCAACAACAACGTAGTCGCGAAGTACGAATGTCGCCGGCTCGGCTAGCGCTATCGGTGCCGCATTTCGCTGAGGTCATCTGCATTTCCACCGCGGTGTTATATGCGAGCGCGAGCCCGGCACTCGTTATCCGAAAAACCTTAAGACCCGGTGCAGCGAGGACATCGTGTGCCCGCTCGACAAACACAGCGCGCCGCCGATGCTGAACGAAACGTCGCAGGCTGTATTGGATACCTTAACGTTTCAACTCCTTGCACCTCGCAGAAATCTGTTTCAAGAACTCATTCGCCGCGCGACCCAGCGGACGTTGCTTCGGCCAGACCGCCACGATCTTCCGTTCGGGCTTGGGCGCGAGGAGCGAACGATACTCGGGCAAGTCTTTGCGCTCGCTGAGCGCGGCCATCGCAGGAATGAGCGAGATGCCGACCCCCGAACGGACGAGGGCTTGAATCGTTTCCAGTTGGGCACTGCGAAAGTTGATGGTCGGCTTCAAGTCGCGCCGTTCGCAAAAGTTCAGCACTTGATCGCCGAGGCAGTGCCCCTCCTTCATCACGATGAAAGGCTCTTTTTCGAGGTCAGCAAGGCGCACCGTCCGTTTGCGTGTTAACCGATGGCCCGGGGGCAAGGCCAGTCGCAACTCCTCGGTAAACAAATCCTTCACCTCCATCCGCTCGTCCTGGATGGGTCGGCTGGCCAGCGCAAAATCGATTTCGTATGCCTGCGCGAGCTTGAGCAACCGCGCCGTCGTGTCCTCGTGCACCACGATTTCCACTCCGGGGAACTTTTCCGCAAACGTTACCAGCATCTCCGGCAGTAGATACGGCGCAATTGTCGGCAACACACCTACGATCAGTCGACCGCGCAGCAACCGCTGTGCATCGGAAGCTTCACGCCTGGCAGCG
>Ga0193723_1001171_pt1 | contig 10177 bp, 10 predicted proteins | sample H2m2metaG_FD_143042 | JGI IMG/M metagenome (GOLD analysis project Ga0193723, IMG submission 143042) | Soil microbial communities from a riparian zone of the East river system, Colorado, United States - H2m2 | ecosystem: Environmental > Terrestrial > Soil > Riparian zone | place: USA: East River... | reverse complement strand
CGGAAGGCTTTTTCAATACTGCCCAGTGACGACGGATCGAAGGGTTGCACCGTAATCAGCTGCGGCTCGGGCGCATGCACAGTAGCAATCTGGTTCAGCGGCATTTGCGAACCGTAGTAGTCCACCGACACGTTGTCGAGCATATGAACCGAGGCGCGGCCGGTGCGGGTGGAAGCCATTTCCTTGCGGAAGTCTTCCACGGCCTTATCCATGCGAGTCTTCAACTGGACGTAGGTTTCTTTCAGTCCCGGGACCGCCGCCATCGTTGCCTGAGCCATAGCCAGCTCCAGTAGTGCTTGACGATCAAAACGAAGAATTATAAACCCCGTGGTTGGCTAGTACCTCGCGAAAGCTGGACCTCGCCAACGACCAGCTCTTACGCGCTCACCAGCGACCCGATCTTCTCGCCGGTGACTACTTTCTTGATGTTGCCATGCTCGTTCAGACTGAACACAATGATGGGGAGATTGTTATCCTTGCACAGCGAAATCGCGGTCGAATCCATGACCTTCAGGCCCTGCCTGAGCACATCCATATAGCTGATCTGGGCAAATTTCTTTGCGGTCTTCACCAGCATGGGATCGGCATCGTAAATCCCGTCCACCTTGGTGGCCTTCAGGATCGCGTCTGCCTTGATTTCCATGGCACGCAGAGAGGCGGCCGTGTCGGTAGAGAAATAAGGGTTGCCGGTCCCGCCGGCAAAGATAACCACGCGGCCCTTCTCCAGATGGCGGATGGCACGCCTGCGAATGAATGGCTCGGCAACCTGGTTCATCTCGATCGCCGACTGAACGCGCGTATGCACGTTCTGCTTTTCCAGCGCATCCTGCAGAGCGAGCGCGTTGATCACGGTGGCCAGCATGCCCATATGGTCCGCCGAAACGCGGTCCATTTCCTTGGCCTGCTCGGCCACGCCGCGGAAGAAATTTCCGCCGCCCACCACAATCGCAATCTGGATATCGAGCGCGCGCACTTCCGCGAGTTCGGCGGCGATTTCGTGAACCCTGGTTGAGTCCACTCCAAAACCTTGGCCCGCAGCCAACGCTTCGCCCGACAATTTGAGGAGGATGCGTTTAAAGACAGTAGTGGACATGAAGTTGGGAGTACGTCGCCTTCTCAAGCCCCAAGACCCTGGCCTGCTGCTTCGAAGATTCCGGGATCTTCGTCGAAGACCCCGGACCTTGCACCGCAAACCGCTCGCACTACTTCCCGGGCGTTGCCGCCTCGCCGCTCTCGTCCGGCTTGTACGTCGTAGACGCCACCGTCATGCCCGAGTCTCCCACCTTGAACCGTGAAAACCGGCGCACCGCAATATTTTCGCCCAGCTTGCCGATTTTCGTGGCAATCAGTTGGCCGACGCTGATGGTCTGGTCCTTAATGAAGGGCTGCTCCAGGAGGCAGACCTCCTCGTAAAACTTGGCCATCTTTCCGGTGACCATTTTCTCCGCAATCTGCGGAGGCTTTCCGCTGGCGACTGCTTGCGCCAGAAAGATGTCTTTTTCGCGCTCGTAAGCTTCGGGGGTCACGTCTTCCTTACGCACGAATTTCGGATCGCTGGCCGCAATGTGCATGGCGACGTCGTGGACCAGTTCTTTGAAGTCGTCGGTACGCGCCACGAAGTCGCTTTCGCAGTTCACTTCCACCAGCACGCCGATCTTGCCTCCAGCATGGATGTAGCTTGCGACCGACCCTTCGCTGGTCACCCGCCCTGCTTTCCGTTCCGCGACCGCGGTGCCGCGCTTGCGGAGTAGTACAATTGCCTGCTCGATATCGCCCTTGGCTTCCGCCAGGGCCTTCTTGCAATCCATCATCGGAGCCCCGCTCTTGTCGCGGAGCTCCTTCACTTGCGCTGCAGAGATATTCACTGTCGTTGTGCCCATTTCTTAAGATTGTCCCTTCTTGGATGCCCGAACCCGCGGCCACGATGCGATGCCACATTCGGCCCCGGCCTGGAAACCGGATCGTTACAAAAATCAACCCGCGGCGTATTGACGCGCGCGGGCCCGAAATCCGTCAACCAGGTTCGCTTTAGAACGTCTGGCTTTCGACCTGCGGAACCTCGTCGGCGACATCCTGTGCCGCCGCCGGAGCCTTCTTCGTCCCGCCGCCCAGCACATCTTCCATGCTGATTTCTTCCGCCCCCGCATCCGCGGCAGCTTCTTCGCCCGCCGGAGCCGCTTCAGGATTGGAAGCGCTGTAAGCAGCGGCCGCGGCTAACTCCGCGGTCTGCTTGTCGGTCGCCATCTGCGATCCCTCGACGATGGAGTCGGAAATCTTCGACGCGAACAAACGGATCGCCCGCAACGCATCATCGTTGCCGGGGATCACGTAGTCGACTTCGCTGGGATCACAATTGGTATCGACCACCGCGACTACCGGAATGCCCAGCTTGCGCGCCTCGCGCACCGCGATCTGCTCCTTGTTCGAGTCGATCACGAAGATCGAGTCGGGCAGACGCGACATGTTCTTGATGCCGGCCAGGTTGGCCTGCAGATGCTTGCGCTCGCGCTCGAGTTTGATGACTTCTTTTTTCGGCAGCAGCTCGTACCGGCCATCGGTGGCCATGTCGTCCAGTTCTTTCAGCCGCTTTACCGATTTCTGCACTGTGACCCAGTTGGTGAGCAATCCGCCCAGCCAGCGCTGGTTCACGTAGTACATTCCGGCGCGATTCGCTTCTTCGGCGATCGCGTCCTGGGCCTGGCGCTTGGTGCCCACAAACAGCACAATTTTGCCTTCGCTGGCCAGGTCCTGCACAAACTTTGACGCTTCCTTGAACATTTTCAGCGTCTTTTGTAGATCGATGATGTAAATCCCGTTGCGCTCTCCGAAGATGAATTCTTTCATCTTGGGATTCCAGCGCTTGGTCTGATGCCCGAAGTGAACTCCCGCTTCGAGCAACTCCTTCATGGTGATGTTAGCCAATTAACCTCCTCATTAGTCTGCATCCGTCGAGTCAGTCGTCGGTCGTCAACCGGCAACTGCTTTTCCGGATTGCCATTCCCGTCCCCGCGCACGCGGCACGGGAAGAATTGAACACCTAAACCGGCTGTCAGCTTTCAGCCGCCAGCTAAATAATCAAAGTTTCAGAGTTTCAATGTTTCAATTTGACACGGCTTGATGCTGCCGTTAGTCACTTTGAAACCTTTGAAACTTTGGCACCTTGAAACCTGCGCTTAGCGCTTACTGAACTGGAAGCGCTTGCGGGCGCCCTTCTGCCCGTACTTCTTGCGTTCCTTACCACGCGAGTCGCGTGTGACCATGCCTTCGGCCTTCAGCTTCTTGCGCAGTTCTGCGTTGAATTGCATGAGTGCGCGCGCAATGCCCAGCTTCATGGCATCGGCTTGGCCGTTGACGCCGCCGCCCGAGACATTCGCAACCACATTAAAGCTGCTCCCGGTGTCGGTCGACAGCAAAGGCTGCCGCGCGCTGGCCCGCTGCGCTTCCGTCACGAAATACTCGTTGAACGGGCGCCCATTGACCTTGTAGTCTCCGCTGCCCGGGCGCAGATAAACCCGCGCCACTGAAGTCTTGCGTCGTCCCGTACCGTAATATTGAACCAATTCAGCCATTAGAGCTTTGAGCTACGAGCTTTGAGCTGCGAGCGACAGGCCCGGCTCAAGCTTTTCACTCCAACCTTTCCAAGATTCTTTAAAGATCGATTCTTGCTTGAAGCTCGGAGCCCGCGGCTCAAAGCTGTTTTACGCCAGTACCCGCGCTTCCGGCTTCTGCGCCTCGTGCGGATGCTTGTCGCCGCGATAAACCTTGAGCTTGGTGAACATTTGCTTGCCCAACTTTGTCTTGGGGAGCATGCGCAAAACCGCGTCCTCGATGATCAGTTCCGGTTTGCGGTCAAATCGCTTGCGAAAATCTTCCGTTCGCAGCCCGCCCGGGTAACCGGTGTAGTGGTGATACGCTTTCTGCTCTGACTTCATGCCCGTCACCCTTACCTTTTCGGCGTTGATGACGACCACGTGATCACCTGTGTCGAGGAACGTCGTGTACTGGGGATTCTCTTTCCCCATCAAAATGCGGGCGATCCTCGAGGCCAACCGGCCGAGGGTCTGGTCCGCCGCATCCACGACATACCACTTGCGCGCAATTTCCCCCTCTTTGGGGAAATAGGTTGACATCTGAACTCTCCCAGAAATTAAAACAGCTTATGAAGACCGCTGAGTGCCACCAAGCGCTGAACGCGCAGAGGTATCAGGCGGGCAACCACAGGACTTCCCGAAGCTTTAAAGATAGCTTAGATTCCGAACCATTGTCAATGAATTGCCGGGGTTACGGCCGTAAACCGGGGGCTCTGCCGGACGAAGCTGCTCATTCGTAGGCCAGCGCCTCGATCGGATCTTTCAGCGCTGCGCGGTACGCTGGGTACAGCGCCCCCAGTATGGCCCCGAAAATGGCGATCACTGTGGTCTTCAGAATCCAGCCCCCCGTGACGACCACTCTCAGGGTTGGGATCTTGTGGGCGATCCCCGCCCGCGCTGACAGGCTTATAGCAATGCCCAGCAGAATTCCTCCCAGTGCCAACATCAGCGTCTCCCGCAAAATCACATTGATGATGTAGATCTTGGAGGCGCCCAGAGACTTCAGAATTCCGATTTCACGCGTGCGCTCCATCACCGCGGTGTACATGGCCTGGAAAATGACAATGAAGCCGATGGTTACCGAAATCACGATCACAACGCTCAGAAATGTGGAGAGACCGGGATAATTACTGGGCGTCAGCATGGAGAGGTAGTAATTCATGGAGCTGGCCACGTGATGCTCCATGCCGGGCACTTGCTTGATTTCGTTGACCACGGCGTCGGCATTGGCCGGATCATCCAGCTTCAAGTAAAAAACCGAAGCCTTGTCCTTCGACCCATTCAGATCCTGGAGCACGCCAATTTGCAGAAACTTCCGGGCGCCCTTGCCGGGCGCAACAATTCCCGCCACGCGAAATTCATGGTTGAGAATCTCCATGCGGTCGCCAATCTGAATATGTTTTGCCGTGGCCAGAATGTCGTCGATCAAAACGTCGTCGGGTCCCTGAAATGGGCCGCCCTTCACGAAATGAAAGGGGCCGAGCGCCTCGTAGCTGGGGAGGTCAATGCCGGCGATGACTTCCAGCGTTCCGTTTGTGGAAACCTGCGTGATGACGGGCGCCACCGCCTTTACGTGCGGAAGCTTGGCAAGCACGCCTGCGATCTTGATCGGCATGGGCGCCCCCGTCAGCCCGACAATATAGGACGAACCGGGCGGCATCACGACCACATCCGCACCGATCCCTGCCTGCCGCTGCTTGGTATCGTTGACCATTCCCAGCGATAAGCCCACGATCAACAGGATCAGAGTGACCTCGAGGGCCACCGCGACCACGCTGATCAGAGAACGGATCGGCCGGTGCACCAGGTTCCCGATAATCATTTTGTTCATCATAGAAAGCCAGTCAGCCGCTCATTGCCAGGTCACCGGCAAAAATCACTTGGTGTCGTCTACAGCGGAGGCGTGGGACTGGCTGATGGGTTCGCCACTCGATTGACCCAGACGTACCACCTCTGCGCCCGCAGGCTGTTGCAGATCAAACTGATCGTCCTCCAACGGCTTGTTCAGTTCGAGCTTCACAATATTGAGCGTAATGTCATATTCCTCTTGGGGACGCTCGATCTCAATCTGCTTCGGAAAACCGATGCCCTCGTACTCCTTGTATTCGCCGTAACGGACGTCGCTGGCCAGGACACCCTGGTCGTTGTATATCAGCTGACGGTGCGGCTTGAGGTCGGTCCGGCTGAAAATAATTTTGCGCGACAGGTACCAGCCCACCTTCCCTTTCGTGATCACCAGGAGCTCATAGTCCGGCTGATCGACACGGTGGCGCTTCGGGTCCAGAACGGTCTCGTACCCGTTTTCCAGCACGGCGATTTCTTTCTCGGGATCGATCGACCGGATCAGCAGAGCTTCGAGGATGTTCTGTGGCCGCACGTTCTCAAACGGCTGTTTCGGATTCGGGTTTTCTACATCGTTGCGCCCGATGACAAACCGGTTCTTGGGCGGGATCCAGAGTTTGAATTGCTTGCCATCGCTAACCATGTCAAACGCGCGATTGCGCACGATGGGCAGCAGGCCGATCATCCGCAGCATGGCGGGCTTCCGCGCCAGAACGTAGCCCCGGATTTCCTTATAGTCGGTGACCTTCCCGCGGTTCGCTCCGCCAACGGACGTGTCGATGTCGACTGTCGCCTGCATCGTCTGAACTTTGGCGGCCTGCTCGTTTAGAGCGGCCACCAGTTCCTGCTGGGTCGCGACCTTGAGCGGAGCGTTGCTCAGTTGTCGCTCCACCTTGCGTGAGCGAAACAAACAGCCCGTCAAGGGAAGCACAGCCAAGAACAAAAAAACCGTCCGAATTTGACGGAGACGGATCATGGTTGACTGAGATTGAGTATATCGTGCCAAAGTTGCATGAATACGGCTTTCGCCGTTTTGCGCGACACCTACCTCGCCAACTCAAAGTGCACCAAACCACAACTTTGAGCAATCGGCCGTACACAAGCCACCAGTCGATGGCCGGCTTGCGCTCAGAATGTGCGCTGGCTAAGGCCGGTGCAACGAGCGCCGAAATGCGCTCACATTGCGATTATGCTCCTCCAGGCTGCGAGCAAAACGATGGTGCCCGTTGCCATCGCTAACGAAATACAGGTAATCACTGATGGCGGGGTGCATCGCAGCTTCGAGGGAGCTTTTCCCTGGGTTGGCGATCGGGCCGGGCGGCAAGCCCGGATATCTGTAGGTGTTGTAAGGAGACTTAATCTGCAGGTCGTCGTGATGCAACGCGCCCTGATAGGTATTTGCCAGCAGCTTTGCGTAAATCACGCTGGGATCGGCATCCAACGCCATCCGCTTGCTCAAGCGGTTGTAGTAAACGCTGGCCACCAGCGGCCGCTCTTGCGGAGCCGCCGTCTCCTTCTCCACGATGGAGGCCATCGTGACGGTCTGCTGTACATCCGCATTGAGCCCTACGCTATTGGCGACCTGCCGGAAGTGGTGAACCATCATCGTGACCATGTCACGCAGAGTTTGTGTTCGCGTGAATTCGTAGGTGTCCGGAAAGAGATAGCCCTCCAGCGTGGTGGCATCGGGCGCGAGGTCGTGGATCAGGTCGGTGTCGCTGCGGGCGATCTTTAGAAAATCATCCTTGCTGCCGAGTCCCGATTGCTCGATCGCCTGCGCGATGTCAAACATCGTGTACCCCTCGGGAATAACCACGGTGTGTGCATAGATGTCGCCTCGCGCCAGCCGATCGTGTACCGCGGCCGCTGAAGCCGGCCGGTCGAAAAGGTATTCGCCCGCCTTGAGCGAGCGCTTGCGATGGAAAAAATGCCAGACCAGGAAGGCTTTGTCGCTGCGGATCACACCCGCTGCCTTGAGTTCGGCAGCGATCTTCCGGGTAGTGGACCCGCTTCTCAATAAGACAAATTTCTGCCCCGGCGGTGTAAGCGGCGCCAAAACGCCCCACGCCAGCCAACCGCCGAAGGCCAGAATCACCAACAGAAGAAATGTAAGAAGTTTCCGCAAGTCGCCAGTAGTTTAGATGAACTTCCCAATATCCTAGCCAAACGATGGTGGATGAACCCTCGTAAGCAGCCCTTAAGTCTGCTTAATAAGGCCCGGACTCGTCCGTTGCCGGCTTACTGGGATCGTTGCGGCCAGCCTGCGAGCGGTGTTCCATCCACGATTGTAGGATCAGAACTGCCGCCATCTGGTCCACAACCTGGCCACGCCGCTTGATCGACATCTCGGTCTCGCGTAGCAGGCGGTTGGCTTCAGCCGAAGTGAGGCGCTCATCCCACAGGTGGACCGGAAGCTGGACCCTCTCTCGAAGTTCATCAGCGAATAGGTGCATCTTCTCTGCCTGCATTCCCTCTGCGCCGCTCATGCGCAGCGGGAAACCAACCACAATCTCGGAAACCTGGTATTCCGCTACCAGTCGTGTCAGCTTTTCAAAATCCAGGCGCTTGTTCTGCCGCTGCAGGGTCTCCAGGCCTTGCGCGGTTATGCCCAGGGGATCGGAGATGGCAATCCCGATGCGTTTCGATCCAACGTCGAGCCCGAGCACGCGCCGCACCGTGCCGGGAGTTTCATCCATACCTGAGTTGCCCATTTCGGCGATTATATGTTGGCCTGGATTTCAGAGATTCGTCTACGATAGCGGGCATGTCCGAACAGGTGGAGTCCGCGCCCGCCACAACCCGGGTTACCAAGCGCGACTGGCCTCAACTCATCATTGCCATGGGCGTCGTCCTGACACTCTGTTACGTGGCCGAACTGGTGTTAGTGGTAATCCTGGTTTCGACCCTGATGGCCTTCATCCTTGCGCCCATTGTGGACTTTCTCGGCCGCTATCGCGTTCCCCGCGGTCTATCGTCCATGGTTGCCGTCCTGGTTTTGCTCCTGCTGCTCTACGGCATGACTTACGTCTCTTATAACCAGGCAGCCAATTTTGCCCAGGTCCTGCCGAAATACTCGGAACGCATTCGCGCCTCGATCATGACTTTTCGGGAGCGCGCGGAACTGTTGAATCCGCTCCGCCCCTCGAACACCGACAAGAACATCGTCCAGATTCAGCCCAGCAACTCCGTCACCGACATGGTCACACGAGGCTTCGGGTCGGTTTCGCAAGGGCTGTTTACCCTGACCTTCATTCCGTTTCTCATCTACTTCATGCTGAGCTGGCAGCAGCATGCCCGTTCGGCCACGGTGATGCTGTTCCGAATGGAGCATCGCCATACCGCCTATGTCACCCTGGGACTGATTTCCCGCATGATCCGCAGTTTCATGGTCGGCAACCTCCTGATCGGCTTGTTCATGGCGATCGTGAGCATGGCGGTGTTCGGCGCGCTGCACCTTCCGTTTTTCCTCATCGTGGGAGCTATCAGCCTGGTGCCTTACCTTGGCCTGATCCTGGCCTTGGCCCCGCCACTGATGGTTGGGCTTGGCCAGTTCGAATCGGAAGACCTGATTGCTTTGTCCCTGGCAGTGGTCGCCCTGCACTTCTTCGCTTTGAATGTCCTTTATCCGAAGTTTCTGGGCAACCGCATGCAACTCAATCCCCTCGCAGTCACGATGGCGCTCCTATTCTGGGGATGGCTCTGGGGAGGCATAGGCCTGGTGCTCGCCATTCCAATCACTGCCGCAGTCAAGATCATCTTCGACCACGTCGACTCCCTGAAGCCCTGGGGAGCGTGGCTGGGAGAGTAAGGTAGCCGCGCCGGTCTTGCACAAATTCGGCCGCTCCAAACTAGATGCGAAGAGCGGCGTTTTCGACCGCGGGCAACATCGCAAAGGGAAAGCCGCTCCTCAGACACTAACTTCGCTTTGTTTCTTTGTCAGTGCCCGTGGTTCAGTGTAGGAACGAGAAACCCAAGCCATGATAGCTCAGCAGCTTGGCTACCTGCGGGAGGGTGCGGCGAGGAAGTTAAAAGCTATGACAACGGAGAGGGGAAGGATGTTGAACGGTCTCATCCAGTCGATGCGACCAATGCCTCAAGATAAGGCGCGGCCAGCTGAAAATCCCAATTGAAGCGAACTGATGACTGGCGACTGAAGACTAGCGACTAGCCTAAGCTTCAAACTCCGAAGCTTCCGGGAAGCGTAGTTTGTGCTTCATCGACAGCGCCTTGGTGAGCAATTCCTCGATTTGCCGCTCGTCGCAGTTCTTGGCCATGGCCAACTCGCTGACCAGCAGGTAGCGAGCTCGTTCCAGCATCTTCTTTTCCCGGAACGAAAGCGGCTTCGACTGGTTCAGCATCAGCAGGCTCTTTAAGACCGAGGCCACCTCAAGCAGAGAGCCCGTGCGCATGCGCTCGGAGTTCTCCTTGAAGCGATATTTCCAGTCGGCATTGCTGAGGCAATCGCCATCTGTTAGATAATCAAGGATTTTCTGGATTTCGCCGTTACGGACGACCCGCCGCAGCCCAACATTCCCCACATTATGGAAGGGGATCATAACCTTCAGGCTGCTGGCCTTGATTTTGAGGAGATAGAACTTCTCGACCGAGGCGCCGATCGTCCGGCTACTGATCTGTTCAATGACTCCTACGCCGTGGTTGGGGTAAACAACTTTGTCGCCGATGTGGAAGCCGTCGCTGCTAATCATGAAGGAACACCTTAAGAGCGCCGGGAAGCCATAGAGACC
>Ga0193723_1001170_pt1 | contig 10187 bp, 11 predicted proteins | sample H2m2metaG_FD_143042 | JGI IMG/M metagenome (GOLD analysis project Ga0193723, IMG submission 143042) | Soil microbial communities from a riparian zone of the East river system, Colorado, United States - H2m2 | ecosystem: Environmental > Terrestrial > Soil > Riparian zone | place: USA: East River... | reverse complement strand
ACGTATTGGCCGCCGGCCTTCGGCATCATCGCCGCCAGTTCGCCGTATGAGAGCGCGGCTGTCAGCGTCAGTAACCCCGTCACGATCCAAACAACGAGTAACCATCCCGGCGAACCGACCTGGCGGGCAATAATCGACGAGACGATGAAAATTCCCGAGCCGATCATCGAGCCGGCCACAAGCATCGTGGAGTCCAATAACCCGAGTCCCCTAACGAGTTTTTCTTCGGCTACAGGTGCTTCGGTAACTGCGCTTGCCATATCGAATCCTTTGGATTGGCGGAGAGTTAATCATCAACCGCGTGTCTGATGCAATGGCAAAAAGCTGCTCAAATCATTTTACGGCAAAAAAGGAAGCGTGTAGTCTCCCGGCCACCGATGACCTCAAATCATCTGCTGCGCGCACGACGCTTGCTGTGGATTTGCTGCGCTACTCTGGGTTTGGTCATCGAATTGGCTGCTACGCCGCATGGCGCTTTCGCGCGTACAGCTTCGCAGTTTGAAGCATTGCCCCTAGTCCGCTCGCGACAAAATCATTTGTTGCTGCGCGCCTTTATTAATGGCAGACCCGCATGGTTGACGGTCGATAGCGGTGCGCCCGTGAGCGCGATTGCCCTGAATCGCCGCCAATATTTTCGGCTCAAACCCATCACCGTCGAATCAAGTTTGCCCGCACGCGTCCAAATCAACGGCGCATTCAACAATGTGGCGATCGCGCGTGAACTGCGAATCGGCGGACTGACTCTTGTCGATGAGCCTGTGGTCACGGTGGATCTCGGCGGTTCTGCGCGCGCTGCGCGAATGGCGCACGAACCGCAGATCGACGGGATCATTGGAGCAGACATCCTTTTCCCGACACAAGCGGTTCTGGACTGTGAAAAGCAGTTACTGATTCTGAAGACCGACCCAAATGTCCTCGGGAGCTTCCCCGGCTTCAATCGGCGTGGCTTACGCGCTGTTCCGATTCAGGTCAGCGATGGTTACAATCTGTATGTGAACGGATCGGTGAACGGAAAAGCGGCAAGACTCATGGTCGATACGGGCTCGTTCACCACGCTATTGCACCGCTCGTTTGTCCGACGGATGCGAATTGCCACTCGCGAGACGCAATATAGCTCCTCGGCCGTGAATCTGAAAGAGCGCGGCGTCCGTGTGGCGAACATTCGCAAGCTGACCGTGGGCTCGGTTGATATCATGGGCAAAGACGTGGGCGTGATAGATCTTGAAGGACTCATTCACGATGGATTGTTGGACGGATCGCCGCCGGTCGCCGGGTTGCTCGGGGCAGAAACGCTGCGACGGCACCACGGCATCATCGACTTCGGCACCCGGACCCTTTATCTGAGATAGCGAATCGCGCGGAACACTTCGCTTGTCATTCCGAGCGAAGTCGAGGAATCTCTCGATTTTCTGCTCGTGAACGAAATCACTCAGGCATTCGTTTTGGCAGCGGGCCTTGGCATGCGCTTGCGTCCGTTGACCGACGAGCTGCCGAAGCCCCTCATCCCGATCTTTCAAAAGCCGCTCGTTACTTTCGCGCTTGATCATTTGATAGGCGTGGGAGTGAACAGATTCGTCATCAACACGCACCGGCATCCGGAATTGTTCCAAAGTTTTTTTGCCGCGCGCGACTACGCTGGCTTTCCCACCACGCTCGTTCACGAGCCGGACCTGCTCGAAACGGGCGGCGGCATCAAAAACGCGGAAGGTCATTTCGGCAGCGAACCGTTTCTGACCTACAGCGGCGATATTTTAACCAACGTCGAACTCCAACCTTTGATCGACGAACATTTCCGTCGCGGAAACGATGTGACGCTCGCTTTGCGTCACACCGGTTTGGCTGCAGCTGTGGCTTTGCGCGATCACCGTGTCGTGGACATCAGCAACCGTTATGGCGTCGCGGGAAACTTTGATTTCGCCAATATCGCGGTTTGGAGCTCGGCGATTTTCCAGCGGATTCCGCCGCACAAAAAGATCTCGTTTATTCCGATTGTTGGGGATTGGATTGGCCAAAGCGCCAGAATCGGCGGCGTGGTAATGAACGACGGAAAATGGTTCAACATCTCTTCGCGCGCTGAATATCTCGAAGTGCACCGCACAATCTTGCGAGAAAATTGGAAACCGGATTTTGTCAAAATGCGCGAATGGCCTGAGTGCAAAGCGAGCAGCGCGATTGTCGATTCGAGCGCACAGTTGCGCGGCTGCACTGTCGTGGGACGAAACTGCCGCGTCGGCGCAGATGCGATTCTGGAAGACACAATTTTGTGGCCGGATGCAGAAATTGCTTCCCAAAGCCGGTTGGAGGCTTGTATTGTCCGCTCCCGAAAAAAGGTCACTGGCATCCATCGCGACATCGACATCTGAATTTATGAGAACCGACCTGCTTGTTCGACGAACGCGGAAGCATTTCCCGCGCTTGGATGTCGGAGAGATAAAAATCGCACCAATTCAAAAAGGTGGGTCAGGCCGCAAATTCTATCGGATCCGTTGCTCCGCGGAGCAGGCGCTCATTTTGGTAAAATACAATCTGGAGCGGGAAGAAAATCGCCACTACGTAACCATCGCGAACTTTCTTACCGAGCATCGAATTCGTGTGCCGGAGATTTACTTTCACGACGCTGACGAAGGTTTGATCTGGCTGGAAGATCTTGGCGAGCGCGACCTCTACAGTTATTGCGACGAAAGCTGGCTGGTGCGCCGCGCCTTCTACGAATCGGCTCTCGATCAAATCGCGGCGCTGCACGCTTTGCCCGAATCGGTTTGCATCGAGATCAAGCAGCATTTGCCGGACGAGTTCAATTCTGAGCTTTACCTGTGGGAACAAAATTACTTCTTCGAAAATTGCCTCGACCGTTTATTCAAAATCGAGAAAGCAAAGCTCGCGCAGCTGGCGTCCCTGCCTGCGCTACAGGAAATCGCAGACCGCCTGGCATCGTTCCCGAGAGTTTTGGTGCACCGCGATTTTCAATCGCAGAACATCATCATTCGAAACGGTCAGGCACACCTGATTGATTTCCAGGGAATGCGACCCGGTCTTGCCGAATACGATCTCGCGTCATTGCTTTATGATCCCTATGTCGATCTTCCGGAAAGTGAACGTGTAGAGTTCACGGCATACTATCGCGGCCGTCAGCTTGAAAACGGTATCGCGATCAATGGCGATTTCGATCTCAAGTTGCGGCTCTGCGCCATGCAACGCTTGATGCAAGCGTTAGGTGCTTACGGATTTCTCGGCCTGGTCAAGGGTCACAAACATTTCCTCAAGCACGTCGCTGCCGCGATGCAGTCGTTGCAGCGTACCGTAGCGGAAATTGACGGGCTGACCGAACTGGATAAAACGTTGAGGCAACTGACGTAAGCAGCCTGGGAATTATTTCACCACAATTTCGGTGAATTGAAACACATAGGCCTGTAGAGAAACCAAAATGCCCACTAGCGCCGCCAGCGCGACGCTGTGGAAGACGACGCAGTGGACAACGCGACGTTATGCCGCGGATCGTAGTTCTGAGGCCAAGTCATTTCGAACGCCGGACCGTGGAAAGGAAACTAACCGAACATCCACTTTAACAGGATCCGCAAACCCATGAGACCCGAGGCAGATGGAGCCGATGAGCAATGACTCGCAGCGAACTAAAATGATCGTCATTCGGGACGGCTCGATTCGGATGACCCAACCGCACAACTGGCAATTCACGAACATTAGTACGGCGGCTTGGCCGGTCGTTTTGCATTGCGAAGTCGTCCATGATAACTTTTTCCCTACGTAAATTGGTTTATGCCTCAACTTGATCGCAACTCGCAAAGAGAAAACAAAAACCGCGGGAGCGAACCGAATTTTAATTGGCGCGGCGTCGTTCTCATTGTCATCGCTTTCAGTCTGATCGCGATGGCGATGCTCTTTTACCGGGGCGGGATGCAACCGGTTGAAGACGTGCCATATAACCGTTTTCTCGAGCTGCTGGACAACAAGCAGATCGTTAGCGACAAAAATTATCCTCTCCAGTTGGTCGTCGAGGATGGCCGCCCAACGCAGACACTGCGCGGCGCGTACATCCGGCAGGGTGCAGGCGCAGCGCCCTCACAACCGATGCCGTTCCGCACAACCGTCTACTTAAATTTCACCAATGATCTGCAGAAGAGGCTCTCTGACGCCGGCATGCAGCCGGCCATCAAGACAGAATCAAACATGCTTGCGCAGACGTTGGTGGGTTTCCTGCCGATCGCGCTTTTCCTCTTGGTCCTCTATTTTCTGTTTCGCCAGCAGATCCGCATGGCTGGCAAAGGCGCACTCAATTTCGGCAAATCCAAGGCGCGGATGCTCGCCCGTGACAAAAACAAGATCACGTTTCGCGACGTGGCGGGCGTGGAGGAAGCCAAGGACGAAGTGCAGGAACTGGTCGAGTTTCTGCGCGATCCGAAAAAATTTCAGAAACTCGGTGGCCGCATTCCCAAGGGCGTGTTGATGGTCGGCCCACCCGGCACTGGCAAGACCCTGTTGGCTCGCGCCATCGCGGGTGAAGCTGACGTGCCGTTCTTCTCCATCAGCGGCTCGGATTTCGTGGAGATGTTCGTCGGCGTCGGCGCCTCGCGCGTCCGCGACATGTTTGAGCAAGGAAAAAAATCCGCGCCCTGCATCATTTTCATCGACGAAATCGACGCGGTAGGTCGCCACCGCGGCCATGGCGTGGGCGGCGGACATGACGAGCGCGAGCAAACGTTAAATGCGCTGCTCGTGGAGATGGACGGCTTCGACACACAGGAAGGCGTGATCATCATTGCAGCCACCAACCGGCCGGACGTTCTCGACCCCGCATTGTTGCGACCGGGCCGCTTCGATCGCCAGATCACCGTCAATTTGCCGGACGTCAAAGGCCGTGAAGAAATCCTGCGCGTGCACGCCAAGAAAGTGAAGCTCGCCGAGGGCGTCGATTTGGCCGTTATCGCGCGCGGCACACCCGGTTATTCCGGTGCGGAATTGGCCAATGTCATTAACGAAGCGGCATTGCTCGCCGCGCGTCGCGGATTAAAAGGAATCACGCTCGCTGAACTGGAGGAGGCGCGCGACAAAGTTCGCTGGGGCAAAGAACGCCGCAGCCTTGCTCTAAGCGAGAAAGAAAAACAGAACACCGCGTATCACGAAGCAGGCCACGCGCTGTTGCTCGTCCTTCTCCCCCACACTGAACCATTGCATAAGGTCACCATCATCCCGCGCGGACCGTCGCTTGGTTCGACGATGTGGTTGCCGGAGGAAGACAAATACACCAATCGCAAGAACGAATTGCTGGCCAGTCTCGCAGTCTCCATGGGCGGCCGCGTCGCGGAAGAAATTATTTTCGGCGACATTACCAACGGCGCGCGCGGCGACATTAGAGGCGCCACGGCCATTGCGCGCCGAATGGTTTGTGAATGGGGCATGAGCGAGAAAATGGGCATGGTCGAATACGGTGAACACGAAGATTACGTTTTCCTCGGGCGCGACATTTCTCGTGCGCGCGATTACAGCGAAGCGACTGCCGAACAAATCGACCAGGAAGTGCGCAGGCTCATCGACGAATCCTATCAATTGGCCAAGCACACGCTCATTTCTAATCGCGACACACTCGAAACCATCGCCAAAGCGCTGCTCGAGTACGAGACTCTCGACGGCTCCCAAATCAAAGAGATCATCGACCACGGACGGCTGATTAATCCGCCACCCGGCGTTGGCGGGTCACCCAGTAAAAAACCGGCGCCCGAAAAACCGCCCAAGCAAGTCGTCGCACCCGACGTCGCCCCGCCGCTCCCCGGCGCCCTCGGCGGCGCCCCCGCATAGTTCGTCCGCGCAGTGGTCCCCTAATCACGTCTCGCCGCGATCGAGCAATTGTGATTGTCGCCGCCGCGGCGATGGCGTTAGGATCGCATTGTGACGCCGATTCTTCTCTCCCCTGGTACCAACTCAAGCGGGATTAGCCCAAAATTTGGGTATTTCCGTTAAAATGCCCAAAAATTCGGTCGAATTCTCGTTAGATGCTATGCGCGATGAACCAGCTACAGAGCACCAGAAGGTAAAGCTCAAGTTCTTCGGCATTGCTTTTTCCGCGAAGCTCACCAAGGCGGCAGCTTCTGAACTCCTGGACAAGATCGATGATCCCGTCCGGGAGAAAGAATATCGAGCTTACCGTGATGCCTTGGACACGCAGCAGGAAGCTACTGACGATTTGAATCTGCGTATCGACACTTGGCGATCAAGCCTCGAAATGCGGGACGACGATTACCGCTCCATTAGCGACGCGCAGATTGCCGACGTGTTAAACTATCTTGATGATGTATCGCCGGACTGGGAGCAGAAGCAGCCCTTGGTCTTTTACGATGCACTGGCCCAGCGTCATCCAGATGTTTTGCGTTGAACGCATCTAACCATGCGATGGAGCCAACGCCGCCCGCCTGACTATGAGCTTGTTCGCAGTTCGAACCTTCCCTTGTAGCCTGCCACGTCCTCGGCGGCGTTGCTCATCTTGGTCTCGTTAGACGGAATGAGTGAACTTCTCGTGGGCAAAATTCAGGCTGGCCTAGGCGACGCCTCTCGCTGGTTGAAGCTCTTTAATGCCGCCTATAGCGAGAAGCTAGGCATGCCTGTGTTCCCCGGCTCGCTGAACATCGCGCTCGATCACGTGTTTGATTGGTTTGACGCACGCTACAAAACTCACAGAATTTGGTTCGGCCGAGAAGAGTACGGCGGCGAGCGCGACATACTGCTGCTTCCCTGCGACCTAGTTAGTCTTGATCATCGAAGGGCGTTCTTGTGGACGCCGACGACTGCGGCAAGGGATCGACGAGATCCTTGGGTCGTCGAGATCGTCGCTGACGTCAATCTGAGAGATCATTTCGGCTTGCAGGATGGCGATGTGGTCGAGATCAGGGTGCTCACTTACGCTAAACTCTGACGACAATGAAAGACATGCCCAGCGCCTGCGGCCCACAGCAGCGCGACCTGTTATGCCGCGGGGCGAGGATGTTCCTTTTCTGGTGTCTTCCGTCGTTTGCGTTTGCGCTCGGCTTCTTTGTATCGCCTGGCTTGAAAACGGTTTTGTGGACGTTGTCACTCGGATTCATGGGCACAATATGTTTGCTGAATGCCTCCCGGTGCGGCCGCATTCACTGTTACCTCACAGGCCCGTTTTTTATTCTCGGTGCTGTTGCTTCGTTAGGGTATGGTATCGGGCTGCTACCGTTTGGCCCGTCCGGGTGGAAATGGATTGGTAACGTAACAATCATTGGCGCGATCGTGCTCAGCTCCATTCCGGAACTCGTTCTCGGCCGGTATCGGCGAAGTAGGCCAGGATGAATCATGAAGGCTGAAACGAAAATAGATCGCGCCACCGCCTTCCGTGGCTTATCTCTTTGGTTGTTCGCGACGCGGGGATTACCTTTACGCAAAAGGATTCGATGAGGCTTAAGTTTTACGGGACGAGGGGATCCATCCCCATTTGCGACGCGAGTTTTCAGCAATTCGGCGGCAACACCACCTGCCTGCAAATCACGTTCCCCGATACGAATCGCATCGCCATCATTGACGCCGGCACGGGACTGCGAAATCTGGGCAGAGACCTCCGCGCCATCGGCCACAAGCAGGAACAAGTTATCATCCTGTTCACGCACTTTCACTGGGACCACATCCAGGGCTTTCCGTTCTTTGCTCAGGCTTATGATCCCAGGCAAAAAATCACGCTGCTGGCGATCAGGAGGCACCAGACTGTTAGTAATTTGCGGGAGATTTTCGAAGTTCAAATGCAGTCGGAATATTTTCCGGTGCAATTGGATCGCATGGGCGCCAATTTCGAGTTCCTACAGATCGCTGATGCCAGCGAACACTTCACCGGCATCAACAATGTGGAAACCGTAGTCACGGCTCAAAGGCATAACCATCCTGGCGGAGCGTATAGTTTCCGGATTGAGCGAAATGGGAAAGTGCTCGTCGTTTGCACCGATGTCGAGCATGGCGAGCAGATCGATCCGCAGCTGGTGGAGCTCGCGCGCGGCGCGGACTTGTTGGTGCATGACGCGCAATACACGGCCGAGGAACTGCAGAAACGGAGAGGATGGGGACACAGCAGCTTCGATCAAGGCATGCAACTTGCGGAAATGGCCGGCGTGAAACGTCTGGCGCTCACGCATCACGACCCCGAGCACGATGACGAGTTTCTTGAGTGCATCGAAAATTTGTGTCGGGAACGGTTTTCTGATGCGGTGCTTGCTCGCGAAGGAATGGAAATCCCGATTTAGCGGCAAGCTGAGGCTGCAGTCGCGATCGTGCTGAGGCACAGAGCGAACTCCCGATGACCTCGTAGGTCGTCAGCATTCTCACCGTCGGCGCGTTTGCGCGACTATCGGACCTTAGTCTTATCGACGCCGCTGATATTTCTTTATAGCGTCCCTCCAATGATCCGTACGCCTCAAAAGATCTGAGATTTGCAGCGAATGAGTTGCAGTTTAGTTAGGTGGGGCCCTGGCCGGTGACCATGCCCCACCAGCGAACCGCACCGCGTAAACAGAGATCGAGACACAGCTCGACCGAAGTGGAAGTCCACAGCCGCCAGCGCTCCTCTGCCTTAAGCGGCGCAACTTGGACTCGTTCTGCGGCCTGTTGTATACCCTTCGCTTCCTTTTCTGCATCGAACCTGAGAGCGGGCCACGACTGCGGAATCGGAACGTTAAAGTTGCTCAGCCCGCAAACCACGATTCGGGAAGCTCCGCCAAAAACGGTGCTCGCCAGCACCGGGCGGCCCCGCTCAAGCGTCAACCCCGCTTCTTCCACGATCCCCGGTTTGCGGCCGCTATAACCGGTCAGCTTGCCGCCCAGACAAATGCGCAGATCGCACAGCTCAGCCAACTCCTTCCGCATCTCGGTCAATGCATGGGCAATAGCTTGCTCTTGCGACGAACCGCTGTTCGCCGGCTGTCGTGCGGCCCGAGCATCGACAATTCCTTCCAGTAGCCGAGCCATCGGCGGTAGCTCGACCGGCCACTCCTCCGCAACAGCAGGATCTCGCCGTCGCTTCCGATAACGGGCGACCCTCGTCGTCCCGCCGCACCTTGAAATAGCGCACGGCCAGCGCAGCGACCGCTTCCATCACGCCACCAGGCCGCCAATCATGCCCAAAGGCGAGACGCGCTCCAGCAGCCAGCAGCGATTCAGAGAGCCGCACGACACAGCGGTTCATTTCACGGCGATCGAAGCCGAGGCGCTCCATCTCTTCGCTTTCCGAAATGGAAATGCCAACCACACAGCCAGCGAGGGGTTTGGGATTCATGGCAGTTGGGCGAGAAAAGTTTTGAATGACAGCACCGCGCCGCCGGGAAACGCGCTGCGGATCAACGTCTGGGCCGCGGTGAGATGATTGCTCTCCAGCGGCGGCTCGGCGTGGACTACGCGGGCCGCCGCGCTGTTCGGCAGCGATTTGCTCTTAAGCCGCTCGATCGCTTCGACCAGCGAAGTGAGGCTTGGCGGACGCGAGAGCAACTCCGTCTCTGCCGCGAGGATGCTCGCAACCGACGCCACTTCCGCAAAGCGCCGCCGCAAGACGCCGATTCGCACCCATTCACGCAGCGCTTCCACCAACACGCGCACCAGATTGCCATCTGGGATGCGCACCGTTGGCACCCCGGTGAAGCCGAGTACGCTGCCGCGGCAGAGTAATTCCGTGCGCGCATCGACGAGCAGCACCGGCCGATCGTGCGCCTCTGCCCACATCACTTCCTGGCGACACCACTCACGCAGGTCGTAGATATCGGTGCGCAAGACCAGCAGCACCGACTCGAGCACGCCACTGCGCAGCACTTGTTTGAAATCATCGCCGGACTGGATGTCTTCCGCATCGTAAAACTGCGAGAGCCACGGGAACTGTTTGATGGTGTGCAATAGCGAATGCGCGAGCGGCAGCCCATCGAGCTTCGCGTGGCTGACAAAAAAGCGCGCCTTTCCATTCGCGCGACCGCTCAACCCGCGATTGAGCAGGTAATGCGCTTTGTTCAACACCATGATCGCAGTATGACCCGGTCGCAGCGCGTACTCGCCCAGCCTCTCCAGGCTCCAACCTTGCGGCGTCTTCAGCGCGTTCGCATTCGCATGCGTTCTGAAGCGAGTGAGTGTCTCCTCCGACGTGCCGAGCACCACCAGATCATGCCGCGGTTCTGAATTCTGCACCGCCT
>Ga0193723_1001169_pt1 | contig 10189 bp, 5 predicted proteins | sample H2m2metaG_FD_143042 | JGI IMG/M metagenome (GOLD analysis project Ga0193723, IMG submission 143042) | Soil microbial communities from a riparian zone of the East river system, Colorado, United States - H2m2 | ecosystem: Environmental > Terrestrial > Soil > Riparian zone | place: USA: East River... | reverse complement strand
GGCTTGGCCGATTTGTTCGAAGCGATCATTATTGTTAGGTCCACCGCTCATCCGATAGAGGTTTTGGGTGACAACCGAATGATCGGTGTTTGGTATGGCGAAAAAGTGCACTGGCTGATCGCCGTTATTGCACGAAGTCGTGCCAATGCCGAGGCCCACTTGAGTTCCGCTGCTAGGATCTGCTTGCACCATGGCGCTCAGATCGCCAACGATAATGTCAGGCCCGGGCACGGGTACGTGGCCACCCGGAACAAGCGCATTGCCTGGGGGCAAGGTTGACGATTCAAGTTTGCCGTTCACTACAGTACTCGTCGCGATTGGAGTTACAGCCGTGTCGATCGAAATCGTGCCGGCTTGTGTGCCCGCCTCACGCGCACGACCGAGGTTCCTAGCCAACGCTTCGGAAATCAGAAGCCGTCCACCTTGGATGCCAAGCAGCTGCGCATTGGCGTCGTAGTAGAGATTTCCTTCAATATTAAAAAATACAAAACCGCTGATGGCATCGCGCACAGCCATGCCGAAGGCTTCGCCCGAGTGGGCCTTTTCAATAGTCAGCCTGTTAAGTGAAGCAGTTAATACTGCAGGAAGCGCGACGTTATTTTGCGGAACCAGCGCCATCGAGCCTGGCTCTGCTCGGCGCAACACTTTGTTAAAGACAAGCACCGGAAAGAAAGAAGCCGGGGCCACGCCAAAATGTAATGTCTCCAATTTTCGTGTGGAGGTGCCTCCATTGATCCGATTCAGGTCGATGTCCATGCTCACGCTGCCGCTGGCCACAATCATCTTCTGAAGTATCCCGCTCTCGCCTTGCTCGGCGAGACTTGTCTTTGCAGCGTCGGGGGCGTTCGAGGAGCCCCCGTCGCGCAAGCCAAAAAGCAAGAGCAACGGGAGCATAAAGGCAGTGAGTACGATTTTTAACATTGTGTTTGTTCCTCCGGATTATTCGTGGATTCGGAAAGCGCGCAGAGTGAAATCGTAATGTTTGTCATGGGCAGATTGGAAACGTAAAGAAAATCTTGCGAAATTTGATACGATTGTTTTGGAATTCGCAGCTCTGGGGATCGCAACCGCATCTGGTCGGTGGCGAACAGCGCGTTTTGAAGTAAATTCGCCAACTCTGTGAAAAGTGGTTGCGTCAGCCGAGAATTGAAAGCAGCCGGAGTGATTCCGAGGCTAGCCAATGCTGGGATCAACTTTCCTGGCTACAGCAAAACCGGCATCCGTAAGTCGAAGACCGGTCGATGGCGCGGTGCGGCGCTGATCCTTCTCAACCTGTTCATGATCGCGCACATCATCCAGTGGCGGTTAATGGGCAGAACGGTTTCGCCCATCGAGCCCTCGGAAACGATGTATACGCTGCAGAACGGGTTCGTGAACGCGGGCTTCATCTTTTTTAGCCTGGCAATTTTGGCGACGCTCATCTTCGGACGTTTTGTTTGTGGCTGGGGTTGTCATATTCTCGCGTTGCAGGATTTCTGCGGCTGGCTGCTAAAGAAAATGGGTCTTCATCCGAAGCCGTTTCGATCCCGGCTCCTGGTGTATGTCCCGCTGGGCGCCGCGCTGTACATGTTCGTCTGGCCCGTAGTTTATCGAGTCTTTTGGACCCCAGGGCCCGGACCAATCATCCCGAAATTCACGAATCATCTGGTGACCACAAATTTTTGGGCGACGTTTCCTTCTGTCGCGGTGGCCATCCCGTTTCTGTTTATCTGCGGCTTCGTCACCGTGTATTTTTTGGGGCAAAAAGGCTTTTGCACTTATGCGTGCCCGTACGGGGGTTTCTTCGGTCTCGCCGACAAATTCTCGCCTGGAAAAATCCGGGTTACGCCTGCGTGCAATCAGTGCGGGCACTGCACTGCCACGTGCACTTCGAACGTGCAGGTGCACGCGGAAGTGAAGCAGTACGGGATGGTGGTCGATCCGGGTTGCATGAAATGCATGGATTGCGTCAGCGTTTGTCCTAACGACGCGCTCTATTTCGGCTTTGGGAAGCCGACGCTCCTGGCTCCGAAATCGAATGTCATTAAGAGACATTACTCATTGACGTGGCCTGAAGAAATCGTCGGCGTATTGGTCTTTCTGGGAAGTTTCGTTGCTGTGCGCGGTGTTTACGTGCTGGTTCCATTTTTGATGGCGCTTGGCTGCGCCGCGGTTACAACATTTCTCACTCTGAAAACGTGGCGATTATTTCGTGCAAGGGAGATGTCCTTTTACCGGTTCAATTTGAAATCGTCAGGAAAAATTCACAAGGCTGGCTTGGCGTTTGCAGCCTTTGCCTGTGCATGGATTGGCTTAAACGTGCACTGCGGCTTGGTGCGTTACCACGAGTTCCTCGGGAACATCGCATTCGAGAAGGTTCACCTGCCCGACGAACTGGCCCTGGCGCAGCTCAATCCAGCCCGCTGGCTCAGCCCGGCGGATCGGGAAAACATTCTTCAAGGAAAAGAGCATTATCTGGCGGCTTCTAGGACGGGGTTGTTTGTAAACAACGAAGCTCTGCCGAAGCTGGCTTGGTTTCACTATTTGTTAGGCGACGGTGAGCAATCCGTACAAATGCTTGCCACGGCTGCAGCTCACCAGAAAAACGAGAGCAAAGCTTTGAGCCTTTATTATCGCGGCGCGATCCTCAATCGTCTGGGCCGTTATGACGAAGCGCGAGCCGCTTTAGATGAAGCGTTGGCGGAACGAGATGATTTGATTCTCGCGCGCCAGGAGAAAGGCGAATCGCTTTGGCAACTCGGTCGAAGGGACGAAGCTGTTTCGGTTTGGACCGATGCCGTGCAACGCAACCCCCAGCTGGCACTGGTCAACAACGAGCTTGCAGGAGCGGCGCTTGCATCAGGCAAGCGTGACGAAGCGGATCTGTACGAAAGACAAGCCGACAAATCCACTCCCAACAATCCACTTTACCATTGGATGCTCGGCCGCCGGCTCCAGGACCTCGGCATGATTCAATTAGCCGAAAAACATTTCGAGCAAGCCGGGCAAGTCGGCCCCGGCGCAGGGACGCCCTAACGAACTTTGATTGCCACAGCTACGGGCGTGGCCACGGTGTCGGACGAGGCCGCGGTGTGGGCAGGGGTCGCACTGCTGGCAAGACGTTAACAACTCCAGTCATTCCAGCAAAGCAGTGCAAGGCGCAGAAATAATGGTACATGCCCGGCTGCGTAAAAGTGAACTCATACACGAACCCTGTGTCGTTAAGAATTGCCGCCTCACAGTTCATGTTATCAGGCGAACAAAATTGCCCATCGGCGATGCAGGACTTGCCACTGGTAACGCTGTGAGAATCGCTGGCCCAGGTCCAGCGCACAGTGTCGCCCACGCTGACGTTGACGGTGTCCGGCATAAAGGTGAATTCGTTTCCTTTCGGTCCTACTGTCACATCGAAAACCTCGCTCCCGACGTACCGCTTTCCACTCAGAGCCTGGCGTCCGTACTGATCGACGATGCGGATCCCTGCAACTGCACGATTTTCCGGTATCGCGTCAGCACCTGGTGTATCACCGGCCTTAGCGGGCCAGACAAATACCATAGCAAGCAGCAATGTTAGCCAACGGGTTTGCTGCGAGATTGCGTTTGATTCTCTTATAATTTTCATAGGCTATAACTAGGGCGTTGGCCGAGACCGCGGAGTAGGCCGGGGCCTTGGGGTTGGATTGGCACGGACCACCACTTCAAATTGCGTCATCATCCCATCGTCCTCGTGTTCCATCATATGGCAATGGAGCATGTACATCCCCACATGGTCGGTGAACTTTAGCTTCACCTCAAGCACCTCGCCAGGTGAGAGGTACCATGTCTCCTTCATGGTCTCGTATGGATAGCATGCTCCGCCGTTACGACTGAGGCATTGCTGTGAAACGTCATGGATATGCACCGTGTGTGGCTGTCCCGTGGGATTTGTGAACACCCACTTTTCGGTCGTGCCTAATACCGGCCTGGCATCGACACGGCTTGGATCGAATCTCAGTCCATTGATCGTCCAGTGGCCTGCTGTCTGATCAAAACTCCAGTTTCGCGTCACTGAAGGCTCACCGATATCTGGAAGTGGGCGGAGCGTTGCGGGTATTGAGCTGTCATCTGTGACGTGCTGAGTTACCCGGAACTCAAGCAATTGCGTGCCAGTCAGCGCATCCACCAGATAGATGTTTTGTCCTAGTTGACCGGAGAAATTGACAACCACGTCCATACGCTCAGCCGGCCCCATGCGCATGCCGGTGCGTGTCACAGGCACGGGAAGCAGACCGCTCTCAGTGCCAATTTGGATGAAGGAGTCGCCAGTGCTTAGCTCAAGAAAATAGGTGCGGAAGTTGGATGCGCTCAGGATGCGGACCCGATACTTACGATCGCCAACCTCGAGGTATGGCTGATAAACGCCGTTAACCAGAAATTTGTCACCAGTGACACCATTAGGATTAAACACGTACGGGATCTGGTTGTTCGCATCGAACTGCCGGTCGGCAATTACCAGAGGCAGGTCGAACTCGCCTGAGGGAAGCGTCGATGGATCGGCGGGATCATCCACAATATACAATCCAGTAAGACCCATCCACACGTTGCGACCGGTAACGTCCATGCGGTGGTCGTGGTAAAACTGCATCTTTCCTCGCTGATTGTTACCTTCTTCAACCCCTTCATAGGTATAGGTGCGCGATCCTCCAGTCGGAATAAGCAGAGTCTCTGGCTGACCGTCGTTATTGGCAGAGGAGTGATTACCGTGATTATGGATGGTCATCTCGCCGGCCCCTGGATCGAGACTATTCGTGAACGTGACATACGTGCTCTGTCCGGTAGGTCTACGGATTGTTAAGCCCGGGTACGTCCCGCCGTAGGTCCACATGTTCGTGCATGGCCCATCCAGGATTTGCACGCATGCTTCGTCGATACCGATCGAGACGTTCGCGTTCGTATCCACAGGTGGAAAAACCAGGGGATGCGAGAAAGATCCAGCTATCGTTTTTGTTGTCGTTGTTGCGGTTGTAGTTGTCTCTGGCGAATGACGTGCACTCCCGAAACGGACGCCGACCGCTGCGATCGCGGCCGCGAGGATAAGCGCCAAGAAGATCTTAGTGAACATACCGCTTCCCTGAAAATCGCACTGACTTCATTTCGCGGTTGCCCGGATTAGTGCGGACGCGGCGCTGGAGAGGGACGTGGCCGAGGTGTAGGGATGACCCTTGGGCCTGGTATGTATTGGATGGTCAGCATTGGCGGGCTGGCGCTCTCACGGGTGTCGAACCGCTTTGCCGTGGCGATGGCGGTCTCGTCGCCTAACACCAGCCAGCCAAAGTTACTGGCCGGGTTGTCCAGCCACGATTGCACATCCGCAATCATTTGTGCTGAACTCCACGTGTACTGTCCGATACCGCCAACCGACTGGCTTGCACTTACCGTGGCCGAAAAATCTCCGCCCTGCGTTGTCCAAAAGATGCTGTCGAAAAAACGGTGTCGCCATGTGGCGTCGTTAGGAGTAGCCGGCGCTCCGTCACCTTCCCCCATAGGCGCGTGGGAGGTTCCTTCGCCCCAATCGGCAAGCAGCTTGTGCAGTTCGACAGTTTCCGCGCCGGCGGGCGTCATAGACATATTCATGGTCAGGCTTACGGCTGTGATCGTAGAGCCCGCCGGAATCGTTCCCGCAACATCGAACGCGAGCACCCCGCGGCGAAGTTCACCCATGCCATTCTCACCGGCGAAGAAGTGAAAACCAGCGCCGTTGCTGTGGTCGCCCTCAGCAGGATCGTACTCGTAAAGAGTATTGTCCTTGCTGGGCGTAGTGTTGATCATGTTTGCACTTGCGGACGCTGCGCCTGCACAGCCAAGCGCGGTGATGAGTATTACTGCGAGTAGACTCTTGGAAGGTATCATCGGGTGTTCACGTAGAGATTAAGGCTTGAAAAACGGTTACTAAAACATCAGTCGCCCCATAACTCATGAGTGACAACTCATTACTCACTAATCGGTTCTCACCATTTCGACTCAGGGTCTCGGCTCCGGAGTGGGACGGGGACGCGGTGCCGGGCTAGACCTCGGTGTGGGAGTCGGGCGTGGAGTTGATGTTGGTGTGGCTGTGGCAGTCGCGGTAGGTGTGGCCGTCGCTGTAGCTGTAGCTGTCGGTGTTGGGGTAAACGTGGCCGTAGCTGTTGCGGTGGCAGTTGCTGTCGCACTAGCTGTGGCGGTCGCGGTCGGTGTGAACGTAGCGGTGGCCGTAGCTGTGGGAGTTGCTGTTGCCGTTGCGGTCGGTGTGGGCGTAGGAGACGGTGTCGGTACATTCCCTGGAGCCTCAATTAGAACCGGCATTGGCCCGCCGGTCTTAAAGAAGCCTACCGTTGCATCCGTGGGATTTGGCGGCTGGTCCGCATCAAACCGGAAGTTGTATAGTGTGCTGAAGCGAATGGCGTTGGCGTTCTGATTCTGCGCAAATGTTTCCGTGCTCCATGTTATAGAGCTCGAGTCCTGGGATACATTCCATGGCGTGCTGCTGTATCCAGTATTTCCCTGGGTGCCATCATTTGCCCAGCCGGGATGCTGAATCGGCGCATGAAATCCGATGTTAGATATATTTACCCCTGGTCCAAGCGGCACGGTGAAGGATTGGATAGAGCGATCGAGGTTCTGGTTGTAGAGAGCATATTCATAGTGCCAGACGCCCGTAGTGGGGTTCGTCACTTTAAAGCCCATAAACCAGATGCCATCGTTTCCTGGATCAGGCTCAGCCCGAAGTACGGTCGCCCCAGTCCACGCGAAGATAGCTGGCTGCTCGCGCACAGTGGAGCCAACGGCGCTAAAACTGAAGGTTGTAGGGCCGCCACCCACGTTATACCGCTGGTAGGAAGCATTGTTGTACATGTTGCACTGGCCGGGATGACTTTGGCACCAGGCGTATTCGTGCGGGACGATGTATTCCGCTTCGGCAAAATAGATGGCGCCTAGGTTCTGGGCAGGAATCAGGTCAGTCGTATCCACCAGCATTCGATGAGACGTTGCATCATGAATGTGACCGTTGTGATTGTTCGCTGTAGAACCGGGGAAAACTCCGGTGAAGGGATTGACCCATGCGCGCGAACCGATACCACCCTGGCTTCCATTTAAGCCGGCGCCGTATGCATCGGAGCAGCCAGACCCAAGATGTTCACCGCCTACACCATTGCATCCAAAGCCGCAGGTGTTTGACGATGCAGCTGTGAATGCATGCTTGCCCCAGGACTGACCAAGTTGTTCGAACCGCTCAGTGTTGTCGGCGCCGCTACTCATTCGGTAAAGATTCTGCGGAATAAAGGGATGGTCGCTGTTCGGCAAGGCAAACCAATCCACGTTCTCCGTCCCTTTGTTGCAAGCATCGGTTCCCAAAGAGATCCCCACGCGGCCATTTACTGCTCCACTGGTCAATTGCTGTAGGCCGATCAGCTCGCCTATGATTACGTCCGGGCCGGGAACAGTCCCCACGCCAGGTTGGTTCATCGCTGGTAGTGCTGTGGATTTGACATCGCCGTTTTCGTCGAGGTGTACGACCTCGATGGGTTGCATCGCCGCGCCGATGGAAATTTTACCCGCAACCGCACCAGCATCCGACGGACGGCCAAGGGACTCGGCGAATTCCGTCGAAACTACGAGGCGGCCGCCGGTGATGCTGAGCGACCGCGCGTTGGATTGATAATCATACTGGTGTCCTTCGATCTTAAAAAATGTGAATCCAGTTTTGGCATCACGCACAGCCAAATCGAACGGCGCGTCTGGCGAAAGTTTTTCGATAACGAGCTGTTTGAAAGATGCGGTGAGCGCAGCGGGTAGCTGGGGAACCGGTTGGGCTTCGGCGACGAGTGCCATTGAGCCCGGCTCGGGGCCGCGCAACTGATCGTTGAAAACCAGAATGGGGAAAAAGGAATTGGCACCTGTGGCAAAATGCAGTGTGGTGGGTCCTCCCCCGACTGAGTTGATTCCGTTCAGCCGGTTGAGATCAAGATCCATCGTGACACTGCCGTTTTCGGCGATCATTCTTTGAAATGTGCCGGTCGGCGAGTCCGAGTTTTTTTGTTTAGGCTGAGCCGCATAATTTCCTGTGCTGTTTCCGAGAAACAGAAGTAGGAGAAGTGCAAAACCGGTAAGCGTTATCTTTGACATTGTATTAAACCCCCTGATTGCGGTGAACCTGGCCCAAGAATGAGTAAGGGTCATTTTTCTCATGCCCTCTTGGCAAAAGCCAAGAACATTTTAGAAAATTTTTGCCACGCGCGTATCGAACGGGCATCGCTTTTCTTAAAGAATGATTTACGTACGCGTTGAGCAATCGCCGCGGCGAACCCTCCCCTTCGACGATGACGCGGGCCAATCCTTAGTCTCTTGCCGCTATGGGCGCGGCAAGGGAGTGGGACGCGGTCGGGGCGGTGGACTAGACCTCGGTGTAGGCGTAGGCCGTGGCGTAGGCGTCGCAGTCGGAGTTGCTGTTGAGGTCGGCGTAGCTGTCGCTGTCGGTGTTGGGGTAAGCGTAGCAGTAGCCGTGGGCGTAGGCGTGAAGGTAGCTGTAGGCGTTGGCGTAAAAGTAGCAGTGGCAGTCGCGGTCGGTGTGAACGTCGCGGTGGCCGTAGCTGTAGGAGTTGCTGTTGCCGTCGCGGTAGGCGTAGGCGTAGGGGACGGTGTCGGTACACTCCCTGGAGCCTGAATTAGAACCGGCATGGGGCCGCCGGTCTTAAAGAAGCCAACAGTTGCATCCGTCGGGTTTGGCGCCTGGTCCGCATCAAACCGGAAGTTATACAACGTGCCAAAGCGAATCGCGTTCGCGTTTTGATTCTGCGCAAACGTTTCCGTGTTCCAAGTGATAGAGCTTGCGTCCTGAGTAACATTCCACGGCGTGCTGCTGTATCCAGTATTTCCCTGGGTGCCATCATTCGCCCAACCGGGTTCCTGACGCGGGGCGTGAAAGCCGATGTTAGAGATGTTTACTCCGGGTCCGAGAGGCACGCTGAAGGATTGGATCGCGCGGTCGAGGTTCTGGTTATACAGCGCGTATTCATAGTGCCAAACGCCAGTTGAAGGATTGGTCACTTTGTAACCCATGAACCAAATCCCGTCGTTTCCGGGATCAGGCTCGATCTGGTTCACTGTTGCGCCGCCAAGCGTTTGCCAAGCCTTAATGGCACCCTGCATGCGCACGGTGGAGCCGGAAGAAGAAAATGTGTAGCTGTCCCCGCTGCCGCTGACGTTAAACCGACGGTAGGAGGCGTTATTGTACATGTTGCATTGCCCGGGATGACTCTGGCACCAAGCGTATTCATGTGGAGTTACATATTGGCCTTCGGCAAAATAAGTTGCGCCAGAGTTCTGTGCAGGGTTTAGATCGCTGCTAGCTACCGTGACCCGGTGCGATGTTCCCGTGTGAGTGTGGCCGCTGTGACTGTTTGCAGTCGACGGGAAGACGCCTGTAAATGGGTTCACCCACGCGCGTGAGCCGATCCCGGTTTGGCTCGCATTTAAACTGGAGCCGTAAGGATCGGAGCAACCCGGGCATAGATGGGTGCCCGTAGTGCAACCGCTGGTGTTACAGGCACCGCAGACACTGCCCTCCAACGCCGTAAATGCGTGCTTAAGCCAGGACTGGCCGATCTGTTCGAACCGCTCATCATTGGTAGCACCACCGCTCATTCGATAGAGATTTTGCGGGATAACGGGATGATCGGTTTGCGGCAGCGCAAACCAATCGAACGGCTGGTCGCCGTTATTACAAGAAGTTGTTCCCACCCCCAGCCCAACAAAATGATTTACAGTGTCGTTTCCGTACTGTGCCATCTCCGGCAAGTCGCCCACAATGACATCGGGGCCGGGCACCAAAGTTGGCGTCTCCGAACCCACACCATTTTGCAGGGCCGGCATGGCCATCGATTTGGGTTCGCCGTTAACGAACTGGTCGATCTCGATCGGTTGCATCGCCGCGCCTATTGAAATCCTTCCAACTGCCGCGCTGACGTCTGCCGGTCGGCCGAGCGCGCTGGCAAATTCTTTTGAAATCAGGAGTCTTCCCCCAGTGATGCTGAGCAACTGACCTGAGGCATCGTAATCGTATTGGTGGCCTTCGATGTTGAAAAAGGTGAAGCCGCTTTTGGCATCGCGCACTGCAAGATCGAAAGATTGATCCGATGAAAGTTTTTCGATTACCAGCTGCTTAAGCGACGCGCCTAACGTCACGGGCAGGCTG
>Ga0193723_1001168_pt1 | contig 10190 bp, 11 predicted proteins | sample H2m2metaG_FD_143042 | JGI IMG/M metagenome (GOLD analysis project Ga0193723, IMG submission 143042) | Soil microbial communities from a riparian zone of the East river system, Colorado, United States - H2m2 | ecosystem: Environmental > Terrestrial > Soil > Riparian zone | place: USA: East River... | reverse complement strand
TAGCGAAGCCCGGCCAGTTGCGCGGTGGCGACGCCGTCGCTCGCGATTTCGTCGGTCACAACAAGCGCTCTGAGCAGACGGCTGACCAATCGGGATTGCGTGCTCACTCTTTCGACTGGCGAGCACACAAGCGAGCCACGTCCACATTTCGTCACGCCATTGACTTCGTTACCCGGCCGTGACAAAAATTTTCGCAGTTCCTGGGGAGGGCTCGTATGTCGACGATCGTCCACTACGAATGCCGCAACCTCGATCATCTCCGAGCTGGTTCGCGTCACGGTAAAGGCGGCCTCGTGATCCACCACGGCACGGTCGGTTATTGCGATGGGCTGCCCGTCGATGGAGCCCACCATTGGACCGCGACCGGCGGCGTGCCGATCGAATTCCTGGTCGACCCCGCCCCGGCAATCGACCCGGGTACCTATCGCACCGCTGATGGCGCCCTCGTTCACGTGCGGCCGTCGGCGAGCGGCAAGATGCTGATCGACATTGATAGCGACACGAAAAGCAAGCGTGGCGAGCTCCGGGTCGCGGTAAAGCTCTCGGACGACCCGGACTGGCCTGATGGATCCGCCTCCCGTGTGACGCTTCTCCACGCGGATTAGCTCCCCCTCGTAAGACGCTCACAAACGCGACATCGCAGAGCTTCTCGCGCTCGAGTCGGAGCGCAGCGAGGACGCAGGCGATCCTTGCCGGGGTTTCTCGCGACCTGATCCTCAACCTCCTTTCGGCGCATGATTTCGTCGAGCGCGCCGGTCTTATTCGTGCAACGAAGAGACGCACGAACGAAAGGAGCACGAAGGTGGCAGGTGGCAAACGGGAGCGCATCGACACAACCCCGGGCAAGGCGGGCGGGTCGCGCTTCGTCCGGCGGGAAGCGGGTGGACGATTCGGCACCGACCAGACCAGCTCAGGCCGAAGCGTCGCGACGGACAAGCGGATCAAGGCCAAGAATGCGGCCCCGAAGGGAATGAAGGATCGCGGCGACTAAGGAGCGCGCGCGCTCGCTCCGAGAGTACAAGCGCAAGCGCGACTTCGCGAAGACACCCGAGCCCCAGGGCGGAAAGCCGAAGGGTCCGGAGCGCCTCTTCGTGGTACAGAAGCATCGCGCCAGCGCTCTGCACTACGACTTCCGCCTCGAGGCCGGCGGCGTCCTCGTGTCCTGGGCTGTTCCCAAGGGCCCGTCGCTCGACCCAAAGGACAAGCGTCTCGCGATGGCCGTCGAAGACCATCCCCTCGGTTACGCCCGTTTCGAGGGTGTGATCCCCGAGGGCGAGTACGGGGGCGGCACGGTGATGGTGTGGGACATCGGGACGTACCGGCTCGATGACGCCGAGACGTTCGACGAGGCGCTCCGCAAAGGTCGCATCGTCTTCACGCTCAACGGGAAGAAGCTGAAAGGCTCCTGGACACTCGTGCGGACTGGTGACCGCAGGTGGCTGCTCATGAAGCGCAAGGACCGGAGCGCCGCGGCGGTCGACATCGCAACCCAGAAGCCCCGCTCGGTGCTGACGCGCCGGCTCCTTGCGGGGATCGCGCGCGACGAGGGCGGCGACATCGCCAAGGCGGCCACCGGAGATCCGACGGCGTGAAGCCGATCCGGCCGATGCTCGCGACGCTGTCGCCAACGCTCGTCGACGGTCCGGAATGGGTTTTCGAGGAGAAGTACGACGGGATCCGCGCTGTAGCCGCGCGCGAGAAGGGCCGCGTGACGATTTGGTCGCGCACGCTCCAGGACCTCACCGGCGGGTTCCCGCACGTCGTTACGGGCGTCGGCGCGCTGGACGGGGGCGACATCACGCTCGACGGCGAGCTCGTGGCGCTCGATGCGAAGGGCGTCTCGCGCTTTCAGCTCCTGCAGCGGCGCGCGATGGCCGGCGGCGCCCCGACGCGGTATGCGGTATTCGATCTCCTCGAGGAGAACGGCCGCCCGCTTCTTGCGCATCCGCTCGCCGAGCGTCGCGCCTCGCTCGAGCGGCTCCTGGGCGGACAGAACGATTCGCTGTTCGTCTCGCGCCGGCTCGTGCGCGACGGCAAGACGGCATACCGCGAGGCGAAGCGCCGCGGGTGGGAAGGGATCATCGCGAAGGACGAGCGCTCTCTGTACCAGCCGGGCGTGAGGTCGCCACTCTGGCGCAAGGTAAAGGTCCGGAAGGAGTCAGAGTTTGTGATCGGCGGCTACACCGCGCCGAAAGGTGGGCGGCGGCATCTCGGCGCGCTCCTCGGTCTGTACGACAGGGAGACGCTGCGCTACGTCGGGAAGGTCGGGACCGGGTTCACCGAAGAGACGCTCGACATGCTCGCGCGAAAACTCACGCCGCTACGCACGGACACGCCGCCATTCGAGCCGGCGCCGCGAATGCCCGACGCCACATGGGTGCGTCCGAATCTCGTCGCACAGCTCGTCTACGCGGAGTGGACTGCCGACGGGAAGCTCCGTCAGCCGGCGTTCCTCGGACTCCGCACCGACAAATCGCCGCGCGAGTGCACGTGGAGCGATCGTGAGCGCTGAGACGGTCAAGGTCGCGGGCGTTGCGATCAGTAATCCGGACAAGGTGTGGTGGCCCGACGAGGGCATCACGAAGTCGGACATCGCGCGCTTCTACGACGGCATCTGGTCGCATGTCTCGCCGTGGATGGACGATCGGCCGCTCACCGCTGAGCGCTGCCCCGACGGAGTCCTCGGTCCTTGCTTCTATCGCAAGGATTTCCCCGAGCATTGGCAACCCGCGGGACCGCGATTCGTCGTTAAGGCCGCGAGCACAGGCAAGGATGTGCGCTACATCATCGGGGGTTCGCGCGCCACGCTCGTCGGCATGGTGAACCTCGGCTGCATCGCGATCCACGTGATGACCTCTCGCGCGAAAAAGATCCACGAGGTCGACTGGCTCGCGTTCGACATGGATCCGCCTGAGTCGTTCGCCGATGCGGCCAGCGCCGGGCTGGCCCTCCGGAAGGTGCTCGACGAGGCCAAGGTCGTCTCGTACCCGAAGACCTCCGGAAGCAAGGGCCTGCACGTCTTCGCACCGTTACGTGCGGGCGTCACCCAGCAGGAAGCGACCGCGGTCGCGGTGGCGATCGGCGAAGAGCTCGCGCGGCGCGAGCCGAAGCTCGTAACGGTGGAGTTCTCGAAGGCGAAACGGGGTGGGCGCGTATTCGCCGACGCGATGCGCAACGCGTACGGCCAGACGATCGTCCCGCCCTACAGCGTGAGGAACAGGCCACATGCGCCGGTCTCGATGCCGCTCGCGTGGGACGAGGTCTCCCCGCGGCTCGACCCCGCGGCATTCAACGTGCGTACGTTTGAGAAACGAATGGCTGGTCACGACCCCTGGTCCGACTTTTGGCAGCGCCGGCAGGGTCTTCCGAAGACACTCCGCGCGTGACGCGCGCCGAAGAGGTCGCGCGAGAGCCGGACCTGATCAAGAAGGCCGTCAAGCTTCTCGGCCCCGGGTTCATCACCGGCGCGGCCGACGACGATCCAAGCGGCATCGGCACGTATGCCGTCGCGGGGGCATCGCTCGGACTCGCGACACTTTGGACCGCCCTTCTGACCTTCCCATTCATGGCCGCGGTCCAGAACATCTGCTCGCGGCTCGGCCTCATCTCTGGGACGGGCCTCGCCGGGATCCTGAAGGAGCACTACCCGCGCTGGGTGCTCTACCCGTCAGTGGCGCTCGTGGTCCTCGCGAACGTTGTGAACATCGGCGCGGACCTCGGCGCGATCGCCGACGCCGCCGGGATCGCCGCGGGGACCCCTCTGCCGTGGCTCGTGGTCCCGATCGCAGCGGGCCTTCTCGCAGTCCAGATCTTCGCGGGCTATAAGCAGATCGAGCGAATCTTCAAGTTCCTCACGCTGGCGCTCTTCGCGTATGTGATCGACGTTTTCCTGGTCCATCCGCCGCTCGGGGAAACCCTCCGCGCGACGATCGTCCCGACGATCTCGTTCGATCGCAACTACATCGCCACGCTCGTGGCGATCCTCGGAACGACGATCTCTCCTTACCTCTTCTTTTGGCAGACGAGCCATGAAGTGGAGGACGAAAAGGCGGCGGGAAAGAAGACGCGCGCGGAGCGCAGAGGTGCGTCAAGGTTCGAGCTACGGATCGCGACGATCGACGTGACGGTCGGCATGCTCTTCTCGAACCTCGTCATGTACTTCATCATCCTTGCGACCGCGCTCACGCTCAACACGAGCGGGAAGACCGACATCTCGACCGGAGCTGACGCAGCCGAGGCTTTGAAGCCGCTCGCGGGTGACCTCGCGGGCCTCATCTTCGCGGTCGGAATGATCGGTACGGGCCTTCTCGCGGTGCCGGTGCTCGCAGGTGCTTCGGCGTACGCGGTCTCCGAAACGTTCGGCTGGCGCTCTGGTCTTGACGAGCATTGGCAAAGAGCCCGGCCGTTCTACAGCGTCATCGCCTTCGCGACGATCGTTGGGCTGGTGATCCCGTTCACCGGCGTCAAGCCGATCGATGCGCTCTTCTTCACGTCGATCCTGAACGGGGTCGCTGCGCCGTTCCTCCTCGTCGTGATCATGCTGGCCGCCCGCAACAAGAAGGTGATGGGCAACCAGACCATCGGGCCGGTGCTCACCGCACTCGGGTGGATCGTGACCGTCGCGATGTTCGCGGCGCTCGTCGGCCTCGCGCTCACTTCGCTAGGGTCCTAGACCCTATTGCGCCGATGGGTCACGCTTACGGCGTGCGCTCGCGCATCGCCCGAGTCATCGTCCGCGGTCTCTTCGCGGCGATATTCCGCGTGCGTCACTACGGAAGACTGCCAGGGCACGGGCCGCTCCTCGTCGTCGCGAACCATCAGGGCTGGGCGGACGGGTTCCTGATCGCGGCGGCGTTTCCGCTGAGCGCGGTCGTGCGGCTTCTCGGCGATCGCGAGGGGACCGGCAAGGTGTGGTGGTGGCGCGCGGTGCTGCGAGCCTTCGGGATCGTGATCACGATCGAGCGCACGTCGACGACCGCCGACCGCGCGGCCATCGCCGCGACCCTAGCGGCGCTCGACCGTGGCGAGATCGTCGTTGTGTTCGCCGAGGGGCGCGTCTCGCGCGTCGAGTCGTCGCTCGGCCCGTTCGCACGGGGTGTCGGTTACCTGGCGCTTCGCTCAGGTTCGCCGATCCTCCCGGTCTGGCTCGCGGGCACCGCCGAGCTCTATCTGCGAAAGGAGCTCGCCACGATCGCGGGGACCCCGCGCGTGGTGCCGAAGGGCGCGCCGACGAAAGAAGCCACACGGACCCTCGCCCTTGCGTTGCACGACGACCTCGCGAGGCTCGAGCCTTCCGAGCGCGCCCCGGAGCCCGCGCGCAAGCGCATGCGCTGGCTCACCAACCTCTTCTAGACGCGGATCTCCCGAAGAAGCGACTTCTCGTCGAGAACCCGAACGTTGCGGCGCTCGACGTTGATGAAACCGCGTCGCTCGAAGTCCGCAAGGAGCTTGTTCACGGTCATACGGGTGGACCCGATCGCTGACGCGAGGTCGTCCTGCGTCAGCGGAAGCGGTCGGCCCAGGCGTGCGACCTCCACGAGGTACTTGGCAAGGCGGCTGGTCACATCGAGAAAGGCGAAGTCCTCGACCTGACCCTCGAGCTTGCGGATGTTTCGCGAGAGCCGCTCGAACATGTGCTTGCGCGCCTCCTCGTTTCGTCTCAGCACGGCAAGCGAACCGTCCCGGTCGATCTGGAAGACGCTGGTAGGGACCACGCAGACGGCCGTCCCATCGCGCGGCACCTTGTCTTCGAAAATGACGAGTTCCCCGAAGAACTCGCCGCGGGAGTGGAGCGAGATGAGGAGCTCGCGACCGTTCTCATCGAGGAGCAAGACCTTGACGAGGCCCTCGAAGACGACGAACCAGTGCGCCGCAGGGTCTCCCTGGTGGTAGACGACCTCGTCCTGTCTGAACTTCCGGAGCGTCATGTTGCCCGCGAGCTCTTTGCGATCGATCTCCGAAAGGATCTCGATTGGAAGCACGTCGGCGAGGGTCCCCGCCATCCTCCGGAGCTCTTCGACCTTCACGAACGAGAGAGTTTAGGAGGCCACCAACAAGGGACGCGTTTGCGAGCGAATGCAGTGTTCTAAACACCACCAACCAGAGGGAGACCGGGCCCAAGGCGATCGGCTATTGGTACCGACTCCGGACCGTACGACCGTCCTCTTTGGGTCGCAACGCATGCTCGCTCGCTTGACTCGATCCCACGGCCCCCGAAGACTTGTCGTTAGCAAACCGTTACACGCGTCGAGGAAGGGAAAACACTGAAGCTCACCACGCTTGCGGCTGTTCTTTGGTATGTGGCCAGCCTGTTCGCGAGCTTTCCGACGGAGGTATCTCCGCTCGGACAGTCCGCGACGGCCGGTCAGTTCCGCGCCTTCTGGGCCGATGCTTTCGGCGAAGGAATCAACGACCAGTCGCAGATCGACGCGCTTGTCGCGGCCACAAAGGCGGCGCACGCGAACGCGATCGTGGCCCAGGTCGTCCGGCGGGGCGACTGCTTCTGTCTGCGGTCAGGGCTTCCAGTGAACGAGTCGATCGCTCCCGGATTCGATCCGCTGCAGTCGCTGATCAACACGGCGCATGCACAGGGTGTCGAGGTCCACGCTTGGGTGATCGCGAACGCGATGTGGAACAGCACCACGCCGCCGAAGGACCCGAACCACATCTTCAATCTTCACGGCCCCGCGGCGTCGGGACGGGACAACTGGATCATGACGCGCTCGGACGGGACCTCGAAGCTGAACGACGACTGGATGCTCGACCCTGGCCACCCTGATGCCGCGGCCTGGGTGGCGAATGCGGCGACCAGCATCGTTCGGAACTATGACGTCGACGGCATCAACCTCGACCGCATCCGATATCCCGATGGCAACCTCGGTTCGCTTGTGCCCTCATGGGGCTACAACCCCACGGCGCTCGCACGCTTCCGCGCGGAGACCGGTCGGAGCGACACGCCATCGAACACCGACCCGCAGTGGACGCAATGGCGCCGCGACCAGGTGACCGGGATCGTGCGTCGCATCTACCTCGAGTCGACCGCGCTGAAGCCGCGCATCCGCGTGTCGGCGGACCTGATCACGTATGGGTATGGCCCGCAGACCACCGGAAGCTGGGAGAACACACGCGCGTACGCCGAGCAGCTGCAGGATTGGCGCGGCTGGCTGCGCGAGGGGATCCTCGACACCGCCATGCTCATGAACTACAAGCGCGACTCTCTCGCGACCCAGCACCAGATGTATGACGAGTGGAACGAATTCGCGAAAGACAACCAGTACCGGCGCTCCGTCGTCATCGGCTCGGCGCTCTACCTCAACGACATCGCGTCGAGCGTGAGCCAGGTGCGTCGCGCCCTTACGCCGAGTGCGGCCGGGAACCACGCGATCGGGTGGATCGGGTACTCGTACCGGACCCCCGACGCGATGACCGATGCCGGAACGCGAAGCGGCGCGGCAGGCCGCGCCGAGTTGATCAAGGCTTTGACGCAGCCGTCGCAGTACGACACGGTGCAGCCGCCGGTTTTCGCGGACGCGCCGTCGATCCCCGCGATGACGTGGAAGACGCAGCCGATCTTCGGCCACCTCCGCGGTACAGCGGTCGCGACGAACGGCACGCTGCTGACCGGCACGGTGCTGCATCTCGTCGAGCCGGTGACGGGAGCCGTTCTTCGCACGGCGACCACTGACGGAAGCGCCTGGTTCGGCTTTGTCGACCTGCCGATCGGCACGTATCGCGTGACGACCGACTCGCCGCGGGTCACGGGAGGAACGCTCGGTCAGGCGACGATCGTCGCGGGTGTCGTGAGCCTCCTCGGCGCAGTGACGACACCCGTATCACCCACTCCGACACCGACTGCCACACCTTCAGCGTCGCCCTCCCCGACGACCTGCCAGCGGACCGACGGTCCGGGTATCGCCGCTCCCGCGAAGGTCACATCGGGCCTCGCCGGCTTCCACGCGTCCTGGTACGGACAGAGCGGCTACTCGACGCTATGCCCGGGTCAGACCGCGACGGCGGTGGTCGCCTATTACAACAGCGGGACGCGCGGCTGGCTCGCCGACACGATGGGGCAGGTCGCGTATCTCGGGACGTGGAACCCCGAGCCCGGTCAGGACCGCGCGTCGATGCTCGGTGGCGACGGCGCGGCCGGATCGCCGAACACCGGGTGGCCGCGCTTCAACCGTGTCGCCGCACAGCCCGCCCAGTGGGTCGGACCGAATCAAGTCGCCTGGTTCCAGTTCACCATCGTGGCTCCGACGGCACCAGGGACCTATCGCCTCGCGATCCGTCCGCTGGTGGAAGGCGCGCAGTGGATGGAGGACTTCGGCGTCTTCTGGATCGTGACCGTCCGCGCGCCGTAGGGCGCTTCTAGCGAACAGCCACCGTCGTGATCTGAGCGGTCTCGCCGCCGTAGGAGAACAGCAGCTGGTAGACCCCGGGCTGCACGTTCGTCGGGACCTGGAGCAGGATGCGACCGCTGCCGTCCAGTGCTCCATTCACCGCGCGGCGGTTCGAAACGGTGACCGGGTCGTTCAGGAAGACGCCGAACGAGCCTGACGCGGCCCTCCCGTTTGCGAGGGTCACGGTGAACGATGCCGGAAGCGTCGCGTTGCGGGCCGCCGTGACCGGCCCCGTGTAGGTCACGACCGTCCCGTTCTTCAGCGTGTATGACGGCCCGACGGGCCGGGGACGTGGCGTCGCGGGCACGGGAGTGGCTGGTGCCACCGTCGGTTCAGGCGTCGGCTCCGGCGTCGGTTCGGGAGTGGGGTCGACGCTCGCGCTCGCCGCCGGGACACTCGTCACCGCGACCGGACCCGATGGTGCCGGCGTTGCGCTCGGGTTCATCAAGCCAGGCGCGGCAACGGCGACGCCGCCGATCAGCGCAATGAGGACCGCCGCACCGACAAGGAGCGGCAGGGGACTCCCCTTCTTCTTGGTCTTAGCGTCACGGACGATCGCCGCATCCGGCACGCGGTACGCGCCGCGCCATTGCGCCGCCAGCTGACGGCCCATAGGCCCAAGCACCGTCTGGATCCACTCGTTGTCTTCGGCGTCGAGGAACCACGTTTGGATCGCGTGGATGTCGTGTGGAGACGGCGGCGGTTTAGCCGCGCCGCCGCGTTCCTGGACCCACATCTGTTCGACGGGATTCCAGGTGAAGACAGGAGCCTCCTGGCGACCCACCACATCCATCACCGCTAGGTTAACGGGCATGCTGGCAAGGTTGACCCGTTCATGGGTCGCTGTAGGAACGCAATCTGTGGGCGGCGGTACTAGTACTTTGCTACTGATTCGACGCCTCGCCGTCGAGCGCGAGCGATGGATGAGCGCCCGCGAATTCGGAGAGGCTTGGGCGCTCTCGCAGCTCTCGCCCGGTATCCACCTCGTAGCGCTCGCGGGACTCATCGGGCGCCGCGCGGCCGGTTGGCGCGGTGTCGTCGCGGCGGTCGCCGGAATGATGATTCCAGCGGCCGCGATCACGGTCGCTCTCACCGCGGCATACGGCGTTATCGCCGCGTCACCGATCGCTCGCGCGGCGCTCGCCGGCGTCGCGCCGGTGGCCGGAGGGATGACGATCGCGACTGCCGCTCTCCTGGTGCGCACGTCGGCACGGCACGGCCGCGCGCACCTCGCGATCGATGTCGCCGTGTCCTTCGGCTTCGTCGTTGCCGCGGCGCTCCTCGGGGTCCCGACCCTCGCCGCGATCGGCGCCGGGGCGTTGATCGGCGCGGTCGCGCTCGGCCGAGAGCGACCGACTTCGCGCGAGACCTCGGTCGGCTGAGCATGGACGCGCTCGCGCTATTCGCCGTGTTCCTCAAGGCGTCCGCGCTGTCGCTCGGCGGGCTTTCGTCGTTGCCGCTGCTGCGCTCGGATCTCGTCGCGCCCGGGATCGCGACCGACGATCAGGTCGTTCAGGCGATCGCGATCGGCCGGATCTCGACGGGTCCGAACGGTCTCTACATCGTCAGCCTGGGCTATCTCGTCGGCGGTGTGGTCGGCGCGACGGTCGCGCTGTTCGCAGCCTCGCTCCCACCGCTCGTGATCGTTCCGATCACGGCAGTCGCGCGAGGTTGGCTACTGACAACTTCTGTCGCCGGACTCGTGCGCGGTGTCGCCTTCGCGACCGCCGGTCTCCTGGTCGCAACAGGGATCGGAATCATCACGGCGACGGGGGTGCCGAGCTGGTGGCA